>TARA_R110002020_G_scaffold450212_1_pt1 | contig 85762 bp, 88 predicted proteins | sample TARA_R110002020 | Tara Oceans TARA_R110002020 (sample SAMEA4396489) | marine metagenome | biome: Westerlies Biome; feature: [MES] marine water layer (ENVO:01000295) within the mesopelagic zone...; material: water (ENVO:00002006), including particulate matter (ENVO:01000060) such...
TCAACCACTTTTTAGCGGCTTTTTTCAGCCCGGTTGAAACAAAACGCCGTTGTCTGAATCCCTTTCGGATAACTCATGACAACGGCGGCGAATTATAGTGATCTCTCCGAGCCTTTCAAGATCTTTTTTGGACTACTTTGATCGTTTGCTCAGAACTTCACCAACTTGCTGTTTTAATCTTCTTTCTCAGGCTTTTCTGTTTCTTTTTTGGTCTCTTTATTGTCATTAAAGTCTGCGTCATCGTCGTCGTCATCACCAACAACATGACCCAACTTCAATTTCTTCACATTCTTTATGGTTAATACCGGACCTGATAAAGCATAGATAAAGAATATAGAGAACAGCACTAATGATGGTTGCGTCGCAACAATCACGAAAGCCAGTACAATGACCAGTATGACTAAAAATGAGACTTTACCTTTCCAGTCAACGTCTTTAAAAGAGTGGTAACGGAAGTTGGTTACCATCAACAGACCCGCGCAAATAGTTATAACGGCAGCAAAGCCACCCATATCGCTTCCATCAACACCGTATTCAGAACCAACCCAAACTAAACCGGCAACAATTGCTGCAGCGCTGGGTATAGCCAGTCCCTGAAAGAAGTTTTTATCGGAAGAACCTAAATTTGTATTAAACCGCGCCAGGCGCAATGCACCACCAGCCACAAAAATAAAGGCCGCTAACCAGCCAATTTTTCCGAGATCAGCCAAGGCATAGTTATACATGACCAAAGCAGGTGCCATACCAAAGGATACAATATCGGCCATACTGTCGAATTCAGCACCGAAATCGCTCTCGGTGTTGGTCATTCTTGCGACCCGACCGTCCAGCCCATCAAAAACCATTGCGATAAAAATTGCTACAGCCGCCTCAATAAAGCGGTCGTTCATTGACGCAACTATGGCATAGAAGCCCGAAAACAGGCCTGCAGTTGTAAACAAGTTTGGCAGTAAATAGATACCGCGGCTCTTACCACTGGTATTTGAGCTGTCATTACTCATGTATAAAACACTCTTTAGTCACTAATATGAAAGTAGTCAGGTTATCACATTAGGGCTTCGAACAGGAAATACCCGAAGCCCTGTGTGGTTACTGCGTGATCACTAACCGCTCATTTTCAACACTTACTTTGATCGGTTTAGCAGGCTCAAGTTCCCCTGACAAGATTTTTTGCGCTAATGGATTCTCCAGCTCGTGCTGAATTGCGCGTTTCAGAGGCCGCGCGCCAAATACCGGATCGAATCCTGTTCTAGCAAGGTGAGATAAAGCCTCATCATCCAGCTCAAGCTGATACTCTTTTTCTTCCAGGCGCTTATAAAGAAGCTGCAACTGGAACTGCGCAATAGAGCGAATTTCACTTTCTCCAAGCGGATGGAAAACAACGGTTTCATCCACACGGTTAATAAACTCCGGACGGAAATGATGCGCCAGCACTTCCATTACCTCAGCCTTCATCTGCTCATAGGTATGTTCTTTGGCATGCTCCTGAATTAAATCGGAACCTAAGTTAGAAGTCATAATAATAACGGTGTTTTTGAAATCCACCGTACGCCCCTGCCCATCTGTTAAACGGCCATCGTCTAAAACCTGCAACAAGATATTAAAGACGTCCGGATGCGCCTTCTCGATTTCGTCGAGCAAAATTACCGAATAGGGTTTACGCCGCACGGCTTCGGTTAAGTAGCCACCTTCTTCGTAGCCAACATAGCCAGGAGGCGCACCAACCAGACGAGCAACCGAATGCTTCTCCATAAACTCGGACATATCAATACGTACCATCGCATGGTCAGTATCAAACATGAAGTTAGCTAAAGCCTTAGATAATTCAGTTTTACCCACACCGGTTGGACCAAGGAATAAGAATGAACCAATAGGACGGTTTGGATCCCCAAGCCCTGCGCGTGAACGACGAATCGCATTGGAAACCGCATCTACGGCCTCATTCTGACCCACTACCCGACTGTGGATTTGTTCTTCCATCTGCAACAGCTTTTCGCGCTCACCTTCAAGCATTCTGTTAACCGGAATACCCGTCCAGCGTGACAATACGTCAGCAATTTCTTCTTCGGTAACACGGTTTTTGAGCAAGCTCATATCCTGCATTTCAGCCTGTAAGGCTAAATCCAGCTGTCGCTCCAGTTCAGGAATACGACCATACTGAAGTTCAGACATACGGTTTAAGTCACCGGCGCGACGAGCAATATCCATATCGGTACGAGCCTGTTCTAACTGAGCTTTAATATGCTGGGTACCTTGTACCGCCGCTTTCTCAGTATTCCAGATCTCTTCCAGTTCTTCGTATTTACGTTCTTGTTCATCAAGCTCGCCGTGCAGAATTTCCAGACGTTTCTTGCTGGCATCATCTTTTTCTTTCTGCAACGCCTGACGTTCAAGCTTCAACTGAATAATCCGGCGCTCCAGACGATCCAAATCTTCCGGCTTAGAGTCGATTTGCATACGAATACTTGATGCCGCCTCGTCAATTAAGTCGATAGCCTTATCCGGCAGTTTACGGTCACTGATATAGCGATGCGATAAAGACGCCGCGGCCACAATGGCCGGGTCTGTAATTTCTACCGAATGGTGTAGTTCGTAGCGCTCTTTCAAACCACGTAAAATAGCAATGGTGTCTTCCACGTTCGGTTCTTCCACCAAAACTTTCTGGAAGCGTCGTTCAAGTGCCGCATCTTTTTCAATATACTGGCGGTATTCATCCAGCGTAGTAGCGCCAACACAGTGCAGTTCTCCACGAGCCAGGGCAGGCTTCAACATGTTGCCGGCATCCATCGCACCGTCCGCTTTACCTGCACCAACCATAGTGTGCATCTCGTCAATGAACAAAATGATGCGGCCTTCTTCTTTAGAAAGCTCGGTTAATACAGCTTTGAGTCGCTCTTCAAACTCACCACGGAATTTTGCGCCCGCTAATAACGCGCCCAAGTCCAGAGACAATACCCGTTTATGCTTTAAGCCTTCAGGTACTTCACCGTTAACGATGCGCTGTGCCAGTCCTTCTACAATGGCGGTTTTACCAACACCTGGCTCACCTATAAGAACCGGGTTGTTTTTTGTGCGGCGCTGCAATACCTGAATCGTCCGGCGAATTTCTTCATCACGGCCAATAACAGGGTCTAGCTTGCCCTGCTCCGCACGTTCGGTTAAATCTATGGTGTACTTGTCCAGCGCCTGGCGTTTATCTTCGGCATTGGGGTCATCCACTTTTTCACCATCGCGAATGTCGTTAATGGCTTTTTCCAGCGCATCACGTTTTATTCCCTGCTGACGAAAAATATCGCCCAGCTTGCCTTTATCTTCCGTTGCAGCCAGCAAAAACAGTTCCGACGAAATGTACGAATCATTTCGTTTCTGCGCGTATTTATCGCAAAGATTCAAAAGTTGAGCTGTGTTTTGCGATAACTGAACGTCACCACCGGTGCCTTCAACCTGAGGTAAGGCATCCAGAGATTTCGACAGATTTGCTCTGAACTGGGGAATGTCCACGCCCAGCATCGTAAATAAAGGGCGCACTGAGCCACCATTTTGATCCAACAGTGCCTGCATTAAATGGACGGGTTCTATGAATTGATGGTCACGTCCCAGAGCAATTGACTGAGCATCAGCAATTGCCATCTGAAACTTACTGGTAAATTTATCGTGTCGCATCGGTACTTCCTCACTTAATTCTTTCGTTAAGTTAAATGTGGGTACTTTTTGCGCATTTTCAAGTGATTAAAATTAATTTCGCCAAATAATTGACGCAAACCTTGCTGCAGCTTTCTCCTTACGCCACGAGTACCAGCTTGTGTTATTGCGGACAGTGCATTCGGCACTTTGGGTAATATTTTTGACTCCCGTGCGTAAACACTCGGCCTCTGCAATTGAGGTTAAATCGGCTAACCATTTACCAGAGTGAGAAAGAAAGTATTCCGCATTAGATGAATCGCGAGCAACAAAAGCATCTCGTACGTCATCTCCGACTTCAAAGGCCGAAGCGCCGATAGACGGTCCTATCCAAATTCGAATGTTAGCCGCCGGTGCTTTAAAGCTTGCCAGAGCATTTTGTAATACTCCGTCGGCTAAACCACGCCACCCGGCGTGCACGGCTGCAATTTCTTTTCCGTCATCTGAACAACAAAGAATAGGCAGACAGTCTGCGGTTAGCACAGCGCAGACGCTCTGAGGTGAACTGCTGTAAGCGGCATCAGCAACCGCTGATTTAAAAGGCCAATCCAAAACCTTATTGGTATGCTGTTGCTGCAGCCAGGTAACTGCGGTTGGTAGCCTAAGTGAACGTTGCAGTTGCCGGCGACGCAGCAGAACAGCAGCCGGGTCATCTCCCACATGAACCGCTAAATTGCCAAACTCTCTGGTTGTCACTGCCGCATGAACGTTCGGCGGCAGTTCCCAGTCCGGCGTTAAAATGGCTTCATGCCGATTTAAAGCGTTCGTTATCAACTCGCAACTCTTCAATCAAATATTGAAAATCTTTAGGGCGCGGAACATTAAACTCCAGCCAGTCCCCGGTAATTGGGTGGTGCAAGCCCAGCGATGCCGCATGTAGCGCCTGGCGATTAAACCCTCGCAAGGTTTGCAATAGACGATCTTCAGCCTGTTTGGGCGGACGCGGGCGACCACCGTAGGTTAAATCACCGACCAAGGGGTGCCGAATGTGCGCCATATGCACGCGAATTTGGTGAGTTCGGCCGGACTCTAAACGCAAGCGCAATAAGGTATGTGCTCTATAACGGTCCAACACACGATAATGAGTAACCGCCGGTTTCCCAGACTGCACAACTGCCATATGTGTGCGTTTCGTCGGATGACGTCCAATAGGCTCATCAACCATACCACCCGCTGTCATAACGCCATTACAAACAGCCTCGTACTCACGGGTGATTTCCCGGGCCTGCATCATTGACACTAATTGAGTCTGCGCCGGTACATTACGCGCTACCACCATTAACCCGGTGGTATCTTTGTCTAAACGATGAATAATTCCCGCTCGTGGCACGAGGTCGAGTTGCGGATCATAGTGTAGCAAACCGTTTAATAGGGTTCTGTCAGGTGCACCGGCTCCGGGGTGAACAACCAGCCCGGCAGGTTTGTTGATAACAAGAATGTCCTCGTCTTCATATACGATGTCCAGTTCTACCAGTTGTGCTTCATGCCGCTCTTCACTCTCAATTTCAGCGTCCACAGCAACTAAGCTACCGGCAACCACTTTTTCTCGCGGTTTTTCGATAACTTTTGTATCAACGGTCACTTTTCCATCGGTTATCCAGCTTTTTAGCCTTGACCGGGAGTAGTCGGGGAACAACTCTGCAAGTGCCTGGTCTAATCTTTTTCCAGCCAGAGACTCGGTAACAATGGCTTCTAATTCAATGCTTTTGTTCATATATTGGGTTTCGACTGTCAAAGCCTTTACGGCTGCGTTAGAATGCAAGAATATGCTAGTGTAACGGTTTGCCGGTGCAGCGCCAAAAAAATAAAGGGAATCCTTCATAATATGTTTAGTAATAAGTTAGGCCGAAGCGTCGTTTTATCATCGGTTCTGGGGTTAATGTTAGCTGGTTGCTCAAGTCAATCAGAAGAAGAACAGGTGTCAAAAACACAAATAGAAGCTATGTATGACCAGGCTCAGGAGAGCATGTCCAACGGCAACTTAAATTTGGCACAAGAACAATTGTCAAACCTTAATCGCCGTTATCCTTTTGGTCCTTTCGCTCATCAAATTCAGTTAGATCTTATCTATCTACACTACAAGTTAGATAATACTGACGAAGCCCTGGCCGCTATCGATCGCTTTATTAGTCTTAACCCAAACCATAAAGATGTGGATTACGCACTTTATATGCGTGGGCTGGTAAACCAGAGAGCGGAACATAATGCGATACACGAACTCGCAGGTGTTGATCGTTCCGATCGTGACTCTTCAATGGCTCAGGAAGCGTTTAAAGATTTTGCTGAACTCATCCGCAAATATCCGGACAGTGAATACGCAGCAGACGCTAAACAACGTTTAATTGCATTAAAAAGCCGTTTAGCTAAGAAAGAACTGGCAATTGCGCAATACTATATGGAGCGTCAGGCTTATTTAGCAGCAGCTAACCGTGGACGTTATGTATTAGAACACTTCTCGGACACACCGGAAGTAGAAAACGCATTAGCCATTATGGTAGAAAGTTACGATCAGCTTGAATTGCCTGAATTACGTGAAGACGCAATGAAGGTATTGCGAGCTAACTTCCCTAATAATCAGTTAGTTTCAGCTCGCTAATTTTAACTATTCAGTCGACGCGGTAATTTATACCGCGTCTTCGTTTTCCTCTCCGGTACGAATACGAATAACCCGTTCAATATCGGTAATAAAAATTTTGCCATCACCAATTTTACCGGTCTGAGCCGTTTCCATTATCGCCTCAATACAACGCTCAACTTCGCTGTCGGCAACGACAACTTCCAGTTTTACTTTGGGCAGGAAATCGACCATATACTCAGCGCCCCGATAAAGCTCGGTGTGACCTTTTTGACGACCAAAGCCTTTTACCTCTGATACCGTCATACCAGCAATTCCAACCTCAGACAGCGCTTCACGCACATCGTCCAATTTAAACGGTTTAATAATGGCTTCAACTTTTTTCATCAGTGTTGTCCTATTGACCTTGTCGCTGTAATTCATGGCGATAGTGACTGGTAATAGGGTAACGACGATCTTTACCAAAATTACGAGGCGTTACTTTAGGGCCAACTGCAGATTGTCTGCGTTTATATTCGTTCAGATCCACTAAACGAATAACCCGACGCACATCATCTTCTGCAAACCCTGCCGCAACAATGTCGGTTACCGACCAGTCCCTCTCTACATACAATGCCAGAATGCGATCTAAATCGCTATAGTCGGGTAGAGAATCAGAATCGACCTGGTCTGGTGCTAATTCAGCCGAAGGAGGTCTGTCGATGACACGTTGCGGGATGCACGAACCGCGACTATTTCTGAACTCAGCCAATTGATAAACCAGTAATTTCGGAATGTCTTTAATTGGCGCAAATCCGCCGCACATATCGCCGTATAAAGTTGCATAACCGACAGCCATTTCACTTTTATTGCCCGTTGCTAACACAAGCGAACCGGTCTTATTCGACAAGGCCATAAGCAATACGCCGCGGCAACGCGATTGTAAGTTTTCTTCTGTCGTGTCGGGTTCAGTTTCACCGAACAACGGCGACAGTTGATTCATAAACTCGTCAAACATAGGTTCAATCGGCACCACATCATAACGAACACCCAGCGTTTTCGCCTGCTGCTCTGCGTCTTCCAGACTCATATCCGAGGTATAACGAAACGGCATCATTACAGCATGAACTTTATCGGCACCTAAAGCGTCACTGGCAATTGCTAGGGTTAGTGCTGAATCAATACCGCCCGACAAGCCCAGAGCCACTCCGGAAAAGCCATTTTTAGTGACGTAATCACGCACCGCTAACACCAACGCATCGTATACGTGAGCCAGGTCATTCTGCTCAGCCTGAGCTTCAAATCCGTTACAGACAACCTGGTTATTTTCGTAAACCACGGTTGCTGTAGTCATTTGGCAATGTGGCAACTCAGCCACCAGATTACCTTCTGCGTCGATAACCAAAGAATGACCGTCAAAGACAAGCTCATCCTGAGCGCCGCAATTATTCAGGTATAAAATGGGCTTACCGGTTTCGGCAACACGCTGTTTCAGTACGCCCAGACGTTGTTCGTGCTTGTTAAGCTCGTAAGGTGAAGCATTAATTGACAGCACAAGATCGATATCGTCATCCAGCAATTGCTGTAACGGTTGTGGATGCCATAGATCCTCACAAATTTGCAGGCCAATACGAACACCCTGCCATTCGAATACCTGACTCTGATGGCCAGGAATAAAGTAGCGCTGCTCATCGAAAACACCATAATTCGGCAGGCGTTGTTTAAAGTAGCGCAACAAGCATTCACCACGATGTAAAACCGACATCACATTAAATAGCTCACCACCTATAGCCTGAGGATGACCAACAATGACAACGCATTCAGACGCCGCTGCACTGATTTGCTCAACCGCATTGTCGACAGCCTGATGTAAGTCTTCGCGGAACAGTAAGTCCTCTGGCGGATAACCCGTAATAGCCAGCTCAGGAAAGACAATAATGTCGTGTTGCTCGCCCTGTTCACGTAAAGTTTTAAGAATTAAGGCGGTGTTGTTGTGAATGGCGCCAACCGTAAAGTCCAGCTGTGCCATGCACAATGAAAGTTTTGCCATAACTGCTCAGTCCAAATTTGCCATTGCCGATATCGGCCCGAATGGGGCGGAATGATATAGCAGCCCGCCCCAACGCGCAAATGATGGATTAATAGCGCAGGTCATCCGGAATGTCTTTATCGGTTGGTGGCTTCTTAGGGCGCTTAGCCTGACCTTGCTTAAACATTCGTAACTGATAGACATAAGCCAGAATTTGCGCCACAGCAATAAACAGACCTTTGGGAATTTCCTTTTCAAGTTCCGTGGTGTGATAAATTGAACGAGCAAGCCCCGGTGAAGCGACCAGAGGAATTTCATATTCCAGTGCAATTTCCCGGATTTTTGCTGCCGTTTCATCGGTTCCTTTTGCCAGCAAGACTGGCGCCTGAGCGCCTCCGTCTTCATATTTTAACGCGACCGCATAGTGCGTCGGGTTGGTAACCACAACATCAGCCTTCGGAACTTCCTGCATCATACGGCGGTTAGCCATTTCCATCTGCAAACGGCGAATACGACCTTTAACTTCGGGGCTCCCTTCGGTGTCTTTATGTTCGTCTTTGACTTCCTGCTTACTCATTTTTAAGTCTTTATTATGCTTCCAGAGTTGGAACGGCGCATCAATAACGACAATTAAAAACATTGAGCAACACAGCAGTAAAAACATCCAGAGCAGCGTATCCAGCGCATTGCCAACCATAGTTGGCATTTGCCCCATAGACATCTGCAATATGTCGACAAACTGCCACTTTAATAAGAAATATGCGGAAACCGCGACCACCATAAACTTGGCAATAGCTTTGACCAACTCCACCAACGCCTGAACACCAAACATGCGCTTAAAACCGTTAAGCGGACTCATTCGGTTGAACTTGGGTGCCATTGCCTGAGCGGAGAAGTTAATGCCGCCAAGCCAACTGTTTCCGAGGAAGGTAAAGACAACAATAAAGGCAAAAATGCTCAGAATGGGCCATAGGATCTCGCCAAAGGCAATGGCGAAAGCCTCGTAGAGCTTAGTGGTATCAAAGGCCTGTTGTCGGTCAATGGTGAACATGGTCTCAAACACATTCCGCACGGCCCGATACAGCGCACCGCCAAACCAAAAGAAAGCGACCGCTGCGCTGACCAATACAAAGGCTGTTCCCATCTCCTTTGAACGAGCAATTTGCCCTTTTTCACGGGCCTGCTGTTTTCGTCGCTCCGTGGGGTCTTCAGTACGTTCCTGATCAGTTTCAGCCATGCTTATTGCCCTTTGTCAGCAAAAGTCGATTTAAGCGCATTGACTACCCAGTATTTCACACATGGTCTGCACAACCCGAGCCCACTGATTCTCGAAATGAAAGATAAAACCGCCCATAGTCAACCACACAACCACCAAACCACTGACCATGGTTATAGGGAAACCAATCGCAAATATGTTCAATTGCGGTGCGGCGCGAGTCATAACACCAAAGCTCAGGTTAATTAAAAGCAGGGCAATGACTCCGGACAACATTGCCGTTAACGCAGCAGAGAACATATAAACGCCCCATTCGGCCACAGCAAATAAAGCATCGGCATCGAGTCCTGTCATACCAACGGGTATTGCATCAAAACTGGCAACCACCATATGAATCATTAGCAGGTGACCGTCGAATGCCAGAAACACCAAACTTGCCAGCATTAAAAAGAATTGTGCAATAACCGGTACTTGCTGCCCGTTGGTGGGGTCGACCATAGACGCAAAGCCCAGGCCAATCTGCATCGCAATGATCTGTCCACCTAAAACAAAGGTCTGCAGAAATAGAATAGAGAGCAAGCCCAGGGCAACACCAATAACAACTTGTTGAGCCGTTACCACAAAGCCGCCGACCGACATCATTTCAACACCGGCATCAACCTCCGGCAGTGCCGGCGATACAGCAAGAATAATAGCTAAAGATAAGAAGATCTTAATACGGGAGTTAACGATGGTGCCGGAAAAAAGTGCCATGCTCATTATCATTGAAGACACCCGGGTCAAAGGCCACAGGTGCTGCTCCAACCACTCGAGCACAACGGAGGTTACCAGATCCATCAGCCGACCACTTCGGGTATCCGGTTAAACATCTCTATGGTGAAGTCCATCACCGTCTCTGTCAGAAAATGCCCACCAAGGCCAATAACCGCAAGAGTGACTAATAGGCGCGGTAAAAAACTTAATGTTTGTTCGTTAATTGACGTAGCCGCCTGGAAAACGGCGACCACCAGACCAACCAACAGGCCCGGCACGATAATAAAAGCCACCATAATGACAATTGTCTTTAAGGCTTCCTGGAAAATGTCGAGAAACATTTCTGGTGACATAGTGCCTCCTAGACCCCGAAACTTCCGGCCAGGGTACTCATGGTTAAACTCCAGCCATCAACCAGCACAAACAACATGAGCTTGAAGGGTAGCGAAACAATCATGGGGGACAACATCATCATACCCATGGCCATGAGAACACTGGCAACCACCAGGTCAATAATCAAAAACGGAATAAAGAGCATGAAACCTATTTGAAAGGCCGTTTTTAGCTCGGAGGTAATAAAAGACGGAATAAGTACCGACATGGGCACATCCTCCGGCTCTTCCACACCTTCTGTGCCCGAAATTTCTACAAAAGTTTCTAAATCCGTTAACCGCGTCTGCGCCAGCATAAAGGCCTTTATTGGAGCCTTCGCTCTGTCGACAGCCTCCATCGACTGTATCTCTTCATTTAAGTACGGTTGCAGCGCTTTGTCGTTTATTTCGTTCAGTACCGGCGTCATAATAAAAAAGCTGAGAAATAACGCGATACCCAGCAACACCTGATTAGAAGGCGATTGCTGCAGACCAATTGCCTGACGCAAAATGGCCAGAACAATAATAATTCGGGTAAACGACGTCATCATGATGACCATGGCAGGAATGAAGGTCAGTGCCGTCATTATTGCCAGAATTTGCAGGGTTACGGAATACTCTTCACTTCCATCCGGATTTGTTTTCACCGTAACGGCGGAAATATCCTGCCAGGCAAATGCCTGATCCGGCAGCAAACACAAAAGGGTTAAAATACTAAGCCACAACCAGCGGTTCATTGTTCTTCTTTTCCTTCCAGGTTGATATCGCTCGGGAGTTCTTTTAAACAGTCTATGCGTTGTTGGGTAACACCAAGCAACAGTTTTTGTCCACCCACTTCAACAATCACTAACCGCTCTTTTGTTCCTAAAGATACGCTACTCAATACTTTCATACCAGACGCGCCCTGAAACTTCAGGTTAAAGCGCTTTAAAAGCGAAGCCAACACAACTATCACCGCCAAAACGGCAAAAAGCGCCAAAACCATGGCGCCTATGTCATTGCCCGAGATAATGCCGGCTTTCTCTTCTGTCTGAGCGTATGCTGCAGAAGGAATAAGCAGCAAACTAGCGAAGCTTACGAATACGTTCAATCTGACTAATAACATCGGTTAAGCGTATCCCGAATTTATCATTAACAACAACCACCTCGCCGTGTGCTATCAAGGTGCCATTAACCAGTACGTCTAATGGTTCACCGGCAACACGTTCAAGCTCAACCACAGAGCCCTGGTTCAATTGCAGCAAATTACGAATGCTGATTTGGCTACGGCCAACTTCCATTGAAATCGTGACCGGAATATCAAGAATCGCATCCAGCTTGCGTTTTTCTTCTTCGGTTACAGGCTTATCTTCACTAAGCTCTTCCAACTCGGCGGTTTGCACGTTATCCATACCCGAATGACTTGACGCTTTTCCGCCATCTTCACTCGCTTCAGATTCGCCGCCTTCTTCGTCTTCAGCAGCTGCCTGTTCAGCCATTGCTGCTTCCCAGTCATCCATATCTTTATCATCGTTACTCATGTTGCAACCTCACTTTCTCAAGCAGCAATTATTATAAATCAATGTCTTCTTCTAACTGTTGCAGCTCGGCGTCACCACCTATGCGGCGACCACCACGCGTCAACATATGAATATCAGACTTAACGGTTTCAGGACGTTTAATTTTCTCTGAAATTTTCAGAGCAACGTTGTCTCTTGAACGCCCCATTTTTGCGTGGAAGGTCGGTAAGTCCTCAATGAGCACGGTTAAATCATCCGGTAACTCAAGTGGAATAACATCCCCTTCCCGCAGCTCCATCACTTCTCGCAAGGACATTTCGGTTTGCGCCAGTTTGGCAATCATTTCTACCGGAACATCCATAATTTCGTCACGCAGCGCCTTACTCCAGCGCATATCGGTGTCTTCTTTATCCGACTGCACACCAGCATCCAACAACTCGCGAATGGGTTCCAGCATTGAATAAGGCAAAGCAATATGGAAGTCACCACCGCCGCCGTCCAGCTCAATGTGGAAAGAGCTAATGACAATAACCTCAGTCGGACTCACAATGTTCGCCATGGCCGGGTTCACTTCCGAGTCTAAATACTCAAAGCCCACATCCATAACCGGAGCCCAGGCTTCTTTGTAGTCTTCAAAGACAAGCTTAAGCAACATTTGAATAATGCGGCGTTCCGTAGGCGTAAATTCGCGTCCTTCAATTTTTGCGTGGTAACGTCCGTCACCACCAAAAAAGTTATCCACCAGAATAAAGACTAAACGCGCTTCCATGGTAATTAGCGCCGTCCCTTTTAATGGACGAAAACGCACCATGTTTAAACTGGTTGGTACGAACAAGGTATGCACGTACTCACCAAATTTAATCATCTGGACGCCGTTAATCGACACTTCTGCTGTGCGCCGCATCATGTTAAATAAGCTGACCCGCATATGACGGGCAAAACGCTCATTAACAATTTCCAGCGTTGGCATACGACCACGCACAATTCTATCTTGCGATGAAAAGTCATAATCGAGCGCATCCGCAGAAGCGGACTGTTTCTCTGTATCCTCTTCCTCAACGTCATCGACGCCGTGCAACAGCGCGTCAATTTCGTCTTGAGATAGTAAGTCACTCACCGCCATAATAGCTCACTTATTGCATTACCAAGCTGGTAAATAAAACCTGTTCCACAACCGGTTTTCCGGTCACTTCTTCGAGCGCAGAGCGCACTTCAGTAAGTGCTAACTCACGCAGCTGACCTTTACCCTCAGCTGTCTTTAATCTGTCCGCTGTTGACGAGGAAAATACCTCGTGCAAGGTTCCTTCAATGAGCGGAATATGCTTTTTCGCCAGTTCTTCATTTTCCTCACCGCGAACCATAAGTTGTGCTTTAATTTGCACGGTTCGTTCACGTGAGTCGCCCGGAACAATAAAGACAAACGCCCGGGGCATACCCACATAGAGCGCATTACCGACTTCCGGTCGCGACGACGAAGACGGAGCTGGCGAGCCACTTCCACTTGTCGCCGGTTCATCCGAAGACGACGAACCGCCAAATAACCAAAGAACGAGTACGACAGTCACGATTAAAACAATACCGATAATACCGGACAGAATAAGCTTCTTCTTTTTGCCGCCAGCTTTTTCTTCGGTTTGTTCTTCTTCGTTATCGTTTTTATCTTCTGCCATGCGTTATGTCCTGTATCACTGTCTAATAACAGTTACTATAGCTTGATCGTTGCTTTAGTTATACCGTTTCAAACATAGAAATCGACCTGCCCGTCGGCAAGAACTCTACCTTCATCCAAAGCAATTTCGCCTTCTACGGCCCAGTCTTCTGACTCTTCAGCTGAGCCACCCTGGCCACCGGCAGTGCGTTCGCCTTCTTTACTTTGTTCACCCACCTGAGTGTCGGCTAAGTCAATGCCCTGTTGTTCTAACATCTCACGCAGACGCGGCATTGCCGTTTCTATTGCATCTTTGGCTTGTGCACTTTGCACCTGAAACTGCACCGAAGCCTGTTCACCACTCATATTAACCCGAATCTGAACGCTACCAAGTTCAGGCGGATCCAGACGTATATCCGCTCGCTGAATATTGCGGCTCATCATAATGTTGATGCGCTCCTGCAATTTTTGCGATGCTTCTGTCTGCTGCAAGTCCAGAGGACGCTGCAGAGCCTGCAAAGTATTAGTTTGACCCGATTCGTTAGCCGCTACAGTACCTTGTGTCGTAGACACCATCTGACCTTGTATTGCGCGAGCCGCGTTAGCATCAGCCAGGGCATCAGTGTTGTTTCTGAACACCTGATTCTGTTGTGCTGAATCAGGCAACTTAGTATCGACATCCACCGCGTTGGCTAAGCCTTCGGCTTTGCTTGCAGACTGTTTGCTGTCACTACCCTTAATAGCAGTATCGCCAGCCTCAGCTTTTTCTTTACCAGACTTAGCGTTAGTGGCAGTTATAACAGGCTCTGTGCTTTTTGTCTGTTCGGCTACCTTTATTGGCTCCGCCGCTTTTTCACTATGTCCGGTGCGGCCTTTTAATAATTGTCGTATTTCTGCCAAAAGCTGTTCTGCTTTGGCCGCCTGCTCTTTGCTCAACACCTGGAACTTATCAGTGTCATTATTCTGACCAGCTAAAAGCTGACGTAGCTCAGCGGTAAATTGCTGTAATTTTTTCTGTTCCGCCAGGCTCAGTTCACTATTTTCGCCTTTCGACTTTTGTGCCGAAACCTGCTGCTCTAACTGCTTCAATAGGGCGAGCAATTCTTCCGAGCTCTGCGGCTTGGTTGCTCCCTTATCTACAGACTGCTGTGCAATAGCTTGCTCGGCCGCCTGGTTCAACGCCTGAGTCAGCGCCTTTTCATTACCGACCAATAACTTATCCGCATCGGCTTTCGGTAACATAGGCTCCATTAAGTTAACAATGAACTTACCCGCATCTTCTACCGCTTCACCGGCATTTTCACCCTGTTCAACGGCTTGTATCATCTGCTGCAATTTTGACTGTAACGCTTGCTTGTCTTTATCCGTCATGCCGGCCAGCAATTGATCGGCAAACTTCTGCCGCTCCGCGTCCGTCATTACTGTCTCGCTACTTTCACCGTCAGCACTCGCTTTATCAAGCTTGGCTAGCAAAGACTGCAACATTTTTGACAGTTCTTCATCACTTAATTCCAGTTCGCCGCTGTCGGGCTCAACGTCAATTTCACCAATGACAGCCGCCTTGCCTTCAACTTTAATATCCGCGGTTTCCTGCTGCATTTGTTGCAACAGTTCCCATAGGTTTCGGGTAACTGGCTCACCGACATTTTTACGGTCAATTTCACGACCTTTAGAATCGCCGTTGGCAGCCTGGTGGGCTTCTAATTTGGCGGCCAATTGTTGCAGCTCTTTATCGCCGGAATTTTGCTTGATCATCAAACGAGAGAACTCACTGCTTTCGCCTTCAGCGTTTTTCACTGATAGCCCTTTCCCTTTACCCATACGGGCAAAGTTATCGGCAGATTCGGTTAAGTTGAGCAGCTGTTGCATAGTATTTTTCCTGAATTAAGTGCTTATTCACGCTTTGCTTAATTTTCTCATCAATAACCAAGCAATTTTTGTTCCAACTATTTTCTGTCACGGATAAAACGCTGACTACTGAAGTCATCCAGGTTTTTTTGCTCTTTCCGCGCCTGGGCTATTTGTTCGCGCTTTCTGCGTTCCTTAATTAAAAAATCAACTGACTCGCGCTTACGCCTTTGCGCCAGCCAACGTTCTTTTCGTTGTTGCAGTACCTGTTGCAGCTTCACAACCTCGTGATGCAACTGTTCAACACCTTCATCCAGCTTGCCGACAAAGGCGTGATACTGACCCACCTGGATAGAAGCAATACCGCCTTGCCCACGCTGTTGCAGCTGATTTAAATAGTCGAGTCGGTATTTTGACATACCATCCAGGCGCATCTGTTGTTCCTGCACCTGTTGCTGAACCTGTGCAAAATCCTGAGCAGCCTTATCTTCGCGTCTTTGTTCTAACTCCAGTAGCATCTGCAACTGCGCCAACTCGGCCATAATTTAAGCGCCTCCGGCTGACTGCTGCTTTTGATTTGGATTCACTAACTGGTTAAGCAACAACAAGCTCTCATCGTAGCTGACAACCTGTTGCATCTTTTGTTGTAAAAACTGATTCACGCGCGGCTGCATAGCAATAGCCTGATCAATAGCCGGGTCGCTTCCACGCGTATAAGCGCCAATAGAGATCAAGTCACGATTGCGCCGATAATGCGAATACCACTGCCTGACCTTAATGGCCTGTTGCATATGCTCTTCTGAAACCACTTGCGGCATAACACGACTAATAGAGGCTTCAACATCTATTGCCGGATAGTGACCGCTGTCCGCCAATTCGCGGTTTAACACAATGTGTCCGTCCAATATTGCCCGTGCAGAATCCGCAATAGGATCCTGTAAGTCATCACCTTCAGTTAAGACCGTATAAAAGGCAGTAACCGATCCCTGCCCGTCACCACCATTACCCGCTCGTTCTACCAAAGCGGGCAGTTTAGCGAAAACAGAAGGCGGATAACCTTTTGTCGCCGGTGGTTCGCCAACAGCCAATGCAATTTCACGCTGTGCCATGGCGTAACGGGTCAACGAATCCATCAACAGCAAAACGTTCAAGCCCTGATCACGGAAATATTCCGCAACCTGAGACGCGGTTTCGCACCCTCGCAAACGAATCAGGGGCGACTGGTCAGCCGGTGCCGCAATAACCACAGCTTTCTCACGGCCTTCTTCACCTAAAATTTCTTCAATAAACTCTTTTACTTCGCGGCCACGTTCACCAATCAGACCAACAACAATGACGTCGGCCGTGGTTCCCCGCGTCATCATGCCCAGCAACACACTCTTACCGACACCACTACCGGCAAATAAGCCCATTCGCTGCCCCTGGCCCACGGTTAAACAAGCATTGATTGCGGTAACCCCCACATCCAGAGGTTGTTTAACCTGACGACGATTTAACGGATTCATTGGTTTGCTGCGGTAAGTTTTACCGTCAGAAAATATAGGGCCTTTGCCATCCAGAGGTTCACCGCGAGCATCGATAACTCGTCCCAGCAGTTCCATACCCAAGGGTAATTGGTTTTTTCGGTTTAACGGACGGACTCTGGCGCCTGGTATGACGCCATGGGCATCTTCGGTTGGCATCAGGTAACTGATATTACCTTCAAAACCAACAACTTCGGCTTCAATGTCACCACTGTCAGCTTCTACGGCAACACTCGAACCGACCGGAGCCCGGCAACCAACGGCTTCAAACATCAATCCAACGACACGAGTTAAATAGCCCGATACCGCAACGGACGGTTTCTGAATGCGCTCCCGCTTTTTGCGTAACTGTTCAACCAAGCGTTCAGAAGCACTCATGGGTTAACCTTTTACTTTGGAGAAGACATCTTCCATACGACTGCTCAGAGTGTAATCAATAGTAGAACTTTCGGTCGTCACGCGGCAACCGCCACGCTCCAGTAATTCATCTTTATTCAGTAACCAGCCTTTTTCCTTCAGCTCGTCTTCGCTGTAGACGTTCTGCAGTAGCGCTAAGTCTTCTTCATTTAAGTGAATAATGACACGCTGATCGGTGACCGGCAGAACCGCTATCGCCTCTCGTACCGCATTAACAACCAACTCCTTAGAGTTTTCGGCAACATTCAGACAGATGACTCTTGTCAGCTCGGTGACCATTTCAACCAGTTCATCCTGCACCGCTTCGGTAATACGCTCGTTGGGGTGGGATAAGCTTTGTAAAAGAGTCTCCAGCTGTTGCTGCTGCTCGTTCATGGCTTCTTTGCCAGCTTCAACGCCCTGCTCATGACCCGCTTCAAAGCCTTCTTTTTTACCCGCTTCGTAGCCCTCGTCATAGCCTTTCTTCAGGCCCTCACTGCGGCCTTCATCAAAACCTTCTTTGTGGCCTTCTTCGCGCGCTGCCTGACGAATTTCCTCCAACTGTTCAGCAGTCAGAGGCTTCAGCTCTTCCTCTTGCTCGTCATCGGCTTCAGGTGGCTCATATTGCCAGCGGCGGGGTTTATTTAACGCATTCACCTGAGAGCCCTGTTTGAGCTCTTCAGATGTCATGTCAGGTAAATCCCAACGATGTGTTACGTCTTTATCATCGGTCATTATGCGTTAAGCCCTTATAAGAATTCGTCACCGCCACCGCCGCCAAGCATAATTTCACCAGCGTCAGCCAGACGACGGGCCGCAGCAAGAATGTCTTTCTGCGCCGCTTCTACATCGCTAATACGAATGGGGCCCATGGCTTCAAGGTCATCACGCAGCATGTCGCCGGCACGTTTTGACATGTTCTTAAAGATTTTTTCCTGAACCGCTTCGTCTGCACCTTTCATTGCTTTTTGCAGAACTTCGCCTTCAACTTCACGCAGCAAGGTCTGAATACCACGGTCGTCGACATCCACCAGGTTCTCGAACACAAACATCAGGTCCTGAATGTTCTGGCTCATTTCTTCGTCCTGCTCGCGGATAGAGTCCATCAACTGACCTTCGATATTGGTATCCAGGTAGTTCATGATATTTGCTGCTGCCTTCAGGCCGCCCATCTTCGCAGCCTGAGCACCAGCCTGACCGGCAAACTGTTTTTCCATAATTTCGTTCAGTTCCTGCAATGCAGCCGGTTGAACTTCTTCTAAGTTGGCAATACGCATCATTAAGTCCAGACGCACTTTGTCCGGGAACTGCGCCATAATTTCGGCACTTTGCTCAGGGTCAAGATAAGACAGAACAATGGTCTGAATTTGCGGGTGCTCATTACGAATAATCGTCGCAACCTGTTTGGAGTCCATCCACTTCAATGAGTCCAGACCTTTTGAGCCACCGCCCATGACAATCTGCTCAATCAGATTGCCGGCTTTGTCTTCACCCAGAGCCGAGGTCAGTGCTTTACGCACAAACTCTTCGCTCTTGAAGCCAATATTGGTGAACTTCTGAATTTCTTCCAGGAAGAGATGATGCACGGCATTAACTTTGTCCTGATTAAAGTCTTCCAGGCTCGCCATGGCCATACCCACTTTCTGAACCTGCTTAGGTTCCAGGTGCTTCAATATCTGGGCAGCGTCTTCTTCCGACAAGCTCAGCAGCAAAATCGCAGCTTTCTCAACACCTTCTAAAGTATCGACGTCAAACTCGACCTTACTGCGCTTGGTTTTTATATCTTGATTAGGCATCTTCGTTCAACCACGCTTTAACCACTTGTGACGACAGTTCAGGCTCATTGGCAACCAACGCCCTTACCGCTTTCAGCAAGTCTTCATCTTTGTGCAGATCCGGTAATTGCAGGCTGCCATCCGCACCGAACCCTACCGCACTCTCATCAAATTGTGAGGATAACAGATCAATGGTTTCATCGCCCATCGATTCCTCATCAAGAAACGCTTCAGCATCGTCTTCAACACCAGATTCAGGATTCATCAGCTTCTTCAGCATTGGACGAACCACTGCCAGAATCAATACCATAATAACCAAAGCACCCATTACCAGACGGAAAGCACGCCAGAACCATGGCTCTTCCCATACCGGTGTTTCTCCGACGCCTAAGTCAGGCAGTTGTGCAAAAGGTACTGAAACAACTTCAATACTGTCGCCACGGTTAATATCAAACCCCAAACCACCTTGAAGCAAGCGACGAATATTCGCCATCTCTTCGGCACTGCGCGACTGGGTTTCGCCTTCACCCGCTTCTCCAGCTACCGCTTCGTGGTTAACCGCAACGGAAACACTCAAACGCTTAATGGTGCCAGTTTGGTTACGGGTATAAGTTACCGAGTTATCAAGCTCGTAATTTCGTGTCGCTTCACGGTGGGTACTACCATTACCGCCTCCACCTGCGGCCCCTGCTCCAGCTTCTTCCGGAATGTCAGAGTCAAGTGGCGGCTGATTAGTCAATGCACCAGGAATACCACCAATTGCGCTGCCGACAGAGCGGTTCTCGACCGTCATTTCACTGCGAATTGCCGGCATGTCGGGGTTAAACTGACGCTGAGTTTCTTCACGCTGAGTGAAGTCCATGGTCACATCAACCTGTGCGGTATAATTGTCATAGCCCAGCACAGGAATCAAAATGCTGTCTATTTTTTCCAAGTATTCTTTTTCGCGTTTCTGTTCAATTTGATACTCGCGCGAGCTTTTTGCGGCCAGCGCACTTTGTGAGCCTGAGTTCAGCAAACGGCCGGCCTGGTCAGTTACGGTAACATGTTCTGTATTTAACCCGGTCACAGAGGATGCAACCATATCGACAATAGAGGCTACCTCTTCTTCGCTTAACGAGGTACCACCGCGTACGTTCAGCATTACAGATGCTTTCGGTTGTTTTTCACGGCGGGCAAAAACGTTTTCCTTCGGTACGGCCAGAAGTACTCTAGCTCCGGCCACTTTTTTAATTTCTTCAATAGCGCGCGCAAGCTGGACTTCACGGGAATGAATGAGTCGCTCTCGCTCCAGACGTTGGCTAACGCCAAAGCCCGGCTCGCTCATCAAAATTTCAGAGCCGTTATTGGTCGAGTTACCGTAATCAACACCCGCACGGGTCAGTTGCAGCTTAATAGCGTCGTAGCTTTCTTCCGGTACTGAAACCGTACTACCTTCAACCTGGTATTCAATACCATTGGCATCCATATAATCCAGTGTGCTGATCAACTCCTCGGTTTCCATCTGACCCAGCGGACGGTAGGTTGACTCCTGCGCCCACAACATAATGAATACAGCAATGGCCACACAAATTGCCAGAGCCAATACCACAATGACCTGGCGCAGCATGTCAAAGTTACCCAGCATGGTCATAATGCCGGTCTTTTCGCCACCGTCATCATTACCTGATCTGTTGCTCTCAGGTAAATCGGTGTCTTGTACCATTAAGTCTGTTGATTCAGCCACGACTCATATCTCCAGTGCTGCTGCGGTTATACCGGCATTGACATAATTTCTTTGTACGCATCAACCACTTTGTTGCGTACCTGAACAGTTGCCTCAAACGCGATGCCGGCTTTTTGGCTGGCAATCATGGTTTGCTCCAGCGTGACATTCGGGTCACCGAGCTCCATGCGGGTTTTTAAATCGCCTGAGGTTTGTTGCAGTTCGTTAACGTTATCCATTGCATTTTTCAGCATATTGGAAAAGTCTGCCTGAGCAGTATTGCCTTGCAGGGCGTTCACATTCGCAGGCTGGTCACGCTGAGAAGCCTGCGTCGCCATAGACTGTAACTGTTGGTAAAGTGCGTTTGCTTCCACTTTCATAATTAACCCCGTCAAAAATTCATCACTGACTCTATTTAAGGTTAACTATGCAAGCAAAATGCCAACTTATAAGATTGTGTAAAGAAAAGCCCTGAGGACCAGGGCTAATAATGCAGGTAGAGTTATTGTGAATCGTCTTTAAGAGCCTGTCAGGGTAAGTCCCTGCTCACGAATCTTCGCCAATTTGTAACGCAGCGTCCGCGGACTAATTCCTAATTCATCCGCAACGGGTTGTCGTTTACCCTGGTGGCGTTGCAAAGCTTCTTTGATAATTTGGTACTCCTGATGAAAAAGCGACTCATCGAGGTTTTCCGATTTATCATCAGCCGTGCTCACTTGCTCCGGAAACACACTCGCCGATTCAGCGATATCATTAAGTTCCAGCATTAAATCATCGGGCTGAATTTCATCACCACGATGCAGAACCAGCGCGCGCTGTACGACATTTTCCAGTTCACGAACATTTCCCGGCCAGGAATAAGCCTGTAACTGCTTTAAAGCCGCTGCCGAAAAAATGACAGGTGTTTTAATACCCGAACGTTGCTTGTGTCGCTGCAATAAATTTTCAGCTAAAGGCACAATATCCGCAGGGCGTTCGCACAAAGACTTCCAGTGCAACGGAAACACGTTCAGCCGATACATAAGATCTTCGCGCAACTGTCCTTCACGCACAGCTTGTTGAAGGTCGCGGTTAGAGGTTGCAATTAAACGGACGTCAAGCTGAATGGTTTTACGCGAACCCAGCCGCTCTACCTGACGCTCCTGAATAACCCGTAATAGTTTTGCCTGCAAATGCATAGCCATTTCGGTGACTTCGTCCAGCAACAAGGTACCTCCCTGAGCTAGCTCAAACTTACCGGGAGACGACTGATTCGCACCCGTAAAAGCCCCTTTTTCATAGCCAAATAACATAGACTCAAGCATGTTCTCGGGTATGGCTGCACAGTTAATCGCGACAAAAGGACCATTCGCACGCTCAGAGTGCTGATGAATATAACGCGCCAACACTTCTTTACCCGTACCACTGGGCCCGGTAACCATTACGCTGGCCTCGCTGGCAGCTACCTTGCGTGCCATATTCAGAATAGCCTGGCTCGACTCTTCCTCGGCAACTGGTTCAATGTCGTTAATGGCACCGTCCGGCAAATAACGTTGTACCAAAGTCTGCAGTTTTTCTATTGAAAAAGGCTTCGTCAGGTAGTCGACAGCCCCTTCGCGCATTGCTACGACAGCATCATCTACCTTAGCAAAGGCGGTCATCATAATAACCGGAATGTCATATTGCTGATTGTTCATACTGCGCAATAATTGCAAACCATCAATACCCGGCATTTGAACGTCACTAATTACTAAAGCTACCGGCTCTTTTTTCAGTATTAACAGAGCCTCTTCACCATTTGCAGCTTCCAGACACTGGCAGTCCGCCAGCTCCAAAGTATCGATAATTGCCTCACGCAAAGAAACATCGTCTTCAACAACCAGTACTTGTCGCTCAGCCATAACACACCTCGTTCAGTCGGTTTTCTGACCACTGGTGCACCGGCAAGGACAATGTGAAGCGACTGCCTTTAGCTGGCTGGCTTTCCCAGTCAATACTCCCGTTATGTGCCTTAATTACCGTTTGCACAACCGCTAGTCCCAAACCGGTACCGTTAGACTTCTCGGTAAAAAATGGGGTGAAGACATTGTCCTGTCTTTCTTCAGGAATGCCGCAGCCCGCATCAATAACAGAAACTCGCCAACTGTCACTATCAGCATCAGTCTTTACTAAGACCTCTTGTCCCGGCTGGCTGGCATCCACAGCGTTGTTAATCAGGTTTTGTATCGCCCCGACTAATGCGGTTTGATTTGCCCGCAACACAGCTCCGGAAGCCGAATCAATGCAATTAATCTTCACCTGATGTTGCTCAGCATAGTTTTCGGTATTGGCAAGAACTTGCTCAATAAGGCTGTGGGTGCTGAGATCATCCAACATGGGTTGCTCACCACTTTTAGCAAACAACAACATGTCATTGACCTGCTGCTCTAATGAATGCAATCGGGAAAGCAATTTTGCAGAAAAGCGCTGCTGCTTCACCGGGGAAATCGTGCCCTGTTTAAGGTTTTGTGCGTAAAGAATCGCGGCAGACAGAGGCGTTCTTATTTGATGTGCCAGAGACGCAACCATCTTTCCCATGGACGATAAACGCTGCAGATGACTAATGCGGTTTTGCAGGCGACGGGTTTCAGTTAAGTCCGTTAAGACAATAAGCTGCCCTGGTTTTTCATTGACCACCGAGGTATCCAGCCTGACCCGGCGCCCGTTACGCAGAGACACTTCGTGCCAGTCATCCGCTTTCGGAGCAAACAGCTCGCTGACTAACTCGCGCCAGAGGTAACCTTTCAACGGATGACCCAAAAGCCCCGTTGCGTTGTCATTGCAATAATCCACAAGCCCATGACTGTCCAGTAAAATTACGGCATTTGGCATGGCATCAATAATTTGATGATAAGTGGCCATACTGACATCTCCAATTAACGACTATGGAGAGGTTAATGCAAAATGAGTGCCAGTATAATTTCTTTATTTTTCAGTCGGTTGGTTTGTTATTTGTTGTCAAAAGACTGACACTTGCCTTTAATCTTTCTGGATTCCGTACTTTTTCATCTTCTCAACCAGAGTCGTGCGCCGCATGCTAAGTAACTCAGCGGCCTTAGCCACCACCCAGTCCGACTTTTCCAATGCCTGAGCAATCATTCCGGTTTCTATTTCTGTCAGCATGTCTTTTAAATTAACGCCATCGTCCGGTAATTCAGAGCTGTCATTAGCGGGTCCGACTTGCGCATCATCGCTGTCATCGTCCGACTCGTTGAAAATGGCACTAAGCGCTTCACGCTCCAGCATTTCTTCCGGGTAGTCCGGGCTTGGAGCACTGTGTTCAACATGCTGATATTTCGGCGGCAAGTCAGGAACATCCACCAGACTGTCAGGGTGCATAATGGTCAAGCGCTCAATCAGGTTTGTTAGTTCGCGCACGTTACCCGGCCAACGATGATAAGAAAGCGACTCCAGTGCCCTTTCCGTAAAGCGCACGCCCACACCACGCTCCTTTTTGAAACGCTGGGTCAGTTCCTGTAATAACAGCGGCACGTCTTCCTGACGTTCGCGCAATGCAGGCATTTCAATCGGGAAAACATTCAGGCGGTAATACAAGTCCTCGCGGAATTTACCGTCAATGATCATCTGCTCCAGCTCACGGTGGGTTGCTGCAACAACTCGTACGTCGGCAACAATACTTTTACTGCCACCTACGCGCTCAAAAGTGCGTTCCTGTAAAACCCGTAGCAGCTTTACCTGCATTGGCATTGGCATATCACCAATTTCATCCAGAAATAGGGTTCCCCCCTGAGCCAGTTCAAAACGCCCTTTGCGCGCGCCTATTGCCCCGGTAAATGCCCCTTTCTCATGGCCGAACAATTCACTTTCTAATAAGTCTCCGGGAATGGCACCGCAGTTCACCGGCACAAAAGGCCCTTTGTTGCGTTCTGATAAATCATGGATACCGCGGGCGACAACTTCTTTACCGGTTCCGGACTCTCCCAGAACAAGAACGTTGGCGTCGGTAACCGCCACTTGCTCGATTAACTGCCGCACATGTTTCATGGTGCGGCCATTACCAATTAACGTCTGCTCCAGTTTACCACTGCCGGGATGCCGCGTTCTTGCGGGCTTAATTGGCATTTGCTGATGATACGCCTGACAGTAATGCAGCATATTGGACAAACTGGCGTAGTCAAAAGAGTCCTCCAAAGGACCAATGACATTGGCTTTTTGTAGCGCCTGATGCTGTTGCGTGTTCGCACAAATAAAAGGAAGGTGTGGCGAATCGCCGGCCAGCTCCATCAGGTTATCAATACCATTGCCGGCAATGACACACAGAGCATCGGTTGCAGAGAGTTTAAGAGTGTCCGAAGGAGATATGACTTCAACGGTTTCACCAATAAAGGTTAATACCGTTTCAAAATGCTGACGACGCTCTGGTTGCTGTTCAACCAGGTAGACTGTTCTTGTTTTTGTCATAGACGAGTTTACCGCAACGTCCTATTTCACATTTCCTAACACAAACGTTTCACCCGCACTCGAGAGATACCACTGCTCCTGCCCATCGACAGTTCGTGACTCTGCGTGTGAAACCCACTGATAGAATACATTGCGATGTACTCTTGCTGTCAATCCTCTTTGCATCACAATATAAGGGATGCCTTCTTTCATTGTGAGCGGATGTTCAGAACTTAATACCAGAGTATCACCGATATTGGTGGTTAACAGCAATAATTGCTCACCATCTTCTTCCCTTTGTTCCCAGTCGACGACAACAAAAGGCGTATCTTCAACAGTAATTTTAACTTTTTCAGCAGGTGTAACTAAAAAATAGTCGCCTTCCTCGACCACCAGAACCGAGGCAAACAGCTTAACCAGCGCCTGACGCTTTATCTGACTCCCCTGATAAAACCAATCACCATTAGCGGCAATGTGAATGGGAATCTCGCCACAATAAGGCGGATCCCACAATTCGGTTGGCGCGTGTTGATGTTTTTCCAGTTCAGAGATCAAACGGTTCAGTGACATAAATCAAAGCTTAGTCGACTAACTTCTTCTGTCTCAATAAATACCAAAGCGTTGCTTCTGTACGGTTTGATACTTTTATGGCCTTAAATATTGCCGATAAGTGCACACGAATGGTGCCTTCAGTAATACCCAGAATATTGGCTATCTCTTTATTTGATAAGCCCTGCGCCAATAATTGCATAATCTCTAATTGCCGTGGCGACAGGAAACTTTCCGCACCGCTGGATTTATCACGAGGTTCATTCAGATGCGGGTCATCAGGAATATGACGGTCACCATTTAGCAAGGCGCGAATAGCCAGTTTAGCCTGCTCCGCTGAACTGTCTTTCGGCAAGTAGCTACGAACCCCTGCAGCCAGTACCTGGCGTACTTCAGAGATGGAACGTGGTCGCGTAAACAAAACGATATGCGTACGCGGAGCAACTTTCTTTAAACGTTGCAGAGCTGGACGGATTTCAGCATCTGGCAAATCCATCTCTAAAAAAATCAGATCGTAATCATCAGCTGCTAAATAACTTTCCGCAATCTCAAACGAATCAGCCTCATAAATTGAGGGTTGATTCGCATAGTTGGTAAGAATTTGTATAAGACCAGCACGCATAAAAAATTGCGGATCAATAATTAGAACTTTCATCCTGAAATCCAAAATAATGCCTATTCAATTAACTTTTAGCATACCTAAATTATAACAGACAGCAAGTTTTTTACGGTTATCTAACAGCTTCCTGAATGTCATGTTAACTTAGTTAACAAAAACTTCCGGCAACACCTAGGCGGTTGTACAGTAAAAACGCTATAGTGTTGTCTAAATTATTTGCCACGGAGTTAAATTACAATGCGACGCATTACCTGCTTAGTTATAAGCCTGGGCTTATCCGCTTCAGCCATCGCCGACACCTTATATACCAACATGAAGGGATACACCCTGACCAGCCCTGCCGGAGAAAACGCGGTATTACAGGAGTTCTCTACCATGCTGGTGGAAAACGGAAAAATTCAGGCTATAGGCGGCGAGACTCTTGCCCAACGCTTTGCTGATATAGACAGTACGGTCGATATGAATGGCAAAACCGTACTCCCGGGGTTAACTGACGCCCACGGCCATATCCAAAGTTTAGGCAACAGTCTTTTACAGGTCGATTTGCGCGACACTGAATCGGTTTCTGATGCAGTCCAAAAAGTTCACAACTACGCCAAAGAGCAGCAGGAAATAGAATGGATTACCGGCCGCGGCTGGAACCAGGAACAATGGAAGAAAAAAGTCTTCCCCAGCGCAGCCAACCTTGATGAAGTTGTCAGTGACCGTCCTGTCTGGCTGATGCGCGTCGACGCGCACGCAGGCTGGGCAAACAGCGAAGCACTGCGCCGTGCGGGTATTGATAAAGATACCGTCTCTCCGGAAGGTGGTGAGATTGTCCGTGACGAACAGGGTAACCCCACCGGTGTTCTGGTCGATAATGCAATGCAGCTGGTTGAAGACATTATTCCCGAACCTTCGCTTCAACAGCAACGGGCCGCATATGAGTTGGCTTTTCAGCACCTGGTTAAACTTGGCATTACCAGCGTCCACGACGCAGGCATTAATTCTGACGAAATTTCTATATACAAAGGTTTGCATAACCAAGGGCGTATGCCGCTTCGGGTTTACGGCATGATCGCAGCAACAGAGCCGAAACTCGCTCAACTTCTGGCTGAGGGGCCTTACGAAACCCGGGACCAGAAACTGGCTATTCGCAGCGTTAAAATATATGCCGATGGTGCGCTTGGAAGCCGCGGAGCCGCCTTAATAGAGCCTTACAGCGATGACCATGACAACCACGGGTTAATGGTAACTTCAGAAGAGAAAATCCAGGATCTCTATAAACTGATCATCCCGCACGGTTTTCAGATAAATACCCACGCCATTGGCGACCGGGCTAACCGTGTCGTTCTGGATAATCTGGCCGAAGTCTATGATGAGCTGGGCGGTCGCAACTTACGTAATCGTATTGAACACGCACAAATTGTGCACCCGGATGACCTGAAACGTTTTACCGAGCTTAACCTAATTGCCTCGATGCAACCAACTCACGCTACCAGTGACAAAAATATGGCGGAAGATCGTCTGGGTTCTGAACGTATGGCCGGCGCCTACGCATGGCAGACATTGCTGGATGAAGGTACCGTTATCGCCGCAGGGTCTGACTTTCCGGTTGAATTAGCGAACCCTTTCTACGGCCTGCACGCAGCAGTTACTCGTCAGGACCGCGATAATATGCCTTCGGGTGGCTGGTACGCCGAAGAAAAAATGAGTCTTGAACAGGCTTTGCGTTCATTTACTATTGATGCCGCCTACAGTGCCTGGCAGGAACAATCGCTCGGTTCGCTTGAACCCGGTAAATGGGCTGACTTTATTGTCCTGGAGCAGGACCCTTTTGCCGTTGATGCCAGCCAAATTTGGCAGACTCAAGTTGAACAGACCTATGTTGCAGGCGAACGCGTTTATTAATGGAGTAGCAGCATCATGAACGATGACTTTCTGTTTTCTGAGGACGAGCCCGATGTGGCCGTTGAAGAGGCTTGTGAGCCTTATCATGTGTTAATTGTCGATGACGATGAGGAAATTCATACCATCACCAAAATGGCACTGGGCGAATTTAAGCTTGATGGGCGTCCGCTGGAGTTTCATTCGGTTTACTCGGGAAAAGACGCTATTGCGTTTTTGCAGGAAAACACCGACATCGCCATGATGCTGCTGGATGTGGTTATGGAAACTGACCACGCAGGCTTAGATGTCGCGCAATGGGTGAGAGAAACCCGGAAAAACCGGTTAATCCGCATTGTTCTGCGTACCGGGCAACCAGGTCAGGCACCAGAGGAAGACGTAATTGCGCGTTACGACATTGATGATTACAAAGAAAAAACCGAGCTGACTTATCGCAAACTGGTCACTCTTATGTATTCGTGCCTTCGCGCTTACCGAGACTTAAAAGCTATTGAACGCAACAAGCGGGGCTTAGAAAAAGTTATTAACGCATCGGCAGAGGTGTTTTCGGCCCGCTCAATGCATGGCTTATGTCAGGGGATACTGGAACAGCTTGTTGCTCTAATCACCTTGTCTGACGACGCTATGTACTGCCGAATTGACGCACTAACCGCCAGCTCGAATACCAGTGAGCCCTTTGAAATTATTGGGGGCACCGGGGAATACGAAGGTGCGGCAGGACAACCGATAAAAAGTGAAATTGATTGGGACATCGTTCGCCCAATGCAACAGAGTTCACAAAATGTCGACTTCCGGATAGTAAACAGTAACTACTACGGCCTTTATAAAACCGGCAGCTCACGCCAGTATTTGCTCTTCATTCGCGGTGTCCGTGACTTATCTGAGCTTGATCAAAACTTGCTGGGCCTTTTTGTGAATAATAGCTCCATTGCTATTGATAACCTGCAGGCCACTGAGAACGAGCGAGAGGCTCAGCGTGAATTGCTTTACTGCGTTGGAGAGGCTATTGAAAAGCACTCCATCGATGAAATTAGCCATCATGTTAAGCGCTCAGCCGAAATGGCCGGGCAACTGGCCATTTTTGCCGGCGCAACGCACGAACAGGCGGAAGCTTTAAAACAAGCTGCATCAGTCTACGATATAGGTAAAGTATCGGTACAAATGGAGCTCGCTCAGCGTGCCGATGTCTTAAGCATTCACGACTATGAAGAAATTATGCAGAAAGTGATTCAGGGTCATGATTACTTACGTCAAACCGATACCGCTGTGGCGAAAATCGCCGCAGCTATTGCGCAGGATATTCATGAACGCTGGAATGGTTCAGGTTTTCCAAGCCAGAAGTCAGGCAAAGACATTGACCTTAATGCCCGTATAATGACTATTAGCAGCCATTTTGATGCACTGCGCACACAGCGCAATTATCGTGACGCCAAAGAATCTAAAGACGCTGCCGATTATCTATTGCAACACAGCGGCAGGTTCTTCGACCCTGAGCTGGTCGGGCTTATGCTGGACAATCTGGATGCGATGGAAAAAATACGACAGCGTTATCTGGATAGAAAATAATATAATAGGCGACTGGAAACTGAAAACGGGGCCTTCCCCAAGTCCATAAGGAGCGGTCATGGATTTACAAGCAATGCGCAGAGAGTACGGTTTAGGCAGTTTGCACCGGGAGCAGTTGAATTCAGACCCGGTCAAACAATTTGAACTCTGGATGCAGCAAGCCATAGACAGCGGCTTGTTAAGCGATCCTACCGCGATGACAGTGGCAACGGTCAATAATGAACGTGTACCAAGCCAGCGTATTGTTTTATTGAAAGGCTATGACCACAAAGGCTTCCGTTTTTACACCAATAAAAACAGTCAAAAAGGCCAGGATATAAGCACTAACTCACAGGTTAATCTGCACTTTGCCTGGCTTCCGCTGGAACGACAAATTAGCATTACCGGCAGCGCTATCCCGCTCGACAGTGAAGATAACGACCGCTACTTCCATTCTCGTCCCAAAGAAAGCCAGGTAGCCGCCCTTGCGTCGCAGCAAAGCCGCCCGGTAGAAAGCCGCGATGTACTGGAAAGCCACTATAAGTCGCTACTGCGTGAATATGAGAATACCGAAGTGCCACGCCCTGAACACTGGGGTGGCTATTGCGTCGAGCCTCAGCAATTTGAATTCTGGCAAGGCGGCCAGCATCGTTTGCATGACCGCTACCTGTACAGCAAAGATGGCTCTAACTGGCGTATTACCCGCTTACAGCCTTAGGTAATTCAACCCCACAAAACTCAGCGCAGCGTTGCAGCACTTTTAACGTTGCGCTGCTGTAGTAAACACCCTGCTGCAATTGCTCACGTTTGCGTTGCTGAGCGGCTTCGCCGGGAATACGCACCGGTTGTTGCGGATCGGCTGCCGCACTTTTCCGGCTATCTTCCAACAAATCATCAACCTGCTGTAAAAACGCCTGTTTATCCCCAAAAGCTTCCGGATCAATCACTTGTATCCATACAGAGTTCGCGTCACCGTCATCCGCACCCTGCCGGCGACCATACTGACTTAACGCCATGGACCAAATTTCGCTGAACAGCGTCAGACCATAACCTTTATAGCCAAGCTGTTCTCCACCCAGCGGCGCTATCGCGCTACCCGGCGAGTCGAAAAAGGTTAGCGGGTCGTCGGTCCATTCACCATCGGGTTTAATCAATGCTTTGTATGGCAACTTCGTGCCGTTGGCTTTTGCCTGACGCACTTTTCCCGCGGCAGTCATCGAAAAGCTGATATCAAATAGCAGTGGATTGCCGGAGCTGGGCACGCCCACCGCAAAAGGGTTGGGAGAAAATACCGCTTCTTTACCACCAAAAGGTGCTACAGCACGTTGCCCGGGCGTTGAGCACATCAGACTGACCACCAACCCCTGCTCCGTCGCTATAGTCAAATAAGCGGCTAATGAGGCTACATGCTGGCTGCGTCTTACCACCACAGTTCCGGTACCGGCTTGTTGCGCCATTTTGCAGGCGGCATCAATTGCCTGCGGCACCACGTAGGGCCCCGGTAAAAATTGTGCGTCCCAGTTCGCAGCCGCAGCACGCTCACTTAATACCACAGGCTGCCCTTTTGCCAGGCTTTTACCCTCACGCAGCCATTGGCAATTGTTCAGCAGGCGAATTAAACCATGGGTACTAAAACCCAGTAAATCGCCTTCCAACAGGTAATAACTCACATTGCGCGCGACCTCCCCCGAAGCCCCTACCTCGGTCAGACAATTGCGCGCCCAGTTCGATAATTCTGAATAATCAAAACGTACAACATCAGTGCTCATGAAATTTCCTCTTGGTCACGGCCTGCAGGTCGTTTAAGCTACGCATACGACATTATCAAGGAGTAGAGATTGTGTCATCTGCTAACACAATAAACCGCATTGCCATTATAACCAGTGGTGGCGATGCCCCGGGCATGAATGCCGCTATCCGTGGCGTTGTTCTGGCCGCGGAGAACTATGGTATCGAAGTCATGGGCTTTCGTCATGGCTATGAAGGACTCTTAAATAACGACTTTGTAAAGTTAGACCGCAAAGACGTTGAACATATATTGCAGTATTCCGGCACCATTATTAAAAGTGCCCGCAGCGAACGCTTCAGAACCGAAGAAGGTGCTCGCGAAGCAGCAACAAATTTAGACGCACACCAAATTGACGCCTTTATCGTTATTGGAGGCGACGGTTCATTTCGCGGCGCTGAGCATTTAGCTAACTTTTGGAAAGGTCCCATTATTGGCATACCCGGCACCATCGATAATGATCTCTTTGGCACGGATAACACTATTGGCTATGACACGGCAGTAGAAACTGCCATGGATGCGCTGGATAAAATCCGGGATACCGCTGAAGCCATGGATCGCGTTTTCATTGTCGAGGTTATGGGCCGCAATGCCGGTTATATTGGTATTAGCAGCGCTATGGCAAGTGGCGCTGAGCGAATGATTCTGCCGGAGCTACAAAAAGATAAACCCTTAACCGTAGCGGCTTTGGTTAAACACATTGAGTCGGTACAGCGCGTACGCGGAGACTCCAGCTACGTTATGGTGTTATGTGAAAATCAATGGCCTGGTGGTGCGGTTCGACTTGCGGAGCAGCTAGAAGATCGTCTTAACTTACCCTGTCGTCCGTGTTTACTTGGTCACGTTCAACGTGGCGGACGCCCTACGGCAATGGATCGCATTTTAGGTACTCGTCTGGGTGTGCACGCTGTTGAATTAGTCCGCCAACAAAAAACTGGCGTTATGGCCGGCGTTACGGCGAATGAACTCAGCGAAACACCATTAGCCGATACCTGGACCAAGCGTAAAAAATTGAGCGAAGAGTTAATTAATATTCAACAAAGTCTGTTTAATCCGATCAAAAAAGATCGCAGCAAATCGACAAAGTAAGAGAGGTCTTCAACGACAATGCCCTTAACGCCACTAACGGTGCCACTACCCGTACCATTAAATGACCCGAGCCGCCCATTTTTCGGCGCGGAGCACAGCACCGACTTACATCCGGGACATACCCATATTCTTGGATTTGGTTTTGATGGTACCGCCTGTTTTCGTAAAGGCACCCGAGAAGGGCCCGACGGTTTACGCGCGGTTTCTGAGGACATTGAATCTTACTCGCCGTATCTCGATGCCGATTTAGAAGACCAAACCTTCTACGACTTAGGCAACCTGCGGCTGGGCTTCGATGACGACGAAGAAAAGCAATGGCATCATGCGGTTCATGACTTTAACGCGATATTTGATTCCGTCGACCTGGCTCAGGAAAAAATTAAACTGCTGACCTTAGGCGGTGAGCATTCTATTTCTTATGCGCCTATTGTGAAGTACTTGAGACAATACCCCGATATGGTGTTGTTGCATCTGGATGCTCACGCTGATTTACGCGATGGCTTCCTTGGTTACCATTATTCACATGCGTCTATTATTCGCCGTTCGGTCGACCACTTTGGTCCCGGCCATGAGCTCATTCAATACGGCATTCGCTCTGGTACACGCGACGAGTACCAATGGATGAAAGAACACAAAACCATCCGCAGCTCGCGTAAAGATTTCCTCGACAGTGTTGAGGCTATTGCTAAGGATCGTCCGGTTTACCTGACGCTGGATCTCGATTATTTCGATCCTTCCTTTTTACCAGGCACAGGAACTCCGGAACCGGGCGGTGAAGATTTCCATTCCTTTGTCAGCCTGATGAAGCTACTGCGCCAGAAAAATCTGGTGGGTGCTGACGTGGTTGAATTGTCACCACAAATAGACCCAACCGGTAACTCCGACGTGTTCGCCGCTAAAATTGTGCGCGAATTATTACTCGTATTACAACAGTCGGGAGCCTGAGATGTCAGACTGGAATATCGATCAAGCAGAAGAACTGTATGGTGTTAACCGCTGGGGCGCGGGCTATTTCTCCATTGGCGAAAACGGCAACATTCAAATTCGACCTAACCACCGCTTGCCGGATGTCACCATTGATATGAAAGAAGTCGTGGATGAAATTATTTCGGAGGGTATTCAGTTTCCGGCTGTTATCCGTTTTCATGACATTTTGCGCTCGCAGGTTGAAATCATTAACGAGACTTTCGGTAAACTGATAGCTGACGCCAATTATCAAGGGCAGTATTGCGGTGTATTTCCCATTAAAGTGAACCAAATGCGCGAAGTGGTTGAAGAGATCATGGACGCCGGTGAACCTTATAACTATGGCCTTGAGGCCGGCTCTAAGCCGGAGCTGATGGCAGTAATGGCGTACAACGACAATCCCGATGCGCTGACTATTCTCAACGGTTACAAAGACAAAGACTACCTGACTCTGGCACTGCTTGGCCGCCAGCTTAAACGCAAAATGATCATCGTTATTGAAAAGTTCAGCGAGCTGGAAATGCTGATCCCGTTGGCGAAACAAATGGGTGTTGAGCCTATGATTGGCCTGCGCTCAAAAATGATGGTGAAAAGCTCCGGTAAGTGGGCCAGCTCCAGTGGCGACCGCGCCAAGTTTGGTTTAAGTATTGCCGAAATTTTGAATGTTATTGAACGCCTGCGCGAAGAAGACATGCTGCACTGTGCCAAGCTGCTGCATTTTCACATTGGCAGCCAGTTGTCCGATATTCGTAAAATTAAAGAAGCCGTCAACGAAGGCGCGCGTCTGTACGCCAAATTAGTTCAGGAAGGTGTGCCTTTAGAATACCTGGATATCGGCGGCGGTCTAGGCATCGACTACGACGGTACCAGCACCACCAGCGACTCCTCACGTAACTACTCAACTGAAGAATACGTAGCTGACGTTGTCTGGGGTGTGAAGCAAATTTGTGACCTGGAACAGGTGCCCCACCCTAATTTAGTCAGTGAAAGTGGTCGTGCGATGACTGCGCACCACAGCTGCGTGGTCACTAATATTGTGGGCGAAATGAAACCAGCGGGTACCCAATTCGATATCAGCGCCAGCGAGAACGAACACATTTTAGTTAAGAACATGCGCGAACTGCACAGCTCCGGCGACCAGTTCCACCCGCAGGAACGTTATAACGACGCCGCCGGCTATAAGCAAAATGCCTACGAAGCCTTTAAACTGGGTATATTATCACTCAGTGAAATGGCCAAGCTGGACACCATGTACTGGCAAATACTTACCGACATTCACCATTCGCTGGATAAAGACAGTTACGTTATTCAGGAGCTGGAAGAGTTAGAAGACATGCTCGCCAGTCAGTACCTGTGTAACTTTTCGGTATTTCAGTCAGCCGCCGATACCTGGGCCATCGGGCAAGTACTGCCAGTGGTGCCTATCTCGCGCCTGAACGAACAGCCCGAAGTACGCTGCTCAATTGTCGATATTACCTGCGATAGTGACGGTAAGCTCAGCAAATACATTGAAGGTACTGAAATTAGCGATAATATTCCGATGCATAGCCTGCGCAAAGGCGAGGACTACCACGTAGGTTTATTCCTCACCGGCGCCTACCAGGACGTTATGGGCGATATGCACAACCTGTTTGGCCGCCTGACCGAAGTGCATGTTTACTGTCACGACGATGAACCCGGCGACTTTTATATTGAAGAAGTGGTACCGGGAACATCGGCCGAAAAAGTACTACAAACCATGCAGTACAATACCGAGTACATGGCCAAAACAGTGAAGAAACAAATTGACCGTCAGGTACGTAAAGGCTCACTGGCGCCACGTGAAGGTGTTCGCTGGACAAATTTTTACGAGCACTGTTTAGCCGGCAGCACCTACTTACGCGTTGAATAATTCACCAAAACAACCGCTTAATGTGCAATTACTGAGCAAACAGTAAAAAAGGCACGAAAAGCGGTTGACTCGAAACCGAAAAAAACGTTTAATACACGCCGTTGCCCGGATAGCTCAGTCGGTAGAGCAGAGGATTGAAAATCCTCGTGTCGGTGGTTCGATTCCGCCTCCGGGCACCACTTCCCCCTCCTAAGTGGTCCTCATTTGTACTTTAATCCCTTATTAATCAATAGCTTTAGCTAGATTAAGGTCTTTTGAAGTCCTTTTAGGTTCAGTAATATCCACACTTTTTAGTACACTGTTTAGTAACACAGAACAAAATGTACTAAAGGCGTGTTACTAAAATGCCCAGGATCACTAAACCACTGAGCGCTCGAGAAGTTAGCGAGGCTAAGCCCAAAGACAAAGAATACAATCTTTCAGATGGTCAAGGATTGCACTTGAGGGTCAAACCCTCTGGTAAGAGAGTCTGGATCTTTAATTATTTCGAGCCTTTCACCAAGCGTCGAAGAAATTTAACCCTTGGCGCCTTTCCTGATTTGTCTTTAGCGTTAGCGCGTGAAAAACGTGATGCCAACAGAAAACTGCTAGCTCAGGATATTGATCCCATATCTCACCGTGACGAGCAGTTCGAAGTTAAACGAGCTGCTGCCAACAATACATTCAAAGTAGTTGCTGAGCGCTGGATAGAAATACACCGAACAAAGGTTAAACCTGACACTGCCAACAAAATCTGGCGATCACTCGAAAATGATGTGTTCCCACGTGTCGGCTCAATTCCTATCGAGCAGCTAACCGCCCCAAAAGCCATAGAAGTCATTCAAACACTGACCAAACGAAGTAGCTTCGAAATGGCGCGTAAAGTCGCCCGGCGGATGAATAACGTCATGTCGTTCGCGGTTAATGTGGGCATCGTCCATCATAACCCTCTGACAGGCATTAATCAGATGATACCCTCATCTCGGGTTAAGAATATGCCAACACTGACTCCTGATGAATTACCGGAACTCATGCGGGCTTTAAACTTTGCCAACATCAAATACGTGACTCGGTGCTTGATTGAATGGCAACTGCACACCATGGTCCGCCCAGGTGAAGCCGTGCAGGCCCGTTGGCAAGAAATCGACTTTGACAATGCAATATGGGCAATTCCCGCAGAGAGAATGAAAATGGGACGACCTCATGAAGTGCCGTTAACCAAGCAGTCATTAGCGCTACTAGAGTTCATGCAGCCAATGAGCGGCCACAGAGAGTTCATATTCCCTTCTGATAGGGCTCCCCTTAAGCATGCCAATAAAGAAACCGCTAACATGGCTATCAAGCGTATGGGGTTCGAGGGCCGTCTTGTTGCCCATGGGCTCAGAGCTTTGGCAAGTACTACGCTTAACGAACAAGGCTTTGATAAAGATGTGATTGAAGTTGCGCTGGCGCATATCGACAAAGACAAAATTCGAGGGGCATATAACCGCGCTACTTACATGAAGCAGCGCCGAGAAATGATGGAATGGTGGTCTGAACAGATTGAGAATGCATCTAAAGGAAGTATGAGTTTGTCTGCTAAGAATCAGTGACCGATGAACACTTGGTATAGTTGTTAGTAACAAGACATAGTCACGCCGTAATTCAAGTAATTAGCCTTGCCGAGACTGAAAAAATATCTGTGTAAATGGCATTCTTACCAATATCGAAGAAGGATATCAGAATGCCAATATCAGACAAACTCATCGACCAGCTGCTTGACGGTTGTGATTCCCCGGAAGACATTCTAGGTGAAGCAGGCCTGCTCAAGCAGCTGACCAAAAAAGTAGCTGAGCGTGCCTTAGAAGCGGAAATGGAAGCCCATCTGGGCTATGCTCCGAATGATGCCACCGGTAACAACAGCGGTAATTCACGCAACGGGAAAACGAAAAAATCAGTTCGCAGTAGCAATGGTGATGTAGAGCTTGATATTCCCCGCGACCGCAATAGCAGCTTTGAGCCTAAGCTGGTTCGCAAGGGCAACCGCCAGCTTAACGGGTTCGATGAGCGAATTGTCTCGCTCTATGCCCGGGGCATGACCACTCGTGATATTCAGGCCTACCTTGAAGAAGCTTACGGCGTCGAAGTGTCACCCACGTTTATTTCTCAGGTGACCAATGCGGTCATGGACGAAGTCAAAGCCTGGCAGCATCGTCCGCTGGCAAAGCTTTACCGGGTCGTTTACCTCGATTGTCTGGTGGTTCGTAGTCGCGACTCCGGCGTTGTTCAAAATAAATCGGTTTATCTGGCGTTGGGTATTAACACCGACGGTGAAAAAGAGCTTCTAGGTCTGTGGATGGCTCAAACCGAGGGGGCGAAGTTCTGGTTATCGGTGATGAACGAGCTTAAGAACCGTGGTGTTGATGACATCTTTATCGCCTGCTGCGATGGCCTGAAGGGCTTCCCCGAAGCCATTGAGGCGGTCCACCCGAAGACTCAGGTGCAGCTGTGCATTGTGCACCAAATTCGCCACTCGCTACGCTACGTAAACTGGAAACAACGTAAAATCATCGCTGCCGACCTCAAATTGATTTATGGCGCAGCAACACGGGCTGAAGCCGAGCAGGCTCTCGAGCTGTTTGCAGAAAAGTGGGATGAAGAGCATCCGACCATCAGCCGTTCATGGCGTGCAAACTGGGAGCGGCTGAGCGTGTTCTTTGAGTACCCGGTAGAAATCCGAAAAGCGATTTACACCACAAATGCCATTGAGTCGCTGAACGCGTCACTGCGCAAAATCACCAAGACGCGGCGGTCATTCCCGAATGACGAAGCCGTCATGAAGGTGTTGTACTTAGCCTTGCATCAGGCATCGAAAAAGTGGACGATGCCCATACGCAACTGGAAACCGACCATGGCGCAGTTCGAGATCATGTACCAGGATCGGATTTAACATGCAATCAGCCATTTACACAAAATCTTTTACAGTCTCGCCTTGCCAGCCTTATTTTTGACATTCAATAAGTTAAAACACAAATATTTTTCATTCTTTTGACTTCTTACGTGCCCTGCGAACATCCTGATAAGTGTAGTTTTCAATCTTCTGAATACAAAACTCAGCTACGTCGTAGTCTTTTTCCATTTCTCTGACCACGTTACTATGATAACTATCGATATCTCCATTACGCATCTCAATATCAAATTGAGGGGCATTCTCATTAGCTGGAGTTTCTCGGTCATCTTCCCACTTATTGTTAAATTTGCTGTTGTAGTATTCAATAAGCTTTGGATCCCTCTGATCTAAAAACTCAACTGTTTCTTTACATCTGGAATTTTTGTTCAGTCCACCTTTCTCATGGATATTTTGCATGTCCCAATTGAGTATAGCGACTGCTCTTCGCAAGTTATCCTTTTTAGTTTCTCGACGATATGCTGACAGCCCATCGGCTTCTCGAGTCATGTCTATGAACTTATCGTTTTTTCGCTTCTGTGTCTCTGAACATGGAGTACTATGGATAGGATTAATTTGAAGCCGGCTCTCTTTAAAGAACTTGCGGCGCTCAACTTGACCTGTCAACCACCTTAGAGCCTTAGTTTTCGAGCACAGCTCTCTTTTAATATACATTTGAATACTCGAGCCCTCTTGCTCGCCAATAACTTTTGTGCCGGACTTCTTCCACTCTTTTGCATTTGGCATCTTTTTTTTGATTTGATCTATCACGTCCCCATCATGGTAAAAAACGGCCATGTCCCAATCCCAGGTAACCTCTTGGAGGTTATCTTCGGTCATTATATTCAAGCCTGGCGCTGCGTTGGTACCTGTGTAATAGGGAAAGAATATTGAATTTTGTTTTAAGCTATCCTTATCAAGAGTATTAAAGATAAAAGCGTCTCTACTCGCTATTAAGTCAGGCTTATCAAAGAACTGAACCGATAAAAAACCAAGCTTCAAGGTCCAATAATGAATCTGCTTTACTACTTCAATTTCGGTTCGATTAAGGTTCTTCAAAGGATACCTGTATAGAGCAGTGTCAATCTCATATCTTAAGTCAAGATAACTATCGGCTCCATGTTCAGCTCTGTGGTACTGATAAACCAGTACATTCACAAACTGATAAAACTCTAAATCGTAAAAATACAATAAATCGAGTTCGTCATGCTGCCCCATCTGTAACCTATCGAAAATCTCGAAGAGCGTTGGAATACATCCATCAAGTTCTTTTTGGAGCGTTTTATTTTGTGTTTTTAATCGATAAAAATGTCTGTGGGCGTATTGGAACCGCCACCACTTCAGGAAAAAAGCATCATCGTCATCTTCTTTGAACTCGATTTCGTGACTTCCATATACATATTTTAAATCCATGTTCATTCCTTTTTTCAAATCGTGCCCGTCGCTCTTTTGTTTACCTCCTCGCAAATCTTAGCTCTAATTCTATATGCATTTCGCAAGTAGACTTTACGGAGGCAATATGCAAGAACGAAGTTTTAAATCATTACCAAGCAAAGTATTACGACTACAGGAGGTGCTTGATTTATTATCGATTTCAAAATCGTACCACTTTGCGAAGTTGGATAAAAACTCTAAAAGCTACGACCCAACCTACCCTAAACCTATTAGCGTTGGTGAGCGGTCCGTGCGCTATATAGAGCAGGAGGTAATTGACTGGGTAAACGCACGAAAGGAGGAAAGAAATGCACAATAACCCGGTGCTGCCTCCCCCTACCCTTAAACGAAGCCTAGAGGGAGGATTACACCATTGCCCAAAAACACAAGAAGCCATTGAGTCGCTAGCTAGCAGTGTGCAAGCAGCCGAAGGCTTAATACTTCAAGTTTTGCTAGGCGCCATGGCAACCGTGGTGCAAGAGATTGCGGATGTTGAATCAATTTTTGGGGGAACCGTACCTACATCGTTATTCCTATGCGCAGAAGGAGGTTCAGGAGTCAGAAAAACAGCTGTCGCCAAGCGGGTGTTTTCAGCAATTCATGATTTTCAAAATGAAGAACTCAAAAACTATTTGCTAAAGAAGGAGTTATACGAAACGAAGCGTGAAATCTTTGACGAAAAGCGGAGAGATGCAAAAGACAAGTTACGAGCGGCGTACGCATCAGATAACGATGAACTTATGGAGGCAGCGGAACAGAAGTTAATCTCAGTCAACGGACAAAAACCAAAAGCACCTACTCAACCAAACTTTATATTTGAGGATGCTACTACTGAAGCGGTGCAAGACCAGATGTACCGAGGACCTGGCTTTGCCACAATTTTATCTAACGAGGGGGGGACTGTATTTAACGGACATGTGGTTAGAAACATTACTTTTTTTAATAGTCAATGGTCAGGTGAACCATACAGAGTGCACCGAAAAACAGGTGATAGCTTCTCGATAGAGAATGCGAGGTTAACCTTTTCGGTGTTAATTCAAGATAAAGCGTTAAAGAAGTTTAATAAGAAACATGGTGAGGAAGCTATTGCTATTGGCTTCTGGGCGCGATTCCTTTTTAGTTGCCCAGGTAATAACCAAGGCTTTAGGTTTATCGATCACACTAGTCTCAAGGAGCAAAACGGAGAGGGTGAAAAACGGTTTAACGTGAGAATAAATGAGTTGCTAAATGAGCTTAAAGGTTTAAAGGAGAGTCGTGATGAAAACTCGTAAACTTATTAAATTTTCTGAAGAAGCGAAAGAGCCCGCAATTGAATTGTACAACGAAATTGAAGCCTCACAGCAGCCAGGAGGTCGATTAGAGTATGCCAAAGACCACGGTAGTAAGTTATTTGAAAATATCACTCGTGTCGCTGGCCTACTGACCTATTTTGAGCACGGACCTGGAGCTGAAATTAGTTTGGGGATTCTCAGGGACGCTGAGCGGATAGCGTTCCACTGGTCTGAAGCCTATCTGGGCTACTTTAAAAGCTACCCGGACTACATAAGAAACGCACTTGAACTCAAGGCGTATTTTCAACAGCTCAGAGACAACGCAGAGCGCTACTTCAGAAAAGGAGTTCTACGCAGAAGTAGTCTATCATTTATGCGCGATGTCACTGCCAGAGATCAAGCGTTAGAAGTGCTTGCAAACTGGGGTGAGATTAAGGTCTACACATACAAAAGTGGCTTAGTCGTTATCGATTTAAAACCATACGAAACCTACGAGCCTAGCGTTTGGGTTGATTTTTGTAGTGCCCAAAAACTATCTCAAGACTATTTCAACAACCCACCGATAATACGTACATCACCTTATGCGATAGCAACAAGGTGGATTTAGTCAAACCTTGTCGTTGCATATTTCACAAATTTTATAGAGAGGTGCTAACAGCGAATACTCAAACGAAGCTCTAGTCCAGCGCTGAAGACCATAAAAGGAAGATATTCCTGATACCGGTATCAGAAGTATCAATGCTTTCGACCATTTCAACTTGAAAATGGCCCGAAAACGGCTCTAGCTGCGAGGAACTGATCAGCCTCGTAGCATTGCCAAACCGGCAAAATTTTTGCCAAGTAGATTCTAACTTCCGAACACAAGGGGTTAGTCAAAATCGTCGGGAACACTGTCACCTTGGATCAAAATGTGACGTGAATGCCGACACTTATTTTCTCGGTAATAGTAATACTTATTACTAATGCTGTTTATGTCATTCATTGGTACGTCTAGTAACCAATGCTTAGCCAATGATAGGTAAGCCCCAAAGCTTACCGTCTGACTTATGGTTAAAGATTACAGGATCAGATCATATATGAGTGGTCAATGATCAAGGAGCAAAATATGAATTTACCAACACGCAACCCTATGAACCACAACCATACGCTCTACTACGATAGCTGGTACAGAGGTTTCCCTTTGTGGTCTCAACATGCGCCATATATTGAGGGGGACTTAAGTCGCCTTTATAACACCATGGAGCGAGCTCTCAAAGGTCATAATAGAACGTTAGCAGTGCGATTTGATTTGAAGGTGCCATTAGCCGGTATGCCTCCGCATCGTGTATCACCGATGGAAGACTTCTTTAGAGCCATCAACCGAAAAGTTAAAACCAAATACGAGAATGAGAAAGAGCTAACCCCCTATCCTCACAAGTGTACTGTCCGCTATGCCCAAAAAGTCGAGCAAAGCGTGCAGTCTCCGTATGAGCATTACCACGTCGTACTGTTCGTAAGTAACGACATGTTCATGCGAGTTGGTCATCTAGGCCCTGACGATGACTCGCAGTTAGCGGTAATCATCAGAGAAACTTGGCATAACGTCGTTGGTGTTGATGAGAATACAACTGAATACCTAATACATGGCTCTACGCCCTCTTGCTACCGTCTACAGGGTCCGTTAGATTCTTTTGACCCTGACCATCAAAAAGCATTTCGACATTTCAGTTATTTATGCAAGGAAAACACGACGCTCTATCGTCGTGGACGTCCTGCGTTCACCACAAGCCGTAAATAAGACAAAAAATAAAGCGCCAGCATAAGGCATCAAGCAACGTAGAAGAGGCCCAGGGATTACCTCTTCTACGTGCTCAGCGACAATACAACTACAACAATCCCCTTTCAGCAAACGAAACCGTGTCTTGACCTACAACAATGTGGTCAAGCACGGGGGCGTCTATGCGATTGAGTGCGTCCTTGATACGCGTCGTCACACGCTTGTCAGCTTCAGAAGGCTCAGTCACACCTGATGGATGGTTGTGTGCCAGGATGACAGCAGCAGCGTTTTGCTGAAGCACTTCCTTCATAACTTCACGGGGGTACACCGGGGCCGCGTTGATGGTCCCGAAGAACAGCTCTTTGTACTCAATCAGGCGATGCTGTGAGTCCATCAGCAGGATTGCGAACACTTCACGCTTTTGATGCGCCAGCTTGTACCTAAGGAAGTCTTTTGCTGCAGACGGGCTGGTAAGCCCTCCCCCTTCAGAAACTTCTTCTCCAGGATCTCAGACGCTTTATTCAGCACATCAACCTCAGTCATAGGCCCATTCGTTACATACTCAGAATTTTGCTCGTGTATCTTGTATCTCCTTGTTTTCGATTCTTGAATGCACGTGCGTGATATAGGCCTGAGATTTGATTGATTCGTCGTTCGCGTTAATTCATCTCAGTTCTTACTAATCCTATGACACAAAGAAATGGAGAAGCTAATGAGGTTTCTACGATTAAACGAGGTTAAAGAACGCGTCGGGCTGGGGCGCACCTCAATTTACAAACTGGTAGCGGAAGGCAAATTCCCCAAGCCTGTTCATATACTAGGTAGGAACGTCGCCTGGGTAGACTCAGAAGTTGATGAGTGGATGATGGACCGTATTGATGAAAAGCGTGGTTTGTCAGTTCCCAACATTAGGTATTGAGTAAACCTGAACGCTTGGTTAAACACTGAAGATGGTACGAACAAGATAAATACTCGTTGCCAGAATACCCATAGCAAGCGAAACATAAGAGCTATGGATAAGCCAGTACCTGTTCGATTTATATTGTTTATTTTTGTCCCAGTTTTGTTCAGATTCAGACTTTTTCAGCTCCGTGGTCAACGCAAAGAACCTTTTTGCATCAACCCGCAGCTCGTACAGGCACAAACATACTGTAACAACAAATGAGATCAGTGCGACTGATAGCAACCATTTATCGGTAACAGACAAGTCGCTGCCATCGGATTTAGTAAGCGCAAAAAAGAACACACCTGTAGCGCCTGAGGAAACCGATAGAATATAAGCCCGCAGGCGATTCCCGGCATCTTTGGCCAACTCGTGGTATTTGGCAATCTCTTCAGCTTTATCCTTAATCATTTAACACCTTGTTAATGGAGTGCAGCACTGCAGGCAGTCCCGTGGAGTCCACTTTTTTGTAGCCACACCGAAATTAAGCGACTAATTAAATCAGCTTGCCATTTAGCAAGCACCCGCCTGGTTTGCCCCGTAAGTTGCTTGGCTCTGGGTGTACTTATCTCCATAACTAGATGAAAGTTGCTCAATGAGTCCTTTGCAAGAGAACCCTTGCATGCTTAGATATTGATTAGCAGATTTTACCGCTTGCTTATTCCAATCGATATTCATGCTATCGACAGCAACAGTTGCATCAGAAACGTTATAACCATCTCCATAGTCTGACGATAGTTGCTCAATAAGTCCGTTACGTGAGAAGCCTTGGAAGCTTAAGTATCGCTCAGCAGACCTGACGGCATTCTTTTGAGGTCCAGTTAAGCCATTGGCCCACGTAGACGCAGAAGCAAACAAAACAGCAATCATAGCTAACTTCAAAAAATTCATGGTAATTTCTCCACTCGTGAAAAATGTATACCTAACGCCTCAAGCATAGGTGCAGCATTGTAGTGAAGGCTAAGCAATAACCAAAAGGCATTACTTTACCTACGATTACTAAAAATGAACCTCATATAAGCTGTAGTGACTAGGGAAGTAGCTCAATTCTTGAGCCATAGCGATTCTCGAGCATCCATTGCCTGTTGTATTTGGTAGATCTATTGTTGATATTACCGAGAAGATGATTTTTGACCCAAGTTGAATCGGGGAACTCTACTTCCGGTACTTTACCGCTGCTGTCATTCATATATTTGTCTCGATCCACATACTGTTGAATGTGCTCTTCGTCACTAAAGAACCTTGCCCTAGTCTTAGGAAATTTATTGTAAAAGTCTTGTGCCATTTCGATCAGGGTTCCCTGGCGGACGTGTTTTGGAACCACTAATACATAAAACTCCCACTTCTCGTTAGGGAACTGCATGTGACGGATCGTATAACTTCCCCAGACCTTAGCCGAAACTGAGGCCAACTCGATCTGACCTTTTTCAGGGCCACCTTCCTGGGAGAAGGCTGGTGCACTGATCATGATCCACAGGAGAAGGGCGAATCTAAACGCAACATTGGCTAGTCTCATTACTTTATCCTTCTCTTATATTTTTTCTAAAATTTGTATATTCCGTGCGCACTTAGTAACTCGCTCAATTGGCAGTTTCGCGCCTTTAAGTTACGGATAAGACGAACGTGCGACATCCAAAGTTAAATTTTTGTTATCCCACAGACATTAATTAACTTAAATACAAAACGCAATAACAAAACGCTCGCAGTTTTGCTGAAGAAAACGTGCCATCCGTTGCTAATCTCACGTTAAGTTACTAAAAACAGAGCGGCTAGTGACTTTCGATGAAGCCCCAGACGATATCGTCACACATAGATGATATCCAAGACAAAAAATAAGCCCAGGGTTGGCATTCCCTGAGCTTACCCATTACAAACCAATATTGAGCATTAGCTGTCGCTTATAGTGACCTCCCAACGGGAGAACCGTCTCGTCAGCTAATTCTACTTCTGGTATCGGCTTAGCTCCGACAGAAGCTTTCTCAATTGGTCGCGCTTTACGATATGACTGCGAATGAATCTATCGTCCAATAATTCCTCCATGTCGGATAACGTTGCTCGATGCAGCACTCGTTCATTGCCAAAGTAAAGCTTCACGTAGTTACCAAACGCTTCCACACGCTCGATGGTTGCAACCGCAACAAAGCGAACTTCACCACGACGGGTTTTAACCGCAATAATGTTTCGCCTCATGCTAGCCATAGTTAGTCCCTCTCCATGACCAAATCCGCTTCAATATTGTTACCACCTGCCAGCTGAATCGATGTTCGCCCCTTAATCGAATAATCGTTGTAGATAGCGAATAGCAATGTCGTGCTAAGACCAATTGCTATAATCGCAGTGATTAGCGATCCTGTTGATAACGTTCCAATAATACCTGAGCCCCACCCCAGCGGATTCCAAAAGTTAGTGGCAAAGACCCCAGCTGAACCAACAGCCAAAGCAAAGGCACAAGATGAGGCCGACTTTACTGTTTTCACATCATCCGCCAAGCTGGCGCTTTGAACCGCTATCGTTCTTTCCTGACTCTCGATAGCTTTTTCCAGTTCGCTTTTCGTGCGAACGACCGTTACATTAGACATAATGTTCTCCTACTCAACAGTTGAAAGGTTGCAGAGTTAACTGCCGGTAGGTGATATGAGTCTCAAATTTTTTTATTGTGATCATCGTCCGTACTATTGGTCGAGTATTACGATGGCCGAAGCGTCTAGGAGCTTTCGTAAATGATAATTAGCCTAAGGGAACCGGCAAACATATGAATAAACTACTACAGCCAGAAAATAACAATAAGAAGTACGAATCACTATTTAACGAAATAGATACCGGTCAAATCAAGCTACCAATGTTTCAAAGAGAGTTTGTCTGGTCGAAAGAAAAATCTTCCAATTTGATCGACTCGATTATAAAAGGGTTCCCAATCGGGACCTTCATATTGTGGAAGACGCGTGAGGAACTTCGTACATACAAGGAGATTGGAAACCACCACCTTCCCACAACTCCGAAAGGGGACTATGTTCAGTATATTTTGGATGGACAGCAGAGAATAACCTCACTTTATGCGATTCGGAAGGGTATACGTATAACAAAGGACGGCAAGGAGGTTGATTATCGCGATATATTCATCAACCTCTCTTTACCAACAGATTCTGAGGATCCAATAACCACAACTGATGTTCCGTGCGACGATGACTCAGGCCAGTTTATTTCGGTTCACACTTTACTTACCAGTAGAATAACAAATTTACTCGATAAATACGGAAAAGCTGAGTTAGAAACGATAGAGGATTATAAATCAAAGCTTACAGGGTATGATTTCTCTACAATAACGATAACTGATTATCCGATAGAAATAGCCTGCGAAATATTTTCTAGGATCAATACCGGTGGTAAATCGCTTACCGTCTTCGAAATTATGGTAGCCAAAACGTATGATGAAGATAAATCATTCGATCTCGCAGAGCGAGTCGATATTTTGCGAGATGGTGCTGATGACGATAGGAGTTGCCTGTCCAGTGTAAGATACGATACCCTGCCTGATTCAGTTATTATGCAATGTGTTGCAGCAGTCACTAAAGGAGCAGCTCGTGGCAGGGACATATTAACCATCAAACGAGATGAATTCATTGAAGCATGGCAACCCACGCTCGACTCTCTGTTCACTGCAATAGATTTCTTGCGTTCAGAACTAAGAATACCCGTCTCAAAAATTTTACCCTATCCCGCATTGGTAATTCCCTTAACATATTTCTTTTTCCACACAAAAAATAAGAAGCCAACATACCAACAAATAAAGTTGCTTGAGCAGTATTTTTACTGGAGTGGCATAAATGGGCGATATAGCTCTTCTTCAGATACGAAAGTCACGGAAGATTTATCAAAGGTAGACCAAATCATAAAGGAGCTAACGCCGAGTTACTTACCAAGCGAAATTAGGGTTTCAGAGGAAAGCATTGCGGAGACACATTTTTCAGCTGGTAATGCATTTTGTAAAGCTGTACTGTGCGCTCTCGCATTCCAACAGCCTCGCTCTTTCGACACAGATGGCACCGTGATTTTGGATAATAGTAACCTGAAGATTGCCTCTAGTAAGAACTATCACCATTTCTTTCCAAAGCAATACTTGAAAGAAACCTATCCTCAAGCCGAAGCTAACCTAATAGCGAACATTACAATCATAGATGGCTACTCAAACAAGCATAGAATCGGAAAGAAGGCCCCAAGTGATTATATAGAGCGCTTTGCGAAGGATAATAAAAATATGTCACAGACATTGGCCAGCCACTTAGTTCTGGATATAGATAATTTCGGTATTTCGGAAAACGATTACACTCAATTTATTAACCAGAGATCTGTTGCTATTGCTAATGTGTTGAATAAAAAACTAAACCCGTAGCGAGTAAACTAGTATAAGGGGACTTTTGCCCCCTTATAGCTCCAGCTCTACAAAATCTCTGTCCACATCTTCCTGAGTAATGCCAATATAACGCAGCGTTACTGCCTCAGAGCTATGACGCAGCATCTTCATTACCCTGGCAATGTCGTTGGTGTTCTTATAAAGGTGATAGCCCCGAGTTTTTCGCATTGAATGAGTTCCCAGTTTAATGCCAACCTCTTCCCCTATCATTGAGATAGCCTGGGACACGTAACGTCGACTAAGTGTTTTAGGAGCTCTATTCGTTGACCAACGATTGCGGTAAGACTGAAACAAATAAACGTGGTCAGGATGCTCCGCCCGTATCCGACCAATAGTTGTCCTCACCTTTTCATTCAGCTTAATGGTTGCTAGCTTACCGGTTTTGCCTTCACGCAATATAAGACGGTCACCTTGAATATCGCTGAACCGGATGGATAATAAATCGGATATTCGTAAAGCTAGATTTAGTCCGATATTCCAAACGTCCGCTATCTGCTGACCATAAGTTTTCTTCAGGAGGTAACTCACGAGTTTCACTTTGTCTAAGTCTTTTACTGCTTGTACTTCAGCCATGATTAACATCCTCTCTTGTTGTATATCTTGGAAACGGGAGCTTCAATAGCGGTTTCGATTATTGGCCCCCGTTTTATAAGGGATGTAACGTTCCCAAAAGTACAATTTGGGAACTTGGTCTTTCAGGGGGCCGTACGAGACGAAAAGCTTTGGTTAAACAGCCGTACACCAACCTCTTCCAAAGCCGCTCTAACGCTCTCAATAACGTCAGGTTCGATCGACAGACCATTGGCATACACACCTTTATCGAACGTTAAAACAGCTCCGTACGCTTTCGCTGTGGACGCTGCCCGTTTAATGCCTTCACTATCAACCGCAGAGTCATCAGTGATGTGGTGGCGGATTTGATAGGACGTGATGACGTAACCGCGCTCATCAAGCAGAAGTAGCCCCAGTGGGCTTGCTGACGTAGGATTAAGAAAATCTGACTCTGACCTTAAGCACCCAGTATTTTGCTGGCGCTCCCGCAACTGCGGTAAAAGCGCTAATGCTGTTATTGCTGCCTTAATTCCCAGCACTACCCACTTTCTCGATGCCGGTGTTTTGAATATTGCCGTCATAAAGGTTTACTCCAGTATTTGGTTACAAGTGAATTAGCGCTAAAGAAGACCGCGCTCAGAGAATGACACGCACTCTTTACCGACAACGATGTGATCTTTCACTTCAACATCGATAACCGCCAGGGCCTTTTGCAGGCGCTCAGTCAGGCGAATATCAGCACTAGAAGGCTCAGGCTCTCCCGACGGATGGTTGTGTGACAATACGAGTGAAAACGCTTTGGTCTCCAGTGCGGCTCGAACCACTTCACGTGGGTAAACACTAGCCGCGTTAATGGTGCCGTAGAACAGCTCCAGGTACTCAATGAAGTGACCCTTTTCATTCAGAAAAATGATGCTGAATACTTCACGCTCGTAGTGCGCCAGCTTATACGTCAAGAAGTCCTTAATGACGTTTGAGTTGTACGGCTCTTTACCTCGTAAATGACGCTCTTCCAGGATTTGGCTGGCGCGATGGAAAACATCTCGCTCAGCTTCATTGTTGGCCGATGAATAACAGCCTTTATCAAGTGTGTGCATTGTTAACCTCCTCAGTTGGTAAATGCACAGCAGTGATATAGGCCTGAAATCTAGTGGGCTCTTAACTATCGAAATGAAGCATTACAACTCCGACAGATGCATTGTAGGAGGCGCAGCCATTCCGTTATAGCAATCCCCGCTCAGCAAGCGAGACGACCTCATCAGTTACCAGCATGCAGTCCAGTAGTGATACGTCAATCAGGTTCAGAGCCGACTTGAGCGCTGATAACTCATGCTCCTTTTCAGAGTGACTCAGCTCTTTAGAAGGTGAGAAGTAACTGACAATAACCGCCGCTGCATTAACCTTGAGAACTTCGCGGTACACCATTGAAGCTGCCAGTTCTTCGCCCTCTTCAAACTCAACATTGTCAATTAGCCGGTGTTGGCTATCTAGTAGCAGTAAACCCGCGACTTCTTTTGAACATTGCCGATACATGTCCTGAACAAATTCCTTAACCATGGATGGCTCTGTATAGCCTTCTCCATTTAAGAAACGTGACTGTATTAAATTAAATGCTTTATTCAGTAGCTTCATCTCAGCAGTTGAAAGCAAGTTGTTTGGTTTGTGCGCGTGCATATCAATTCTCCAGTTATAAGAATGCACAGCGGTAATATAGGTTTTAAATTCGGATGAACGAATAAAAACAGGGAGCCCTTAAGCTCCCGAACCAAAACTTAGTAATTGACGACAGTGGAACCACCGTCAGTGACCACTTCAATTTCAGTCAGAGAACAGTCGTCGTAGACTTTAAGCTCGATAGACTCGCCATAATTCAGATCAGTTGGTAGATATGGCTTTCTTGAATACGGTGTAGTTTCGCTATAGTCGCAGTTACCACGGTTAACGATCATGTCCTCGACGGCTACCTGATCTTCAAGTGACGTAATTTCCACGACAAAATACGTACCGTTTGTGTGACGGGTTGAGTGCTCCCATACCTCAATACTGACTTGTGGCTCGGCGTCACTACAGGCCCCTAAAAATCCGGCAAGCATAGCAATAGACAAAACTTTATTCATGAACGTCTCCTTTTAGTTATTCAAATTTCGTTAAAAAGATTCAGATGAAGATTTTCATACGCTGATAGCCTGAAGGGCTATTTGTGTCTAACACACCGGTAGATGGGCTGAATAATTGTATATCTGTGGCAAAAAAAGCTGACTTTTGCATTATCGCCTTGATGCCAGTTTGAATCTCAAATAATTCCGTACAGGGTCAGCCAATCCCATGAAACAACCCCAGATAGGAGAAAAACTCATGAGATTCATTCGCCTGAAAGAAGTAGTAAATAAAGTTGTCCTTAGTCGTTCATCCATTTACCGCCGTATAGCTAATGAAGATTTCCCCAAACCAATCTTGCTCGGTGGACGAGCCAGTGGCTGGATAGAGAGTGAAGTTGATGAATGGCTGATGCAATGCGTTCGAAAGTCACGAGACCAGGAAGTAACTCAATTCGCCAGTAACCATTGATAAGCCCTATTACAAAAACGGAATCTAAAGTCTTCTTAAACAGGGCTACGATTTACCATCAGTTCAACTCTGACAATACGGTACGTAGCCATGACACTAATCAAAATCAAAGACGTAATGAAAGCAACGAGCCTTGCCCGCCCCACAATCTATAAGTACATAAAAAATGGAACATTCCCTAGACCGGTGTCACTTGGTGGGCGAGCTGTTGCATGGGTACGTGAGGAAATTGAAGAATGGATAGAACAGCGCGTTGCTGAACGAGACAGTGAAATTAAGCAGATAAAAAATGAAGAAGGCTCCTAAGAGCCTTCAGTCGTCCTTTTTCTTGTAGGTGACAGTCAAAGTACCAGTTAGCCGGTTCTTAGCAATTTCATAATCCGGATCCCAAGTTGCAGCATTATGTACTCCCATAAAAGCTGCGGAACCTAATCCCCAGATTGCCGTTGGGCCAAAGAAAGACCCAGCCATCAAAGACTTTCTAGCCTTAGTAAACACCCGGCATTTCATATCGAGTGACTCAATATGTTTTTCTAGCGTCTTGATAACCTCACCGAAGTGTTTACGCGGAACCTTCTCGATAACAAAAGATTCGTGATCCTGTAACAACTTCATTAACTTTTCATCGGGTAGCTCACGCACCCCATAAACCCGAACGTCCATTTAACTAATCCTCGCTGAATAAACACAAATTGGCTCAGACTAGAGGGTTACACACGCTGGAGTAATTGATGGTAATTTGTGACGAACACTAATTAACAAGGGAGTAAACAGTAAATATAGGTGGTGAACATGAAGGGTTAGTCGTCTGATTGCAGACCGAGCTTCATCATTAACAACGATCTGAATTGAGAGCCAATAGGTATCTGCTGTCCGTCTGACATAACACACTCAGTATAGCGCCCTAGCTCACTTTGTATGTGCTTCAGGTGTTTTAAGTTAACAACGTGGCTACGATGAATTTGTAAAAAATATTCAGGCATTTTCCCAAGCATAGACTGCAGCGTTGCTCGGTGAAGCATACGTCCATCCTCAAAGAACAACTCGACATAGTTTCCAGCAGCACGTAGTGAGATAACGCTTGGATTCTCGATGATCGTTATCTTGCCAGGCTCCGTTTTAACTGCTAACAGCCCGTGCTGACTAATCATGACCGAAGCCTCGCAAATAGTAACTTTCAACGTATAAATAGCTGTGCATAGTTTTTTCCTTAACCATTGGCAATGCACTGCAGTGATATAGGTTTGAAGTTTCGCTGAATGAGGCGGCTGTTAGTGCTCAGAATGTGGCACGCAAAAAGGTACTGGATATCCATATCTCCCTGTTAGTTAGTCCAGTTATGTTGCCCGTATTTTGCCAAACCAAAACTAGAATAGGCTCAAAAGCCGTAAACGAGTCAATTTGCGTGATAAAAGAGCAAATCAATGTGCCGGATTACTAATTTGTAGCAATGCAGGTACCTAGTTAGTTAGCGCAGGGCATAGTAGAAGCTTTTGCACCACAGTTGCTTGGCAAATTGCGTCAGAAATAATTATCCGAGGGACATATTCAACTATCATCAGCTACGCCATTCGAACTAGTGGCAATTCATATCCTAGTTTGGGAACAAGCCCTATAGCTAAGCCCCGTGACATCGAGACCATTCGTGGCATAATAGTCATAACTTAAGGACGATATAGCGCTCAACAAGGTCTCCTTTGGATACTTAGGACGGCTCTCAAACCACTCCATTTATATGGCTAGTGACCGAACAGTAAGTCGGTCACTCTAGGCCGCCCAAGATCGAGAGGTAATATTAAAGATGATGGTTAATAAATGAACTTTGGAGATAATGTGAAAGCTGCGCACGATATGTCTCCTGGTTTATTACGTCAGCGTCGTAACCTGGTTGCCGTATCATTAGTTTTAATCTTTCTAGAATTTTCTAAAGCTAAAATTCACACTTTCCAGTTGATGGGCATTCATTTAACTTTTGAACAACCTAGTGCTGTACTTTGGATGCTTTTCTCAGCTATTGTTTACTTAACTTATCGCTATTTCGTGTACCTAAACCAAGAGCCTGGACCAGGACTACGAAAACGCTATCTTGAGCTCTTAAATCGGTATGCATCAAACCAAATCAACACTCTTGCCACCACTAAATTTGGATCTGATAAAAAGTTTTCAATACAAGAGCCGCTAGGAACAAAACGCCCGGGAGAATCAACATGGAAGGTGTTGGTAGCGCTTGAACATGACTCTGACGGCGAAAGTAAAACAGATTACCTTGATGTGCAATTCAGCCAAGTTTGGAAAGAAGCTATTTTTGCAGGTATTGTAGCTGCCATAACTCGTAGTTACTTTACCGATTACGTAGCGCCGTACTTACTAAGTATTTTTGCCTCAGTACTGTTCATCTTTAATGTTTCAGCTCTTTAACCGCTTGCACTTCGCTCATGATGGATTTCCTTTCTTACTGTAAGCGTGATCTTGAGTACTTAAGAGAGTACAAAGGGAGCAATAGCCTGTTTTTAGTGCGTTTGCTTGTTCCCATTTCCTTATTTTGGGAAACTGCTTAGTGAATCACCACTAGTTCACTAGACACTCAGTACTTTCTTTCGCGGCAAAAAACATCATATAGCCGAGTATCAGCATAATAGTCACAAGAATAACCGTGAACCAGTGATTAATCTTTTATAAGCCTAAATAATGGGTATTCATAACCCCCTCCTTTTTTTAATTTCAGGAGTCATTATGAATACCTTATATTAAGGTAATCTTAAGCTACCAAAATGATAAGCTTGGGCTTCCCAGCTGGCTACTTAAAATCCTCCGGCACATAGTAAGCCTGATTTTGATACAGCCAGGATGGCAGCAGTGCATGTGCCAGTGCTTCTTCGCGTAATTGGCTATTCGTCTTATCATCTGCGACAAAACGGCTTTTCTTAACGTCGTAAAGGCCCGTCATATCGTCACCCCGAGTCAAAATTGCCACACCCTCGCGAGTCATCCACGCATAATTATTGCCAAACTGCATCATCGCACGATTGGCAGGCGGTACATCTTCTGCAGATAGATCCTGACCTATCGCCGGGGTTTGGGCAGAAACGCCCGCCAACGATATAACAGTCGGTAACAAATCAATTTGACTGGCTATTGAATCTATTTCCTTGGGTTCAATCGACCCTCCCAAAATAAGCCCCGGTATATGGAATTTATTAATGGGCACTAATTCGTTGCCGTAGACACGCGTATCATGGTCTGCAACAATCAAAAAAATCGTATCCTCCCAATACTCACTTCTTTTTGCCTTTTTAATGAATTCACCCAGAGCAAAATCGGCGTATTTAACCGCATTTTCAACCGTATTTTTTGGCTTCGAATACAGTTCAATTTCATTATCCGGAAACTCGAAAGGCTCATGATTAGACGAGGTAAAAACCAAACTAAAAAAAGGCTGCTTAGTTTTCTCTAGCTCCTCAAAGCGCTGATGCGCGGTATTAAATAAATCGCCGTCACTGGCTCCCCAACTACCCACGAATTGTGGATTAGTGATGTCACTTTGCCCCAATGTTGACTGGAAGCCGTTGCCGATGAAAAAGGTTCCCATATTGTCAAAATGTGTTTCACCACCGTAAATAAACTCGGTGAAATAGCCTTTACGCGACAGCAAATCCGCCGCTGTGTAAAAGTTTCGCTGCGATAAAGAGAGCTTTACCGTGCTTCTTGCAGGCGTTGGTAGAAAGCTTGAGATGACCGCCTCAATACCACGAACCGAGCGAGTTCCTGTCGCGTATAGCTGCTTAAACCACCAACCCTCCTGTCGTAACTGTTCAAGGTTTGGCGTCACACCAATCCCACCTAAATCTTTAACAAAAGTAGCCCCCAGACTCTCCTCCAAAATAACAACAATATTCTTCGGTTTATCGTAGTTGCGGGAAGCGGGATTAAAATGCACTGTTGGGTGTTTTTCAGACGGAAAGGTTTTCCCAACTAAGTGAGGTTGTTTTTTCACGGTATTGAGTATCTGATCGATGGGGACACTACCATACACACTGGCAGCACTTGCTTCGTGACGCATATTATAAATTGCATACTCTACAGAGTAAGCTGAACTAATAACTAAACTATTCACAAGTGCATCAGACGTCACCGCAAAAAAGGCCGGGTTAGCCGGCCGATGCGCCAGGGTTGAGCGGACACCAGCAAAAACAAGGATCACTAACAACGGCCAGACAATCAAAGAACTGACAATGTGATTGTTATCAACGGGCGCTGGTTTATTCAAGCGCTTCGCTATTTTAGTTAATCCATATAAACAGCCAATCACAACCACACCGCTTAAAAATAACCAGGGTTTAAAACCGGCCCAGAGCATACTAAACACTTCTTTGGGGTATTCTAAATATTCAATGAACAAGCGGTTAGGTCGCAAATCGTATTGCATAATAAAGGCTGGTGTTGATATCTCCATAAACGCAATATAGGTAATAGCGGCAATCAGCCAGATGCTCTGAATTTTTTGCCATAACCCCAAACCCCAGCGGTTTAGAAATAACGGCGCCAATAACAATAATGGCAGTGTCAGATATCCCATTTGAATAACGTCAGCTCTCAATCCCATCACCATCAGATAGTCAATATTCCCGGCCTCCGTTACGCGATCAAACTGCCAGATAAACAGCAACAGACGGCTGACACTCAAAATGATTAAGCCAAGCCCAAACCCTACAATCAGCGTGTGATAGTGCGCTAAAGACCGCGCCCTTTTTTTTAGAAAAACATTCCGCATTAACAATCCAATCCATTTGTAGCTGTAGTGATGCGATGGATAGTAAAGGGAGAACCTTAAGCTGAACTTAATATTGGTCGTTTAGGATGCACTTTTTATCGTGACAGGACTCATCATGAAACCGGGAAAAACAGGAATAATCCGAATACTTCATGCAACGCGGTATTCCATAAAAGGGCTAAAGGCTGCATGGCTTTTTGAAGCCGCGTTTCGGCAAGAAGTGGTACTGGTCATTTTATTAACGCCTATTTTAGTGCTGGCACCGCTGGAGTTAACAGAGCGATTGTTAATGTTTTTGTCTCTGTCCGGCTTACTCATTACTGAGTTGCTTAATTCCGCTGTAGAAGCTGTAGTTGACCGCATCGGCGCAGACTTTCATGAGCTTAGCGCGCGAGCGAAAGATATCGCGTCGGCCGCTGTATTTCTTGCCATCCTTCAGTTCATCATCGTTTGGGCAGCACTCTTATGCCGGCTTTGAAGGTGACAACTATCAGCCAACGTTGGCTGTTTACTCTGGTGATTTTTATTGCGGTGTTAACAACAGCAGAATTATTTGATCTCAAGTTCTTAGTTGCCAATGAGCTCTATCGGCTAGAAGGGGCGCAGTGGTCACTTAAACACCACTTCATTACTGAAACCATTCTTCATGAAGGTGTACGCAACCTCAATCTCATCGCTGTCATTTCACTATTAGCCTTAACCCTGGTTCAGTTTGTTTCAGGGAGAAATATCGCTCAGCGGCGCCGCTATGTGCTACTGCTCTTATCCATTTTACTGTCTTTTGGCTTGGTTAATTACCTTAAAGCCACTCTGGGGATGGACTGCCCCTGGGATCTGCGTGTATACGGCGGGACCAAACCTTACTTCAGTTTATGGTCGTTAAATGACAGCTCCTTTAGCTCTGGACGATGTTTTCCGTCGGGGCACTCGAGTATCGGCTTTGCGTGGATCGGGCTGTATTTTTTTTGGTGTAAAACCCGGCCAGGCCTCGCTAAGGTATCTGCCGTTTTCTCATCTCTTGTTGGCTTCATCCTCGGCTTTGCACAACAACTGCGAGGCGCCCATTTCTTCGTCGACGATATCACCACAGCCTTTATCTGCTGGAGCATCGCGTTATTCATTTTTCATATAGGTGAGCAGCATGAAACGACTAACCCTTAATTTTTCAGTACTGTTAATAGTTGTTGCAACTTGGCTAACCTTTGCCTACTCAGCTGCCTTGTTGGGCGCTTTGGAAACTTATGGTGTCCAGCCATTCACTCAGTTTAAGTTAATGGCATTCACACTCTGTTTTTATGCCTTTGTGCTGGCTTTAAGCCGGTTCATTAATGCATTCAAGCCACTGGCAATTATTCTAATTATTGTGGCGGCGCCGGCCTCATTTTATATGCTGCAATACGGTATTGTTATTGACTCCGACATGCTCATCAACACCATGGAAACCGATCCAGCAGAGGCGGGAGATCAGCTTTCTACCAGTTTTTTTATCACGTTAATAGCACTGGGTATCATCCCTTCGTTATTGCTGGTGTACATAAAAATCCCCAAAGCAAGAACACTCACACAGATGAAGCAAAGTCTTGTTACAGCAGCCTGCTTCTGCTTTCTAGCCGTCGGTATTGCTTATACAAGTTATGATGATTTTGCCTCCTTATTTCGTAACCATCGGGATGTAAAATATCGGATCGTCCCATTCAACGTCATCTCGGCTAGTGTTTCAGTCATAAGACAAAAATTAGAAAAACCGGCTCATTTTAACGCTTTGGGGCAGGACGCGGTGCAAACTAAAACGTCGGCAAAGCCAAGGATCATGGTTGTCATACTGGGAGAAACGGCACGTGCCGATCACTTTTCACTGAATGGTTATGAGCGTCCGACAACACCCATGCTTTCGCAACTGGCAACTTCAGAACAACTCTTGAGCTACAAAGATGCCATCTCATGCGGAACAGCTACGGCTGTCTCTGTTCCCTGTATGTTCAGTTTTTTAACGGCTGATATTTATTCCAACGCCGCCAGAAATTCGAGTAATGTATTAGATGTTTTGGAAAATGCCGGTATCAATGCGACCTGGATTGAAAACAACTCCGGGTGCAAAGACGTATGTAACCGTATTAATACCACTGTAATGAATGAAAATCGGTGTGGAGAAACGGACTGCTACGACTTTGAGATGCTTGATGAATTGAGCTCCTGGTTACAAAACATAACTCAGGATTCAATTATTGTACTCCACCAAATGGGCAGCCATGGGCCAGCATATTACAAACGCTCCCCAGAAAAACTCAAACGTTTTTTACCGGAGTGCAAAAGCGAGGAATTAACAAACTGCACAAAAAGCGAAATTATTAATGCATACGACAACAGTTTATTGATAACTGATCGGCTCGTCAGTCAGGCTGTTAGGTTATTGAGAAGCCACAAAGAGCTGGACAGCAGTATGATGTATGTATCCGACCACGGTGAGTCCCTGGGGGATAACGGTATCTACCTGCATGGTTTACCCAATTGGTTAGCCCCCAAGGAACAACGACATATTCCTTGGATAGTTTGGCCTTCAGGGACATTTGAAATGACGGGAAATAATACAGATGCCAATATTAGTCACGATAATTTCTCGCATACTGTATTGGGTTACTTTAATGTAGAAACGTCACTTTATAATGCAAGCCTTGATTTAACCCAGTTTAACGAGAGATACGTAAATGCGTCTACTACTCCTTGAAGATGACAAAGCCTTGTCTGAAGGTATCATTAAGGGACTGAATCGTATGGGTTATATGGTCGAACTTGCTATGAATCTATCGCAAGCGGAAAGTGCCCTTAAAACTGACCAATTCGAACTGGCAATTTTTGATCTTGGCCTGCCTGATGGCAATGCCATATCCCTGATAAAAAAACTGAGAAAGGCAGGCCAACAAATCCCTATTGTCGTACTCACCGCCTGGGATGACATTGATACGAAGGTGCTGGCACTAAATGAAGGTGCCAATGATTACGTGGTAAAGCCGTTTGAATTACGTGAGTTAGAAGCCCGTGTTCGGGTTCAGGTGCGAAAAGCAAATCACCAACTCAATGATATTATAACTTGCGGTGACCTGAGCGTTGATATCGCATCACAACAATGTCGTTTCCGGAGCAAAACCATTAATTTAACCCGGCTAGAATGGATATTACTAAAACAACTCGCGTTGCATGCCGGAAAAATAGTGAGTAAAGAACAATTAGAAACCGCATGTTATGGTTGGGGTGGTGATAACGAAAGCAATTCGCTAGAGGTCCATATCCACCATTTACGCAAAAAACTGAACCCTGGCCTGATAACCACCATCAGGGGTTTAGGCTATCTGTTAAAAGACCAGTCATCATGAAACTCTGGTCGCTTCGCCGCTCATTGGTTATTGGCATTAACTTAGCTGTAATTGCGGTATTAGCGATCACAGCCTGGGCTAGCTATCGGGATATTCTGCACGAGTTAGATGAAGTTTTTGATGCGCAACTTGCACAAACCGCAAAGTCGCTGGCTGCGTTTTATACACCGTCTCCGGAAACTCAACCAGCACCCCAAAGAATCCCAATATCAAACTACTATGACACCGGTGAAGAAGAGTCCGCTAATGAAAGAGGCCCTAGTGGCCACAAGTACGAGTCTAAAATCGGCTATCACATATACAACTCTGAAGGTAAATTGCTGGCCTTAACTAATCAATTGCAAATACTGCCGCTGAAGAATTTAAAGCCCGGCTACCATACGTTAGAAAATGACGCGCAAACATGGTTTATCTTTAGTTATTTCTCGAAATCTAGAGGCATTTGGGTGCGTACCTTTCAACGGCAGGATGTACGCAGTGAGCTCAGTGGTTATCTGGCTACAGAACAACTGTACCCGTTACTACTGATGTGGGTACCGATCAGCCTAATCATACTATTCATTGTTTATCTCGTACTGAAACCTGTTAACCGATTCGCCACGCATTTGAGGGCCAGAGCTTTAAATAATCTGTCACCAATTGAGTCAGACCTGCCCAAAGAGTTGATCCCGATAAAGCAGGCAATTAATAAACTATTACATCAAATTAAGATGTTTTCAGAGCGGGAAAAGCGCTTTATTGCTGATGCGTCACATGAGTTGCGGACACCGTTAAGTGCAATTCAAGTACACGCGGAAAATATTATTCACGCTAAATCGCTGGAGGATTCCAAACAGTCTGGAAAAGCCATTTTTAGTGCCGTAGAGCGCATGTCGCATTTAGTTAATCAACTTTTGCGTTTAAATCGACTGGATAGTTTGGACAAGTCTACTGACTTCTCCGACATTGAACTCAAAACGCTTGTTTCTGCAGCCATCAACAGTCTTCCCACAAACAGGGTCGGGAATTACCAATGGCAAGTCGACGTTCCCACGACCAAGATAGCATGCAATGAAACTTTAATAATAAGCGCATTGACCAACCTTTTATCCAACGCCATGAAATTTTCATCGGCAGACTCCACTATACAAATAGAAGCTGTTGATACATCGGCAAGCATTATTATCAAGATAAGAGATCAAGGCAGCGGTGTGCCCGCCGAAATAATTGAACAAATGGGAGAGCGTTTTTATCGATTCCGCGAACACACTAATATCGCCGGCTCAGGTCTGGGACTGTCCATCACCTCGAAAATAATACAGTTGCACCATGGCAAGCTATCATTTAACAATATCCAGCCATCTGGGTTTGAAGTGCAGATAGAGCTACCAAATTCAGATTAGACAGTGAAATTATAGCGTTATCCTAATAAACTCTTCTCTTATATGTGGCTTAACAAGATCCAAAAACCCACTCCGATTAAAGTAATCCCGCCGAACATTTCTGCCCAATGACTTATTACCGCTCCAACAAAGCGCCCTAACATCACTCCCAAAGTAACCATAAGGGTTGTAGCTAAACCGATAAGCCCCGCGGCAAGCCAAATATTCACATCAATAAAGGCCAGGAACTGCCATGGCATCAATGCTGGTACCTAACGCCGTAAGAGAAACTTTAAAAAACGATTGTCTGGAGGGTTTGTCTACCTCTTCTCCGCCGGGTCTAAAACCTTCATAAACCATATGCAAACCAAGGGGCAGCAATAAAAAGAAGGCTACCCAATGATCCCAGACTTCAACATAAGAGGCTGCTGATTTACCGACCAACCAATAACAGGGGTTATTGCTTCAATCGTCCCGAAAATCACGCCCATTCTTAGTGCTTCGAAAAAACGAGGACGGTTAAGACTTGCCCCTTTACCGACGGCCGCAGCAAAAGCATCCGTTGACATAGAAAAAGCAAGTAAAAGAAGAGCAATTAGGTTCATTGAGTTATCTCCGGCCGGGCATTCTGAGTCCACGATACACCCACACGCCCGACCGTCAGCATGGATATATCGATGGTCTCGCCAACCGAGAGGTGTTCGCACCATGGCATGTAGCCAATTATGTTGACACGAACGCTTCCAACTATGGAAACAGGCTACTCCCCAAAGATGGGTTATATTACCAATCAACCTAAGAATTCACAAACTTTGCTCAGCCTCCAACATTGGGAACTCAAGTAGATTCTTGTAAACCCATATTAATTACGTTACTGTTTAAAAGGTTCACAAACCAAGGGCTGTAATGTTCAGATTGGGTTTTATCATAGTTGTTTTGTTTGCGGTTCTGACTCAAATCAGTCAGGCAGTAGCAGACGTGCACCAGTCTCACCAGTCTTCCTCCGAACAGCACCTTAGCTTTGAGCACGACGAATCTCAGATTGATAAACAAGAGCTTCCTATTAATGGCGATATCAGTTTTGATTGTCATCATTGTTGTCACTGCCACGGTTCGTTCCATCTTTATGCAATGAAATCAGAAAAAACCATGGCGCTCCCGCGTTTCAAAACGTCTCGCTCTGGTTATATTGAAATTTATTCTAACCCTTTATCTTTACCTTTGTTTAGGCCTCCAATCTCCTCATAACTGCTTTAAACGCTGCAACACAGCGAATCAACTTGAATTATTAACGCAGTAAAATGACCGAGGAGTCTCTCTATGCGTCCGTTATCGATACGCGGCAAACGTGTGTTTGTTGCTGTCAGTCTCGTGCTCAGCACAAGTTATGTTAACGCTCAACAGTTACCCGAGCGCTGGCAACAAACCGTACAACAGCACCCGAGTGTGCAGGCGGCTGAAGAGCAAGCTGAAGCACTCATACAGCAAGGGCAGCAGTTAAACCAGCCTTTGTATAACCCAACCTTGTCTTCAAGACTAGATCGCGAAGGCGATATCAACAATTACGCTGTTGGCCTCAGTCAGACCATTGACTGGAGCACCGGCAACGAAGCTCGTGCCAGTCAGAGCGATGCCATGACGGCGCTGGCAATGAGTGTTTACCGCCAGTCAGCGAGTGAGCATGCCAAAACGTTGCTCAATGCCTATGTTCAATGGTTTGATGCGAAACGTCGTTATGACTTAGCACAGCAGCAAGAGCAGTTTGTGCAACAAGCCATAAAGCTCGTCAGTGAAAGGCGTAAAGCGGGTGATTTAAGCGCTATTGATGAACAATTGACCTTACTTGCCTTAAGCCGTCAGTTACAGCAAACTGCTTCGGCTTATCAGCAGTTACAGTCTACTCAGGCTAAACTCAATGCTCTACTACCCGGAGCTCCGGCAAACGAATTGTCGCTTAGCGAGGATATGTTCCAATTCACGCCGGACTTAACCGCGCGCTGGCAGCAACATCCGGCCATTAAAGCGGCTTACCTGAAGTGGCAGTTAAAACGTGCCAATATCGACTGGAAACGCTCATTAACCACGGCTAATCCAACGGTGGGAGTTGAGGCCGGTGAAAGCGATAATGAGAATGTGGTTGGCCTGACATTCAGTATTCCGCTGCAACTGCGAAATAATTACAGCAATGCCGTTCAGGCCGCCAGTCGTGAAGCGCTTGCCGAGGAAAAACGTGTTATTGCGTTAAAACGGCAGTGGGAAGCATCGCTTGAGTCATCACTAAACAACTATCGATTCGTGAAAAATCAATGGCAAAGCTGGCAGCAGAATTTCCAGGCCCGACAGGCCGAATCCATGCAGCTTATTGAGCAATCCTGGCTAGCCGGTGATTTATCCACCACTGACTATCTGACAGCTATGCAACAGCAGCTCGATAGCCAGTTCGCGGGTATTGGATTACAAACTCAATACCGGCTTGCCGCCATTGAATGGCTTTATCGCTCCGGAAAACTCAGTGAAACCCTTGAGTTACAACCGTTGAGCAATCAATAAAACCACGAGCAGATTAGAGAGAAAATTATGTCAGTTAAACCATTATACGCGGCAATTGTGTTGGCATTGAGCTTTCCTGTTATAGCTCAGGATGAGCATGGCCACGAAGAAAACAAAGAGTCAGCGAGTCATCAGCAGGAAAGCGGCCATCAAGAGAGCGAACAAGAAAAAGGCTCGGGTGTAGAGCTGTCTCAGAACCAGCTAACGATGGCCAATATTACAACAGCGACGCTAAAAAAACAGATTGTTGATTATCCGGTTTATGCACCCGGAGAAGTTGTCGCCAACGATTTTAATAGCTATGTAGTCAGCCCCCGCATCGATTCCACGGTGTTAAAGCGCTTCGTCAGTATTGGCGATCACGTTGAAAAAATTCAGCCGCTGGCAACCTTATTTAGTGCCAGGATGGCCGAAGCACAAAGCCAATATCTGGTGTCCTTAAATGAATGGCAAAGAGTTCAGTCCCTGGGACAAACGACAGTTGGCGAAAAACGTTATGTAGAAGCTCGTAATGACTTTTCGTCGGCCAAAGCAACGCTTCAAGCTTTCGGCATGTCTGGTAACGATATAAAACGCCTGGCCGCATCCGATTACCCCATTGGCCAGTATCAGCTCACCGCTGATATTAGCGGTATCGTTGTCAGCGATGATTTTAGGCAAGGACAGCAAGTCAATGCCGGTAATGAATTGGTTGAAGTCCTGCAAGAGGAAACACTGTGGGTCAATGCCCGTTTATCCGGTACTGCCGACCTCAATGTAAACTTTGGTGACCTGGTCACAGTGGAAGTCGATGGACAAAGCTTTAACGCAAAAGTCATCCAGGAGGGCCACACCATTGACAATAAAACCCGAACACGCACGGTTCGCCTTGCTGTCAAAAATGAAAAAGACCAACTGCATCCCGGCTTATTTGCGGATGTCTATTTTTCGGTGACATCGGAGCACCCGGTGCTGGCGGTTAAAAACTCGGCACTACTGCGTGCCCCCGACGGAGACTGGCAGATTTTTATTGAGCACGAGCCCGGCAAGTTCGAGCCCAAAAAGGTTGAAATAGTCGATGAGCAAGGCGAATGGAAAGTTATAACCGGCGTTGATGAAGGCGTTCGCTACGTTGAAAGTGGTGCCTTTTTCGTTCGCTCACAAATCGCCAAAGGCGGTTTTGACCCGCATAACCACTAACAGGAGGTCGTATGTTTCAGCGTATTATTCAGTTTGCTGTCGCCAATCGCCTGTTATTGGTATTGGTATTATTCAGCATTAGTATTGCGTCGTTTTTTGTCATTCCGAAGCTCAATCTTGATGCCTTCCCGGATGTCACTAACGTGCAGGTTACCGTTAACACCGAGGCACCGGGGTTGGCGGCAACGGAAGTCGAGCAGCTTATTACCTACCCGATTGAGTCGGTCATGTACGCGCTGCCCGACGTAAAAGAAGTTCGGTCGATATCAAAAACCGGCCTGTCAGGTATTACAGTCGTATTTGAAGAAAGTGTCGACATTTACTTTGCCCGGCAACTGGTTTTTGAGCGATTACAAGCCGCAAAAGAGCTGATACCCGACGGTGTCGGCACCCCGGAAATGGGGCCTAACTCTTCGGGGCTGGGGCAGGTTTATCAATACCTGTTACTGGCTGAGCCCGGCTCGGGTGTCAGTAGTATGGAGCTTCGAAGCCTAAACGATTATGTTGTTAAACTGCTGCTCATGCCCGTTGAGGGTATTACAGAAGTGCTTTCATTTGGCGGCGAAGTTAAACAATATCAGGTTAATATTAATCCCGCTAAATTGCTTTCCTACGGCTTATCGCAACAAGACGTGATGGCTGCCGTAGAAAAAAATAATGGCAACGTCGGTGGCTGGTATATGCCGCGCGGACAAGAGCAGCTAGTAATTCGTGGTACCGGCTGGCTCGACAGTGGCAAAGAAGGACTGCAACAGCTTCGCCAAATTCCGTTAAAAACGGTTGATGGTGTCTCTGTCACGCTCGGTCAGGTGGCCGCTGTGGAAATTGGTAGCGAAATCCGTCAGGGTGCAGTATCCATGTCACGAAAAGTGGATGGCGAAGTCAACCAGCTCGGCGAAGTAGTATCCGGCATTGTACTCAAGCGCATGGGCTCGAATACCAAAGCAACTATAGATGGCATCAAAAAGCGCATTCCGCTTATTCAACAGGCATTGCCTGAAGGGGTGACTTTTGAGCCTTACTACGACCAAGCCGACTTAATTCAGAAGGCCGTGTCGACTGTCGCCTATTCGCTGCTAATTGCCTTTGTCTTCATTATTGCGGTATTAGCATTATTTCTGCTCAATATGAGAGCCACCTTCTTAGTGCTGTTATCCATACCCGTTTCCATTGCTATCGCCCTGATGGTGATGTCTGCAATGGGAATGTCAGCAAACCTCATGTCGTTAGGAGGTATCGCTGTCGCTATCGGTATGCTGGTCGACGGCTCGGTGGTGATGGTTGAAAACATCTTTAAACACTTGAGCCGACCGGATATCGAGCACCACGAAGAGGCCAATCAGCGAACCGAATATCACGACCCCGATCCGCAAGCTGCGAAGCTAGACAGTCATGGCGTTAAACTGCGCGTAAAAGAAGCCGCAAATGAGGTCGCACGACCCGTCTTTTTCGCTGCCATGATCATTTTAGTCGTATTTATGCCGCTATTTAGCTTTCAGGGCGTTGAGGCTAAGCTGTTTGAGCCTATGGCGATAAGCATTATGTTGGCCATTGTTTCAGCCGTATTCGTTGCCCTTATGGTGGTGCCAGCGCTTGCTAGTTACTTTTTCAGTAAAGGCATTCGCCCCCGCGAGAATAAACTACTGAAACCGCTGGATGCCGGTTATAAAAGACTGCTGTCATGGGCACTACACAGCAAAAAATTGATCGTCAGTGTCGCTGCAGTTTTGTTCGTTGGAGCATTACTTCTGGTACCGCGACTCGGTACTGAGTTTGCTCCCGAGCTTGAGGAAGGCACAATTAATATTCGTGTAACTCTGGCTCCGTCATCAAACCTGGAAACAGCGTTAGAAGTTGCCCCAAAACTGGAGAAAATCTTAATGTCGTTTCCGGAAACCACATACGCGCTAAGTCGCATTGGTCGGGCCGAAATCGGTGGTGACCCTGAGCCTATTAGTAACATTGAAATTTACGTAGGACTTAAGCCGCAGTCAGAATGGACAACTGCATCTGATCGCTATGCGTTGCAGGAGAAAATGGAGGCGAAACTGGATGAGCATCCGGGGTTGCTATTCAACTTCTCGCAGCCTATCGCAACACGGGTTGATGAACTCTTGTCCGGTGTTAAATCGCAACTTGCCATAAAGTTGTTTGGCCCTGAACTCGATACGCTTGCCGCAAAAGGACAGGAGATAGAGAGCGCAGTAAAACAGGTGGATGGCGCCGTTGCTGTTGCCATGGAGCAAATAAAAGGGGAGGCGCAGCTGGTTGTATCGCCTAAGCGACGTCAGTTATCCCGCTATGGCCTGAACGTAACGGATGTGCTCAGCGTGGTCGATAATGGCCTTGGCGGGGCCAGTGCCGGGCAAATCATTCGGGGAAATGAGCGTTACGACATCTACGTACGTTTAGCTGAATCGTTTCGTGATACCCCTGAGTCAATACGTTCACTTCGGTTACAAGCTCCATCGGGTGCCTGGGTAACACTGGGTGAAGTGGCTAACGTTTCGATTGAATCCGGCCCTCCACAAATTCGTCGTGATGACGTACAGCGCCGGGTGGTTATTCAATCCAACGTTCAAGGTCGTGACATGGGCAGCGTTGTTGCCGATATTCGTCAGACAATTGATGACAATGTCGAGTTACCCACCGGTTATTCAGTCGATATCGGTGGCCAGTTTGAGAGCCAGCAACGAGCTCAACAGCGTCTATCCATTGTGGTGCCGATATCCTTGGCGTTAATTGCGTTACTGCTTTACTTTGCGTTCGGAACCCTGGGTCAGGCGATGTTGATTTTGGTTAATGTCCCACTGGCCATTATTGGGGGAATTGTCGCGCTGTTTGTCTCAGGCCAGTATTTGTCCGTGCCAAGTGCTGTCGGCTTTATCACCTTATTTGGTGTCGCCGTACTTAACGGTGTGGTGTTAGTTGAAAGCATAAACCAGCGCCTAACGGATGGTCATCGACTGAACGATGCCGTGTTTGATGGCGCGTGGTCGCGACTGCGCCCGGTATTGATGACGGCTATTACTTCAGCGCTGGGTCTTATACCCATGTTATTCGCAACCGGTGCGGGCGCTGAAATTCAACGGCCTCTCGCAACGGTTATTGTGGGTGGTCTGGTATCCGCAACCTTTTTGACGTTGGTTGTTTTGCCGGTGCTTTATCCTTGGTTTTCAAAACAAAAAATTAAGGACTTAAGTCGTTAGTTAACTTGTTATTAATAAGAGGGACAACTGTGTTTGTCCCTCGTACTTAAATAAGGATTTTTCATGGCACATAATCATAAATCAGATGACGGTCATGCTCATTTAGACTTTAAAAGTGGTGACCGTCGTGTCGGCATCGCTATATGGGCTAACGGCCTTTTAACCATAGCGCAAATTATCGGTGGCATCCTTTCTGGCAGCTTAGCACTCATTGCAGATGCGCTGCATAATTTCTCAGATATGGCGGCATTAATTATTGCATTCACCGCGCGTAAAATCGCACGCCGTCCCGCAGACTCTCGCATGACGTTCGGCTATGAAAGAATAGAAGTGGTTGCTGCGTTGATTAATTACACCACGCTCATCGTTATCGGACTTTACTTAATTTATGAAGGGGGGATGAGACTCATCGATCCACCAGATGTAGCTGGATGGACTGTAGTTATTATCGCCGGTATAGCACTGATAATAGATGCCTTAACCGCCTTTCTCACTTATTCGATACAAAAAGGCAGTGTAAATATTCGAGCCTTATTCCTGCACAACCTCTCAGATGCGTTGGCTTCGGTAGCTGTCGTTATTTCCGGTACGCTGATCATTCTTTACGACGCCCATTGGGTAGATGCCGCAATCACAATCGGTATCGCAGTGTATATTCTCTACCTTTCTTTTACTGAAATTGGCAAACCAATCCGGACGCTAATGCTGGGTTGCCCGCCAGAATTAGATGGAGAGTTGGTCATTGAAGCCTTGCGCGATATCAACGGAATAGACGACGTGCATCATATCCACCTTTGGCAGATGCAAGAGAATACTTCAGCATTGGACACCCACGTCGTACTCACCGAAAAAGGCTGGGGTCGCATTGAGTCCATAAAGGCAGAAATAAAAACAGTACTCAGCGAGCGATTCAATATTACGCATTCGACGTTGGAGTTTGAACATCCCGAATTCGCACATAAAGAAGCAGCATTATATGGTCATCGAAAATCGACACAGGATCACCTGTGATAAGCTCACTGAATTTACAAATTAAAATTTTTGTATTGTTTTAATTCGGATTTATCTGGTACTCTCCACTAAGTCTTGTAATGCTTTATTGAGTAAAACTTTTTGCGTCGATTTGCCTGGTCTTTAGTGCTTATTATGCTGTTGCACAGTCTTTTTTCCTGTGCAGTCGCTGCTGATCATGCAGATAATTCACATCACAGTTATCATTACAATGTTGACAGTCATTCTCATGGGCAGCCAGCAACTGAAGATGCAGAGCCAGACCACGATCATCAATTCCATGCACATGTAAGTTGCATTACTAGTTATGACTCTGTTCAAACCAGGGGGCTTACTCCCGAACAAGCTATAGACTCTCGCATTCTATGTTTTGAAAGCCAACAACAACAACCCCCGGTTCCCCCACCCAACGATTAATCTTCGCAGTCAAAACTAATAGACAAACCACCTTTTTATTTTGTGGAGATGATCATGAACTTACGATATTTCGTGAGTGCAGTTATTGTGGGCTTAATTGTAATTCAGCCTACAGCACTCGCTACTGAGTTAACGTTACGTGAAGCTTTAAGCAAAGCTTTGCAAGGTAATTCCGACTTAAAAAAATACCCTTATCAGCAGCGCATGGCTGCCGCTGGACGTTTACAAGCGTCTTTGAAGCCTAACCCTACTATGGGCCTGGAATTAGAAAATGTTGCTGGTACAGGGCGTAATAAAGATTTAAGTGCTGCTGAAGCAACGCTGTCTTTCAGTCAGTTAATTGAAATGGGTGATAAGCGTAATCAACGGATAAAATATGCCTCAGCCGCAGAAAAGAAAATCACGGCTGAATTTGAATACAGTAAAGTTGAGGTGCTTGCCGAGACTGCCAGCAGATTTTATCGCGTTATTGAGTTGCAGCGATTGTTTGCCTGGAACAAGCAGCAACAAGCGCGGCTTCACGATACCTTGGAAATCGCTGAAGAGCGTATCGATGCAGGCGCAATTCCGTCCTCAGAGGCGACCCGAATCCGTTTAGAGGTTCGACGCGCTCAAACAAAAGAACAAGACTTAGAGGGCCGTATTAACGAAGCAAAAGTCCGATTAGCAGCAATGTGGGCAAGTACCTCGAATTTTTCAGCAGTACAGGGGGAAATGAATGACAGTTTACCGCTGCCTTCTCAGGCACAGGTTGAACAAGCTGCAAATCAAGCTCCCGAGTTTTTGCGGTTAATTGATGAGGAGCGCCTGGTTAATGCTCGCTCACAGGCAACCATCGCCGATGCAACGGCAGATCTGACCTTTGGCGTCGGTGCTCGCTACAACAATGAGTTTGATGATACCAGTCTTGTCTTTAAGCTATCGATGCCGCTACAGCTAAACAACCCTAATCAGGGTCGGATTGAGGCTCATTCAGCGGAACGCGAAATGCTACTAGACCAACAACGCATTATTCGTGAGCAAATTCGCAGTTATGGTCGGGCTTTACTGATACGAATGCAGACGAATCAAGGCTACCTTGAAAATATCAGACAAGCTTTATTACCACTTGCGAACCAGTTAGCCGAAGAAACGCTCAGCGGTTATCAGCGCGGCAATCAAACCCTCCTGCAAGTACTTGACGCGCAAAACGAGCTTGCAAAAACCGAGTATGAACAAATTAAACGCCGTTCAGCAATTTACCAAGACTCTATTGAGCTTGAACGTCTTACCGGCCAACCACTTTTGGAAGTATCACGATGAAATTTATAAATACAATGATCATAAGTTTAGGCTTATTTTTTTTCGTAATGAGTCCCTCTTTTGCGGCAGCTCAAGATGATCATCAACACGATGAAACGGAGCGAACCGGCCCCAACGGTGGAAAACTTCTAACCAATGGTGATTTTTCTGTGGAAATCACCATTTACGAGTCCGGTATGCCACCGGAAATGCGTGTCTACGCTTATTACGACAATGAGCGAATTGATCCCAGCAACGTTGACTTAGAAGTAACTTTACACCGGCTAGGCAACCAAAACGACAAGTTAACCTTCACGACAGACGGTGACTATTTAGTGAGCAATGAAGTGGTGACAGAGCCTCACTCTTATGAGGTTTCGGTTGAAGCTGCAGCGAGCAATGACAATGGTAAGTGGCATTATGAAGCCTTTGAAGGGCGCGCTGTTTTATCCGATAGAATTATCGAAAAAGCGAATATTCAGATAGAGCGAGCGCAAGCACAAACATTGCGCTTTAAAGAACGTTTGTTTGGTGTGGTCGCGCCTGTTAATGACCGTCAGATTCATGTGACTGCAACCTATCGCGGTGAAATTTCAGCAATGAATGCAAATATTGGCGATAAGGTAAGTAAAGGCCAAACGCTTGCTGTAGTAACCAATGCTTCCAGTGGCGCAGCTTATCAACTAGTAAGCCCTATCGATGGAGTAATTACCGAAAGACTTGCAAATTCGGGAGAAGTTGCGGCTGAGCAAATACTTTTCGAAATCGTTGATTTATCGAAGGTTTGGATCGAGCTGTCGGCATTTCCAGAAAATATAGAAAAGCTTGCTGTCGGTCAGCAAGCCGAAGTATTCGACCTTCATCAACATGAGCGTGTCACGGGGGAAATTGTCTATATCGCTCCCGTCATGACTGGTGGTCACATTGCTCGGGCCCGCGTATTAATTGATAATTCGCAAGGTCACTGGCGTCCAGGCATGCATGTTCAGGCTGATGTCGTGACAGACGAAAAAGAAGTCGCTCTAGCTGTAAAAAAAGATGCTCTGCAAACCTTCCGAGATATGCCCGTAGTCTTTGCTCAGTACGGGAATACCTTTGAAGTCCGCATGGTGGAATTGGGTAAGGAGGACAACGATTATGTCGAGGTTTTAGGTGGGTTAAAACATGACACGCCTTATGTCTACGGCAACAGTTACCTACTAAAAGCCGATGTATTAAAAGATGGCGCCAGCCACGACCACTAGGAGAGAATCTTATGATTGATTTATTAATCCGATTTGCGGTCAATCGGCGCTGGCTTGTGATTGCTGCAACTTTGCTTATTGCAGGAGTGGGAATTTACAGTGCGACTAAACTCCCCGTCGACGCCGTGCCAGATATTACCAATGTGCAAGTGCAAATTAACACGGAAGCGCCCGGTTTCTCGCCATTGGAAACAGAGCAGCGCATTACCTATTCAGTTGAGAACGCCATGGCGGGCGTGCCAAATTTAGATTATACCCGCTCTATTTCTCGCTATGGGCTTTCCCAAGTGACCGTTGTTTTTGAAGAAGGGACTGACATTTATTGGGCCCGGCAACAAATCAGCGAGCGCTTACAATCGGTTCGTGGTGAATTACCTGGTGAGGTCGAACCCGCGTTGGGCCCTATCGCTAGTGGGTTGGGCGAAATCTTCACCTACATTGTTCGGGCTAAACCTGATGCGCGTGACGCCGATGGGAATCCTTATAACGCAGAGTCCCTTCGAACCTTGCAGGACTGGGTTATTCGACCGCAGTTGGTAAAAGTTCCGGGCGTGACGGAAATAAACACTGTCGGCGGCTATGAACGGGAATATCAGGTTGCTCCGAAGCCCGGCAAGATGCTGGCCTACAAAGTAACGATGGAAGACGTGTTCAAAGCACTGCAACTGAATAACAGTAATGCAGGTGCCGGCTATATCGAGCGCAACGGCGAACAATGGCTGGTGCGCTCACCTGGACAGCTTGAGACACTCGATGATATTGCCAATGTTGTCGTCACCAAACGAGATGATGCGCCGGTTCGGATACGCGATGTGGCTGAGGTGAAATTCGGTAAAGAACTACGCACTGGTGCCGCAACCTCTGATGGCGATGAGGTTGTGCTTGGCACGGCCATGATGTTGATTGGTGAAAACAGTCGCATTGTCGCGCAAGATGTTGCTGCGCGTCTTGAAGAAGTACAAAACAGTTTGCCTGACGGCGTAACCGCTGAGGCAGTTTATGATCGAACATCTTTGGTTGAGAAAACCATTGCTACCGTCGAGAAAAACCTGTTTGAAGGCGCAGTTCTGGTTATTGTTGTATTGTTCCTATTGTTAGGGAATGTACGCGCAGCACTTATCACGGCGTTGGTGATTCCGCTTAGCATGCTTTTTGCGCTAACAGGTATGACCGCTAACCGTGTCTCCGGTAATTTAATGAGCTTAGGTGCGATTGACTTTGGTATCATTGTCGACGGCGCAGTCATTGTTGTAGAGAACGCGTTAAGGCGATTAGGGCTTGCGCAACAACGCCTAGGACGACTACTTTCAACCAAAGAGCGCGTACAGGAAGTTTTTGAGAGTACCCGTGAAGTTTTTAACCCAGCCGTATTTGGCGTTTTGATCATCATGCTGGTTTATCTACCTATTTTCGCGCTCAGCGGTGTTGAAGGGAAGATGTTCCACCCGATGGCGTTTACCGTTATATTTGCATTGCTGGGTGCCTTGATCTTCTCCATGACCTTTGTGCCTGCTGCTATTGCATTGTTCGTCACCGGAAAAGTGAAGCATGGTGAAAACCGCATTATGCGTGGCGCCCGCAAGCTATATGAGCCGGCGTTAAACTTTTCAATTAAACGTCCGGTAGTGGTGATTGTTATTGGCGTCACATTGTTTGCTGGCAGTGCCTATCAAGCATCGCGCATGGGAAGCGAGTTTCTGCCGCAGCTAGATGAAGGGGATATCGCATTGCATGCTTTGCGAATTCCGGGAACTGGCCTGCAACAATCGGTAGATATGCAGCTGCAGCTAGAGGCAGAAATCGCTAAGTTTGGCGAAGTACGGCGAATTTTCTCTAAAATTGGTACGCCCGATGTTGCCACTGACCCAATGCCACCCAGTGTTGCCGATACCTTTATTATTATGAAACCTCGTGATAAATGGCCTGATCCGACAAAGACAAAGGATGAATTTGTCGCAGAACTGCGGGAAACCGTAGAAGCTATTCCGGGCAATAAATATGAATTTACTCAGCCAATCGAGATGCGTTTTAATGAGTTAATTGCCGGTGTTCGTGCTGATCTTGCGGTGCGGTTTTATGGCGATGATTTAGATGAATTAAAACAGCTCGGCGATGCTGCAGTGGAAATCATTAGTGGTATTGATGGCGCCGCGGACGTTCGCGCCGAGCAGATGACCGGACTGCCAACTCTTTCAGTAACCCCTCAACGTGATCACTTAGCGCTGCTGGGCTTAACGGTTACTGATGTGCAACGCGCCGTACAAAGCGCCGTCGGCGGGCTTGAAGCTGGAACCATTTATGAAGGTGACAAGCGCTTTAGGTTGATGCTGCGCTTAGACGGCAACTGGCGACAAGATCTGAGTGCTTTGAGACGCTTGCCCGTCGCCGTTCCACAAGCGCAAAACCCCGAGCTACAATATGTTCCATTAGGCGAAATTGCGGACGTTGAGCTACGAACTGGCCCCAATCAAATAAATCGCGAGAGCGGTAAGCGGAATGTGATTGTTAGCGCAAACGTGGTTGACCGTGATTTGGGCTCTTTTGTGGCTGATATACGTCAACAAGTGGCATCTGAGCTTCCATTACCTGCCGGATATTGGGTTGAGTATGGTGGAACCTTTGAGCAGTTGGAGTCGGCATCGCAGCGACTCAGTATTGTCGTGCCGTTGGCGTTGTTGCTCATTTTAGGGTTGCTGTATAGCGCCTTTAATTCATTGAGTAATGCGCTTATTATTTTTACTGGAGTGCCCTTGGCACTGACCGGTGGCATTGTTGCACTGATGTTGCGAGATATGCCGCTATCCATCTCAGCAGCGGTCGGATTTATTGCGCTTTCTGGTGTTGCAGTATTGAATGGAGTCGTTATGTTATCCTTTATTCAACAGCTAAAAGACACTGGGAAGTCTATAGCCCAAGCAGTGTTTGATGGGGCAAGTCAACGCTTAAGACCTGTGCTAATGACAGCTCTTGTTGCAAGTCTTGGTTTCGTGCCTATGGCTTTTAATACGGGCACTGGCGCCGAAGTTCAAAGACCACTAGCAACCGTTGTTATTGGTGGAATTGTGTCTTCGACATTGCTGACGCTGGTCGTTCTGCCCGCGCTTTACTTGTTGGTAAGCAAGTTTCGACGAGAACCGGTGAAAGCTGAATAAATCCTGCGTTTATATTGTCGTCCTCCACGAAGCAAGACTGAGCTTACTCAAGCTCAGTCCTGCTTTTTAGATTCCGTCATCACGCCAATACCCAGCGATGCAGATCCCCAAAGGCTTAAGCTGTTTTTGCGATAATCTTGATTTCCGTGTTCATGATTACTCATTCAGCTTCCTTCTATTACTTTGACGAAAAAGTGCTACTCAGTTCTTTTTGACCAGTAGACTCGAAAACCAGCAAAGAAACTCATCGCCACGTCTGATAAAATACGGCAACGATTAATTAACTTAAGGGAAGTGACATGTCATCTTGCTGCGGCAGTTCGTCTGGTAGTAATGTGCAAGCCCATATCGATAAAGCGCAGCGACGGTTGTTGTGGACTGTATTAGTCCTTAATGGCGTTATGTTTTTCGTTGAGTTCATTGCCGGTTGGTTAGCCGATTCCAGTGGGCTTATCGCCGATTCGCTAGATATGCTCGCCGATACGTTGGTCTATGCCGTCAGTTTGCATGCAGTTGGCAAAGCCATTAAATATAAAGCCAATGCGGCCATTTTTAATGGCACGCTGCAAACCTTATTGGCGTTACTGGTATTAGCCGATGTGTTTCAACGCTTAGCATTTGGCAGTGACCCTAATGCCAATATGATGTTATGGGTTGCTGGTCTGGCGCTCGTTGTAAACGTAGCTTGCTTTTCACTTTTATACAGCTCACGAAACGGTGATATTAACATCCGCGCCAGCTGGATCTGTTCACGCAATGACATGATCATGAACGTCGGCGTTATTGTCTCGGCCTTGTTAGTGGCACAACTCAATATGGCTTGGCCTGACTTAGTCATTGCAACCGTTATAGCGATTATTGTCTTGCGATCCGCTATTCGCATAATTAAAGACGCTATAGCCGTAAAAGCTGGCGAGAAAACCAATATATCCGGGTGTTGCGGATAAAACCTTAGTAACACGCTATATAACACGTGACAAAGTATTACATTAACCGAGCAAAGTGGTCTTTGGCTTTGTCATCACGTGCAAGAGTTCGGTGAATACAATAGCAAAAACGAATTAGTTAGCGATCTCATTCGCCGTGCTAAAGCAATTAATGAAAAACTCAAGTCAGCGGAAGCAAACGGATTTACTGATCAATCTCCAGAAGAAATGCTGAAAGAATTCAAACCGCATTTATAATTATGGTTACTTAACGTTTGGCGAACGGCAGGCGGCAACTATTTTATCGTTTATTTGAGCCATTCGAAAAAATAGCTAGCAACCCACCAAACTATCCTACCATCGATCATATTCGTAGAGGTTACCGCAAGTGTTTTTGGTGTTGATAGTATTTACCTTCGGGTTAATGATAGCAAAATAGAACTAATGGGCATTCTCGGCGGTCAAGATGCAGAGCAGTGACCATGACACTTAACCCGCGCAACAAGACAGTTGTTCCACATCTTTGCTGAACGTTTGGGCACAGAGTTTCAAACCCTCCACCATTGTCAGGTATGGGAAAAGCCCATCAGCAACTTCATCAACGGTCATTTTAGCCCTAAGTGCCATCGCTGCGGTTTGAATCAGTTCTCCCGCTTCTCCGGCCACACACTGAACACCCAACAGTTGCCCGCTATTGCGCTCGGCGATGATTTTAATGAACCCCAATGTATCGAAATTGACCAGTGCTCGCGGCACGTTATCCAGATTCAGTGTGCGGCTATCGGCATCATACCCCTGGGCTTCAGCGCCTGCCTCAGAAAGACCAACAGTCGCAATTTGCGGGTCGGTAAAAATAACCTCGGGCATGGTACTAAGATCAAGCCTGGCATCGCCGCCCGTCATATTAATAGCCGCTCGATTGCCCCCCGCGGCAGCCACGTAAACAAACTGAGGTTGACTGGTGCAGTCGCCTGCCGCATATATGTCTGAGCAAGTGGTTTGCATACCGCTATCAACCGTTATCGCACCGCGCTCAGTGTCAACGCCAAGCGCCTCTAGATTCAACATTTCAGTATTCGGAGTACGCCCCGTAGCCACCAGAAGCTGATCAGCGTGTAGTACGCCTTGATTGGTTTGCAGAGTATATGTTTGCCCATCATACACAACCTGACTCGCTTCAGTATTTTCAAGCACATTGATACCTTCCCGGAGAAAAGCAGCATTGATGGTTTCACCGATATCCGCGTCGTTTTGCGATAACAGCCGACTGCGTGCTAAAACCGTTACGTCACTACCAAGACGACTAAATGCCTGAGCAAGCTCGAGTGCGACCACCGAACCACCGATAACAGCAAGACGCTCCGGGATATGTGTTAACTCTAGCGCGCTTGTTGAAGTTAAGTAAGGCGTATCGGACAAACCGGGAAAAGCCGGTATTGCCGGTCGGGCGCCGGTACCGATGAAAGCCCGGTCAAATGTCACGGTTTGCTCGTTACCGTCGCTGAGCGCAACCGCCAGCGTGCGCTCGCTAACGAACCGCGCCTCGCCTTTGAGAACGGTAATAGCGGTATTGTCGCTGAGAATACTCTGGTACTTGGACTCGCGCAGCTCCTCCACCCGTGCTTGCTGCTGAGTCAATAGCGCCGGCCGGTTCACCTCCGGTGTCTGGGCGCTTAGGCCGTCATCGAACGGACTTTCCCGGCGAAGGTGTGCAATGTGAGCCGCCCGGATCATGATTTTAGAAGGAACACAGCCAATGTTGACACAGGTTCCGCCGATAGTACCACGCTCAATTAGTGTCACCCGGGCACCGTGTTCAGTCGCTTTCAAGGCGGCAGCCATGGCTGCGCCACCGCTACCAATCACTGCAATATGCAGATTGTTATCACTCATAAACCTTACTCCTGTGTCACCGAGGCTTTTTTCAATGTGGATGGATAACCCGCATCAGTGGTTGCTTGAGTCAACGCCTCAACGGAGGTTTTCGCATCGTCGAACGTCACCGTTGCGTCCCGCTCTTCATAACGAACGTCGACGGCGTTAACTCCTTCGACCTGTCTCAGTGCCGCTTTCACCGTAATAGGACAGGTCACACACGTCATTCCGGGAACCGATAACGTGACGGTTTGCTTAGCTGCTAAAGTGGGTAAGCTAAACAATAAGAACAATAAGGTTGTGGTCATTAATTTTTTCATCGTGTATTGCCTCTTAATAAAAGAAAGGTACAACATAGGGGTATAACATCGCGGTTAATATAAGCACTGCAACCAGCCAGAACGTCACTTTATAACCCGCACGCACTTTTGGCCTTGCGCAAATATCGTCTGGCCCGCAATTACCAACAGGACGGTATATCCGGCGCCAGGCGAAGAACAAAGCAATCAGTGCAATGGCAATGAATGCCGGACGATATGGCTCAAGTGCTGTCAGGGTTCCAATCCATGCACCGGACACTCCGAGAGAGAGTAACAACAGCGGTCCCAAACAACACGCTGAAGCCAATAACGCTGCAACGCCGCCCGCAATAAGAGAACCTCGTCCAGATTTAGAGTTTGGCATAACAATAACCTCCTGCGTAAGTGTATTGATTTATGCTAACCTTAGAGCCGTATCTAGGTACAGAGTCAACCGTTATGTCAGAAAAACAAGAGCTGATGACAATTGGTACGCTGGCCGCCGCCGCTGGCGTAAATGTCGAGACAATTCGTTATTATCAGCGAAGAGCGTTAATGGCAGAGCCCGAGAAGCCGTACGGAGGGATTCGCCATTACGACAGTCATGCGTTACAACGACTTCACTTTATTCGCACGTCTCAATGGCTTGGTTTTAGCCTGGATGAAATCGCAGAGCTATTAAAACTGCAGGATGGCGTTCATTGTGATGAAGCTAGAGAGCTAGGAGAGCAAAAACTCGTTAGCGTTAGGCAAAAACTATCGCATTTACAACATATTGAACGCGCTTTGAGTGGTCTGGTTCAGCAATGCAGCGCCCAACAGGGCGCTGTTTATTGTCCTTTAATGGCCTCCCTTAATGAAGGCCTTGAAAATACCGTTAAAAAGAAATCGTAAAGCGCTTAAATAGCCAACTAGTCTCCGCGGCCGAGCCAAATTTATTTGCATCATTTTTTCCTTAAAAATATTGCAAATCAAAAACGCGGCTATTTATTCCTATAAATAGCCGCACTTAAGCTTAGGCACATGCCTTATATCGCCTAACTACCCTGCTTCTTTTCCTCACTTTGGTGTTCCATCATTTGCTCCATCATCTTTTGCATCATATCCATTCGATGCTCCATCATTTTCATTTTTTTCATCATATGCTCTTTGCCCGTTGACTCTGCTTGATCTCCCTTTTTATGTTCTCCCTTATTCATGCCCTTATCCATCCCATGGTTCATCATTTGCATTCCCTTCTGCATTGACTCCATATGTTTTTGCATGAGTTCTTTACGCTTCTTGGGGTCAGATTCGCTTTTTATTTTTTTCATAGCGTCGCGCATTTCCTGCATGTGCTCATGCATTGATGTCATTTTTTCATGGTGCATCATTCCACTCATTGAACCTTTTTGATCATCACCATGTTTATGCTGTGCGTCAGCAAATACAGGTGAGGCCATTAAGGCTGTGATCGTTAAAGCTGAAAGTACTTTTTTCATTTTATTACCCTCTTGATTACGACCAAATTGTATTGGTCTCATTAATTTGACGTTATTTCACTATAGTTAAATCGTGGAACCCACGCTGGCGTAGACTCCATATAACGGTGATATTCATCACCGAATTCTTCAATTTCTTCGATGAAATTGAATTTCATCAAAGCTAACGAAAAACTTTTAAAGTTCGTATTGTAACCTGGACGTTTTAAGCCATTTAACCGACAACTATCTTTCCCCGGTACATTTGCATCTGGCAATGAAAGTCGTACTCTCCAGTTTCCAGTGCTGGTATTTGAATTGGCTTTAATTTGTTAGAAGGCAACGTTTCACTGATTTCCAGTTCAGGAATAAGCAAAGTTTCAGAGCAAGGGGACTGATCTTTCCGCAGGAACTTAAGCTCCGTCGGCTTGCCTTTTGATATTTTTATTCGCGATGGCGAGTAAGTACCGTTTTCAACGGTAATGACAAGCACCCCTTCTTCCACCTGTCTCTCCGCAGGTTTATAAAGCCAAAACCACCAGACGATCAGTGCTATCAAAGCGATACCAGCAATATTAATAAATAACATGTTTATTCTCCTGAATACGCCACAGTTAAAAGATGCATTAATGTTTCTTGGCTTTAAAAAAGCGTAACCGATTAGCGTTACTCACTACCGTAAGCGACGAAAAAGCCATTGCTGCACCGGCAATAACCGGACTCAATAGCACTCCGAAGAACGGATACAGAACGCCTGCGGCAAAAGGAATACCTGCCACGTTGTAAATAAAAGCACCAAATAAGTTTTGCTTAATGTTGCGTAGTGTGGCCTTGCTTACCGCGACCGCATCGGCAAGCCCGTGCAACGAGCCACGCATCAATGTAATATCAGCACTTTCAATAGCGACGTCCGTGCCCGTACCAATAGCAAACCCCACATTGGCAATAGCCAACGCTGGCGCGTCGTTGATACCGTCGCCTGTCATGCCAACGATTTCGCCTTCCATTTGAAGTTCCTGAACTTTTTCCGACTTTTCTTCCGGTAAAACCTCAGCAAAAAACTCTTCAATACCGGCTTTTTTAGCAACAGCTTTTGCAGTTGCGCGATTATCGCCAGTCAGCATCACTACCCGCATGCCATTGTCCTTCAAACGTTTAATGGCAGCGATAGAGTCTTCTTTTATAGGGTCGGCTACAGCGATGATTGCGGCCAGCTGGTTATCGACAGTTAAGTACATAGGCGTCTTAGCTTCGGTAGCCAGAACTTGAGCTTTTTCGACAAAATTACCCAAGTCGATATTACGCTCACGCATCAATTTTTCATTACCAAAAAGAAGTGTTTTACCTTCTACTTTTGCCTGTACACCATGACCCGCAATGGCGCTAAAATTAGAAACTTTTCCTGTTTCAATACCTTTTTCCATAGCTGACTCAACTATCGCCTGTGCCAAAGGATGTTCAGAGCCTGATTCAAGCGTCGCAGCAAGGCGTAATACCGTCTGCTCGTCATACTCACGCGCCACTAACACATCAGTGACCTTAGGCGAGCCCAGAGTAATCGTGCCTGTTTTATCCAGAATCATAGCCGATATCTTTGACGCAGTTTGTAGCGCTTCACCATTACGAATAAGCACACCCGCTTCAGCAGCTTTCCCCACACCCACCATCACCGACATAGGGGTAGCAAGACCTAATGCACAGGGACAGGCGATAATCAGCACAGTAGTAGCCGATACAACTGCGAAAGCTAACGCGGGATCTGGGCCAAAATTGAGCCAAAACAATGCGCTAGTAACAGCAATAATCATAACGACGGGGACAAAGTAGGCGGAGATGACGTCAGCCAGACGACCTATCGGAGGTTTGGAGTTTTGAGCACGTTTCACCATGTTAATAATTTGAGCAAGAGCAGTGTCCTTTCCTACACGTCTCGCTTTGAACAAAATGGAGCCGCTCTTATTTATCGTCCCTGCTGCAACAGTATCTCCGACCGCCTTTTCCACAGGCATTGGCTCCCCTGTTAACATGGACTCATCAATGGCCGTGTGTCCTTCAGTTACCTCACCATCCACAGGAATCTTTTCACCGGGGCGAACACGCACCACATCATCTTTGAGCACCTCTTCAATAGGGATATCCAACTGTTTATCATCACGGACGACACGAGCTGTTTTAGCTTGTAAGCCAATAAGGCGCTTTATGGCTTCGGACGTACGCCCCCGAGCCTTCAGTTCAAGTGCCAGCCCCAAATTGATCAATCCAATAATCATAGCGGATGCTTCGAAGTAAACATGACGCGCCATCTCTGGAACCAGATGCGGAACTAACACAACAACCATGGAATAAAGCCAAGCGGTTCCCGTACCAAGTGCAATCAACGTGTCCATATTCGCTGAATGGTTTTTAAAGGACTGCCAGGCACCAACGAAAAAGTGTTTACCAGAAAAGTAAAGTACGCCCAAGGTCAAAATTCCCACCAGTAGCCATACTAAACGTTCTGTGGTGGTGGTAACCGGCATTTCGCCAACGAAAAGGCTGTAAATCATCAACGGCACACCTAACGACAACGCAACGGTCATTTCACGCATCAATCGCTTATAGTAAGCCCAGTCGGCTTGTTCTTTTTTTGCCAACGCATCATCTTCACTTTCAGAAGTGGCTACTTTAGCGCTATACCCCGCCTTCTCTACCGCTTTCACTAAAGCGCTCGGATTTGCTGTTCCAGTCACACTGACCGTTCGCTGGGCAAAGTTCATCTCTGCATTTTCCACGCCGGATACAGACTTTAATGCACTCTCGATTTTGCCAACACAACTCGCGCAACCGGCTCCCTCGATAATGAGTTCCTCAATGGAACTACTACGAACGTCTTCAGTTTTTACACCCATACCAGTGCTCCTTATTTACGGGAAACCAGCCAAGCAACGGCTACTTCCCGCAAAGTACCAACGATAAAATTTTCACTCACTACATATCCGAAAATCGATTCGCAGTTTGCACCATTCGTTTAATTTCATTTTCTTCAACGTCTTTTACCGTCTCTAACAGCTCTTTTGCGCTGTCAATATCAACACGGGAATATAAGTGCTCATAAAGCTCTATGACTTGCTCATGATGGTTTACAATCTTCTCCATAATGTGATCGGTATCTAACTCTTTAAAAGGCGAATCGCAGTGCCCATGCTCAACGATGGGGTGTTTCCCAATATAGTCATAACACCAAGTGTCTAATGCATTCCGGTTTGCTGTATTCCTGAAGCCGTCGACCATTCGCGCTAAGCTCGCTTCATGACCCGACACGTAGTTTAGAATCATCCGAGCTCGTTCATCTTGGTTCTGTTTAGAGCAGTGAGTGACACACTCCTTTAGGTTTTTGTGGAAATCAACTGTCCAACTCAACACATCTTTGATTGTTTCTATTTGCATTTTTGACTCCTTACCTATAATTAAACGTTACTTTCGTTTGTTCTTGGCACCTGGCGGACTTCTGTGACAACTCCACGGTGTATGCTCCGCATTATCCTTAATATTTTGATCAATAAATTTGTAGTATTCCTCTTTCAAATGAGTCCACCAGCCATTATTTATTTCAATACCAAACTTTCCGAGCTTTTCCTCTATCACGTTCAAATCGACTTTAGAGGCATCATAAGCGACCGATAACAAGTTATGTTCAGAATCGTAGGCAACGCTATCAAGACCAACCAAGAGATCGATTTCGTTAATCGCTTCGCGAACTTCTTTCACACTCTCAGTGTTTAGCTTTAACGTGCGATTGACTAAGTTAATTTCACGCACTCCGGCTCTATGATCGTTAGTTGACATCAGTACTGTCCTATTTATTAAAACTATTAATATACTTCAGGTCGATGTTGGCGCGATATTAGCGTTGTAACGAGAGTTCTTTATCAGTCGCTGCTCGTTTGTCGTGAACCCAAATCAATTCATCGATTGGCGAGATAGAGACTAATCCCTCGTTAGGTACCCCAGTATGGGCCGCTTCAACTACCAAAAACGCAACGTCGCGCGCGTCATCACTGTTCACATAAACTTCGAGCTGTACGTGATCAACTAAGTGATCATCGTTATAACTATCAAAGTAGTAACCTCGTCCTCGCACGGGAAACAACGTAAAGCCGCTAACGCCACAACCGACCAAAGCCTCTTCCACTGCGTCTTGTCGCAATTGATCAAAAATAGCAGTTATTTTAGATAGGTTCATATATCCTCCTACACGCCTTAAGTCCCTTAACTTAGGGGCGCATACGGCATGATTAAATTTCGAAAAAAGTATTACTTGAAATTTAGCAGGCGCTATTTCGGAGGATAAAAAATATCAAAAGACATTTGCTTAACGTTTCCTTCATATGACAGCGGGAACTGCAAATAGCCAGTTGACTTTATGGGGAAATTGAATGGGATTAAGACTAAAGGAGAGCTTGCAGAGTTGCACTCCGCATCCATTAAACATGTATCTGCAGAATCTGTTAAACAGTAACAGCACGTTTTACTGGCAGATTGTTCATCGCCATCACAGTGCATGTTGTTTTTTCTTTCGTTTGCAACATCCGTCTGATTAACGTTGATTACGTGCTCTGCGCTGGAGGCAGTATTATGGGCAGGAGCAGCTGGGAAGGATAGCTGAATCACTATTCCCAGCATAAGCACAACTAACAATTTTGTTTGAACCATATGTGTTCTCCCAATCCCAAATTTTAACCTAGCATACTTATTAGCGCACACCATTGATCTTAATCAATGATGCGCAGCTCTTAACCAAAATAATCGGTCTTATACACACTTAACCTTCTGCCCGCGCCACAAGTAGTAAACAGCGGGTAACACTAGCAAGGTCAGAATAACAGCGCTTATCATTCCTCCAACCATTGGGGCGGCTATTCTGCTAACCACTTCAGCGCCAGTCCCTGTACTGAACATGATAGGCAATAGACCAGCGATTGTAGAAACCGCCGTCATCATAACGGGACGAACACGAAGCCCAGCCCCTTCCATTACAGCGCGAGAAATGCCGTCTTTAGTCAAAGCTTTACCTTGCTCTAACTGGCCTTGTTCGTATTCATTATAGGACTGATTAAGGTAAGTCAGCATTAATATCCCTATTTCTACGGTAACCCCCGCTAGCGCGATGAAGCCAACCGCTACCGCAACTGAGAAGTTATAATCTAAAAGATACATCAGCCAAATTGAGCCGACCAACGCAAGAGGCAAGGTCCCCAGTATGATCGCGATTTCCGTAGCATTTCGAAAGTTCATATATAAAAGAACGATAATAATCGCGAGTGTTAACGGAATAACGTAAGTTAACTTTTCCTTGGCTCTTTCCATATATTCGTACTGCCCGGACCAGGTGACTGAATACCCTGCAGGTAACTCAATTTCTTGATCTACGACCTTCATTGCTTTTTCAACATAAGTGCCGACATCAACACCCTCAATGTCGACAAAAGTCCAGCCATTGAGCCTTGCGTTTTCGCTTTTAATTGCCGGCGGTCCGAGTTCGACGTAGACATCAGCTACATCCGCCAAACTAATGCGCTGTCCATTTGGCGTAACTAAAGGTAGCTTTTTTAATTCTTCCGGCGAATCACGGTAATCTTGAGGGTAGCGCAAGTTTATTGGGTATCGTTCAAGCCCTTCAATGGTCTCTGAAACATTCATTCCACCAATAGCCGTGGCAACAACCTGCTGAACATCCTCAATGTTCAAGCCATAACGTGCAGCCTGCTCCCTTTTTATGTCAACTTTGACATAGCGTCCACCTGCCACTCGCTCTGAATAAACGGAAGCCGTACCATCGACATCTTCAAGTATTGTTTCAAGCTGCTGGCCGATCTTCTGAATTTCATTAAGATCAGCTCCGGCAACTTTTATACCTACCGGCGTTTTGATACCTGTCGATAGCATATCGATGCGAGTTTTAATGGGGTAAACCCACGCATTTGTCAGCCCCGGAAACTTTACAAGCGCATCCAGTTCTCTTTTCAACTTCTCAGTGGTCATACCGTCTCGCCACTGATCTTTCGGTTTCAGTTGAATAAAGGTTTCA
>TARA_R110002020_G_scaffold287791_2_pt1 | contig 85113 bp, 77 predicted proteins | sample TARA_R110002020 | Tara Oceans TARA_R110002020 (sample SAMEA4396489) | marine metagenome | biome: Westerlies Biome; feature: [MES] marine water layer (ENVO:01000295) within the mesopelagic zone...; material: water (ENVO:00002006), including particulate matter (ENVO:01000060) such...
GTTGTACCACATTATTTTCACACTTTTAAATATAAAGGTTTTACACGGAATAACATGGATTTTAATGAATTTTCTTTTAGGGTCAGGTATGGCGAAACAGATCAAATGGGAGTAGTTTATCACGGGAATTACGCGCAATATCTGGAGATGGGACGGGTTGAGTGGCTAAGGTCCATGGGCATTTCCTACAAAAAGATGGAGGAAAACGGAATAATGTTGCCTGTAATTTCTTTAAGCATTTTATTTAAGAAATCGGCAGTATATGACGATCTTTTAACAGTTACCACCTATATCCGTAAGCGGCCTATGGTAAGAATAGAATTTGACTATGAAATACGAAATGAGGCCAAAGAATTGTTAATAGAAGCCAACACGGTTCTGGCATTTATGGATATGAAAACCAATAAGCCCATAAAATGTCCAGATTATATTCTGGATAACCTAGACATCTAATTTTTTAATTTTTACGGGATACATTGCTGTAAAAACATTTTCGGTAAGAAGGGCGTCGTTTTTTCTAACCGAAATCTCGATTTTGCAATCCATTTCCATTTTCTGGCTAACAATTTCCATTTGATGCTGCTTTAAGGTGCGCATAACCTTGTCCATTTCCGAATATTCAAAACAAAGCAAATATCGTTGCTGAAGTGTTTTTTCTATTATTTCCGCCGAATCCAGTGCCATTTGTGCCGCTGTCCTATAAGCGGATATCAATCCTCCTACCCCTAGTTTTGTACCGCCAAAGACACGGGCCACGGCAACTAGGACATTGGTTACTCCAAAAGACTGTATTTGGCCGTATATGGGCATTCCTGCGGAATTATTGGGTTCACCATCGTCATTGGCCCTGTAATTAACATCTTCAACTCCCAACTGCCAGGCATAGCATACATGGTTGGCGGTATGATGTTGTTTTCTGAGCTCTTCAATAATGGGTTTTACCTCGTCCTCATGCAGTATCGGGTAGGCGTATCCAAAAAACTTGCTTTTCCGTTCTTTGAACAAAATTTCCTCCGAAGGTGTGTTTAAGGTTTTGTAAACGTCCAAATCCATATAGTTCTATTAAAAAAAAGCTACTAGAAGAATACTGATAATCGCTAGTGTAATTCCCATCCAATTTTTTATGCTGATGCGTTCCTTAAAGAGAACTACCCCCAATAAGGTAGAGAACATAACTATGGCTACATTGTTTATGGTGAAAACAGAGGCACTATTTAGATTTTCGTGCTGTAGTGCGCGCAACAGATAAAATATCGAAAAATAATTTAGAATGCCCAAGGTAATTCCGCCGAGAATGGTCGTTAAATTGGGAACCAACCATTTTTTAAAGGCTTTGATCGTAATAAAAATAAGCCCTGTAGTTGCGGCAGAACCAAAAACCACCGCAGAGAATAAAGGAAACTCCTCCTTGGGGACCAAGGTCTCCTCCAAATACTTAATACTGGTATCTATTACCCCGGAACCAATAAAAACCAGGGTGGGCAATAGAATGATATTCTTCTTTAAGGGGACATCCTTTTCCTTGATAGAGGCAAAGTATACGGCAGCCAGGGCCAATAGTATACCTACGGATTTCAAAGCCCCCAGTTTTTCATTGTAGACAAACAGCCCAAATATGACCGGAATTACCAAGGACATTTTAGTAGCGACCGAAGCCACCGAGACACCACTTTTTTGTGAGGTGGCTGCCATGAGGTTAAATACAACTATGAACAATATTCCCAAAACCAAAGTTCCCAGAAACCATGGTTTTGCAGGTATTTCCAGCAACTCTATTTTTTTTTCGTAAAAAAACATTCCTACCGCGGAGGCTACTATATAGTTGATTATGATGGCGTAAAGAGTTTGGATCCTATAGGTATCATACAGTTTGAAAATCACAAAAATTAAGCTGGAAAACAGTATACTTAAGGCTAGATCCAACATGTTATAGTCGTTCCTTTAAATTAACCACATCTTCCTTGCCTACAATTAGATTCCATGTCTTTATGCCCAATTCCCTGGCTGCATCCGTATTTTCCTTGGTGTCGTCTATAAAGAGTGTATCCTTGGGTTCCAATCTATTTTGCTCCAGAACATATTGAAATATTTCGTGGTTCGGTTTTCTCAATTGGATTTCATGTGATAAATAAAACTGCTCAAACGAACTTTTAAATCGCCCAAAACTTTCATTGCCCATGATCTTGATTACGTGAGGAATATGCAAGGCATTGGTATTGCTTAAAAGGAAAAGCCTATAACTGTTCTCCTTTGCCAAGTTCTCCAAAAAGTTTAGGCGATATTCTGGAAAATCCAACAACATGGAATTCCAAATATCGGTTATCGCTTGGGGGCCAAGGTGTGGGAAAACAGGTTGCAGTCTCTCCACAAATTCCTGAGGACTAATTTTGCCCACTTCGAAGTCTTCATTAATAGTGTGGTATTTAGGTAAAAATTTTTGGATACCATTATCTTGAAGTGCTCTAAAAACTACCTGTTTGTCCAGGTTGATGAAGATGTCCCCAAAATCGAATATGATGTTTTTAATCATGTTTTAAGAGTGTTAATATGTCTGATTCTATTTGCGTTTCACTTTGAAGAACACCTTGTATCATAGGAGATTCCAAGCCTTCCCCAAATTGACTCTTGCCCTTAAAAATTCTAGCCTCGTCCCATAAATCGGAGTCTATAAAGCTTTGTAGTGTTTTTGCCCCTCCTTCAATGATAACACTTATAATTTCATGCTTATGTAGGATGGTACAAATTTGGGTTGCCAAATTATTTTCAAAATCGATAGCCTCATATAAAATTCCCTGATATGGATTTTTGGGACATTGGGCGGTTATAATGATGGTTTTTACGCTTCCATCCAGAACATGATGTTTATTGTCGATTTTCAAATCCCTATCCAAAACAATTCTAATCGGATTCCGGCCTTTCCAATGACGAACGTTTAACTTGGGATTATCTACCAATACTGTGTTGGTGCCAACCAAAATTGCCTGTTCCTGACTGCGCCATTGGTGGACCAGTTGTTGGGAGTAAGGATTGCTGATCCAGTAAGGTTCGGGATTGTCACTTCTTTTATCTTGGGCGGGAGCTATGAAGCCATCGGCCGTTTCTGCCCATTTCAAAATAATATAAGGTCTTTTTTTGGTATGGGAGGTTAGGAACCGTTTATGGTGTTCCGTGCATTCTTTTTCCAGTACACCCACAGTGACATTGCAGCCTGCAGCTTTTAATTTCTCAATACCTTTGCCGGCAACTTTTTCATGTGGATCCAAAAGGCCTATAACAACATTCGGAATTTGATGCCTAACAATAAGGTCTGCACATGGAGGCGTTTTTCCATAATGGGAACATGGTTCCAGGGTAACATATAGGGTGGCTTTACTTAAAAGCGCCTTGTCCTTTACGGAATTTATGGCATTCACCTCGGCGTGGGAGCCACCATAGGGACTGGTGTAGCCCTCTCCTATAATTTTGTCTCCATGCACAATAACACTGCCCACCATGGGATTGGGAAAGGTAGTTCCCAGGCCATTTTTGGCGAGCTGTATACATCTTGAAATATATTTTTCGTGTATCTTCACTTCGTAAAAATAGAACAATATAAGTAGATTATTGGTAATCATATGTTAGTCACTACCATAAGGGAAATTCAACCCAAAGACAATGAGAATGTTGCCAGGGTAATAAGAAAAGTTTTGGAGGACCTTGGCGTTCCTAAAGTGGGTACGGCCTATGCCGATAAAGCATTGGATCAAATGTTTGAAAATTATGACGTACCACGGGCCGACTATTTTGTGGCCGAGGAAAACGGTAGGATTATTGGATGTGCCGGAATTGCCCAGTTGGAGAATTATGAGGGCAACGTATGTGAATTACAGAAAATGTATTTTCTAGAAGAGGCCAGGGGAAAGGGATTGGGAATTAAAATGATAAATAGATGTTTGGATAGAGCTACCGAATATGGCTATGAACACTGTTATTTGGAAACCATGCCCTATATGGAAGACGCCCAAAAATTATATTTAAAGTCCGGGTTTCATTATATCAAAGAGCCAATGGGCAATACCGGTCATTACTCATGTCCGGTTTGGATGCTTAAAAGTTTATAGATACTGTTGTAATCATTATGGATCCTTTTTAGGTACATGATGTTTACAATGTTTGCCAAAAATTGAGAATGTTATTAAAAGAAATCAAAAACATTTACCATTTAGAGCTGGATCCGCTTTTCCCAAAAGAAGAGGTGGATAGCTTTTTTTACTTGGTAATAGATCATTATTTGGGTTTGGAGAGATTTATTTTGGCCATGCAACCCAATCTTGTGGTGTCCAAAGAAAATGAGGATCCTTTGTTTTTTGCTTTAAGCCAATTGAAACAAGAACGACCCATTCAACACATTTTAGGGAAGGCCCATTTTTGCGAACTGGAGTTTCGTGTAGATGAAAACGTTTTGATACCGAGGCCCGAAACTGAGGAATTGGTTTATTGGATAATAAATGAGGTTCAAAAAGGGGATCCTCGGGAAGAAGTGAAAATACTGGATATTGGCACTGGAAGCGGTTGTATTGCCATCTCTTTGGCCAAAAACTTGCCCAACGCCAAAGCGTATGCCCTGGATATTTCAAAAAAGGCATTGCAGATAGCCGGAGAGAACGCCATGGATAATGGTGTGGATATAGTCTTTCTGGAAGCGGATATTTTGTCTCTTGAGGGCTTTAAAGATAAATTTGATGTAATAGTCTCCAATCCTCCCTATGTCAGGGAATTGGAAAAATTGGAAATGAAAAATAATGTCGTGGAGCACGAGCCCGGTTTGGCTCTCTTTGTTTCCGATGGGGATCCTTTGATTTTCTACAAAAAAATAACACGCCTTGCTTTAAGCCACTTAAAGAAAGGTGGGGTCCTGTTTTTTGAGATAAATCAATATCTTGGCGAAGAAATGAAACAACTTCTGGAAGCGGAAAATTTTTCGGAAATTGAACTGAGAAAAGATATGTTCGGAAATGACAGAATGTTAAAAGGACAGCTCGACCCTAAATGATTAAGTTGAAATAGCAGACATGGCCATGGTCCCTTAAGGCCGAAGGAATTAAAAAAAAGATATATATTACTAATTTCCCAAGCGGAAAGTTCGATAAACATGGAAAGCATAGTTGTATTTTGTGGAAGCAGTGAGGGCCATGATCCAGAAATAGTGGAATGTGCCTATGAATTAGGGGCTGTTTTTGCAAAAGAGGGTATTACATTGGTCTATGGTGCAGCAAAAATAGGTATCATGGGCAGGGTAGCCCAGGGAGCACTGGACCACAAGGGCGAGGTTATAGGTGTTATCCCCGATTTTTTAAAATTAAAGGAAGTATTTCATACCGGACTTACCAAACTTATTATTACCGAAAATATGCATCAAAGGAAATTAAGGATGCATGAACTCTCCGACGGCATTATTACTCTTCCAGGGGGGTATGGTACCTTGGAGGAGTTGTTTGAAATGATTACCTGGGCCCAACTTGGGCTACATCAAAAACCAATTGGTCTTTTAAATATCAATGGGTTTTATGATGAATTGCTCGCTATGCTGCGTACCATGGTAAATAAAGGATTTTTAAAGCAGGAATATTACGATATGTTGTTGGTAGATAATTCTATTGACGGACTTTTGGATAAAATGAAAAATTACCAACCCTTGCCATTGCCAATATGGATTAAAAAGGATCAACTATAAATGGAAATCAAACAAAAAATAGAAAGCCTTAGAACAGAGCTTAGGGAGCATAACTATAATTATTATGTATTGGACAGTGCAACTATTTCTGACTTTGAGTTTGATATGAAACTAAAGGAGCTACAGGCTCTTGAGGCAAAGCATCCAGAATTTTATGATGCCAGTTCCCCAACCTTAAGGGTTGGGGGAACAATTACCAAAAATTTTGAAACGGTGGTCCACGAGCATCGCATGTATTCCTTGGACAATTCGTACTCGAAAGAGGATCTGGAAGATTGGGAAAAACGAATTCAAAAAATATTGGGCGATGCCCCGGTTGAATTTACCTGTGAACTAAAATATGATGGTGCTTCCATAAGTTTAACCTACGAAAATGGCCAGTTGGTAAAGGGGGTGACCCGTGGTGATGGATTTCAGGGGGATGATGTTACCAGTAATATAAAGACCATTAGATCGGTGCCGCTTCAATTAAAAGGGGATTACCCACCTAAATTTGATATTCGCGGGGAAATCGTTTTGCCTTTTGAAGGCTTTGCCAAAATGAACCAAGAAAGGATAGAGAATGGAGAGGATCCCTATATGAATCCAAGAAACACCGCATCTGGCAGTTTAAAGTTGCAGGACAGTGCCCTGGTCGCAGAACGACCATTGGATTGTCTGTTGTACAGTATTGTTGGGGTAAATTTAAAATTGGAATCCCAATCCCAAATGCTGGAGAAAGCTAGGGATTGGGGGTTCAAGGTTCCAAAAGCGGCCAAATTATGTAAAACCACGGAGGAGGTGCTGGAGTTTATAGATCACTGGGACAAACATAGGCACGAATTGCCCTATGAGACGGACGGGGTGGTTATTAAAGTGAATAGTATTCAACATCAGGAGGAATTGGGATACACTTCCAAGTCACCACGCTGGGCCATGGCTTACAAATTCAAGGCAGAGCAGGTCTCTACCGTGTTAAATGAAATTACTTATCAAGTTGGGCGTACCGGGGCCATAACCCCCGTTGCCAATTTGGAGCCGGTACTCTTGGCGGGTACTACTGTAAAAAGGGCGTCCTTACACAATGCCGACCAAATAGAAAAGCTCGATATTAGGGAAGGTGATACTGTCTTTGTTGAAAAAGGAGGAGAAATAATCCCGAAAATAGTGGGGGTAGATTTTACTCAAAGACCGATAAGTTCCCAGCCTACCCAATATATAGATCATTGTCCGGAGTGCAATACCCCCTTGGAACGTACCGAGGGAGATGCCAAGCATTATTGCCCCAACGAGTACGGATGTCCTCCCCAGATAACAGGCCGTATACAACATTATATTTCGCGTAAGGCGATGGATATTGAGGGGCTTGGCGGGGAAACTGTTGAACTTCTCTTTAAGGAGGGTCTTATAGAGAATTACGCGGACCTTTACTTACTTACCAAAGAGCAATTGATACCCTTGGAACGAATGGCTGAAAAGTCGGCCGAAAATCTGGTGAAAGGAGTTGCCGAATCGGTAAAAATACCGTTTGAAAGGGTGCTTTTTGCCTTGGGAATCAGGTTTGTTGGGGAAACCGTGGCCAAAAAACTGGCAAGGGCCTATAAGAATATAGATTCCCTCATGGTGGCTACTGTAGAGGAATTAATGACGGTCGATGAAATTGGCCAACGGATTGCGGAAAGTGTGGTATCATTTTTTCGGAATGGAATCAATCTTGAAATTATTTCCAGATTAAGGCAGTACGGGGTACAATTTGAAGTCTCGGCCGATAAACTGGAGAATCAGACCGATCTTTTAAAGGGGCAGACTTTTGTGGTATCCGGGGTGTTTGAAAACCTGAGTAGGGATGAACTTAAAAAATTGATCGAGGACAACGGCGGAAAGGTAGGCTCTAGTATATCTTCAAAAACTTCTTATCTTGTGGCTGGGGACAAAATGGGGCCTAGCAAAAGGACCAAGGCCGAAAGTCTGGGCGTCCCCATAATTTCGGAGACAGATTTCTTGAATATGTTATAATTGTCAAGTCTACGGGAATAGAAAATGAATAGAGTTGGAAGCAAAAAAAATAAGGGTGTATGAGGGTAAAGGATATTTATACTAAATTGTAATTATGTATACCATACTACTACTTCTGCTCTGCATTGTATTTATAATTGTGGCCTCGACCCGTTTTAAGCTTCACCCATTTTTGGCGTTGCTTGCCGCCAGTTTGTTATTCGGCATTTTTTCGGGACTCCCATTGGATGAGCTTATAAAAACCATTAATGATGGCTTTGGAAGCACCATTGGGGGCATTGGCATTATCATTATCGCAGGATTGATTATAGGGACTTTTCTAGAAAAATCGGGCGGGGCCTATACCTTGGCAAACCTTGTCCTAAAGATTATTGGCCCCAAGCGCGTCCATATGGCGATGGGTTTTATTGGTTATTTTGTATCCATACCTGTATTCGCCGATAGCGGTTTTATTATCGTCTCCCCATTAAATAGGGCACTTACCAAAAAAGCAAAATTGTCCTTGGCAGGAACGGCAGTGGCCTTGTCACTTGGTTTAATGGCTTCCCACACCATGGTACCCCCAACTCCCGGACCCATTGCTGCTGCGGGAATCTTAGGTGCCGATTTGGGTCAGGTTATTCTCTTCGGCCTAATGACCAGTATACCGGCCCTCTTGGTCTGTATTTTATTTGCAAAAAAAATAGGTTCCAAAATTTTTATTGATCCAGCACCAAAACTAACAGAGGAGCAGATCAATTCCCAGCTGGAAAACGCACCATCGGTCTTTAAATCCTTTATTCCTATAGTTGTTCCCATTATTCTTATTGTATTGAGGTCTTTTGCCGAATACCCTACTATGCCTTTTGGTGACGGTACTTTTAAGTACGCTATAGGATTTGTGGGCAACCCAGTAGTGGCCCTATTGATAGGAATGGTATTGTCTTTTACCTTGCCCAAGAAATTGGATAAGGAAATGTTGAGCACCTCGGGTTGGATAGGGGAGGCTCTTACTTCGGCAGCTATTATTATATTGATAACCGGGGCTGGTGGGGCATTTGGAAAAGTTCTACAGACTTCGGACATTAGTTCCTTACTGGAGAACAATGTTTCCAACGGAAATTTAGGGATATGGCTTCCTTTTCTTATTGCTGCAGGTATCAAGACGGCACAGGGCTCCTCAACGGTAGCCATAATTACAACAGCTTCCATTATTGCCCCTTTAATGCCTGCAATGGGTTTTGATACCGAGGTTTCCAAAGCTTTGGCGGTCATTGCAATTGGCGCCGGTGCCTCTCTGGTATCACATGCCAACGATAGTTTTTTTTGGGTCGTTACCCAACTAAGCGATATGAAAGTAAATCAAGGATACAAAACACACAGTCTGGGAACGGCCATTTTGGGCTTTTCGGCAATGATCGTATTAACCATTATCAGTTTAATCATCTAATCTTTAAATAATGAAAATTTTTAAGACCAACCAAGGAGTTTTGATCGAAAATGACAATAAATTTTATCTTACCGATAAGGAATGGGATTCATTTATTGTCGATGATGACATTTACGACAATACCTTAAGTTTGATCTCCGGGCTTGATCCTATTGAAAATAGTGCGGCCATACTGAAAGACGGTTTAATGCCACCTGTGGGACGCCAAGAAATTTGGGCTTCCGGAGTAACCTATTACAAGAGTAGGGAGGCCCGTATTGAAGAATCCAAGGATGCCGGGGGAGGCGATTTTTACGATCGTGTTTATAATGCGGAAAGGCCAGAATTGTTTTTTAAAAGTACGGCTAGTAGGGCAGTAGGGCATAAACAGGATGTCAGGATCAGAAAAGATTCCAAATGGAATGTCCCGGAACCTGAATTGACCCTGGTGATAACCCCAAATGCAAAAATAATAGGCTATACCATTGGTAATGACATGAGTTCTAGGGATATTGAAGGAGAAAACCCATTATATCTTCCCCAGGCCAAGAGTTATGATGGGGCAGCTGCTGTAGGACCGTGTATTTGGTTGAGCAAGGAACCTATTTCCATGGCTGCCAAGATCAAAATTGAAATTGTTCGTAAAGGAAATAGAGTGTTCCAGGGAGAGACAGAGGTAGGCCAAATGAAACGAAAACTTACCGATCTTGTTCACTATCTGTATCGTGAAATGTCATTTCCTTTTGGAAGTCTTTTAATGACGGGAACAGGAGTGGTGCCTCCGGATTCCTTTACCTTGGATCATGGGGATGTTGTTAATATTACTATCGATTCAATAGGTACCCTGTCGAATACCGTAGCCTAATTGTCCATATAAATTAAGAGTGATGTCCGTTCCCAAAAGTTTTGAAGAGTTTAATGCAAGCCTGTCCCAACAATCGGCACCATCTTCTTGGCCTGAAGCTTTAAGGGCCATGTGGTTTGATGCCAATGGGGATTGGGAATCTTCCCATGATATTGCACAGGACCTTCATAATACCAATGGCAGCTGGATCCATGCCTATCTGCACCGAAAAGAAGGAGATAAGTTCAATGCCGGATACTGGTATAGAATGGCCGGAAAAAAATTCCCTGTTATAGATTTGGAGGAGGAACAACAACAATTGGTGGAGTATTTTTTAATCCAATAGCAGTAATTTTGCTTGTTTGGAGTTAAAGCCCGGTAGTAATTACAAAAGAAAAGCGGTCATGAAAATTTATCATGACCGCTTTTTTTTCAATTAATGTTCGTTGTTCCAGGGTTATTTGCCAAAAAGGGAAAAAGCCCCTGGCTTACGATCAATAATCGGAATATTCAGTTGGGTAGAAGAAACGGGTAACGTTTTTGGAAACGTTGTTTTGGTAATTGGGATCCGATTTTAGTTTGTTCCAAACTGGCGAGTCGGAAAAGGATTTCCAATGGGCATCCCTGCTGGCCTGATTTTCAAATGTGGTCATGTACATGAGGTTCGGCATTGTTGCACCGGACAATACCTCGCCATAGAATACGGCATTAAATCCTAAATTGTCAAAAAGGCTTACTTCCCCGCCTTTGTTGAACATCTCAACCTTGTTTATGTATTTGGCCTCTGTTGCAGATTCATAACTTCTTAATTCGTATATACGGTCTTTTCGAGGCCCAGTTAAGGGAGACGCCTTCATCTTGGGCATATCCACAAAGGCTTTTAGAATAACTGATTCCACCCTGCTATAAGGCGGGTTTTTATATGGGGCATCCAAAAAGTCTTTGGCCGCTGCCATATAAACTTTATCCTTTTGAAGTTTGGTATCTATGGTTTCCAAATCGCCAAGACCTTTCATTGGGATCAATACTTTTATGCTTCTAGGATTTAGGGAGTCGATTGTTCTAGGTTTAAAGACCCCCACGTTTTTGATATTAAGTTTTTTAAGTGCGGGCAGCAAGGCCTTGCTAAGGTATTGGTCAGTTGTATTTTCCTGTTCCTCACTATCCAAGAGGTAGGTCTTTAGTTGGTAATATTCCCTCTGGTTGGCTTGGCCATAGGTGTTTATAGTTAATAGTAATAAAAGAACTGAAATATATGCAGCTTTGTACATTGGAATTGGTTTTAAGATAAATATTAGATTTTTTAGTGTCTGGTAAGTTAGGGTTTTTGAAAATAATGTCATAGTTTTTTTTAAAAACAAACACTAGTGGTAATATCTCTAAATTGTTAATGGCAAATTCTAGGATGTGTGTTTTTTAAGTTTAATGATCACCGATTTGGATGTAGGGGTATTGCTCTTATCGGCAGTACTGTTTAAAGGTACTAGAACATTGGCCTCCGGAAAATAGGTAGCACAGCATTTTTCAGGGATATTATAACTCAAAACAATGAACTTGTGAGCTACCCTTTCCGTATTGCTGTGAAAATTATATAGATCTACCAAATCCCTTTCCTTGAGTTGATATCTTTCAATATCCTTGGGGTGCATCAGAATAACCCTTCGTTCATTAAATATGCCCCTATAGCGATCATTCAGTCCATATATAGTGGTATTAAACTGGTCATGGCTCCTTATGGTCATCATTAAGAGCTCACCTTCGGCCAAGACAATGGCCTCACTATTGGATATACTAAAATTGGCCTTACCGCTTGTGGTATTATAGGAATTGTCTCTTGCCCCGTTGGGTAAATAAAAGCCGGAAGGCTGCCTTACCTTTTGGTTGTAGTTCTCAAATCCAGGAATACACTCTTCAATGCTGTCCCTGATATGGTCATAATGTTGCAGATATTTTTCCCAATCCACTTTGGAATTTTTTAGGGTAGCCATTGCCAATTGGCAAACAATGGCAGGTTCGCTTAGCATCTGGGATGATATGGGTTTGAGACTTCCTTTGGAGCTATGCACGACCCCCATGGAATTTTCAACACTTACAAACTGCAATTCGCCCTTGATTAAGTCTTTGTCCGTTCTTCCCAAACACGGTAGGATAAGGGCTTCTTTGCCGTGGATTAGATGACTCCGATTTAGTTTTGTAGAAACTTGAACGGTCAGGTCACATTTTTGAAGCGCTTTGGCCGTAAACAGGGTATCTGGAGTAGCCGATAGGAAATTACCGCCCATGGCAAAAAATACCCGCGCCTTGCCGGAATGCATGGCTGTAATGCTTTCTACGGTATCAAATCCATGTTTGCGTGGTGGGTTAAAGTGGAATACTTTTTGCAACCGGTCTAAAAATGATGCTGAGGGCTTTTCATAAATGCCCATAGTTCGGTCTCCCTGTACATTGCTGTGACCACGTACAGGACAGGTGCCGGCTCCTAGTTTTCCTATACTCCCCTTTAATAATAAAAGGTTTACGACCTCTTTTATGGTATTTACAGAATTCTTATGCTGGGTAAGCCCCATGGCCCAGCAAGCAATAATCCTATTGTTGTTGCAGAGAATATTGGCCACGCTCTGCAGGGTCTGCAAAGGGATTCCACATTCATCTATTAAATTGTTTAGGTCCAGTGTTCTTATGTGGGTTAAGTAATCTTCAAAACCTTGGGTTTTTTCTTTTATAAAATCCAAATCAAAAACAACCCCTGGATCCTTGTCCTCCTCAAGAAGCAATAGTTTTACCAGTGCTTGAAGGAGCGCCATGTCGCCATTTATTTTTACCTGCAGGTATAGGTCCGTTAATTTCGATTTTATTCCTAGGGCCCCCTTTATTTCCTGGGGATTGCTGAAATTCAATAGTCCGGTTTCAATGATCGGATTTATTGAGATTATAGTAGCTCCATTTTCTTTGGCCTTTTTAAGGGCGCTCAGCATTCTTGGGTGATTGGTACCTGGATTTTGCCCTAAGATAAGAATGACCTCTGTCTCATAAAAATCTTCCAATTTTACAGAACCTTTGCCAATGCCCAAGGTGTCTGTAAGGGCAACGCCACTACTTTCATGGCACATATTACTGCAGTCAGGCATATTGTTGGTGCCGTATTCCCTGACAAAAAGTTGATAGAGGAAAGCGGCCTCGTTGCTTGTTCTTCCCGAGGTATAAAATATGGCCTCATCAGGGCTTTTTAATCTATTTAGGTGTTGTGCTATTTTGGAGAAAGCCCCTTCCCAGCTTATTTCTTGATAATGATCGGAACCTTCGGGCAAATACATGGGCTGTGCCAACCTCCCCTTTTTTCCTATTTCGTAATCTGAAAGCATGGAAAGTTGGGAAACACTATTTTTTTGGAAAAAGGTAGTGTCCAGTTTTTTGGTAGTGGCCTCCTCCGCTATTGCCTTGGCACCGTTTTCGCAATATTCGGCTATTGTGCTTCGCTCATCATCCGGATCTGGCCATGCACAGCCCGGACAATCAATTCCGCCCTTTTGGTTGAGGTTCGCAAGTGCTTTTAATCCCCGACCGAGTCCCATTTCCCCAAATACATGTTTTGCGGAGGAGATAACCGCAGGAATACCCGCAGCCACCTTTTTTGGGCTTGTAGTTTTTAGACCGGTTAATTTCGCCGGGGCAGTAGGACTAGGATTTGATTTTTCAGGGTTGTTTGCCATTATTTTTTGGTTGTTGCCGCAGGGTTGGGGTAATTGTCGGATTGGTCCTCCGTGCGCTCATCCAAACAAACAAAATCCTTTTCCAGTAATAGATTCAGTACCTGGCCGTCGTTTAAAACCATCTTGTTTTCATAGCCTACCCGCTCATTATCCGGCCATTTTATACTTTCATTCTTAGGTAAAAATAGGGTAATGGTATCTCCTTGAAACTCCGCTTGAAGGTTACTGATGTTTTCCTTGGCGGCAACGGCGTAGGTAAAATTCTTGCCATTAAAAGCGGTCTGTTCCTTATAGTAGCCGTCTTGCTTCAATGTTGCAACCTCCGATCGGGTTAGTCTATAACGAACCGAATTTCCTTGTATCCTAATTTTCATTCATATTATATTTTAAACCTTATTCTATAAAGTTAGGTATTCGACTATCAGTCTCAAAGTTTAGATTCCTAAATTTTAATACGTTTAGAGCCAGTGTAAATATTGTATCGGGTTTCATTTAGAAAACCTATTAAGGTAATATCGTGCTCCACGGCCATTTCTACGGCCAAGCTGGATGGGGCTCCCACGGCCATAATAAAGTGAATCCCTGCCATTGCCGCTTTTTGGATCAATTCGAAGCTGGCACGACCGCTCAGAAACAATAAATGATAGTCCAAGGGCAATTGATTCTGGGTAAGTAAATGGCCAATAATTTTGTCCAAAGCGTTATGCCTCCCCACATCCTCGCGCATGGCAATTAGTTCGCCTTTAAAACTAAATAGTGCCGCTGCGTGTATCCCTCCGGTATTGTTAAAAATATTCTGCTCTTGCTTAAGAATGCCGGGAAAGGATTTAATAAGATTTTTTTCGATCTGAAAATCCGCTGCGGATGGGGGTAGGCGACAGATTGTTTTTATGGCTTCAATACTGGCTTTGCCACAAACACCACAACTACTGCTGGTGTAGAAATGCCGCTCCAGTTTGCCAAGATCTATGTTTTCGGAATGAATTAGATGGACATTTATACTATTTTCATCATGGGCGACCCTTTTTATTTGATTGGAAGCTTGGATGATGCCCTCGGTAAACAGAAATCCAAGGGCCAGGTCCTTATCATGACCTGGCGTTCTCATAGTAATGGAGATATTTTTATTGGTAATGGGGGAATCCCCTTTTAAAACACTGATACTAATTTGTAAGGGTTCTTCAACCGCTATAGCGTCTGTGTGTTCCAGAAAATCATCTCCCAGAATTTTGATAATTTTTTTTGAAACTATAGATTTCCCTTTTTCCTTAATCATAATATGCGGTTATACCTTGATGGACACTCCCTGGGAAACGTTTTCCTTGGCATCGTCAAAATAATAGTCTATTCGGCCTAAATTAATGCCGAAGCAGCCTACCTGGTTTACTAATATTTGTTCGTTTTTTCTATTGTTGGTTATAGTGGGCCTATCCAAAAATGTATGTGTATGTCCGCCAATAATCAAATCAATGTTCTCCGTTCTGGCCGCTAATTTTAGATCATCGGGCTTTTGAGGGTTTTGATATTGATATCCTAAATGGGAAAGACAAATAATTAAATCACATTTCTCCTCCTCCTTTAAGGTGCGGCCCAAGTCTTGTGCAATTTCTATGGGATCTAGATAGACGGTCTCTTGGTACAATTTTTTGGTGACCAGCCCGGCCAGCTCTATTCCCAATCCAAAAACTCCAATCTTTATTCCATCAACCATATAAGTTTTATATGGTTGCACATGACCATCCATAAGGGTATTACTGAAGTCGTAATTGGCCGATAAGAAATCGAAGCTGGCGTAGGGCAGTTGGGCATAAAGGCCGTTTAGGCCATTGTCAAAATCGTGATTGCCAATGGTGGCAGCATCATATTTCAACATGCTCATTAGTTTAAATTCCAATTCTCCCCCATAGAAATTGAAGTAGGGCGTACCCTGAAAAATGTCGCCAGCATCAAATAATAGGGTATTAGGGTTTTTTTTTCGGATTTGATCCACCAAAGTTGCCCTTCTTGCCAAACCGCCCAAATTGGGGTAGGCCGAATGGTTGATAGGAAAGGGATCTATATGGCTGTGTACATCGTTGGTGTGTAGAATAGTAATGTGTTTCTTTGCAGAATTTTGGCAAGAATTCATGGATAACCCTCCCATACTTATAAAAGCGGCAGAAGCAGCTGATCCGGATATAAATTTTCTACGTTCCATAATTATTTGATTTGCATAAACCGGTCATCCGTAGCTGCCGTAAGGGTGTCTATTTTTTTAAAATAATCTATCAGGGTATTTCTTATTAGATAATCTGAATCCGTCAAAGAAATATACTCTTTTAAAAAATCCATTTTATCACCACCAGTGATCAAATAGTCCGAAGTGGCAACATAATAGGTCTTGTTTTCATCAAAGGGTTTTCCTTGAATGTTTACGGCTTGCAAACTTTTATTTTTATCCACTATTATTTGTATCCCCGAAATTGGGTGGGCAACACTGGACTTTATTAGGAATGTTATCATGGCCCTAATGGCCTTGCCGTCCAATTCGGCTATAACCACCGAATTTTCAAAGGGCATAACTTCATAGGCCGTGCGTTCGGTAATGTTTCCTTGTGAAATTACGGATCGGATACTCCCAAAGTTAAGAAGAACAAAATCTATTTGTTGCCCAGTTCTGGCGGTAAAAACAGGATTTACTTCCTGCATTACAATGTCTGCCATTAAATTGCCTGCGGTAGAATTCAGTGTACCATCTGTTTTGGATATAGCTGTTGGGGCATAGGCCAAAACACTGTCCAAAACCTGGTTGATCCTGTTCCGATATGGAGCGATGACGTTTTCTATTGAATCTTTTGGGCTGGAAGAATAATTGATCTGAATCCTTTGTCCCTCAATGTTTCTTAGCTTGGGAACGGATTCCTTGCAACCCAGCAAAAGTAACGTTGTTGCAATTATAACAAAATGTTTGTTTTTTAAATCCATATACTTCTTACCTTCGTATAATTATTGAGGTGATATTATTTACATTTACAATCTTGAAAATGTAAAAATACATGTTTTTAAAAACGCTTAAGGAAAAAATTAAATTTAGGGCCGGTAAAAAGTTTTTACAACGGGGCTTGATCACCCCGCCTGAAACTATTAATCGGGATAAGGGCATAAGTTCTGTAGGTTGTATTGTTGATTTGGACGAGTTTGAGAATGCCAATGCATTTTATGAGTTTGTGGATGAATTTTCCTTAAGGCCCAATTCTGTGAAAATAATTGGGTACAAGAAATATTATGACAAAAATTCCCCTTATTCAACCCCGGTTTTTTCTGATAAGGATTTGGGTTGGAAAGCGAATATTGAAAATAGCTATGCCTTGGAGTTTTTAAACAGGGAATATGACCTTTTGGTTAATTATTATACGGATGAAAAATTGTTATTACAATTAATGACGTTAAAGACCAAAGCCAGGTTAAAAGTAGGTTTTGGTAGTGTGGATAAGAATTTGAACGATTTGATATTGAATACTCCCATTAAGGATTTCCAAACTTTTAAAAAGGAGTTGCGGAAATATTTAAGGGTTTTAAATGAGATTAAATAATGGAACAGTTAGTTGGAACGGGTGTTGCCCTGGTGACTCCTTTTAAGGAGGATTTTTCTATAGATACGATAGCTTTGGCAAAAATCGTAAACTATTGTGTGGATGGTGGAATAGATTATTTGGTTGTATTGGGAACTACCGGGGAGTCCGTTGTGTTGTCCAAAAAAGAAAAACAACTTGTTATAGATACTATTGTGGATGCCAATGCGGGGAGGCTTCCATTGGTTTTGGGGGTAGGTAGCAACAACACGGCGGCCGTAGTAGAAGAACTTCAAGAAACTGATCTAAAAGATTTCGTAGCTATTTTATCGGTCTCACCTTATTACAATAGGCCAACACAAGAAGGGATATATCAGCATTTTAAAGCTATATCCTTGGCCTCGCCCAAACCTATTATATTGTATAATGTACCAGGTAGGACAGGGAGTAATATGCTTCCCGAAACGGTTTTGAGGTTGGCCAATGATTTCAACAATATCGTAGGTATTAAGGAGGCTTGTGGAGATATGGTTCAAATAATGCGGACTATTAAGGATAAACCTGCTGATTTTATGGTAATTTCTGGAGATGATTTTACCGCACTTTCCACAGTATTGGCCGGGGGTTCCGGGGTAATATCTGTTTTGGGACAGGGCCTTCCTTCAGAATTTTCCCAAATGATACGTTTTGGTTTGGAAGGTAGGGTCAAAGAAGCCTTTGCATTGCAGTATGCTATGCAGGACGGTATGGATTTAATTTTCAAAGAAGGTAATCCTGCGGGTATCAAGGCTGTGTTGGAAGCTGTTGGCCTTGGAACTGCAGTTGTAAGGTTGCCTTTGGTAGAAGCCACTGCAACCCTAAAAAAGACCATTAAGAGCTTTTTGAACACTTTGCTGAAGACGGTTGTTTAGAAAAATACAACTAGCTGTTATAGGATTTTTTGCCAACAAAGTTAAAACTTGCATAAAAATGTTGTAGTTGGTAAAGGGGCGGGCTATTTTAGCGCGATAAAAATGTTTTTTATATCCGTTTAGAATCCTTAATTTTGCAAAATGTTTTTAAAAATGAAGCGTCTATTTTCCTTTTTATTATTGGTTGCCATCCTTAGCTCTTGTAGTGAGTACCAAAAGGTGCTTAAAAATGAAGATGTTAAGGCCAAATACGATTTGGCGGAAAAATTTTATGATGCCGGTGATTTTAAAAGGGCGAACCGTTTGTTGGAACAGATTGCTCCAAAGTATATAGGTAAGCCACAAGGAGAACGTGTTATGTATTTTCTTGCGGATTCTTATTTCCAGACCAAGGACTACAATATGGCAGGTTACCAGTTTGAAAGGTTCCTAAAATCCTATCCTAAAAGTGATAAGGCTGTTGAAGCGGGGTTTTATGGTGCTAAAAGTTATTATATGCTTTCCCCAAAATATTCTTTAGATCAGACAGATACCGACAAGGCCTTGATAAAGTTGCAAAACTTTATTAATACCTATCCGGAATCCGAATTTTTGGTGGAGGCCAACATCATGGCAAGGGAATTAACTACAAAGAAGGAGCGCAAATCCTATGAGATAGCAAAGCAGTTCAACACTATTGGGGAATTTGATTATACCTTCTTAACTCCCGCAGTTACAGCTTTTGACAACTTTATTTCGGACAACCCGGGTTCCGTTTATCGCGAAGATGCCCTTTATTATAAGTTTGATGCGTCAACCAATTTAGCACTCAACAGTTTCGATTATCTTAAAAAGGATCGATTGAATGATGCCAAGGCGGCTTATATTACCTTCAAAAAATATTTTCCTGAGTCCAAGTATCTTAAGGATGCCAATAAGACCTTGGAAAAAGTTGAAAAAGAATTAGAAATTTATTCCAAATAAAATACGATTTGATATGAATATGAACGATTTAAAAAACTCGAAGGCTCCTGTTTCCACGGTGACGATCAATAAAAATGATTTCGATGCCAAGACAGGGAATATCTATGAGGCTATTTCCATAGCTGCCAAAAGAGCTGTTCAGATTAATTCTGAAATTAAAAAGGAGCTTCTGGAGAAGTTGGAAGAGTTTGCCACCTACAGTGATAGTTTGGAGGAAGTTTTCGAAAATAAGGAACAGATCGAGGTTTCTAAATTCTACGAAAAATTGCCCAAGCCACATGCATTGGCTGTAAAAGAGTGGTTGGATGATAAAATTTATCACAGGAATACAGAGAAAGACGCTTAAAGGATGTTGGGCGGTAAGAATATACTTTTAGGCATTACTGGGGGTATAGCTGCTTATAAAACCACCTTTTTAGTTCGTTTACTTATTAAAGCTGGCGCTAACGTTAAAGTTGTTTTAACGGAAAGCGCCAGCTCTTTTGTTACCCCCTTAACCTTGGCTACCTTGTCCAAGAATGCCGTGCTATCTTCATTTGTAGATGAGGAGGACGGTACTGTTTCCTGGAACAATCATGTAGAATTGGGACTTTGGGCAGATATGGTTCTTATTGCTCCGGCCACGGCCAATACCTTGTCCAAAATGGCCAATGGTACCTGCGATAATTTGTTGATGGCCACTTATCTGTCGGCAAAATGTCCTGTTTACTTTGCTCCGGCAATGGACTTGGATATGTATAAGCATCCTTCCACTACAGCGACCTTTAAAAAGCTATTGTCCTTTGGGAATATTATGATTCCGGCCACTTCAGGTGAGTTGGCCAGTGGATTAATAGGGGAGGGACGCATGGCCGAACCCGAGGATATTGTCGATTTTCTCAAGGATCACCTTGGCAAAGGGCTACCGCTCAGTGACAAGAAAGTATTGATAACGGCTGGCCCCACCTATGAGGCCATTGATCCGGTTAGGTTTATCGGAAATCACTCATCGGGCTTAATGGGCTACGAGTTGGCAAAAAATGCCGCCAAGCTCGGGGCAAAGGTATATTTGGTATCCGGACCGTCCCATTTAACCGCGCAACATTCCCATATAGAAGTTGTTAAAGTAACTTCGGCCGATGAAATGTATAAGGCAACTGTATCTTTGTACCCGGATATGGATATCGTAATATGCGCCGCGGCGGTAGCCGATTATAGACCTAAATTAGTGGCAGATCAGAAAATAAAGAAAAAGTCCGAGGAATTCACCATAACATTGGTTAAGAACAAGGACATCCTTTTTTCTTTGGGAGAAATGAAGAAGGAGCAGTTTCTGGTTGGTTTTGCGCTGGAAACCGAAAACGAGGTTGAAAACGCCATAGGAAAATTAAAACGGAAAAACTTGGATGCCATTGTCTTAAATTCTTTGAACGATAGTGGTGCAGGTTTTGGAAAATTGACCAATAAAATATCGTTCATAGATAAGAATTTGGATATTAAAACGTTTGAGTTAAAAACCAAGGCAGAGGTGGCTTTGGATATTTTAAATGAAATAAAGAACAGGATCCATGCGTAATCTATTTTTAGCCCTAATTTGTTTTATAACTTCTATAAGCTTGGGAGCTCAGGAATTGAATTGTGTGGTTACTATAAATTCGGACCAGGTAGGGCAGACGAATCAACAAATTTTCAAGACCCTGGAGCGCTCCTTAAATGATTTTGTAAATAAGAACAGGTGGTCCAATCGGGTCTACAAGGAAAATGAAAGGGTGAACGCCCAGATGTTCATAACCATTACGGAGTATGAATCCAGTAGATTTAAAGGGAACATTCAGATTCAATCGTCAAGGCCTGTTTTTAATACCTCCTATGAAAGCCCTATTTTCAATTACAAGGATAATCAGCTCAGTTTTGATTATATAGAGTTTCAGCCGTTGATCTTAAATGAAAACAATATAACTTCCAATTTGGTAGGGGTAATATCTTACTATACCTACATTATTCTTGGTTTGGATGCGGACACTTTTTCTTTGGAAGGGGGTAGCGATTTTTATAAAAAGGCGCAACAAGTCGTGACTTTGGCCCAAAGTGCTGGTTATTCAGGATGGACGCAGACATCAGGGCAAAGAAGTAGGTTCGAGTTGGTGGACAACCTTTTGTCCAATTCCTACAGAGAGTACAGAATTGCAATGTACAATTACCATAGAAAAGGATTGGATGTTCTGGCGGATAATAATAGCACAGGAAAGCAAGTAGTTGCCGGCACCATGCGTTTACTGGAGACTTTGGGCGGTAGGCATCCCAATGCTTTTTTGATTCAAACTTTTTTTGATGCCAAGTCTGAAGAAATACAAAATGTATTTTCCGATGGCCCCAAGGTGGATATAGTGCAGCTTAAACAAACCTTGAACAAAATAGCCCCGCTTTATTCGTCCACTTGGAGTGAAATAAAATTTTGATCGGATTCCTAAGTACAATGTAATCTGGTCCCTCATCTGGATTTTGTAAATAGAAATTTTTTACCACACATTTTTTTCCAAAGCAATATAAATTATCTTTACGGCAATCTTAGATAATAAACTTTGCTGACAAATCTTTCCATAAAGAATTACGCATTAATAGACCATTTAAACGTTAAGTTTACCAATGGCTTTACGGTAATAACAGGTGAAACGGGTGCCGGTAAATCCATTTTATTAGGTGGGTTGTCCTTGGTATTGGGTAAAAGAGCGGACCTTTCTTCATTAAGGGAGAAGGAGGACAAATGCATCGTAGAGGCAGAATTTGAAATTTCCAAATACGGTTTGGAATCATTTTTCATGGAAAACGACCTGGATTACGAGACAAAGACTATTATTAGAAGGGAGATTTTGCCCAGCGGTAAATCCCGGGCCTTTATTAATGACTCCCCGGTTACCTTGGATATTTTATCCCAATTGGGAGATCAATTGATAGATGTGCATTCACAGCATCAAACATTACGACTTGCAGATAATGACTTTCAACTGAAGGTAATAGATGCCCTGGCCGATAATGGACAGGTGATATCAGCCTATTCTTCAAAATTACTTTTATATCAATCCACACAAAAGGAACTACAAAAACTTGTAGATTTTCAGAATAGCGCTACCAAGGAACACGAGTATAACAGTTTTTTGTTGCAGGAATTAATTTCAGCTCCCTTAAAAGAGGGAATATTGGAAGAATTGGAGGAACAGTACGAACAGCTTAACAATGTGGAAATTATTCTGGAGCAATTGTCCCATGGGCAGCAGCTCTTAAATGACGAGCAGATTGGGCTGGTAAACCTACTTACGGAGCTGAAACAGGTATCCAATAAATTGGCCAGTTTTGGTCACCAATATTCGGATATTAATGAGCGTATAAAGTCCGTGTTTATTGAGTTGGATGATATTTCCACCGAACTCAATATTCTTAATGATAAGGTAGAGGCGGATCCGCAACTGTTGGAGCAGGTAAATGCCAAACTTCAATTGCTTTATGATCTTCTAAAGAAACATAAGGTCCAAACCATTCCGGAATTGATGGAAATAAGGAATGCCTTGGATGAGAAGGTAGGTGCAACCGAGAATGTTGTTGCCGATATAGACCGTAAAAAGAAAGAATTACATCAATTGGAAACTGCGCTGAACACCGAAGCTTCCAATATAAGCAAGAGAAGAAAGTTGGTTATTCCAAAGCTTAAAGAACAACTGGAGGAAACTTTGATCGACTTAGGGATGGCAAGTGCAACCTTTAAAATCGATATTTCGCCATCCAAAGAGTTTAAGCCCACTGGAAAGGACGATCTTAGCTTTTTGTTTTCTGCGAACAAGGGGTCTGCTTATGGTGATCTTAAGAAGGTGGCCTCGGGCGGTGAACTCTCTAGGATTATGTTGACGATTAAGGCAATTTTGGCCAGATACGAACAATTGCCTACCATGATGTTCGATGAGATAGATACAGGAGTATCCGGGGAGATTTCCAATAAAATGGGGGATATTATGAAAGATATGAGCAATACTATGCAGATATTTTCCATCACCCATTTACCACAGGTGGCGGCCAAAGGGGTTCATCATTTTAAGGTGTACAAGGAGGAAGAACTAATGGGGACCAATACCAAAATGAAAAGGCTTTCTTCGGAAGAAAGGGTTGTAGAGCTGGCAGAAATGTTGGGAGGGAAAACCTTGTCCGATTCAGCTTTGGCGCATGCCAGGCAGTTACTGGATTAACTTTTGGCTTAATGGATATGGAATCTAGAATTCCAATTTGTGTTGTTTGTAGACATTTTAATCCATAAGTACATCAATCCTTGGTGCCTGGAGTACATCAATCCTTTGTGCCTGGAACCCTTATAATATGATGTCCCAATAATAGGATTTCCAGTTTTACTAGCTTGTTCTTTCTGCGGTCTACCCACTAATTTTTAATATCTTTGACGATCTAAAATTCACAAAGAAAATAGACTATGTCGTTTAATTTACTAAAAGGAAAGAAGGGAATTATTTTTGGCGCACTCGATGTTAATTCCATAGCTTGGAAAACTGCTGAAACCATACATGCGGAAGGAGGAACCTTTGTTCTTACCAATGCCCCCATAGCTATGCGCATGGGACAGATAGACGAACTTGCAAAAAAGACCGGTTCCAAGATTGTTCCTGCCGATGCCACAAGCGAAGAGGACTTGGATAATTTGGTGACGCAATCCATGGAGATTCTAGGAGGGAAGATAGATTTTGTACTGCACGCCATAGGGATGTCTGTCAACGTACGTAAAGGTAGGGCCTATACGGATGAGAAATATGATTTTACCACCAAAGGCTGGGATGTATCCGCCCTTTCTTTTCACAAAGTAATGCAGAGCCTTTATAAGGCCGATGCTATGAACGAATGGGGCAGCATCGTAGCTTTGACGTATATGGCCGCTCAGCGAACCTTTCCTGACTACAACGATATGGCCGACAATAAGGCCTATCTGGAATCGGTTGCCCGTAGTTTTGGATACTTTTTTGGCAAGGAGAAGAAGGTTAGGGTTAATACCATATCCCAATCCCCTACGGCCACAACTGCGGGACAGGGAGTTAAAGGGTTTAACAGTTTTATCTCTTATGCCGATAAGATGTCTCCTTTGGGAAATGCAACTGCCCAGGATTGTGCGGACTATACCGTAACCTTGTTCTCTGATTTGACCAAAAAGGTTACCATGCAGAATTTGTTTCACGACGGTGGTTTTTCCAATACGGGTGTTAGTCAGGAAGTAATTGATAGATTTTCGGAATAGTACGCTAAGTATATCGGTAGGATGCCTTTTGGATAACCATCTATGAATTGCTCAATACCATGTTACATAATATTCAAAATGGCTTAATGTAGTTCCAGCAAGGCTGAAGGCAGGCCCATACGTTTGTTTCAAGTCTTTAATTTATACCAAATCTCAATGGATTTATTCTTTTCTTTTATAGTGCCGGTTTACAACAGACCCAATGAGATCCACGAATTGCTGGAAAGCCTTTCATTGCAGGACTACGATAAATCTTTTGAGGTGGTTGTTGTAGAGGATGGCTCGTCCGAAAGTTCGGAGGATATTGTGGAAAAGTTCAAAGAAAAATTGTCCATAACGTATTTAAAGAAGACAAATTCCGGTCCTGGTGATTCCCGAAATTATGGAATGAATCGCGCCCGCGGCAATTATTTTATAGTGCTGGATTCCGATTGTATAATTCCGAGCCAATATTTATCCGTGGTGGAGCAATCTTTGACAGACCATTATGTGGATTGTTATGGGGGCCCTGATGCAGCACATTCATCCTTTACGAATGTACAGAAGGCTATTAATTATGCCATGACCTCTATGTTTACCACAGGAGGAATAAGGGGAAATAAAAGGGCGGTAGGTAAATTTCAACCAAGGAGCTTTAATATGGGAATATCTAAAGCAGCGTTTGAAAAAACCCATGGATATGGGAATATACACCCAGGAGAAGATCCGGACCTTACCTTTAGAATATGGGAAGCGGGATTTGAAACCAAATTGATAGAAGATGCCTTTGTATACCATAAGCGGCGAATAGATTGGAATAAATTTTATACCCAGGTCAAGAAATTTGGTATGGTAAGGCCCATTTTAAATCATTGGCATCCGCACAGTGCCAAAATCACTTATTGGTTCCCAACTTTGTTCTGTTTCGGATTTGTTGGGGCTATTGTCTTATTGTTTTTAGGGATCTTATGGCCAATATCTATTTACGCCTTATATTTTGGTTTACTTTTTGTACATTCTTTGGTAGTCAATAAAAATTTTAAGGTGGCTGCGCTTTCATTGATAGCTGTGGTCATCCAGTTTGTAGGATACGGTTTCGGATTTTTTAAAAATTCGATTCTAATAGCGTTAAGCAATAAGAAACCGGAGGAGTTATTTCCTAAGCTTTTCTTTAAAACTCTGTAATAAATTGATAGATATAATTAAAAAAGGGCTCAATAAAAGAAAGGTCAAACTTTTTCTGGTCTTTCTATTATGTTCAGGCCTCGCTTGGTTTATTAGTAATTTGGGAGAACAATATACCAATAATGCCACCTTTGATATTTATTATGGTAGTACCCCGGACAGCTTATTGCTAAATAGCGTTTCCAAAAGAAACATTAAGGTTAGGCTTAGGGCTAGTGGTTTTCAATTTTTGATGTTCGGTTTCAAAAACAAAACTGTAGTGGTTGACCTATCCCAATTGGAAAAAAAAGGTCCCAAATATTTTGTTTCCCCATCAACCTATAGAAGTCAAATAGAAAATCAACTTTCTAAATTTATAAGGGTTGAGGACATGGATAGGGATACATTGTTTTTTAATTTTCAAAGGCTATACAAAAAAAAGTTACCGGTACTTCCTAAAGTGACTATTGATCTGGAACAGAATTATCTAATGGATAACAATTATACTTTGTTGCCCGATTCCATAACCGTAATGGGGCCTAAATCGGAGATTGATACTTTGACAGGAATTACTACCCAAACCTTGGTGCTGCCACATACGACCAATGATATTTCGGAGAAATTAAAATTAAACCTTCCGCCTAATCTAAAGAATACCAAATACTCCCATCATAACGTAACCCTATCTGCCAAAATATTTAAATTTTCCGAAAAGGTTTTTAAGGTTCCGGTAGAGGTTGTCAATGTGCCTGAAGGGGTGGGAATAAGAACTTTTCCAGAAATTGTTTCGGTGTTGTGCAGGGGGCGTTTAAGTGCTATTAAGGAATTGGCGGAGTCAGATTTTGTGGTTACTGCCGACTATTCCAACCTAAGGGATAAAAATGAAAATGTTTTGGACCTGAAATTGACCAAAAAGCCAGATAGTGTGAATGTGGTGCAGCTAAGGGAGAATAAAGTGGAATTTATACTCAAGAGACAATGATAATCGTAGGCTTAACAGGGGGTATTGGCAGTGGTAAATCCACCGTGGGATCCATGTTCCAAAAATTGGGGGTGCCCATTTATAATTCGGATGCTGAGGCCAAGAATCTAATGGCCAGTTCAAAAAAGATTAAAAACGAAATTGAGGCTTTACTGGGCAAGGAGAGTTATTTGGAAGGGAAACCAAATAAGGAGTATATCGCCAAAATTGTGTTCAAGGACAAGAAATTATTGCAGGGTCTCAATAATATAGTCCATCCTGCGGTGAGACGTCATTTTAAAAGTTGGTGCAAACGACAGAATGCACCCTATGTAATACAAGAAGCTGCCATTATATTCGAAAATGGGACCAACAAATTTTATGATAAAATAATCTTAGTCACCTCACCAAAGGATATCAGAATACAAAGGGTTGTTGATAGGGACGGGACCACGGCCGAAGCGGTAATGTCTCGTATAGATAATCAATTGCCCGATAGTGAAAAAGAGAAGCTTTCAGACTTCATAATTGAAAACATTGGACTGGAAGAAACGGAAAGGGAAGTTTCCCGAATTCACCATAAATTACTTAAAATAAGGGCTTAAGCGCGAAATTTTAACATTTTTGTTAAGGTTAGGTTAAACGTGCAATTCGCTAAATGTTAAATTTCTAATTTTGTTTATAAATGAATAAGAGGTTATTTGGTCTTTTGGTAGTCTTAATGAGCCTTTCCCTAATAGGAATCATCTTTGTTCAGAGTTATTGGATAAATAAGTCGGTCGCGGACAAGGAAGAACAATTTTCAAACACAATCAACCAAATTTTGAGTAGGGTTGTAGAGAATATTGAAAAGCGGGAGGTACAGGATTATCTTAACGAGTTTTACAAGCTTAAGGATAGTATTGGAAAGCCAAAGGCTACCCATCTTAAGAATTTTTTCTTTTTTGATCGTGATATCAATTCCAATGAAATACGGTTTTATACCCATGGTATTTTGGAGGAGGATTACAATATGGCATCTACGTTCTTTGATATAGGCTTGGACACCACAACCTTTAGAAATATTACCAGCACCAGAACAACAGAGATCTACAAAGAAGATTTTGGTCTGGACGGCAGGCAATATTCCTTGACACCGGTACAAAAGCTCGAGAAAATCGGTGGACTCTCCTCTATTGATAAAGCTGCATTGGATGATGTATTTCGGGAACAGGCCAAATCAAGGTCCATCCATAAACGCGTATCCAAACAGGAAATAGAACTTTTTCTTGGGAGGGAACTGAAAAATAGGGGCATAGATATAGACTACGAATACGGGGTCTATAGCAAAGGCCTGCCGACCAAAGTGAAATCCAAAAAATTCAAGTTCACGGAGACCACACTTTACAAGGCTCCTTTATTTAAGGATAGTGAAGGGAATACCAATTTTTCTCTCTTGCTGACCTTTCCCAAAAAGAAAAGGTTCCTTATACAGTCCATTCTTGGTATGGCAATTTTGTCCCTGACGTTTACCTTGGTCATCGTAGTAGCCTATTCCAGTGCCATCTATCAGTTGATAAAACAGAAGCAGATTTCAGAGATTAAATCGGACTTTATCAATAATATGACGCATGAGTTTAAAACTCCGATTGCTACTATAAATTTGGCCGTTGAAGCAATAAAGAATCCGAAGATTATAGACGACAAGGAGAAGGTGCTGCGCTATTTGCAAATGATAAGGGACGAAAACAAGAGAATGCATGCGCAGGTAGAAAATGTATTACGGATATCCAAGTTGGAAAAAAATCAGTTGGATATTAGTAAGGATAGGGCAGATATACACGACATAATAGAAGATGCCATTACCCATGTAGAGCTTATAGTTGCAGACCGGGGAGGGTATATTAAGCCGCATTTAAAGGCGGAACGCTCGGAGGTTTTGGCAAATGAGATGCATTTTACCAATGTAATTGTGAATATATTGGACAATGCTGTGAAATATTCGCCGGAAGTGCCCAAGATAGATGTTTTTACCGAAGTGGTCGGGAATTATATCATAATAAAAGTACAGGACCAGGGCGCTGGAATGAGCAAGGCGGTACTGAAAAAGGTTTTTGAAAAGTTCTATAGGGAGCATACAGGAGATATACACAATGTTAAGGGGCACGGTTTAGGGCTTGCTTACGTAAAAAAAATAGTTGATGATCATCAAGGTGAGGTTTATGCGGAAAGTGAAAAAGGTAAAGGAAGCACTTTTTATATAAAACTACCTTTAATTTAAAACAATAATGGAAACAGTAGATAAGAAAATATTACTCGTAGAGGACGATCCCAATTTTGGAATTGTACTTAAAGATTATTTGGCAATGAACGATTTTGACGTTACGTTGGCAAAAAACGGAATGGAAGGTTTTGAAAAATTCAAGAAGGACAATTTTGATGTTTGTATCTTGGATGTAATGATGCCATATAAGGATGGCTTTACCCTAGCCAAGGAAATCCGTGAAAAGAACGAAAACGTACCCATCGTTTTTCTTACGGCCAAGACTATGAAAGAAGATGTCCTTAAAGGATATAAAGCAGGTGCTGACGATTATTTGAACAAGCCTTTTGATTCCGAAGTGCTTTTGATGAAACTTAAAGCCATAATTCAGAGAAAGTCTTCCAGCTCTCTAGCTGATAGTAAACAATTTGAATTTACTATCGGTGGTTTTCAATTGAATTCCAAGCTTAGGTTCTTGAAATACAAAGATGAAGATGCCATTAAACTATCGCCCAAGGAAAATGAGTTGCTTAGACTTTTGGCCTTGCACGAGAACGATTTAATGCCGCGTGAATTGGCCCTGACTAAAATCTGGAGGGATGATAACTATTTTACTTCGCGAAGTATGGACGTTTATATTGCCAAACTGCGTAAATATCTTAAAAAGGATGAAAACGTGGAGATATTAAATATCCATGGAGAAGGGTTTAGATTGGTGGTTAAAACCGAGTAATCTCCACGCAACTAAAATTTTTGAAGCACCAGGTTTTTTCTTGGTGCTTTTTATTTTTAAAAACTCTATTTAACGTGAGTTTGTATTTGTATTTAACGTGAGTTCGATATGTATTTTATTTAAAATCAGTTGTTTATATGACATCTGTCTGGTCGAGCGGAGTCGAGACCTCATTGTAAATACATTACAGTAAAATAACCTCTCGACTCCGCTCGAGGGGACCGTAGCATTTATTATAACTTACATTAAATCAATGTGTAGATAATATTTTTATGTCGAACTCACGTTATTTAACTTTTAATGAGTTATTTATGATAATTTTGTCCGGTCGAGCCCGTCTACAGCGGGCAGGCTCATGGGGAATGTGGCATTTTTAATTTACACGAAATCAATGTCTTGCAATTATTTTTATGTCGAGATTAATTAAAAGGCACAGGCTTTTGGAAACACATTAGTAGAACGAACCCAGCCAACAAGGCGGGGTTTTTGGTTTTAAACCATTTTCATTGGGTCCGGTTGACTAAAGTACCCCATTGTTTTACCCCTGAATATAATGAGTTTTGTATTCCCTTAATATTTGTTCCACAATTTCCTTTGGACTGGGAACTATCGATATTTTTATCGCTTTGGTAGGAGGTTCAAAAGTGTCCAGTTGGGACCGTAATAATTCGGCAGGCATAAAATGACCCTTTCGCTTCCGTAGGCGTTCCAATAGCAATTCGAAAGAACTTTCCAGGGAAATCCAGACTACTTTTTCTTCAATTTTATTTGCAAGTATGTTTCTGTAGGATTCCTTCAAGGCGGAGCAGACAATGACAGCCCCTGTTTCTTGGTTGTTCACGGCCAATTTGTTTAGGGTTACCAGCCACTCGTAACGGTCCTCGTCGGTCAAGGGGATTTTATTGGACATTTTTTCTATGTTGGCTTCCGAGTGAAAATCGTCCCCATCAAAAAATGGTAAGTTCAATTCTTCTGCCAACAACTTCGCAATGGTGGATTTACCTGTGCCGGAAACCCCAATTACAAATAGAATGTTTTTATTGTATAAAGCCATTATCCAGTGCGTTTTTCTTCTATCTTCTCCAGAATTTGGTTCAAGTTGTATTCATAATCCACCCAAAGGATGTCCTCTTTTTTTCGTAACCATGTCAATTGCCTTTTCGCAAACCTTCTGGTGTTTTTCTTTATTTCGGCAATAGCGGTATTTAGATCGTAGTCGCCCTTAAAATAACTAAATAATTCCCTATAACCTACCGTTTGCAAGGCATTCAGGGTCTGTTGGTCCTTTAGTGAGGCAACCTCTTCCAATAAGCCCATCTCCAGCATTATATCCACTCTTTGGTTTATACGGTCGTAGATAATCTCCCTTTCTGCATTTATGGCTATGGTAATGGTATTAAAATTACGTTCGGGCTTTTTTTGATTTAGGAATGAGGTGTAGGGGAGGCCTGTGCCAATACACACCTCCAGAGCCCTAATAAGCCTGTGCGGGTTGCTTAGGTCTACTTGGTCATAATAATCCCTGTCCAGAATTTTTAGTCTTTCCTGAAGGCTTAAAATGCCTTGGGTTACCAAAGTTTCGTTCAATGTTTCCCGGATTTTAGGGTCTATTGTTGGAAAACTATCCAGTCCGTCCTTAATGGCATCAACGTATAGACCACTTCCACCTACCATGACAACAATGTCGTTATCTTCAAAAAGTATTTCAAGTTTTTTTATAGCTTCCCTTTCAAAATCCCCTACGGTGTATTCTTCAAAAATGCTTTTGTGCTGAATAAAATGATGTGGAACACTTGCTAATTCTTCCTGGGACGGCACAGCGGTCCCAATGGACATTTCTTTATAAAACTGACGGGAATCGGCGGAAATAATCTCTGTTTTGTAGTGTTTGGCAAGGGCTATGGCCAAGGTCGTCTTTCCTATCGCAGTGGGCCCAACAATGGAAATAAGATTTTTTTTACTCATTAATCATCACTTAATTTATGTCCACATTCCCTACAGTAATGGGCATCAATACGCATGATTTCCGTACCACAATCCGGACAGGTCTTCCCTGGGGCTATATTTTTTTTGTTGGTCATGCCAGCGGCATATTCAGCAGAAACAATCCCGGTGGGTACCGCAATTACGCCATAACCAATAATCATAATAACGGTGGCAATAAACTGTCCTAAGGGGGTTTCAGGGGAGATATCCCCGTATCCAACTGTAGTTAGGGTAACTATGGTCCAATAAACACTATGTGGTATACTGGTAAAACCATGTGTAGGACCTTCTACGATGTACATTACCGTTCCCAATAAAATGGAAATTATGAGGATAAAGAAAACAAAAACAAATATTTTGGTTCTGCTGGCGTGAATGGACCTTACCAGATTGTTGGATTCCCCAACAAAGCGTACCAATTTTAGTATTCGGAATACCCTTAACAATCTTAAAATTCTAAAAGCTGTTAGGTATTGGGAACCGACAAATAATAGTGAAAGGTATTTTGGAATGGTGGATAAAAAATCGACAATGCCAAAAAAACTAAATATATATTTTTTAGGCCGGTTGATAGAAATTATCCTCAAAATGTATTCGATAGAAAATAAAATGGTCACTACCCATTCGGAATAGTTTAGAAATTTATGGTGTTTTTCATCAAATGAAGGGACGCTTTCCAACATTACAATAATTACACTATAGACGATTACAACAAGCAGTATAATATCAAAAAGTCTTCCCGCCTGGGTATGGGTCCCATAGATTACTTCATGGATCTTTTGTTTCCAACTTTTTTTAATTTTCAAAGTCTACTGATTTAGTTCTATAATTTTCAACACCTTTTTTTTTCTGAGATAGGATGAGATAATGTGCGTCGTGTTTTCATTTCCTTCCATGGGTGTTATTATGGATTCCAAGATATGAATATTATTGATTTGATGGTTTAAATTAAAATAGCCAAAACCTTTAAAAACACCATCTTTGATCTCAATTCCACAACGCTCGCCAATTTCCCTTCCCTTGTCCATGATCAAGATGCTCTTCTTTGAGAAACTGTACTTGTCAATTGCCTGTAATACCCTTGCATTATAGATCTCTACCGGTTCTTGGTTTATGCACCCGCCCAGGCAACTATTATCCTCATAATGGGAGCAATGTATCTTTGCCTGTGACAGTCCATTTATTTTATTGCACAATTGAAACTCCTCCCTGATGCTGTGCAGAAAATTTTCTGCTCCCTCAAGGCTATTAAAGGTAACTACTGCCCTTTTTTTAGGATTTATGGCCTCCGCCGTCAATGCAATATAGCCATCCTGGTTATATGATTTATAAATACCATGAGAAAACAACCTTTTTTTATAGTGGGTATTGTACTTGGGTCTGTTCCGCAATAATTCCGCATTCTCCTTTAGTAAGGCAGCCAATTCATTGCCCGTTTTTTCATAGGAAACCCTTTTCGTTTCTTTCTGAATTCTTCTGGCCTTTGGACTATTATTGGTGAAATGCTGATTGACCCTTTTTTTAATATTACTGCTTTTGCCCAGCAAAATAATATCACCGTCCTTATTGTGCATGTAGTAGACCCCTGTTTCCGAAGGTAGTTCATCTACCATATCCAACTGTCTTGGCGATAATTCCCCTTGGGTCTCGGTTCTTAGTACGCTTTTAAAAATGGTTTTGTCCAGATCTTTTGAAAGTAATAGTTTAAATAGCTGCAATGTGGCAAGGGCATCTCCATTGGCTCTATGACGATCACTTACGGGGATTCCCAAGGATCGCACCAATTTACCCAGACTATACGATTCGGCATCCGGCAATAATTGCTTGGCCAGTTCAACGGTACAGAGGGTCTTGCGTTCAAAATTAAAGCCCAACCGCCTAAATTCGGTTCTCAAAATCCGATAGTCGAACTGGGCATTATGGGCAACAATTACCGCATCTTCCGTAATTTCCACAATGCGTTTGGCCACTTCATAGAATTTTGGAGCAGTGCGAAGCATGTTATTGTTAATGCCGGTAAGATTAACCACAAAGGGTTGGATTTCTTTTTCTGGGTTTACCAGGCTTATGAACTGGTCCACTACTTTATGCCCGTCAAACTTATGGATAGCAATTTCCGTAACCCCCTCTTCATTGTATTTTCCTCCTGTGGTTTCAATATCTAATATGACGTACATGCAAAATTTCTAATTCAGATTACTAAACAAAGATACGTATTCTCTGGCCAAAGAAACAGCTAGGTTGCGGGCTAATTTCTGGATCCAAAAATGCTACTGCCTACTCGTATCATGGTACTGCCTTCCTCTATGGCAATATTATAATCGCCGCTCATGCCCATGGATAATTGCGAAAGATCGGGGAACGTTACTTTGGTTTTTTCAAACAAGGTTTTGAGATGCTTAAATTCCTTCCTTATTTGCTGGGTATTATCCGTAAATGTGGCCATTCCCATTAGTCCAACTATCTTTATGTTAGCAAGTTGTTTTATTTCATTTGAAGCGATCAATTCGCTAAGGTCATTCTCGTCAAAACCAAACTTGGTGTCCTCCTCGGCAATGTGGATTTGCAGAAGACAGGGAATAACCCTGTTATGTTTCTTGGCTTGTTTATTTATTTCCCGCAATAGTTTTAGGCTGTCCACTCCATGGATCAGGGCCACATATTCTGCCATATACTTTACCTTGTTGCGTTGTATATGGCCTATCATGTGCCACTCAATATCCTTGGGAAGCACTTGCTGCTTCTCTGTCATTTCCTGGATTTTATTTTCACCAAAAACCCTTTGTCCGGCAGCGTAGGCTTCTTCGATATCGGCTATCGGCTTGGTCTTGGAAACCGCAACGAGTTGAACATGTGAAGGAAGCGAATCCTTGATTGTTTTTAAATTATCTTTAATGGACATTCAATTGTTTTTTGGTGTTGAACTAAGCTAGACTTTTGTACGCTGTTAAACTGATTATTAAAGTAAAGCAGTGCAAAAAACTATTAATTAAATTGTTTGGAAACTTTTTCGGCCTTACGGGATTCCGAATAATCGTAAAAACCTTCTCCCGATTTAACACCCAATTTTCCGGCGGTTACCATGTTTACCAATAAGGGGCAGGGGGCATATTTTGGGTTTTTGAAGCCGTCATACATTACATTTAAAATGGACAAACAAACATCAAGGCCAATAAAATCCGCAAGCTGTAACGGACCCATTGGGTGGGCCATTCCTAATTTCATAACCGTGTCGATCTCCCTAACCCCTGCAACTTTATGGAACAGGGTCTCTATAGCCTCATTGATCATGGGCATTAAAATTCTGTTGGCAACAAAACCAGGATAATCATTGACTTCCGTTGGTGTTTTTCCAAGTTTCGAGGACAGATCCATAATGGTTCTTGTGACCTCATTGGAGGTGCTATAGCCCCTTATTATCTCTACCAATTGCATAATGGGTACGGGATTCATAAAGTGCATTCCAATAACCTTGTCCGCTCTTTTGGTGGCTGCTGCAATCTGGGTAATGGAAATGGAGGATGTGTTGGTAGCCAAAATGGTAACGGGTTCGCAGATGGCATCCAATTCTTTAAAGATTTTTAATTTAAGAGCCGTATTTTCGGTTGCAGCCTCTATTACCAAGTCTACCTTCTTAACCCCGTCCGCAAGTTTGGTGAAGGGAGTTATGTTTCCCAAAGTAGATTTCTTATCATTTTCTGTGATAAGTTCCTTGGCCACCATTCTGTCAAGATTTTTAGCTATTGTTAACAGACCCTTGTCCAGGGCTTCCTGTGAAATATCTACAAGATTGGTTTTATATCCATTTTGAGCAATTACATGGGCAATGCCATTACCCATTGTTCCGGCTCCTATGACTGCGATGTTTTTCATTTGTAGCGTTTTACTTGGAATTTTATTCTATTAAATATCATGCCTTTGTTTATCACATAAACATAAAATATACATCTATTTCTTTTGGAATGATGCAATTACTTCTAGCGCAACCCTTAAAGCCCGGGTTCCTTGTTCCAAGGAGACCACGGGGATGGTATTGTTGTTTATGGCATCTGCAAAAGTCTCCAACTCGTCCAGAATAGCATTATTTGAGGCTATATCGGGATTTTCAAAATAGATCTGTTTTTTAACGCCTTCGGCATTTTGTAGGATCATATCAAAATCCCCAGGTTTTTCCGGAGCATCCTTCATTTTAACCACTTCCACTTTTTTCTCTAAAAAATCCACCGCGATATAGGCATCTTTTTGGAAAAAGCGCGACTTGCGCATGTTTTTTAGGGAAATTCTACTTGCCGTCAGGTTGGCCACGCAGCCGTTTTCAAACTCTATTCTGGCATTGGCAATATCTGGTGAGTTGCTTATAACCGAAACCCCACTGGCATTGATTTGTTTGACCTCCGACTTTACTACGCTAAGGATGGCATCAATATCATGGATCATCAAATCCAAAACAACGGGTACATCGGTTCCCCTTGGGTTAAATTCTGCCAGCCTATGGGTCTCAATGAACATGGGATTATTAATGTTTTCCTTAACCGCCATAAATGCGGGATTAAATCTTTCCACATGGCCTACCTGTCCCTTTACCTGGTGCTTTTTTTCCAATAGCAACAATTCTTCGGCTTCTTGAAGGGTATTGGTGATGGGCTTTTCAATGAAAACATGTTTTCCTTTTTCCATCGCCTTTTTGGCACAATCAAAATGGGAAAGCGTAGGGGTAACTATATCCACCACATCTACGGCATCTATTAGTTTGTTTATATTGTCGAAAAAAGTATAGCCGAATTCGGCCTCAACCTTTTTACCGTTGATGACATCGGGATCGTAAAATCCGACCAAATTATATTTTTGGGACTCATTCAGTAATCTAAGGTGAATTTTCCCTAAATGTCCTGCTCCTAGGACGCCAACATTAAGCATATGTATTAATTTTCCTCAAAAATAAGGATAGTTTGCAAGTTTAAGGGCTTAAAAAACAAAAGTTAAGTATTATGCTCCATCTTTTTTCTCAACAATTCAATGTCGAAAAATAAGACAAAAATAATAGGGTAGATAATTAAACTAGGGTTTTTATATTTAAAGAAATCTAAGTTAAATTTACCTGCGGATTAAAGAATAGATTAGATTGCACAGGTAAATTTTCGGATTTCTTCATTTTAAGTTTTTCGTTTTTTAACTTTACCCACCAAAACCAAACAATTGAAAGATACATTAAAACATAGGGGAATGCGCAACAAGTTGGCGGACATTCTTTCTGAGAAAGGGATTGTGGACAATTCCGTTCTAGAGGCTATCCGGGCCGTTCCAAGACACTTGTTTCTGGATAGTAGTTTTGAGGATCACGCATACCAGGACAAGGCTTTTCCTATTGGTGCGGACCAAACCATTTCCCAACCTTACACAGTGGCCTTTCAGTCCGAGCTTTTGCAGGTAGAGCCCAACCATAAGATCTTGGAAATAGGAACGGGAAGTGGGTATCAAACCGCGGTATTATTAAAATTAAAGGCAAGGGTATATACTATAGAGCGTCAGTTGGAACTATTTAAAAAGACCAATCTCTTTTTTAAAAAAATGGGGTATAGACCCAAAAAAGTCATATTTGGGGATGGATATAAAGGGTTGCCGGAAGAGGCTCCATTTGACAGTATTATAGTAACCGCTGGGGCGCCTTTTGTGCCAAATCCTTTACTGGCCCAACTCAAGGTAGGGGGGAGATTGGTAATACCGGTAGGGACAGATGAGCAAGTCATGACACTTTTTGTACGTAAATCTGCCAAAGAATTTGAGAAGAAGGAATTGGGGTCCTTTAGATTTGTGCCTTTATTGGAGGATAAAAATTAAGGGGCGTCCTAATTGTTGAAGCTTTTCTTGATCCTATCCAGGTTTTTCTTGTTGTCTCGATCCTTGATAGTCTCGCGCTTATCATATAACTTTTTACCCCTGGCCAATGCGATGTTTATCTTGGCCAAGCCCCTATCGTTCAAAAAAAGATTTAAGGGTATTATGGTTAGACCTGAATTTTTTACCTCTTTTTCCAGTTTTTTCAGTTCACCACGGTTGAGCAGAAGTTTTCGCTCTGCTTTGGGTTTGTGATTGTAATGAGTTCCATGGGAATACTCATCTACCTGCATATTAATAACAAACAACTCTCCAAGATCATTAAATTCACAAAAGCTCTCCGAGATGGAAGCCTTGCTTTCCCGAATAGATTTAATCTCGGTTCCAGACAGAACTATACCGGCCGTATAGGTATCCAATAACTCGTAATCGAATCGTGCCCTTTTGTTCTTTATATTTACTTTTTTCTGCATATGTTTGACAAAAATAGAAACAATTATCCGATTGGCAATTAGGGTATAAGTTTAGATCGAATTAATTTTTTTGGATATAAATATGTTTTTTTTGTAATGTATGTGTAAACATTGCGATTAATGTGAAAAGTTATTGAATGAAAGTAGTATACCTTTTAACTCTTGTTTTTCTGATAGTTTCGTGCAAGGAGAAAGCGCCCACCCGTCTTTCTGCCCAAGAAATAGTGGATAAAGCCATTTCTGTCAGTGGAGGGGAACAATATAGAACCAATGATGTATTCTTTAAATTCAGGGATTACGAATATGCATCTGAATGGAAAGACGAAAAAAGAATTTTAAAAAGGATTAGATTGACCGACTCCACTAAGGTGGTAGATGTAAAAGCTAGCCAGGGTTTCAAACGATTTGTTAACGATAGTGTGGTGCCTTTACGGGATTCCATTGCCAATTTGTACGCAAATTCTGTGAACTCCGTACATTACTTTGCCCATTTGCCATACGGGTTGAACGATTCTGCAGTCAATAAGGAGTTATTGGGGGAAGTTACGGTAAGGGATAAGGAATATTATAAAGTGAAGGTAACTTTTGATCAGAAAGGCGGAGGAAAGGATTATGAGGATATTTATCTGTACTGGTTTAATAAGGAGACCTTTAAGCCCGATTACCTAGCGTACAAGTTTTATGTGGATGGGGGAGGGATACGCTTTAGGGTAGCATACAATGAGCGTTACCTTGGAGGTATCCGTTTTGTTGATTATGAAAATTATGAGGCCACTCTAAGGGGTAGCGAATTCTATGATGTGGATGTTTTTTATGAAAGAAACAAATTGAAATTATTGTCAAAAATAGAGTTGGAAGATATTTCGGTGGAACCTTCCAACTAGTCCATTTTTAATCTAATATCGGTGGCTTTTCCATTTATGATCCGTACAATAAATAGGCTACTATTGTCATAATCGTCCATATGTTCATATTTTTCTTCTCCCAACATGAGATTGACAAATTCCGGAGTGGTATTGCTATGGCCGACAATAAGAACGTTTTTACCTAGATTTAATCTTTTGAATTCTTCGATAATAATTGCCTTAGGGTCGTAATATTGGGGGGTAATTTCTTTTTTTACCGACGTAGGAGCTGCGGTCATCGCAGTTCTTTCGAAATCTGTGATGTAAATGGCATCAAGGGCAACGGGATCAAAAACTTCGGCCCAACGTATGGCTCTTCCCAACCCGTCCTGATTTAATTCAGGATCTATGTTTTCAGGATCGCTACGATCCTTTTCTGCATGTCTTATGAAATAATAAGTGGAAATAGAATCTTCTGCATTTTCCATGGGTAACTTCGGATCTTCCTTACAGGACATAACACCGATGGTTAAGGAAAGAATCAATAGCAGATTTATATGTTTCATGGTCAATTCTATTTTTGGTATTAGCTTCTACTGGTAAAGTAACTAAAATTACAGTAAAATAGTATGTAGTGCCCGTAGTTTTTTGTTCTTTTGTATATGGATAAAAAGTACGCTATTTATGCTATTTTGTTTGCGGTATTGTTTTCGCATGCCCAAGAAGTTGCGCTTCCAACCGACTTAAGGCAGCATAATTTAACCGAATTCAATGCCAGTTTGTTCAATCCGGTTTTTTCACTGGACAGGAACAATCCGGAGTCTATTGCCTGGTGGTCCAGATATCAATGGCAGACCATAGATGGCGACCCTACTTCCATTTTCTTAAATTATTCCAGAAAAATAAATACTCAGTCCTCTATAGGCGTCGGTTTTGTGCAGAATAATACAGGGGTGTTTTTAAATACCGGTGGAGTGCTAAACTATGCATACGCCTTCGATTTTGGAAGTAATATGCAACTATCGGTTGGTTTGAACGTTTTTGGTTATAATAGTGAAATTGCTGACGATAGGTATAATCCAAATCCTGAAATTTTACTGCCCCAATTGGAATTATCCAAAAATGCATTTATTATGCAATTTGCACCTGGAGTTAGATTTTCTGTCGATGGATTCAGTGTTGGTTTTACTGCAGAAAATTTGTTCGATTATAATTTTTCCACTAATAAGAGTGCTTCGGCATCCGATGAAAAGATTTATATGGGTATGATCGACTATCGATTGCCCCTAACCCTTTTCAGTGGGGCGGATAATGCCTATCTGCTTCCTATGCTCTATGTAAAATCTGTGCCCTATGGGGATACCCAAGTAGGACTTAATGCATTATTGTCATCCAATAAATTTTGGTTGCAAGGTGGCTACAATAGTTTCTACGGTATATCGGGTGGATTGGGCGGTAGATTTTTTAAGCATTTATCATTGGGAGCCCTTATAGAATATGGTTTGGATGCCGAAATCAAAGATCAGGATCCCTCATTTGAGATAATTGCGGCTTATACGCTAAGTAGTCCTGATGCACGCAAAAAGGTAGTAGGTTTTGAGGAGGATGAGGTGCCGGTGGAACTTGAGAAAACTGAGGATGTTATTCCATTGGAAGATGGGGATCGTATTGCAGAGGAAGAGAAAATGCAAAAAGAGCTAAGCAAGGCTGAGGCTTTGGCCCAGAAAAATGCACTTAAAAAAGAGAAAAAACAGAAGCGTGTAAGAGGCAGGAAAAAGAAAGCGCTTGCAGAAGAATTGAGAGTGGCACAAGAATTGGCAGAGGCAAAAAGGTTGAAAGAAGAACAGGAGGCCGCGGCCTTGGCCAAGGCTATCCAGATGAAGGAGCAAAAAAGATTGGATTCCATAAAAGCTATAGAATTGGCATTGGCTAAGAAAATCCAGGATGACCTAGATATGATTGCAGCCAGGAAGAAGGCCGGCAAGGCTGTAACACAGGGCCATTACGAGGAAGTGGAAAAACTGCAAGGCCAGAAGGCCGGATTTTATCTTATAGGCAATGTTTATGGTACTTCTAGATATCGTGATATTTTTGTGGAAAGCCTTAAGAAGAAAGGTATTGACGCTAAGTACTTCTATTTGGAAAAGACCAAGTGGGACTATGTATATTTGGAAAGATTTGATACCCTGAGTGAAGCTGAAGCGGCAAGGGATAATAAATTTAATGGTAAATATGCCGAAAAAACTTGGATATTTAGGATAATAGGGGAGTAGTGCCGGATTACTTTTTTATTTCACGGACTATTAATTGGTCCAAGTAGGTCACCGTATTCAGTAAGTACTTTCTATCGCCTGTTATAGTGGCCATGGCCACCGCTCCTTGGATCATTGTAAAAAGTTGTTTAGAAAACTGAAGAGGTGTTACGGGTAGTCTAAGTTCATTGTTGTTAAGTCCATTTTCCAGACATAAGGCAATTTTCCCCTCTATAGTTTTTATGGTTTCCCTGGTTGCGGCCAGCAGTTGGGAATTATTGTGATTGGCATCTATCCCAATATTTAAAATTGGGCAACCTCCCAATTCCTCTATAAAAGTATCGTAGTGCCGATAGAAATTGGTAAGCACAAAAAGCTTCTCTAGGGAAGTCCCGCTCGAATTTAGTTTATCATCTATTTCAGACAGTAGTTTTTTGCTATTGTATTCAAAAGCTGCCAGTGCCAAGGAATCCTTGTTTTCGAAATTACCGTATATGGCACCTTTGGTCAAGCCTGTAGCTTCTGTAAGGTCGCTCATGCTAGTTCCAACATATCCAAGCTTATTGAAAATTGGCGCAACGGTTTCAATGATATAGGCGGTTGTTCTCTCGGCTTTTGTAGACATGTCCTTACAGTTTTATGCTAATATAAAAAATCTTATACTGCATGGTATATATTGTTAATAAAAAAGGGCATCCAATTTATGATCGGATGCCCTTCTATTAAAAACGGTCATTTATTTCGCCAGTTCACTCTCATTTCGGAATACGAGCTGATCGTCAAACGAGTCTATAAGGATAATTCCACCTGGGTGAATTTTACCACTTAACAGTTCTTTGGAAATATTGTTCAATACTTCTTTCTGAATCACCCTTTTAATGGGTCTAGCGCCATATTGCGGATCGTAGCCTTTGTTGGCCAAGTAATCTATTGCCTCTTCGGTTGCGTCTATAGTAATTTGTTGTTTGGCAACCAATTTTTTCAACTGATCCAGTTGTAGAACCACTATCTTTTTAATGTCCACTTTGCTTAATGGGGTAAACATGATAATGTCGTCTATACGGTTTAGGAACTCAGGTCTTATGGTTTTTCGCAACAGACCCAATACTTCCACCCTTGCGGCCTCTGTGGCGCTATAGATGTCCTTGTTGTCCTCAAACTTTTCCTGAATAATATGGCTTCCCATATTACTGGTCATTATGATAATGGTATTTTTAAAATCTGCTACACGACCTTTGTTGTCCGTAAGCCTACCTTCATCCAATACTTGTAAAAGAACATTAAAGGTGTCCGGATGCGCTTTTTCAATCTCATCCAGTAATACCACGGAATAGGGTCTTCTACGTACAGCCTCGGTTAATTGGCCACCTTCATCATAGCCAACGTATCCTGGAGGTGCACCTACCAATCTACTTACCGAATGACGCTCTTGATATTCGCTCATGTCAATTCTGGTCATGGCATTTTCGTCATCAAATAGATAAGCTGCCAGGGTTTTTGCCAATTCTGTCTTACCAACCCCCGTAGTTCCCAGGAACAGGAAGGAGCCAATTGGTCTTTTGCTGTCCTGCAATCCGGCCCTACTCCTTCGAATGGCATCGGAAACAGCCTGAATAGCTTCTTCCTGGCCCACCACTCTTTTGTGGAGCACATCTTCCAATTTTAAGAGCTTTTCCCTTTCGCTTTGAAGCATTTTGGTAACGGGGATGCCTGTCCATTTGGCTACCACTTCAGCTATATCCTCATTGGTGACCTCTTCCTTGATCAAGGTTTCCCCAAGTTGCTGTTCTTCCAGTTCGCTTTCCAGTTTTTCCAATCGCTCTTGGGCTTCCTTGATTTTGCCGTACCTTATTTCGGCCACTTTTCCGTAATCCCCATTACGTTCGGCCCTTTCAGCTTCCAACTTAAAGTTTTCGATATCGTTCTTTGTTTTTTGGATATCGTCCACAACAGTTTTTTCGCTCTCCCATTTGGCAAATATTTCATTTCTGTCCTCCTTCAAATTGGCAAGGTCCACATTCAAGGCCTTGAGTTTTGAAGTGTCGTTCTCTCGCTTAATGGCTTCAATTTCTATCTCCAGCTGCATTATTTTTCGATCCAAAACATCGAGTTCCTCTGGTTTGGAATTTATTTCCATCCTTAGTTTGGAAGCGGCTTCATCCATTAGATCGATAGCCTTGTCCGGCAAAAATCTATTGGTAATGTAACGTTGCGATAATTCAACGGCTGCAATTACGGCCTCATCCTTTATTCTAACCTTGTGGTGTGCTTCATACTTTTCTTTTATTCCCCTCAGAATGGATATTGCGCTTTCGGTATCGGGTTCATCCACGATTACTTTCTGAAACCTTCGTTCCAAGGCTTTGTCCTTTTCAAAATATTTTTGATATTCATCCAGGGTGGTTGCACCAATGGCTCGCAGTTCCCCACGGGCCAGTGCAGGTTTAAGTATGTTGGCTGCATCCATTGCGCCCTGTCCCCCTCCGGCACCAACAAGAGTGTGGATTTCATCAATAAAGAGAACAATGTTACCGTCCGAAGAGGTTACTTCCTTGATAACCGCTTTTAAACGCTCCTCAAATTCCCCTTTGTATTTGGCACCTGCAATAAGGGCGCCCATGTCCAATGAATAGATTGTTTTATCCTTTAGGTTTTCAGGAATGTCGCCCTGTACAATTCTATGGGCCAAGCCTTCTGCGATAGCGGTTTTACCTACACCAGGCTCTCCTGCCAGCATTGGGTTGTTTTTCGTTCTACGCGACAAGATCTGTAAAACCCTTCTAATTTCCTCATCCCTTCCTATTACAGGGTCCAATTTTCCACTGTCTGCCAACTCATTGAGGTTTCTGGCATACTTGTTCAAGGAATTATAGGTGTCCTCCGCACTCTGGGAAGTAACCTTGCCACCCTTTCTCAATTCATTTATGGCTGTCTTAAAATCTTTTTCCGAAACCCCTTGATCCTTTAGTATTTGTGCTATTTTGCTCTTAGATTTGAAAATTGCCAATAGCAAATGTTCAATGGAGACATATTCATCTTCCATTTTTTTTGCAATAATACTAGCTTCGGTCAATGTCTTATTGGCCTCCCTGGAAAGCATAATTTCTCCGCCCGATACTTTGGGAAAACTTTCCAGTTCTTTTTCCAAAATTTGGTTCAATAAGGTGGTGTTAACGTTCAGTTTCTTAAGGATAAAGGGAAGTACATTTTCCTCAACCTCGGAAATTGCCTTAAAAATATGTTCGTTCTCTATTTGTTGATGGCCCAAACCTTGCGCCATTTGCTGCGCATGTTGTATGGCTTCCTGCGATTTTATAGTGAAGTTATTAAAATTCATATAGTTGTTTTTTTTAGGTTATTGCTTACTTTTGAAGTCTTAAAAGCAACAACCTTACCATGGTTTGCAACAGGACAAAATGTCGTTTATTTTTTGATTTTAAGCGACAATTCGGCAGCTTGTAAGGTTGACAACGTTTTTTGGACTTAATACTAAAATTACGAAATGGGGATTCTAAAAGGGCTTTTTGGAAAGGGAAATAATAGCGAAAAGGAAAAAAAAGAAGCGAAGGTTGTGCCTTGGGCGCCATTGGCATCCGTAGAGCAGCTAGAGCTAATTAAGGAAAGGTCCAATGTAAGGCCTCAGGTAATATTCAAGCATTCCACCACCTGCGGTATAAGTAGAATGGTTATGAATCGGTTTAGTGAGGGATATGATATATCCAAAAATAGTTTGGATCTTCATTACCTGGATCTGCACCAATATCGTTCTGTTTCCAATGAAACCAGCAATGTGTTTGGAGTTGTTCATGAATCGCCGCAGTTACTTGTAATTAAAAACGGAACCGTAGTGGCGCATGAGTCCCATGGGGCAATTACTCAACTGGATTTAAAAAAATACATTTAACTGTTAAGAAACCTTTCTTAACAGTTAAATGTATTCTTATTGGGGCTAAAAAAATAAGTAAGACCTACTTAAGGTTTAATTGAAACGATGTCTGGTGACTATGCCTTTCAATTTGGCTTTTAAATCTTCTCCCGCATCATAAACCATTTGTTCATTGCTGGGGAAGGGAACGGCAGATAGTTGTAATAACGGGACCATATCTTCCTCAAGCGCACTGGTGTCACCGTTGTGTTTGGCGTAAACGTGGTTAAAGACAAACTGGCTGGCCAATGGGTAGGAATTGATCTGCTGCTGACTGTTCAAATCCAAAAAACTTACGTTCCCGACTACTTCAACCGACTTCAGCTGGGTGAACTGATAAAAATTACATTTAACGGTTTTAAATTTATCAATCTTTATTTTGTTGCCCAGGCTGTCCTTTAGAACTTGCCCATCTGGGTTTGTGGCATATTTGTAGCCGTCCTTGATCTGCTTTTCCTTGGAGATCTGCTTTTCGGTAACCTGTTCCGGACTAATATTAATGTTCCTGAACGCCACCTGCATTTCATAATCATACTTAATATTCTCCAGTGCGTTGGTGTGGTAAACGGTCCACAGGTCGTTTAATCCGTAAGTATTAAAGTTTAATAATTCCTGCTCTAGACGATTGGGGACTATTTGTTCGGAATCATTGATCATTACCACCTGAACGTAATCCAGACCTTTGTCGTGGGCCTCCTCCAATTTAAGTTGGGTATCCTTGTAATTGGGGTTTATATCATTTAAATATGAAAATTGATCAAAAGCTTTTCTAAAATCTTCCTTGTATCGACCTGTATTTAATAGGGCCGTGGCATTGCTGTACAAATAGTCGGACAATTCGCGTTTGGACTTTATTATTTCCTCATCATAATCCTTAAATGAAAATCGGGCATCCCTATTTTCGTCATATAGTTTTAAAGGCAATAAAGGTTTTATGCGCTCCTGAATGGATTTTAGGTTTTGGTATCCATTAAAAATTATTTCATGGTTGGCCGGATTGTTATCTTTCTTTAAGAAGGCGATCTCTTGAAGCTCACGTTCTGTATTTTTCTTGTAGGCCTCCTCCAACATTTGAATGTAAGGTTGATTGGATTTCTTGGTTTTGTTTTCCGCAATGTTTTTAAGGGCGGTATTTATGGCATTGCCATAGTTGCCCGTATTTAGGGCTTCCTGTGTTTTTTTGACCCCTCCGCAAGAGATTAAAAAGAACAGCATCAACGAGGTGAGTAATATTTGTTTCATAACGTTTGGTTTAAAAATATTATCGACATAGTTCAATAGCTATGCCAAAATAGTCCTATACACGAACGTTAAACTATTAGGTATCGTACAAAATGGGGCTGTTTTTTTGTGCTTTATTTCTTTTTCTGTTGAAAAACGGGCAATAATTTGGTAGTAACTTCCCCAAAACCAATACGCACATTATCTTTTTTGCAATACCCGGTTATAGTCACTGTATCGTAATCCTCAATGAATTTTCTGGTAGATCCGTCTTCCAAGGTCAGGGGTTTTTCCCCACGCCAAGTAAGTTCCAACATGGAGCCGTAAGTATCAGGGGTAGGGCCAGAAATAGTCCCGCTACCCATCATATCACCACTATTTACTTTGCAGCCATTTATGGTATGGTGGGCCAGTTGTTGGGCCATTGTCCAATACATATATTTAAAATTGGATCGGGTAACAGTAGTTGCTTTACCTCCTTCTGGTTTTATGGAAACTTCTAAATTTATATCGAAACCTTTTTTTCCTGTTTGTTGTAAATAGGGCAGGGGTGTAGGGGTCTGTTCCGGACTTGCTACTCTAAAAGGCTCCAAGGCATCCAAGGTAACTATCCAAGGTGAAATGGACGATGCAAAATTTTTGGCCAGAAACGGACCTAAAGGCACGTATTCCCATTTTTGTATATCCCTGGCGCTCCAATCGTTAAAAAGTACCATTCCAAATATATAATTCTCTGCTTCCTCAACAGGAATTGGTTCTCCCAAAACATTGGCGTCCGTGGTAATAAACGCCATTTCCAATTCAAAATCCACCAATTTGGACGGACCAAAAACAGGTTGTTCCTCTCCCGCAGGAAGGGTCTGTCCCATGGGTCTTCTAACAGAAGTGCCACTGGGTACTATAGAGGAGCTTCTGCCGTGATACCCAACCGGTATGTGCAGCCAATTGGGCAAAAGGGCATTTGCCGGATCCCTGAACATTTTGCCTACATTGGTCGCATGCTCCTTACTGGAATAAAAATCGGTATAATCCCCAATTTGCACAGGAAGCTGCATTTCTATTTCGTCCATGGTAAAAAGAACAATATTTTTATGTTCTTCGTTGTTCTTCAGATCGTTGTTGTTGATGTCGAATATTTCACTAATCCTGTTCCGGACCAAACGCCAGGTCTTTTTGCCGTCGGAGATAAAGTCGTTAAGGGTGTCCTGTAAAAAAATATCATCGGTCAAAGGGATGTCCTTAAAATATCCCAATTGATGCAATGCCCCTAAATCTATTGCGTAATCACCAATTCTTGAGCCTATGGTGATAATATCATCCCTGGTCAGGAAAACTCCAAAAGGAATATTCTGAATGGGGAAATCAGAATTGTCTGGTACAGGTAACCATGTTTTTTTTTCTGGAAGATTAGTTTTTAACGGCATTTTCGAGTTGTTAACTTGTGTTTAATAAATATCTTATCAAATATATTATTTTCTAGGAATTAACGGTCGGCAATTCGTATTTTTGCACATTATTTAATAGAATATTACTTTATGCAACGCGACAATCAAATTTTTGAACTAATTGAGGCGGAAAAGGAACGCCAAATAGATGGAATTGAACTAATTGCTTCCGAAAATTTCACCAGTCCCCAAGTAATGGAGGCTGCCGGATCCGTATTGACCAATAAATATGCAGAAGGATATCCAGGCAAGCGCTATTATGGAGGTTGTGAAGTAGTGGATGAAATAGAGCAATTGGCCATAGATAGGGCCAAGCAATTATTTGGTGCCGCGTATGCCAATGTTCAGCCGCACTCTGGGTCTCAAGCCAATGCCTCTGTATATCATGCCTGTCTACAGCCAGGCGATACCATTCTTGGATTTGATCTATCGCACGGTGGTCATTTGACCCACGGTTCTCCCGTAAACTTTTCTGGAAGATTATACAATCCTGTGTTTTATGGGGTTGATGAGGAGACTGGCGTACTCAACTACGACAAAATTCAGGCCATAGCCACCAAAGAACAGCCTAAGCTTATTATTGCAGGGGCTTCTGCCTATTCCAGAGATATGGATTTTAAAAGATTCAGGGAAATTGCAGACAGTGTAGGAGCTATACTTTTGGCCGATATATCCCATCCTGCCGGACTTATTGCCAAAGGCATTCTTAACGATCCAATTCCGCATTGTCATATTGTAACCACAACGACCCATAAAACCTTGCGTGGGCCAAGAGGTGGCCTTATTTTAATGGGTGAAGATTTTGACAATCCTTTTGGGGTGAAGTTAAAGAACGGTTCTTTAAGAAAAATGTCCGCTTTGTTGGATTTGGCAGTGTTTCCAGGTAATCAAGGTGGTCCTTTGGAGCACATTATTGCTGCAAAGGCAATTGCTTTTGGTGAGGCCTTGACCGATGAATTCTTGCACTATATGCTTCAAGTGAAGAAAAATGCTGCGGCAATGGCAAGCGCTTTTATGGACAAAGGGTATAATATTATTTCTGGTGGTACCGATAACCATATGATGTTGATTGATCTTAGAAACAAGAATATCACTGGAAAAGATGCTGAAAATGCCTTGGTAAAAGCAGATATCACTGCTAATAAGAATATGGTTCCCTTTGATGATAAATCTCCTTTTGTAACCAGTGGTATACGTTTTGGTACGGCCGCAATTACCACAAGAGGTTTAAAAGAAGACCAAATGAAGGTAATTGTAGATTTTATTGATCAGGTTATAATGAATCCTGAAGATGAGAAGATTATTGCTGCTGTAAGGGAAAAAGTTAATGCCCTAATGCATTCCAGAGAGTTGTTCAACGCTTAATATACATTTAGAAAGCTGTCCATAAGGTGTACAATCAGGTCTTAATTTATTTAGACTTGATTCTTTATGGACAGTTTTTTTATTGCAAATCCTCCTATTCACTAAGGATTTGAATGTCACCGAATATGATAGTTTTGGTATTTAGGTCATATATCGCCGCTTCTTCGGTTTGGTCATAATACATGCCCCAAAATCCGAAATAGTCGTTCGTATTGTTGTTGTCCGAAACGATATTCTTCAATTTAACATCGCTTTCCAAGGTGTCCTCCTCAAATACAGGTATAAAAACTTCAAAAGGTGTCTCATTTAAACCTTTGGTATAGTATACATTGTGGTTAATAAGTTCCGTAAAGATGTTTTCGAGTTGGTCAGCAATACTTTGATCGTAAATTTTACTGATCAGTATGGTGGTGTCTGTCAATGATATGGTTAGTTCGCTGATATCTATTGTGGTAGTGTTCAGTTTTTTTAGTTGCGAATATGCCAATAGGAATAATATTGTCTTTTCTTCACCGGAATTTTTAGGGCGACCGCTGCAAGTTGATGGTTTGTTGATATAAAACAAAGCTTCGTCCAGACTAAGGTTGCACTTAATATCTATGATCAAATTGGCGGATTCTTCTTTTAAGCCATAATTACCAATACTAACCTCCGCAAAAAAATGCTTTTCCAAACCTTTTCTAAAAACCTCTAAACCAACAATATGGTCGGTGCTCTGTGTTCCGATTTTTGGATTATTGAAAAATTCGTTTCCCGATTTAGACATCCTATATACTAATTAATTAAAAAACTTATGTCAAAATTAGGCTAATGCTTTGTCCTTAATTCGATAAAAACCTTAGAAAAATTAAGGTTTCTATTCAAATAGGGTGTATTCGTCGAAAAAGTAGACGTTAAACGGTAAAGAGGCGTTCGGAACGTCTTAAATAGGAGGTAATAAAGGTGTCTGACAATATTTTTCGGGAATTATGGGTATTCGAGTCGGAAAGCACCTCAAAAGTGTGAGAAATGGCAAGGATTGGATTAAAGAAATCCTCTGTTTCTAGCCTCATGGACCAGAGCCAAATCGTTCTGTTTTTCTACTCCAAAAATTACCTTAAGCTGTCTTTTTCTATTTTCTATTCCAGCTAGGGACAGGTTTATAAAATCGACCATATCCTTTGTCCTTGTTCCAATTGAAACGTGATAGAGTATTTTTTTGTCATTATCGTCCAATAACAGGTCATTGGAGACTTTTTTTCTAATGGCCACCAATGCTTTTTGACTATAGTAAGGGGGGGAATTGATTACGCCTTTGACCATGGCAATCAGCGATTTTTCGTCCACTTCCGATTTTACCATATAACCATCGGGGTTCACATTTTTTAGAATGCTGTTTATTCTGTAATTATCACTAAATGAGGACATAAAGACAATTTTGGTATCCGGAATAATCTTTCTTGCGAAAATTCCCAAGTCCTCACCGGAATATGGTTCCTCCAAATGGGTCTCCGTTAATTGTACATCCAACAACAATAGGTCATATTTAAAAGATCTGGCCGAATCCTCTATTTTCTGCTTTCCGGTTTCAAAGGTATTGGCTGTTTCTACTTTTATCTGAAATTCTTCAAATTCGGCAGCTTCCAAAAGATATTTATATCCAGTAGTGATCATTTCATGATCATCTATCGTTAAGACTCTTAAAGTTCTCATTCTATTATCAATTACATAATATATTAGGCATGTACAGGTTCTGCCTCTTCTTCCATAATACAGGGGATGGTAACGACTACCTTTGTTCCCTGTCCAATTTTACTTTGAATGTCATAAGTTCCTTTCAACTTCTCCAATCTGGAATTAATGTTTTTAAGTCCTATACCTCTTTTTCCTTTCTTCTGGTCAAAACCAACGCCGTTGTCCAATACTATAATCCGCACATGATCACCTTCGGATTCGAACAATAGGTCCACTTTAGTGGCCTTGGCATGCTTTATACAATTCTGCAAACTTTCTTGCACAATCCTATAAATGTTAATTTTAATATCTCCCTTTAACTGGTCCCAATCTATTTTATGGTCATACTCAAAATGACATTTCATTTTCGAGGAATCTTGAATTGTTTTGACCAGTTCTTCAATGGATACAATAAAGTTATGAATTTTTTCTTGCGATGCCCTGCTCAATTCATGGGAAATGGTACGGATTTCCTCCTCCAAACCTTGTAATTTCTTAAGCAGGTCACTGCGTTTAAGAACGGAATCGGAATCGGTTTTATTGTTAAGTCCGGATAGAATTAAACGTATTCCCAACATTTGACCCAGAATACCGTCATGAAGTTCTTCTGATATCCGCTTCTTCTCCAGTTGTTTACCCTCCTCTACCTTCTTGTTTTGGGCCAGCAATAAATTAAAGATTTCTTGATTGGCTTTTTGTTGTGCCTGTTCAAATCTCAATTTTTGATTTTTACGACGTTGATCTATAGTGATCAATACAAATGCTGCAAGAACAAAAAGGGCAATGGCTATCCCGATCCATAATTGGCGCTGCCTGGTCAGCAGTTCATTTTGTTCTATAAACTCATCGGTCTCAAATCGTATCCTTGTAAATTTATTTCTGGTTGAGCGTTCTTCCCTAATTAAACTATCGTTCAATTTTATGTATTCCTGGGTGTATTTGGATGAGTTTTGGGGGTTCACTTTTGCCATAAGCTCCAAGGATTCCAACAGTCTTCTATTGTTGCTGGTCTGTTCGGAAATCTGTTTAGCCGTTTGGGCGAAGGTTAAAGCATTGGCAGTGTCTTTTCGATCATAATAATATTCAGCGATTTCATAATTGGTAAGTGCCAGCCCCCTAGTGTCGTTTATGCTATCCTTTATTTTTAATGATTTTTCAAAGGATGCCAGCACACCAAGGGTATCTCCCAGCTTGTTTTTGCTGTACGCATAATTGGAAAGTGCTTGGGCATAGGATTTTATGTCCCTAAAGTAGATGCTATCGGACCGAATAACCTTCTCAAAGTTTTCAAGTGCTTTTTGATTCTCACCTTTCGCTTGAAAAACCATGCCAATATTATTAAAAACTGTATTTTTCAACCGATTGGAATTATCCATTTTGGATTTGTCCAAATAAAATAATGCCTTGTCGTAGTATTCCAAAGCCTTGTCATATTCGTTTAGGGCATTGGTAACCGATCCCAAATTATTATAGCATAAAAACAATTGGTAATATTTGTCCAGGGGCTTAAATAACTCAATGGCCTCAATGGTAGTGACTTCACTGGCGGTATAATCCTTTATATCCGATTGTACCCTGGCCAAACTGTATAGCACTCGAGCGGTGGAATAGCCATCCTTTAATGATTTAAAGATTTTTTCAGCTTGGGTATAATGATAGTAGGCGCTATCCTTCACGGCATTGTCTTCCATAAAAGAAGCTAAATCCCAATGATTGTTGGCAAGGGCGTTAGAATCTCTAATTTTTTCGGATAGCGATAAGGCCATGTTGTTGGAGAGTCTAAATCGCAAAGAATCCCCTATCAATGAATAGTAGTAAGATAATCTGGAAAAGTGTTTAGATTTAAGGGAATCGTTTTTTTCTTGTAACGCCAGATCATAGGCCTTGGAAAGATTTTTGCTATAATCTTCATCAGAACTGCTGTTTTCTTCGGACAACCAGTAAGTGATGCTATCGTTTGCTGGGGTGTTCTGTGAATCTTTTATACCAATGGAAGTATCCTTACAACCACTATTCAAGAGTTGTAGGAAAATTATGAAATAAAATAAAAAATTATAATTGACTTTTTTCTCCATAAAGGTGGAAAGATAAAAAAAAAGCCCTAAACAAATTTGCTTAGGGCTTTATATTTTTAAATGTAATTTAAACCTTTTGGTTCTTAAATTTTTTCATGTTACTTAAGCAATGACGTTGGTAACATTTTGGAAATCAAGGGTTGCCTTTGGAGGGTCCCTTCTTTCTTTTGGGATAATGTCACCATCAGTAGCCACTGCATTGTCATTTTTTTGGAAATCAATTGTAGCCTTTGGAGGATCCCTTCTTTCTTTTGGGATAATGTCGCCATCGGTAGCTACGGCATTGTCATTTTTTTGGAAATCAATTGTAGCCTTTGGAGGATCCCTTCTTTCCTTTGGGATAATGTCGCCATCGGTAGCTACAGCATTTTCAATATACTGGAAATCGTTGGTCGCCTTAGGAGGATCCCTTCTTTCCTTTGGAATTATGTCACCATCGGTGGCAATTGCATTGTTTACAGTTGGGAAAACATCTTGGGTTCCCATGGCAAATAAGCCGATACTTAAAAGTACTACGGCAAAAATAGATAGTAATCTTTTCATTTTTAGTGGTTTTCGAGGGTTAACGAGGTTTATTTCTAAAGCTAAATTAACAATGAAGGGGCACTAAAAATTTGTGTAGGAATTATCTTTAGTATATGTGAGAGTTCTATTAGTGAACGTATGGTTTTTGTGAGAATTTGTCTAGTTAAGAGTAGAAATGGTATTTTTGGCCAAGACCTTTTTTAGGTTGTCAATGTTGTTTTTGTAGGATTTGGAAAAGGGTAATTGTAGTTTGTCATGCTTTAAAGTGCATAGTCCTTTCCCATAGTTAATCCTAGAAACGAAGTCGATATTGATGATATAACTCTGATGAACCCTTACGAAATTCGTCGGTAAATTGTTCTCAAAAGTCTTTAACGTTTTAAAAGCACTTATAGTACTTCCATCTTTCATAAAAAAGTCGGTAGCATTGTTATCGGCTTGTAAATACATGATTTCCTGAGTATTTATGTAGCGATAATCTTTATAGGATTGAAGTAAGAGTGTTTTGGGCTCCTGTTCCTTCGGTGTTTTTAATTTTAACCTTAGGAGGGTCTTTCTAATGTCGAATTCGTTATAAGGCAATAACCAGTAGTCGAAAAAATGACATTTCAAGGCTTCAAAGGCAAATTGCTTGCTTTTGGAAATACCTATAAAAATGGGGATTTCTTTTAAGTATTGGTGCATTTCCATAATCATGTGAAAATACTCTTGAGCCTTTTCGTTCAAATGGATAAAAACAACATCTGGAGATTTTTTAAGTATACCATTTAGACCGTCTATACTGTTAGTGGCTACACCTGAACAATAGAATTCACCGTATTCTTCCATATAGTGTTGAAGCTGTAAATTGGATTGGGCATCAGAGTCCAAAATGGTATAGGTATATTCCATAATTTCAGATGATTTTAATGCAAATTAGTAATACTTAAAGGTATAGGTGTGTATTTCAACCTTAGAAAAACTAGGGTTTTCGTTTTATAGGCTAAATATATACTATTTGAAAGATTTTTCTTTCGGACTATGAAGAATATTATTACTTTATTCAGTAAAAATTACTTCATATGCACCTAGGCTTGGGTTTTTGGTTCTGTCCGCCCCTAAAATATCTAAGGGAACCAACTGTGCCGTGGCCAGATTTCCTGCTCCAAAAGCACTCGAATTTTCCCTGATCATAAAATCATTCTGTATGGGAGATGTAAATTCAGGATCTAAATTTAGTAATATATTGTCATAATGGGCGGTATTCTCAAAATTGTACAGTTCATTTTCGGACTTATTCTTAAATTTTAAGAGACAGTTTTCAAAGTAAAAATTGAAAGCAGAATTCCCTTCTTTAACTAGGTTCAATTCGTTTGGATTGCTTCCATAAATAATACAATTTTTAAAGTCTGCCCTTTTCAGGTCATTTGAACTACCCCCGCTCAAAGTAGCATTGTCCAAAAGTAGCACTGCGCCGGAGCGGAACCCGTATTTCCAATAATTGGCTATGGTTGTATGTATAAAGCTGTAATCTCCTCCCTGGTTGCAATATAGGGAGATGTTCCCTGCAGCTCCCAAAACTAAATTTTCACTCCTTATAACCGCGGTCTTTGCCCATAGGTTAACATTTTCACTATTGTAGATTTGGGAATTCTTTAGGGATAAAGTGGTTTCTACTAGGTTGTTGTCTCCTTGGACTAAAATACCCACTGTGGCATTTTTAATAGTGAGGTATTCTATTTTGTTATTTATGCTGCCTTTGGAAATCCAGATGGATCCCCACTGTCCGGGGATGTCGGAGTAATTGGGCTCTAGGCGATCTCCTTCAAAAATAACTTCGTTTTCCAGTAAACTCCTGTCTTCACTTAATTCACCCTTAATATGGAGGGAGGCATTTTCTTTTATCAAAATCCCTGAATCTTTGTGGAAATGTACTCGTGTTCCTGCTTCCATACTTAGGGTTTTGCCTTCAGGTACGGCAGCATAGCCATATATGACATAGGGTTTATCTTTGGTAAAATTGAGCTGATCTGGCCCCAGTTCGAAACCTTCTACTTTAATTTCTTCGCCTGATTCCTTAATATCGAGAACAATTTTCTCCCGTTCACCGTTCAAGGATCGTGCTGGATATAAAAATATGGCATCCTTGATCAGGGTGACCAACTGTACTTCTTGCAAATGGTTTTCCTTGTCGAATTGAATGGCATCGGTATGCAAAAATTCTTTGGCATCGGTATTGCCAATATCAGCAGTGGTTTCCACAAAGATGTAGAGGCTATCCTGGGCGTACAAAGGGGTGTCACTAAAAAGTTGACCAGCTACACCGTCCACATTTAAACGATACCTGCTGTTGTCCCCATTTTTAAGCTGAATTGTTGGGATGCTGATATCGGTGGAGCTACGGTTATACACTTTTAAGGTATAGGTACTGCTGCCAATGTTGCTGAAAATAGTATCCAAGAAAACAGTATCCTTGGAGAATTCCAAAGAGCCGTTACTTTTTGTATAATCGAAGTCCATCCTACAGGAGGAAAATACTAGCAGTAGAACTAGGGCAGAAAAAATACAAAAAGTCTTGTGCACGGATTTTATATTGAACATTTAGGTTTGGGTAAGAAAGATACTTTCTATTTCCGGGGAAATCCTCATTGGTTTAAAGGTTTCGGAGTTTAACAAACACCACTCGGTCTTGGATTTGACAAGCAATTGATTATTTTCTTTATTGTACATTTCTACAATCCTAACGCTTACGGGGCCTTTGGTCTTATCGATATACGTTTTCATTAAAATAACATCGTCCAATTTTGCTGCACTTTTGTAGGTAATATGATGCGTTAAAACTACCCATACCGTATTGTCTATCAAATCTTTAGGGGCTTTGGCCTGCCAATGTTCCTTGGCAATATCTTGCATCCATTGAACATATCGTACATTGTTGACGTGATTTAGGTCATCCAGGTCATCTTCTACAACCTTTATGGTTTTTTCAAAAATTCCCATAGTTATTTTTTAAGGATGTTTACCTCAAATAATTTGTCCCAGTTTTTTCCGGTAACGAAGAAGGTCTTTCTTTCTGGATGAAAGGCTACTCCGTTTAGGACGTCCAGATTCTGATGTTGCGTAACTTTCTCCTTTAAGCCGCCAAAATTTATAACGCCTTCTATGGCACCACTTTTGGCATCAATAATCATCATGCTTTCCTTTTGATAGACATTGGCGTATATTTTTCCATCTACATATTCAAGTTCATTGGCCTTGTTGAATATGGAGGTATTGGTTACCGTTTCAAAATGGCCCTCCTCGGCCATGGTTTCAGGATTTAAATACCATATTTTCTCGGTGCCGTCACTCTTGAATATTTTGTTTCCGTCGTTGCACAAGCCCCAACCTTCCTTGCTTTGGTTGTATTTAAAGCTATCTATTTTCTTAAAATCTTTTAGGTCGTATATAAACCCAACTCCACTTTGCCAAGTGAGTTGATAAATTTTATTGTTTAAAATAGTGATGCCCTCTCCAAAATAGGTATTGTCCAAGTCTATTTTTTTTAAAATTTCCCCAGTTTTAAAATCTACTTGCCTCAAGGAGGATTTCCCCTTTTTACCAGTGCTTTCGTAAAGTGTATCCTTATGAAATTCCAATCCTTGGGTATAGGCTTCCATATCATGGGGGTAAACGTTTAGAATTTCGTAGGTATAGATCTCGGGGGCGTGTTCTGCTAATAATTTAATTCCTTTGGACACTTCAACGGTTTCGCCTTCGAAGCTTATGTTCGCGGTCAAGGTTTTGGCCCCAAGTTCCAATTGGTCCAGAGTAATTTTATCATTGTTCAGAGTAATTTCCTTATTGTCCAGTGTATAGGTAATCTTATCAATCTCTTTATTCTTAAGATTTTTGACAGAGATACCCACTACCTGATTTTTTTGAAATTCCGTTTGGTTTCCTTCCAGCTGAATTTCGAAAAGCTTGGAGGGGTTGGTGGTACCATCACAGGCCAAAAAGAACAGGGGAATTATGAAGAATAGGTTTAATTTAAAGGCGTTCATTTCTTAATATGGGTATAATTATAATATAATTTTAGTGGGTAAAGTGCCTGAGCTGAACATTTATTTTGCTTGAATTTAATATAGTTGTCTTAAAATCAACCCGCTATCCAGAAATAAAATTGGCGACTTTTTAAGGCAAGATATTTAATAAAATTAAGACCTGAAAACGATTGTAAAAAAATTAAAAGATTGTATATTTGCATCGGCAAGTCCTACACGACCAGCTCCTGTAGAATCCCCCAGGGTGGGAACGCAGCAAGGGTATATGGTTGTAGCGGTGCGATGTAGGTAGCTTGCCATTTTTTGTACCCTAAAGTGAGATGTTTATCCTGCTTTTTTGAGCCATTTGGCATAGATATCATTGTTATATCCCTTTCCATTCCTGTTTTATTCGTTAATTTGCAACCTTAATTTTAATTAATGGAGCATAGGGTTGTACTGGTTACCGGAGGTTCTTCGGGAATTGGAAAATCGATCGGGATATATTTAAAATCAAAGGGTTTTAAAGTTTATGGAACAACAAGGAAGGTTGCCAATCATCCCAAATTTACCGATTTTGAGCTGTTGGAATTGGATGTAAGAAATCCGGAAAGTATAGGAAACGCTATTTCTGAGCTAATGGCAAAGGAAGGTAGGTTGGATGTCCTTGTAAACAATGCCGGTATTGGAATTACAGGTCCTATAGAGGAAACACCACACGCTGAAATTTTAAAGGCATTCGATACCAATTTTAACGGACCGTTACACATGTCGAAGGCTGTTTTGCCACACATGAGGCGTCAGGAAAAGGGTTTGATCATCAATATTACATCTATTGCGGGTTATATGGGTTTACCGTATAGGGGATTGTATTCTGCCAGTAAAGGAGCCTTGGAGCTGGTTACGGAGGCCCTGAGAATGGAGGTCAAAGGATTTGGAGTGAACATTACCAATTTGGCCCCTGGAGATTTTGCTACCAATATAGCCTCTGGCCGTTACCACGTCCCAATTTTGGAGGACTCGCCCTACAAAGAATCTTATGGCAGTACCTTGAAAATGATGAACGAGCATGTGGATAGTGGTAAAGATCCCATATTAGTGGCCCATATGGTTTTTAAAATAATAAATACAAAAAACCCTAAAGTGCATTATAAGGTAGGGGAGTTTATGCAAAAGTTCTCATTGTTTCTAAAAAAAATATTACCGGACAAAGTATATGAGAAACTCTTGATGAACCATTATAAATTGTAATTTTGCCAGACAAAAGGTAGGCATGCAAAAAAGGCTATATCTTTCAAATTAATAATTTAAAAAGCAATTAACATGAAGTTCTTTATTGACACCGCTAATTTAGCACAGATAAAAGAAGCCCAGGAATTAGGAGTATTGGACGGGGTAACCACAAATCCTTCCCTAATGGCCAAAGAAGGCATTACCGGAAGAAACAATATTTTAAAGCACTATGTGGATATCTGTAATATTGTAGATGGTGATGTATCCGCCGAGGTGATTTCCACCGATTTTAAAGGTATGATCAAGGAGGGTGAGGAATTGGCAGAATTGCATGAGCAAATCGTCGTTAAAGTTCCTATGATAAAAGACGGTATAAAAGCTATAAAATATTTTACTGATAAAGGAATAAGAACCAACTGTACCTTGGTATTTTCCTGTGGACAGGCTTTGTTGGCTGCTAAGGCTGGTGCTGCTTATGTTTCTCCCTTTATAGGTAGATTGGACGATATTTCTACCGATGGTCTAAACTTGATATCTGAGATTAGGCACATATATGATAATTATGAGTTTGAAACCCAAATATTGGCTGCTTCGGTAAGGCACACTATGCATGTGATTGACTGCGCCAAAATTGGAGCGGATGTTATGACCGGACCTTTGTCAGCGATTGAAGGTCTTTTAAAACACCCTTTAACGGATAGTGGTCTGGCCAAGTTTTTGGAAGACTACCAGAAAGGCAACTAGTTTTGCAAAACTTCTAAATATTACAAAGCCTCTTAAGCTCATTGAGCAAAAGAGGCTTTGTTGTTTTTGATAATGATTCTCTTTACCCGATATATACAAGGGAAAAGATTGTTGAATTATTGATCGGGATGTTCTTAAAGCTCGAGACGTGAAGTTTTTTCTAGCTAAAAAAACTATTGAAAGCTTATTGAAAGCTAGTATAAAGATCAGCAAATGCATCTACTATAAGTCCGTCTTTGGTAATAATACCTTTATTGAGACCACCTATCACCAGGGCATTTTTCAAATTTTCAAAATCATCGGTACGGAACTGTTTTTCCAAATCCAATTGATTACTACTTAATAAGGATTGCCACCTTAGTGCGTCCGTATTACAATTTATTCCAATAAAAGTAAATTCCGGCTTGTTTTCCGATAGTTGTGCTACCCGCGTAAGTACATTCTCAAAGTTGGATCTCTGGGTCCCTGACCAAAAATAGAATACGGCATTTTTCTCTTTTTCAGCAATTTCCTGTAGGGTAACCAAAGTTCCATTAGTGTTGATAACTGAAATATTGGGCATTTTATTACTGGGCTGTAAATTGTTTACGCCTTGGTAAATAGCTTCTATTTCGGCGCTGTGCCTATTGTTTCCTGAAAGTCTGTGAAAGTCATCAATAAAAATCCTATTGTTTTCGTCGGTATCATGAACATTAATAAGATAGTCCATGGCAACATTTCTAAATAAATTATCCCTTAAGTCCTTTTCGGTAACCAGGCTATCTATCAATTTTAACTTGTGCTGGTTAAAATGTAATTTGTTCTTAACTATTTCATAGTGGGCGTCCTTACATTTTGTATAACAACCCATATAGGTTAGATTGTTAAAATGCGTCTTCATGAAATTGTAGTAGTACCTATGATAGGATAAGTTTTCGTTGTTGTAGTCCACCAACTTTCTGTAGTCGTAAAAATTGTTGGGAAGTGCAGGTATGGTATCTCTTCCTGTCTTCCTTCTGTTCCAAAACGGATATTTTTCCTTATAAATGTAATAATTGTAATCTATACTGGCCTTGGCCATGTCCGCGGCTTTTGGAGATAGGGTTACTTCGGTTACAATCTCGTTAAGGGCATTTACTTTTATTTCTTTTAAAGAATCCAATTTATGGGAGAAGTCCTTTGGATCAAGTTCCGAATAGGAATAAACTAATGCCGGCTCAGATTCCGTGCTTAAGAAGAACTCCACAAGGAAATTATTTATTTCTTCACCTCTTCCTGAAAATATCAACGATTCGTCAAAATCCTCAGTATTCAGGCGGATCATTAAACTGTCTCCTTTTTCTAGATATACGTACTGTAATTCCGGGCTATGGTCAAAATGGTACAAACCTTCCACAACAGTATCCAATTGGATACTGAATCTATTTTCACCATCAAGCTTGGCGGAATCTATGATAATATCATCCTTAAATAGAACAACATATTCGCTTGTGGGATTTACGATTTCACCAGCAAAGAATGCACCAGGGGATTTTTTTTCTATCGAACCGCAACCAACTAGTGCAATAAGAAAAGAATATAGTAAAGGTTTATTCATATGAGAATAGCTACTTTATAGTGAACAAATCTAATAAACTCAACAGATACAGGCTGTTAATTGTGAGTTAAATCTATTGGCTCTTAGTTAAAATGACACCTAAAGGCGTTGTAATATAGTTGCTTGAACGGGTTTATTTTTGTTATTTTTGCACAAATTTTAAAATATTACATATGCTGTCAGTATCAAATTTATCTGTGCAATTCGGGAAAAGGGTTCTTTTTGATGAAGTAAACGTATCCTTTACACAAGGTAATTGTTATGGTGTTATTGGTGCCAATGGAGCTGGGAAGTCCACATTTCTAAAAATTCTTTCGGGGCAAATAGACCCCACATCCGGCCATGTTCATTTGGAACCAGGGAAAAGGATGTCTATCTTGGAACAGAACCATAATGCTTATGACGAATATACTGTTTTGGAGAGCGTGGTAATGGGTAATAAGCCTTTGTTCAAGATAAAAAAGGAGATAGATGCCCTTTATGCCGACTATAGTGATGAGAATGCAGATAGAATAGGGGAGTTGCAGGTGCAATTTGAGGAAATGAACGGTTGGAATGCCGATAGTGATGCTGCAGCCCTATTGTCAAACCTTGGGATTACGGAGGAATTTCATTATACTCTTATGGGCGACTTGGATTCCAAACTAAAGGTTAGGGTTTTATTGGCACAGGCATTGTTTGGCAATCCGGATGTGTTGATAATGGATGAGCCTACCAACGACTTGGATTATGAAACCATTAATTGGTTGGAGAACTTCCTTGCCGATTATGAGAATACCGTTATTGTAGTATCGCACGATAGACACTTTTTGGATTCTGTTTGTACCCATATTGGCGATATAGATTTCGGAAAAATGAACCTATACTCCGGGAACTATACTTTTTGGTACGAGAGTAGTCAGTTGGCTGCCAGACAAAGGGCGCAGCAGAACAAAAAATCCGAGGAAAAAGCCAAAGAATTGCAGGAGTTTATACAGCGGTTCAGCGCCAACGTGGCAAAGAGCAAACAGGCCACTTCCAGAAAGAAAATGTTGTCCAAATTAAAAATTGAGGATATAAAACCTTCAAGTAGACGTTACCCTGCCATCATTTTTGATAGGGAACGGGAGGCAGGAGATCAGATATTGAACGTTGAAAAGCTTTCAGCTTCAACAGAGGAGGGTGAGGTTTTGTTTCAGGATGTCAATATTAATCTTGCCAAGGGGGATAAAGTGGCAATAATTTCTAGGGATTCTAGGGCCACAACGGCGTTTTACGAGATTATAAATGGCAATAGAAAGGCGGACAGTGGTTCCTTTCAGTGGGGGGTAACTACCAACCAATCCTACTTGCCTGCAGATAATGCCTCCTTCTTTACCGAAGATATCAACCTGGTAGATTGGCTTAGGCAATGGGCAAAAACGGAAGAAGAAAGGGAAGAAGTAAATATCCGGGGCTTTTTGGGAAAAATGTTGTTTAGCGGGGAAGAGGCTTTGAAAAAATGTACGGTTTTATCCGGAGGTGAAAAGGTACGCTGTATGTTGAGCAGAATGATGTTGATGAGGGCCAATGTGGTTATGTTGGACGAGCCTACCAACCATTTGGACCTGGAAAGTATAACCACTTTCAATAATTCCCTGAAGAATTTTAAAGGAACCGTTCTCTTTACGACCCATGACCACGAATTTGCTGAAACTGTGGCGAATAGGGTAATAGAATTGACTCCTAAAGGTAATATTGATAGATATTTGACGTTTGATGATTATATGTCCGATAAGACTATAAAGGAGCAGCGCAACAAAATGTACGCCGTTCCGGTGTAATTTTGTAGGACCCAAATTCTTACTTTATGAAAACCTACCTATTCATATGCATGTTTGTTGCATGTCTTGTCATAGGCTGTTCTGAAGAAGGGGTTGGGGATAAAATTGACGAATCTCCAAGCCTGCTGGCCGACTATACCGTTTTGCTTCATAAAGACGGGCTTATGAAAACTGCACTTTTGAATGCAGATTCTGAGGGAATTATCGTTGACCCTGAAGCTGGCGATTTTGAGATTTTGCCCGTGCCGCAACTATTCTACAGGAATGGCTCCAGAATAGGATTTTATATCCCCGAGGAGGACTGCAGTGCCAACTTTACCGTCCACGACTTTAGCTATGGTACAGCGGGCCATTCTAGTGTATTTGCGGAAGATTTAAATTGCGACCGGGATGTAAAATCCGTTGCTTTTTCTGGAAATAAAGCTTTGTTGGCCTATGTTGTTCCCAAAGACAATAAAGAGAACGATTATTTTATAAGGATTTTGGATCTGTTAAAAAGCCCTAGCACTTATACAGATGTGTCCCTTACCAAAGAACCCATACAACTTTTGTTTTCCAACAATAAGGCCTTTATCCTCTGTTTGGATACCGATATCACCAATAAATACGCCCTTGTGGCCATAAATATTGATAGCGGGGCCATTACCCACGAGGTCGGCCTTGGTGCCGATGTTTTAAAGATATCACAGGATGGCATGGGCAATATTCTGGTAAGTTATCCCAATTTGCATAGCCATATTGATGGGAATACAATGATTTTGGGTATTACCACCAATTATCTGTTGGGGAAAGAACCAAAGTTTGGGTATGCCAAATCTGAATATTTTGGGAACCAGGCAATGTATTACCCCATGGAATCGGGATCAAAAAGTTCCTATCCCCATATTGCTGCGGTTTATGATTTTAAGGAAAATATGTCTGTCCTATATATTTATGAAAATTTCCTTAGCCTGGAGGAGAGAAATCTAAAATACGAAATAGAGGATACCACAATGGTTTCCTATGATGCCAAGAATAATTTGATTTTGATAGGGTATAGGAAAAAAGGGGGAAGTGGCAAAGGAGGACTAATGAGGATAAAGCCAATACCGGATCCCAAATTTCTGGATAATGTTGATTTGGACGGCATTCCTATAGAATTGTTTCAAAATTAAAACATTACAGTATATAAAGAATTGGTCCTAGGTTTTTAGGTATTTGGAGTTCCAGATGGCAGGATTAAAGTTTTTGCCCAAGGCAAAGCCATAAAATATTACTATGGAAGCCAGACATTTAAACATAAAAAAGAAAATTACCCAAAATTGAAAACTGGAACTTTCTTTAGAGAACAATCCGTTAGGGACCAACAAGGTTATTAAATAACTAATACCTACTACCAAAGCAATTAGATTTACCAGGCTTTTAAAAGGCCACATCATTATTTTTCTAAGTGGATGAAGATCGCGGCCCCATTTATGTATTAAATAGTAATGGTCATTGCCTATCGGGGCAAATAAAATAGGATCATCCTTGTCTTCCAATTTAAAAAGTTTTGAGGGTGCAAGTATCTTAAATCCCTTTAATTCCAGTTTATGCTCCTTTTCCAGATTTTTTATTTTGGAAATGGCTTCCTGTGGAATTTCTCCTTTAAAATATCGGGAATCCAAAAAACGCAACCTATAGTCCACCGCTATTTTTTTTATATGACGGAGATGGTAAATTTCGGCAGTTTCCAATAGATCAAAATCAAAATCATTGGAAATTATGGTGTCCTTACTATTAAGGTTGACCTCGATTCTTTTCCTTGCTTCATCCTCTTTGGCCAAAAGCCGATGTACTTCGTCTAAAATTTTATCGGCAGACTTGTCCTTTTGCTTAGTTAGAATAAGTTTTTCCCGAATATTGGTTCGTCTCAATAACATATTATATTCTTTTAGAGCAATTGTTATAAAGTTAAGGAATTAAGGTTTTTGTTTTTGGTCTAAAGCGTTAAAAGTTAGAAATATGTATTAAAACCCGTATTAAAATGGTGTATTCACAACCCATACTTCAATATTGTGATATTTTGAAATTAGTTAATAACTTTTTTTAGAACAATAGACTGAATATTGTATATTGTCGACGAATTTAACCGTTTATCGATTTTTTTAAAATTCCCAAGCCCAGAACCAATGAAAAGCTATGTGTCCGTTTGCGCTCTATTATTTTTAATCACTTCCCTTGGTTATGGCCAAACGTCGTTCACCGAAAATAGTTTTTTAAAAAAGGAAAATTCAATTATAGAAAGTGCTGCAGATTCTGGTAACCATTATACATTATTGGAAGCTGTAAAGGCGGCAAATTTGGACAAGATATTGAACGAGGATGGTCCGTTTACTGTTTTTGCGCCCTCTGATATGGCTTTTAGAAAACTCTCCAAAGTAAACTTGAAGGAATTATTATTACCTGAGAATAAAAAGGAGCTCTTTTCGCTTTTAACCTATCACATTGTTGCCGGCAACATAACGGCCTCCAAAATTTTAAAGGCTTTGTGCAACGGGAATGGAAAAGCTAGTTTTACAACTGTACAGGGCGATAAAATTTTCGCTTCCATGGACGGATTGGATATTGTACTTACGGACAAGGCTGGAAATAGGGCCAAAATAACCAGTGCCGATGCCAATCAATGCAATGGGATTATCCATGAGATAGACAGTGTTATATTGCCCAATGCCCTTTCAGCGACAAATTTACCGTAATTCTGCTCCTAATTCGCTTTCATAGCGCTGTAAAAGCTTGTTCATTATCTTATCTATCTGCTTGTCGGTCAAGGTACCGTTTTCATCTTGCAAGGTGTAGCTTACGGCATAGGACTTTTTGCCTTCGGGCAAATTTTCACCATTGTACACATCAAAAAGGTTTACATTGGTTAAAAATTTCCGTTCGGTCTGAAGTGCAATGTCGTAAATCTGCTTAAAACTTACCTGCTCGTCCACTAAAAGGGCGTAGTCTCTAGTCACTTCAGGATATTTTGGAATCTCTTTATAAATAATTTTGCTGTTCACAATGGCTTCCAAAATATGGTCCCAGTCAAAATCCGCATAGAGCACCTCTTCCTTAATATCAAATTCCTTTAAAATGGATTTCTTTACAACCCCAAGGCTAACCATTGCCTTATTGGCCAATAACAAGGAAATCCCCTCAGATAGAATATCACTGGAAGCAGGTTGGGAAATAAGATGGGTAAGTCCCAATCTATTCAAGAGATTTTCCACAATAGCTTTAAGGTAAAAGAAATCTGCCTTTTTTGGAGGTGTAGTCCAAGTGTCTTCCAGTCTGTTCCCGGTCACAAGAATGCTTAGATGCTTTTTCTCCTCTCTCTGGGTCTGATATTGGTGATAGGTCTTTCCAAACTCGAATATTTTGAGGTTGTGCATTTGCCTATTGCTGTTGTGGGCAATGGCCTCTAAACCTGAAAACAACATAGATTGCCTCATTACCGATAGATCGGTACTAAGGGGGTTTAACATACTAATAGTTTGCTCTTCCCTAATATCTTCCGATAATTTATTATAGGCAGGGGAAGTTAAGCTATTGGCCAATATTTCATTAAATCCTTTTGAAGCTAAAAAATTACCTATAATGTTTTGGACCTTATAATCCTCAAATTTGGAAGTAGGAGCAATGGAAGCGTTGAGTTTTTCTTTGAACTCTACATTATTATAGCCAAAAACACGAAGAATTTCTTCAATAACATCTACCTCACGCTGTACATCCACACGGTAAAAAGGAATTGATAACCCCAGTCCGGATTCAGTAACATTTTTAACCTTTATATCCAATGATGCCAGAATGGATTTTATGGTGTCCTTGGGTATTTCCTGACCTATAAGCTTGTTAATTTTGTCGAAAGTCAAAAACACGTGGTAGTCGTCCTTCTTTTTAGGATAAATATCTACAATGTCCGAAGTAATATCTCCCCCTGCAATTTCGTGGATAAGGAGAGCAGCCCGTTTTAGGCAATATTCAACATTATCTATATCTATCCCCCTTTCAAAGCGGAAGGAAGCGTCTGTATTAATACTGTGTCTTTTGGCAGTTTTTCTTACGGATACTGGATTAAAGAAGGCACTTTCCAGGAATATACTACTGGTACTTTCAGTAACCCCGGAATTTTGCCCGCCAAGGACTCCGGCTATACACAGGGGCTTTTCTGTATCGCAGATCATAAGATCATCATCGTTCAATGTGCGCTGAACCCCGTCCAAAGTGGTAAATTTGGTTCCTTTGGGAAGTGTTTTGACCACTATTTTGTTTCCCTTGATCTTTGCAGCATCAAAGGCATGCAAGGGCTGCCCCAATTCGTGCAACACATAATTGGTAGCGTCCACTACATTGTTCTTTGGGGTAATTCCAATAGATCTTAATCTGTTTTTCAACCAGTCCGGTGATGGTTGCACAATTAGATTGCTTATGGTTATTCCACAATATCTTGGAGCCAGTTCGCTTTTAATTACCTCAACATCAATTTTTAATGATCTGTTTACAATATTGAAATTGGTCACAGGGGGGGTAATCAGTTCCTTAAGGATATCCCTTTGCTTAAATCCGGCTTTTAAATCCCTGGCAACTCCAAAGTGGCTCATGGCATCGGCCCTGTTTGGGGTCAACCCAATTTCAAAGACCTCATCCACTTCAACCTCGAAAACTTCGGAACAGGGTGTTCCGACCTTTAAGCTATCAGGGAGTACCATAATTCCGTCGTGGCTTTCGCCCAATCCAAGCTCATCTTCGGCACAGATCATGCCATGGCTTTCCTCTCCACGAATCTTTCCTTTTTTTATGACCCAGGCTTCTCCTTCCGCAGTGTATAGGGTTGTTCCTATGGTGGCCACGGGTACCTTCTGTCCGGCCTCTACGTTGGGTGCGCCACAGACAATTTGCAAAGGAGCTTCAAGACCTATATTTACAGTGGTCAATTTTAATTTATCGGCGTTAGGATGTTTTACACAGGTTAAAACTTCACCAACCACAATTCCTCTCAATCCTCCTTTAACAGATTCAAAAGGAGTAATACCCTCAACCTCTAGGCCCAAGTCAGTTAATAATTCAGCTGTCCTATTGGAATCCCAGTCAATTTTCAAGAACTGCTTCAACCAGTTGTAAGATATTTTCATCGAGTTTTTTTAAAGACCTCAAATATAAAACAATGCTAGAAGACATTCAATACGTATTTGATTGAATGTTTTATTTTTTAATATCCAAAAATTTTTGTTACTTAACTTTGTATTTTTTCCAACATTCTTTTCAATTCGCTCGACCAAAATGTGAATTGGGCCAAAAATCCCCCCTAAGAGAGGTTCCCCCTCAACTTAATTTTATAATTTAAAATGAAGCACATTTTCTTCATACTTTTTCTATTTACACTGTTCAATAGCTGTAAAGATTCTAATGCTATTGTATTGGAAGAAGGCATTTGGTTGGCCCAATTGGAAGTGGGTGACCATCAACTTTTACCTTTCAATTTTAACCTTAAGAACACCGCAAGTGGAGCAAATACAATTGAATTGTACAACGCCGATGAAACTATTTTTATTGACGAAATAAAGGTGATGAAAGATTCTGTGGTCATTAGATTGCCGGTTTTTGAAGGATACTTGGCAGGAAAATTTACGGACAAAGAGATAAAAGGAAAATTTATTAAAGAAAATGAAGAAAGGGTTTTGCCCTTTAAGGCGGTCCATGGGATAGAGGAACGCTTTAAAAGCAGTGGTATACCCAATACCAATATTTCTGGTGACTGGGAGGTGGAGTTCAAACCTGAAAAAGGGGAAAGCTATATGGCCAAGGGAAGCTTCAGGCAGGTAGATGACAAGGTTTCCGGAACCTTTAGGACCGCCACAGGAGATTACCGTTTTTTGGAAGGGATCAATAGTGTGGACTCTGTAAAGTTCTCCACTTTTGATGGCGCCCGGGCATACTTGTTCAAAGCCAAAACTACAGATAGCTCCATGGTGGGAGTTTTTTACTCCGGAAAGCATTCCAAGGAGTTTTTCGTGGCGAAAAGAAACGAAAACTACGAGTTGCCCAATTCCGAGGCTTTGACGTATTTGAAAAGAGGGTATGATAGGCTAAGCTTTTCGTTCCCCGATTCTGAAGGTAATTTGGTTTCATTGACTGATCCTGTTTTTAAGGATAAGGTAGTGATCGTTCAGATTATGGGGACCTGGTGCCCAAACTGTTTGGATGAAACCAAGTTTTTGGTAGATTATGTAGAAAAACATTCCAATGAAAAAATAGCTGTTATCGCCCTTGCTTTCGAATACGCTAAAACCAAGGAGGCCGCATATAAATCCATTAATAGACTTAAAGATAGAATAGGGGTTCAATACCCCATTTTGTTGGCCCAATACGGAGGTATAGATAAGGAAATGGCTCAAAAAAAATTACCCATGTTGAATCATGTACTTTCCTTTCCAACAACTATAATTGTAGGCAAAAAGGGTGAGGTACAAAAAATATACACTGGTTTCAACGGTCCGGCAACGGGTAGCAATTACGATAGTTTTAAGAAAGACTTTCACAACTTCATACTTCAACTACTTGAGGTATAAAGCAATCAGCATTAAATTAGAGTTTGGCCCAGAAAGAATTTATCCTTCCTATTTTAGAAAGAAGAAAATCCATAAAAAGAAAATGAACTTTACTCGATAATCGAGATTTAAACCTGCCTTCCGCAAGTAGGTGTTCCAACGCTTCCCCCGAGGTAGTCTACTAAACGGTAATTAGATGATAGTGGATCTTCCCAACCCTATGTTTTCGTAGTTATAATTGAGGTTTTCATCAGAATCTATAATGTTTCCGGCTATAAAATCCCCCACCTGACTGGTGCCGTATTTGCTTGAAGCGTTCAAATCCTTGGTAACCACATGTTTTTTCATGGACTTGTCTACCGCTATAACCACGGCAAGCGACTCTTCATGTAATCCGAAATGGCTCAGCATCATGGCAGTAGATAAAATTGAGGCTACGGGATTGGCAATATTTTTCCCCGCTGCCTGGGGGTAGGAACCGTGAAAAGGCTCAAACATGGCATGTTCATTACCAATCGAGGCCGAAGGTAGGAGTCCCTTGGATCCGCAAATGGCACTGCCTTGGTCAGACAAAATGTCGCCAAACATATTATCGGTCAGGATAACATCAAAGTCGTTCGGATCCAACATCATTTTCATGGCAGCGTTGTCCACAAACAAAAAATCCAACTGTACTTCTGGATAGCTCTCCGATATTCTGATGACCACCTTTCGCCATAGCCTAGAGGTCTCCAAGACATTGGCCTTGTCTACCAATGTCAATTTTTTACGTCTATTTTTGGCGGCTTTAAAGGCCAAATGGGCAATTCTACTAATCTCCTTTTCGGAGTATTCACATAGGTCGGAAGCAACTGTTCCATCCTCACTTAGTTTTTTTTCACCGAAATAGATTCCACCGGTAAGCTCACGATAGATAACGAAATCCGTTCCAAAAATAACGTGCTTTTTTAGAGGTGATTTATTTACCAATGGTGGAAAAATCTTTACGGGTCTAATATTGGTGAAAAGTTGTAATTCCCTTCGCAATTGAAGTAATCCCTGTTCGGGGCGTACTCTTGCACTTGGGTTTTCATCATATTTTAGGGTACCTATAGTCCCAAAAAGAATAGCATCAGAAGCCTTGCAAAGATCTATGGTCTCCTTTGGTAATGGGGAGCCGTATTTGTCCATTGCTACAGCTCCGATCAACCCTTCTATATAAGTGAAATGATGGTTGAATGTCTCTTCAACAGCCTGTAAACATTTTACAGACTGAGCCAAGACCTCTGGACCAATGCCATCTCCCCCTAAAAGAGCTATCTTTAGATTCATTTTAAGCTATGCTTTTTATTTTAATGCCACTGGCAACGATGATATCATGTATATCCTCGTCGAAAATTTCTTTCTGCTTATCCGCGAATTTCAAAAACTCCTGGTAAACCACATCCAGTTGGGTCTTGGTAAGTTCGTATCCTACATTTTTTGCCCTGTAGGCCAAGGCCGCCCTACCACTTCTAGCGGTAAGTACAATGGAAGACTCGTTTACCCCAACATCTGCTGGATCTATTATTTCATAGGTCTCCCTATTTTTTATTACTCCGTCCTGATGGATTCCTGAACTATGTGCAAATGCATTGGCACCCACAATGGCTTTGTTGGGTTGAACATATACTCCCATTTTTTGGGATACCATCTGACTGGTGTCGTATAACAATTTACTGTTGATGTTGGTGTCCAAATTTAGGGTAGGATGCTGCCTTAAGATCATTACCACTTCCTCTAGTGCAGTATTTCCGGCCCGTTCGCCAATACCGTTAATGGTACATTCTATTTGTCTGGCACCGTTGATTACCCCGGCAATGGAGTTTGCCGTAGCCAATCCCAGGTCGTTATGACAATGACAGGATAAAATAGCCTTGTGAATACCGCTTACGTTTTCCTTTAAATATTTTATTTTGGCCCCATATTCCTCTGGCAAACAGTAACCAGTGGTATCAGGGATATTCAATACGGTGGCTCCTGCCTTAACTACAGCTTCACAGACCCTTGCCAAAAATTCATTATCCGTTCTTCCTGCATCCTCGGCATAAAATTCTACATCCTCAACAAAGGTTTTGGCATAACTTACCGCCTCTATGGCCCGTTCTATTATAGCATCCTTATTGGAGTTGAACTTGAATTTAATATGGGATTCGGAGGTTCCAATACCTGTATGTATCCTTGGTCTTTTGGCATATTTCAAAGCCTCTGCAGCTACTTCAATGTCTTTCTTAACAGCACGCGTAAGTCCACATACCGTTGCATTCTTTACAATTTTTGAAATCTCCTGCACAGAATTAAAATCTCCTGGGCTGGAAATAGGAAAACCGGCTTCTATAATATCTACCCCTAAAAGATCCAATCTCTCAGCAATAATTAATTTTTGGTCCGTATCCAATTTACATCCGGGGACTTGCTCTCCATCTCTAAGTGTTGTGTCAAAAATATGTACCTTTTCTTTGCTCATTATATTTACGTAATTTTATGTGCGCTATACGAATATAGTACTAGTAGGTTTGCTTGTCCTAATTACAAAATAGCATTTACAACGTTAAATAACTTTTTGAAGTATTTAAAACACTGATTATCAATTATATAAACCTTTATTATTACGATGACAAATGCTCATAAAGATGCATTATTCGTTTTGGTCAAATCACTTTCCAAGTCAGAGAAACGTCAATTTAAATTGTATGTTGGGCGCTTGGGAGTGAATACCGATGCCAAATTTCTTGCCCTTTTTAATTTAATGGATAAAATTAAGGTATATGATGAAAAATTAATACTGGAAAATGGGATAGTAAAGAAGGCCCAGTTGTCCAACCTTAAGGCCCACCTGTACAAGCAGATCTTGGTGAGCCTTAGGTTAAACCCGGTAAATCAAAATATAAGGGTGCAGATCCGGGAGCAATTGGATTTTGCCACAATTCTTTACCAAAAGGGACTGTACAAGCAGAGTCTCAAAATATTGGATAAGGCCAAGGCTACCGCAATTGAAAATGAGGAGAAAAACGTGGCCTATGAAATTGTTGAATTTGAGAAGTTGATAGAGACCCAGTATATAACCCGTAGTATTCCGGACAGGGCCGATGAACTGGCTGTACAGGCCAAACAACTTTCGGCACAAAATGTAATTACCAGTAAATTATCCAATCTGGCACTACAGCTATATGGACAGATGTTAAAAATTGGCTATGTTAGAAGCGATGAGGATATTAAAAGGGTTCAGAAATATTTCGAGAAGCATTTGCCGAAATATAATATTGAGGACCTAGGTTTTAGGGAAAAACTTTGGCTGTACAAGGCGCATCTTTGGTACAGTTTTCTGACCCAGGATTTTTTGTCATGTTATAAGTATTCCAGTAAATGGGTAGATCTTTTTTATGATAATAAGGAAATGATCTATTTAAACCCCGTATTCTTTTTAAAGGGAAACCATTATTTGTTGGAATCCTTATTTTATGTAAAATATAGCTCCCAATTCAAGGAAACCTTGGAGAAATTGGAAAAAATTGTGGGAAGCAAGGAATTTCCGGACAATGACAATATAGCGTCCTTGGCCTTTTTATATATCAATTTAAATAAATTAAACCTTCATTTCTTGGAGGGCAATTTTGAAAAGGGCCTTTATTTGGTCAAAATAGTAGAATACGGTATCAATAAACATAAGGATAGGATAGATCAGCATCACGTAATGGTATTGTATTATAAGATAGCCTGCCTTTATTTTGGATATGGTGACAACAAAACCTGTATTCAATATTTAAAAAGGATTATAAATAATAAGAACCTAAAAATGCGGGAAGATTTAATGTGCTTTGCCCGAGTGCTAAGTCTTATTGCCCATTACGAGGCAGGTATGGACTATCATTTGGAAGTGCAGCTGAAAAGCACCTATAAGTTCTTGTTAAAAATGAACGATCTACATGCCGTACAGAAGGAAATGATCAAATTTTTAAGACGCTTGGGCGATATTTTCCCACACGAATTGCCCAATGAGTTCCAAAAACTGTACGATGAATTAAAGAAATATGAAAACCATCCCTATGAAAAACGTGCTTTCTTATATTTGGATATTATTTCTTGGTTGGAAAGTCATCTACAAAATAAACCCGTAGCACAAATTATTAAAGAGAAGGCCATGTCCGTGACCCGATAAAATATATTCTTGAAAAGCAAAAGCCTTCACATAAACCATTTGCTGGAGATTAATCTGGCCATGATTTTTATTAGTACTTCCGGAGCCCTGGGTAGATATGTACAATTGCCGGTACCTGTAACCATAGCCAGTAGGGCGGGATTGGCATTTTTGTTTCTCTTGCTCTATTGTAAGTGGAAGAAAATATCGTTCCGCATTGCCAAAAAGGATTACCCTATTATTTTTTTAAGTGGTATTTTCATGGGGATTCATTGGCTGACCTATTTTTATTCCCTGCAGCTTTCCAATGTGGCCATTGGTATGTTGTCCATGTTTACCTACCCCATTATCACGGCATTATTGGAGCCATTGATCTTAAAAACGCCGTTCCAAAGAATTCATTTTGTTTTGGGACTTTTGGTATTGGGCGGCATTTATTTGCTGGCTCCCGACTTTGAAACCGGCAATACCCATAGCGTGGCCGTGGGTCTTGGTGTTTTTTCGGCACTTGTCTATGCTATCAGGAATATTATACTAAAGTCCAGGGCGGCTCATTACAACGGATCTTTAATGATGACCTACCAAACGGGCATAGTAGGGTTTATATTGGCCCCGGCATTTTTTATTTATAAGGTTGATGCCATTGCCGACCAATGGCCGGCACTGCTAACATTGGCCCTGTTCACTACTGCTATTGGGCATACCCTATTCCTCAATTGTTTTAAGCATTTTAGTATTACTACGGTGAGTATCTTAAGCAGTGTGCAACCGGTATACGGAATATTGATAGGGGTGTTTTTCCTCTCGGAAATTCCTAGTTGGACAACTGTAATGGGAGGAATACTTATTTTAAGTTCTGTAGTTATTGAGAGTGTAAGGTCCTATAAATGATGGCTATAAATATTATAAACAAGCATTCCAAACGCTATCCTCTGGGGGTGGCGCTATAAGTTGCAACAATTCTTTTTTAACGGGATGCATAAAAGAAAGGCTTCTGGCATGCAAGTGTATGCTTCCGTCCTTATTGCTTCGATCCGCCCCGTATTTTAGATCCCCTTTTATAACAGACCCAATAGCCGCCAATTGTGCCCTAATTTGATGGTGCCTCCCTGTTTTCAAATCGATTTCCAATAAAAAATAACGGTTTAGCTGCTTAATTACCTTATAGTCCAAAATGGCTTTTTTGCTATCGGGAACTTCCTTTTTATGGCCGTATGATTTATTCTGTTTTGGATTTCGTTTCAGCCAATGGGTCAAGGTATCCGATTCCTTCTGGGGCATTTTATTGACTACCGCCCAATAGGTCTTTTGGGCATCTTTTTCAGCAAACAATTTGTTGAGTCTGGGCAGGGCCTTTGAGGTTTTGGCAAAGACCACAATACCTGTAGTTGGCCTATCAAGCCGGTGTGCTACCCCCAAATAAACGTTGCCCGGTTTGTTATGTTTGGTTTTTAGATACTGTTTTACAACTTCGCTGAGCGGAGTGTCCCCGGTTTTATCGCCCTGCACTATGTCACCCGCCCTTTTGTTGATGGCAATAAGGTGGTTATCCTCGTATAGTACCTGAAGATTCTCAGGGGTGGAAATAGTTTTTGTGGACACTTGTAAAGAATTGAATATCTAGTTCATAGCACATGCGCGCAATAAAATGGCGGGCCTTATGCGGGAATAATTTTACTTTTATTTAGTATTGCTCCTCGTCGCTAGGGAAGTCCCTCGTTTTTACGTCGTCTACATACTTGGAAATGGCATTGCCCATTTCTTCATAAAGATTGAGGTACCTCCGCAAAAATCTTGGATTGAATTCCTGGGTTATTCCCAATAGATCGTGAATCACCAACACCTGTCCATCCACACCATTTCCTGCACCAATGCCAATAATGGGGATGGAGACACTTTCTGCTACTTCCTTGGCCAATTTGGCGGGTATTTTTTCAAGAACGATGGCAAAACACCCCATTTTTTCCAAAAGTTTGGCATCTTCAATGAGTTTATGAGCTTCTTCTTCCTCTTTGGCCCTTACGGTATAAGTGCCAAATTTATATATGGATTGAGGGGTTAGGCCCAAATGTCCCATTACGGGTATGCCTGCATTAAGAATTCTTTTTACAGATTCCTTTATTTCCTGCCCACCTTCAACCTTTACGGCATGGGCTCCACTTTCTTTCATGATCCTGATGGCAGAGCGCAGCGCCTCCTTGGGGTCGCTTTGATAACTTCCAAATGGTATATCCACTACTACCAGAGCACGGTTTACCGCCCGTATAACCGAAGAGGCATGATAGATCATTTGATCCAAGGTAATGGGTAGGGTGGTTTCATGTCCGGCCATAACATTACTGGCAGAATCTCCTACCAATATTACATCCACATTGGCGGCATCGACAATTTTTGCCATGGAATAATCATAAGCCGTCAACATCGATATTTTCTCTCCGTTTTTTTTCATATCAACGAGAGATTTTACTGTTACTCTTTTGTATTCTTTTTTGGCAGTGGACATCTAGATTGTATTTGGTGGGATAAAAGTAATGATTTGTTCCAAAAATTGTGAATCTAGCAATAGTTAGTTCCAAATTTTTTTATTTTTTGATTATTTTTATGTGACGTTCAAGACCTTATAAATATGGACAATACTAGACTTTTAGTTTTAGTTTATTTGTTGGCAATTAATTTTGCCAATGCCCAAAACAGTGGGGAGGAAATGGTTAAAAAGACCATAGATTCTTTTTTCGAGGCTTTTCACAACCAGGATTCAATGGCCCTAAAGGAAACGGTTTCCAAGGATATTGTGCTACAGACCATTGGAAAAGATGCGGATGGGAGGGAGGTAGTGAAAACAGATAATTTCAGCCATTTTCTAAGATCCATAGTGTCCATACCCGCTACCACAAAATTTGAAGAAAAAATATTGTCCTATAATATTCAAATTGACGGCGCTATGGCCAATGCATGGACCAACTACGAATTTTGGGTGAACGATAGTTTTAGTCATTGTGGCGTTAATTCCTTTCAACTGTTTAATGACCAAGGCACTTATAAGATCATTTATTTGATTGATACAAGAAGAAAAGAGGGTTGTGAGTAATTGGGGCTATTGGTTTTTTGTGGTCAAAATAAATTCTATAAGGGCTTGGGGCTGATCGGTTTGTATTACAAATATAATCTATTGTATTGGTGTTGAAAATAGGGGGGTCCGGGGGAGGACTTCAATAAGAATTTTGAATGAACGATAATAAAAAAGCTCCTTCCCTTGGTTAAGGGAAGGTGGATCCTTCCCTGGTAAGCGGAGGAGACAGAAGGTATTGTAAACCCGAGCATATGTGGAAGATTGGAGTTTATGGGAATAAAACACACCCCTAACCGCCGCCAAAATGCGGGGCAGGCCTTCCAAGGGACCCCTCCCTAACCCCGCCTAAAGTCGGGCAGGCCCTCCCCCAAGGGGAGGGAATTAGTTAGGTGCTAATATTGTTAAATCTAAAAAGTTTCCCCTCCTTGGGAGGGGGGGTAGCCTGCCATAGTTGGCAGACAGGTTTGCTCTGAGGTAATTGACTTGGCCAAGTTCATATTTTTAGGAAATCTTTGAAAAAATAATTAGCGATTTTCCTGGGAAGAAAGGAATTTAATTAAAGCTTCAGGTTGATCAGTTTGTATCCCATCGACCCCTAGCTTCATTAGTTTCTGCCATTCCTTTTGCCATTTCTTGGGGTCATCTTCATCATCGTCCACAAATAACGTAACTCCTTTGGAATGTAATTTTTTCACAAAGGATTTGGAGATATGGTCCATGTCCGAAGCCATATATTTTGGGGAATATCCTTTCAAAACTTTGTTAATGTTATTTTTGGTGCCGGGATCTGGCATAATAAGGCATTCGGGACAGTTGGACTTTATAGCCATTAGTTCACTGTGGGCACTGGCTGGGAGGTACCAAACAATGGCCTCCTGCATGTGGTATTTTTTAATGATCGGAATCAAGGCTTTTGGATCGGGCTCTTTTAAATCCAGGTAAATACCAATTTTGTCCTGGCACAGTGCCAGGATTTCCTCAAAGGTTGGAATTTTGGTATCGCGCCATTTTTCGCCCACTTTTATTCCAATGTCCATGGCACGTAATTGGGATAAGGTATAATCTTTGACCTTTCCTTTCTGTTCCATAACATAGGCATCAATGGTAGCATTATGAACACTTACAAATTCGCCATCCTTGGTGGTTCTTATATCGATTTCCACAAAATCGCATTCCAGATCAATAGCCTTCTGATATGCGGCTAAAGAGTTTTCAGGAATTCCGTTATGGGCACCTCTATGGGCTATGACATAGGTGTTGCCATTTTTTGGTTTCGGCAGCCCGTTTTGAGGGTAGCCATAAGCATGACCCAGAAGAACAATGTATAACATTATTATAAAAGGCCTTGGCATTGATGTTATGCTTTAAATAACCGCATGGCTATAGCCAATATAGCGGTCTATGGTTCAATTAGTTTATGGTAGGCCGCCAAATAATAGGGTAGGAGGTAAAAGGTACCTTCGTGCTCGGCATAGCCATTACCTTCGTTATCATGGAGAACAGTGGCATCCCTGTCCAATCTTACGTGGCCCCTTTCATCAATGGGCAGCGCATAGGTGTCATTGCCCCAGCCCATATCCTTTACTTGTCCCGGAGTTGGGTCCAATTGTATGTCCAGGCGGTGGGTGTTGTCCATATCATACCCTATAAGGTCCAAGGGAATTCGTTGTAGGGTTTCTGTCATATAGCAGTTGTCCAAGCTACTCTTGTAGTACCTGTCAATACTGGCCTTGGCAAACAAGGGATTTTCGGTAAAAAGCTCTTGGGGCTTAAAAAAGCCTTCATCCACTTTTTGGGTAAAAAAACCGGCCATAGCACCATAGAGCCCGTCCCAAAAGGCATTTTTCTGCTTGCTGATATGCAACCATGCATTCTCTAGGGCAATACGGTACATAATTTGTCTTTCCGGATTCTTCTCGTAATTGATGAGGCCATACAGACTCATTAGACCTAGATTATTGTCCCAGGGCACTGCATTCTCCGGCGGGAAAAATTCTTTGGCATGCATGGCATAGATATCATAATTTTCTTTTTCCCGCAACATTTCGGCAACCTCATCATATTTGGGATCTCCGGTAACATGGGAGGCAACATTTAAAAAAGAAAGCATCATCATGGCATTTAGTCCACGTTGATCCCAGCCCCAGATGGAATTAAAATAGTCGGGGTCAAAACTCCCCCAACGGGTTGGTTTCCCATCATAATCCACCAATTTGAAACCATGTTTTATAAGGTGATCGGTTACATCGGCGACCACCTGCTTAACGGCATCCTTTTCTTCCTTGGTTTCCGCTATCAAATCGTGATAAATACCGTAATAAAAATAATGTCCGGCCAATTCGTCCGAGCTGGTATCGCATTTCCATCTATAATTTCCGTCATCACTAAGTGGAAAACGGGGAAAAATATCCTTCCAGAAAGGGTCGTTTTCCTGACGTCGTAGATTGTATTCCCTATTGTACTGCTCGTTAACAGGTTCATGCCAATCCGCAGGAATGATCACCCTTGCGGGAAACCCAGGTTCATGGGTAATGTCTACCAGCCATTTTAGGGCGTAGAAGCTTCTATTGGCCAGTTCCCGGGCCTCGGGATCTTTGGTAATGGCATATCGGAAAGCCTGGGCGGCTCCATACATGGCGGTATACTGCCCATCGTTATCCGAGATGGCCAGTTGGCTGGTGTTTATATCAAATTGTTCTGTTAAGTGGCTTTGACAGATAAACCCCATCCTGTTATGTCTGTCCTCTACCTGTTGTGTGAAATAGGCTGCCTTTTCGGGGTAGGTCATTTTCTGGGAAACAATTTGGGCAAGGCCATTTTTGGTGGCGATCCAGGCTGTGCCCTTGGCATCAACGGCAATGGAGTTTACGTGGTTGTCCGGAAGCCATCTGCGGTTTGCCCTATAGAAAATAATATTTTCTTCCACCCTAAAAGCTCCATATTCAGTACCAAACCACACCTGACCTTTTGGGCCGGAAGCTGCACAGGTGAAATTAGTGTAGGGCACTCCTTCCTTTCCGGTAAACAGCGTCCATTTACCTTTTTCCAAGCGGCCGATGCCCTGTTTGGCACCAAACCACAATCGGTTTTTTGTATCTACTGTTAGGGCTGCGACCTCTTTTAGGGCCCAACTATAATTCATGTCCGAGGGAAGCTCCCGTTTCCACTTGTTGTTGCCTATTTTCACATAAAGTCCGTTTTCACAACCCACATAGGTGGTATTTCCGAAATTTGTGTTGCTGAGGACCCTACCGGCTTCCTCTGGTAGACCTTTAAATTTGGGTAGGGAAGCGGCCGAATACCCCTTTTCGCTTCTGATCCATTTGGAATCCTTCCATTCATACTGCCCAGAAGTGGTTGTTGCTATAGGCGTATTGTCAACTATTGATATCTGATCAATACTGCCCTCGGGAAGTCCAACAGAAATGTTATTTATAAAAGCAACATCTTGATGGAATGTGGTCTCCTGTGCACAGATTCCCAAGGAAAAAATCAGGGCTAAGGCTAATGAAAATAGAATTCTATACATATTGATTTGGTTACATTTCAATGACGAATATTTGCATGGTGGGTGTATTCCCGTCTTTGGAAACCATTCGGTTGTAGGCTATTTTATTTCCATCGTGGGACCAAACCGGATTTTTTGGTGGATTTTGGGAAGGTTTTGTCAAGATGGTACTCTTGCCATCCTCTATTTTAAGTCCTACCAAGGAGTTCTGCCAGACATAGACCAAGCGATGCTCTTTTGGATGCCAACGTATACCGCCTTGCACGTCCGAGTCGTGAAAAGTACGTTGTATGGCCTCGCCTCCCCAGGGAGATATGGTGAAGATCTGTTTAATGTTGTGGTCATCTTTGGCAATATAGGCAAGCATACTTCCCCCAAAGGAGGAACGTACAATACCTTCGCAACCAGGATACTTGTTATTGGCCGTATAGGTTAATCTACGTTGCCGGGTTCCTTTAGGGGGTGCGGGCAAATTGGTTTCGGTACCCTCAAGGGCAGCCTCTCCCGGAATGGTGATATCTTCCGGGATATCCACTATATAGACCTCATCTACCTGTTCCCCATTTTTACCTATTGCGGAGCCTATAAAGGCCCTTGCCCTTTGTGTAGCGCCATCGGAATTCAAGTAGCCGGAATGTCCCACCCAGCTGTCACCTGCCGCCCTACTTATTTCATCAGATCCGGGAACGGGATTTGGTACTACTTTCACCACCAGTGCACTAAACCATTCCCCAGAGAAATTTTCTCCGTCTTGGGATTCCGCAACGGTTACTGGATGATCTTTTTTGGAAACCCCTATGGTTCTAAGGTTGTGGGTAAGACCGGTGGAATCTTCAAGTTTCTTCATAATGGCATCGTTATAGGTATAGCCTATCCATTTTCCATCGCCACTAAATTCATGTCTATGGGTTCCCCCGCGTAAGGCCCCCACTGTAAACGGAAAGGAAATGTCCCTGGCATCCATAAAAATGGGCTGTCCAGGTTGGTCGTCCTTGATGATTACCCCGGTTCTTCTCCATTGCTCATAGGGCTTATCCAGGGTACAATTCAACAATCCATGTATAAAAACCACCTCATTGTTGGTGTGGCTATAACTTACGGCTCCCACGCCCGGACCATAGGCCTTGTTTTGTTTAAGTTCGTATAAAACTACCTTTTCACCTGTTTTGAGATTTATCTTTTCAATTTTGCCATTTGCCCCAATACCACCTTTCTCTGTTCGAGTGTCATAAACCAACCATTCGTCATCCGGGGAAAAATTGTCATTGTTGTCCAAGTCATGGTTATACGACAGATCTTGGGTTATTTGCTTTTCCATTTTATAATTGTCTTGTCCACAAGCGCTAAAAAGTAGGGGTGTCATGAAGAGAAGGAGCATTGGTTTACTTTCTAAATTTAAATTCATGAGCTTTTTCTTGGAGTCCATACCATTTTACCTGTTTCAGTTATTTTCAATTTTCAATCCTCAATTTGAGGAGCGCTAATAACCCCTAAATATCTGCCCATCCAATAGGGGAGTAGCCATATATCCCCTGCAGAGAATTCCTCTGTACCATTTCGGCCACCGTCCAATGTGAACATGTTTGCGTTATGTCTTTGTACTCGGCGCTCATCAGGGGGTAATACTTCTGCTGTTGTCTGTTCCCTAAAATTAGGTTCTATAAATGTAATATCTTTTCTATGGCTGTTCATGACCTCCCAGGCAACCATGTCCATAGGGTGTTCCCTAAGGTACCAAGCCGCTTCCTCCAAGTCGAACTCCTGTGTGCCGGTGAGGGCCGTCATAATATTCCAAGCACCTTCTTTCTCTGGGCGTTCAATTTCCCAATGGTCTATAATAGCTTTTTTGAATTTGGTTTTCAGGGTGTCGTTAAAGGCATATCTATAAAGGCCCCAATAGCCTACAAAGTACATTTCGTCATCGGAATGGTTCCAAGATTCGGATAGCATTTTGCTCCAATCATCGGCATCGTCCGGAGCCATGGCAACATCTTTCATGGGCCACATTAAATTGTCCAAGTACCCGTGGTTGTCCATTAGGTCAAAAGCTTTTTCCTTATATTTTTCCTTACCAGTAAAATGATAGGCCGTTTGCAGCATGCCAATAATATTGGAAGCGTTTATTTTACGATCTCCCACCATTTTTGGACGGGCATTTACGTACTCCGGATTCCAACGGCCCCATGTGGTAGGTTTGCCATCGTAGTCTACCATATACATATCATTTCTAACGATATGGCTCATTAGCGTGTCGATTAGAACAATGGCACGATCTTTTAGGTCGTTGTCCATAAGCTCTGCCATGGCACCATAGGCGAAAATATGCCCAATGGCCTCATCGCTACTTGTGGTTGATTTCCAATCCCATTCAGGATCATTGCTATGTTGCCATCTGTCTGGATCATGTAATTGTTCTATATACCCACTTCGCTCAAAGGACCTGGAAGGAAATCCTGGAACTGGATTAATACTGAACAACCTTTCCATGGCATCCATAGCCTCCGTACAGTTCTGAAGGGCATCTTCGGATTTGGTTACCTCGTATCGGAAAACTTGTCCCGCTAGGTACATAGTGGTCCATAGTCCGTCATTATCGGAATCCGAGAGTCGGCCCGTATCAAAATTACCATTGTCCATATCCACAAGTGTGGCATTGAACCCCAGTCTAATATGCCTGTTCCGTACCTGTTTTTCGTAAAATTGAGCCTTGTCAAAAAGTGTCATCTCCTCAAAGACTATTTGTCCAAGACCAGTTTCGGTCAATATTAGGATGGAACCATCCGTACCTTTGGAAATATGTTTAACATTATTGCTGGGCATCCAACGTTTTCCATAGTAGTAATTAAATTTACCATCATCCTTGAGCATAAATGCGCCTTTGGTAGAACCAAACCACAGATTTCCGTCAATTTCCTCAACATAATTGATTTCCGTCCAGGGCAATTTTATCTTTTTATCCCCAATTTGTTTTCCAGAAGTGGCATCTACTTCGAAATATCCATCCAGGGTGGTCAATATCAATGTATTGTTCAATAGGGCGAAGGAGGTAAATTTACTCCCCTCAAAGACGGTTTTTAAGGTATTGTCTTTTGGATTGAAGGTACTAACGGATTCTTCCCCTAAAATCCAGAAAGAACTGGTTTTTTGGTCATATTTGATGGCTATGGCCTTATCCTTGGATAGGGCTCCCTGCCAACCATTACTGTTTTTGGAAACATATTGAAGCGATTGTCCATCGCCGATCAAGAAATCGAAATCGCTTCCAGGCGAAACAATATTTGCTTTGGGAAGGGTGTGTTTTAGGTATAGGCTTCCGGCCCAGGCATTACTGAGTACCGCTTGGTCATCCAGATATATAAATTGATCCTTATATATGGTCATGGCCGAGATATTCTTATCGGTCAGGGGTCGGTAGGTTTTATCCTGTAATAGGATTCCGGGATAGAGGAATTGCCCATCATGAGTGCGCAAAATTCCGTCCGAAGAGGAAACCTGAATAACCCCGTTACGGTCCATAAAAGCTTCGAATAATTGCAGGTCATCCTCTTGTTTGTCATACTTTATGCTGTAATCCTGCAGATAGGGTACATCCTTATAAACGGGCAAGGATGTTGCGGCTGTTTCCCCTTTTGGGGCCTCTGAACAGGATACGCCCGCAAGGAGTACGCCCCATAATAAATTTCGAAAGCTTTTTCTCATATCAATAAATATTTTTGGTTGCAATAGATCAGTAGGTTTGTAACGAAATCATTATTAGGTTTTTCCAGCTAAAGGTATTACAGCCCTGTACAAATAAACCTTATTTGAATGTATTGGACTTCCTATATTTTACATGATTTACATCATATATTGACTTTATTATCCATTTCCTCTTTAATTTTCAAATAAAGTGTTAGAATAATTGAAATTTTGGTAGAGGCTGAGCATTGAAATTGGCAAGAAATTGTTTATGGTTGAAGTATTTATCATGGGAAGAGGATATTTTTTAAGAGCCAAGAGCCAAGAGCCAAGAGGCATGGGGGAAAGGTTAATTTGAAAATTGGTTGATGTGAAAGTTTATCAATATGGAAATGTACCAATGTTTCAATGTGGTAATGGGTTAATTTGAAAATTTGAAAATGGGTTGGAGTTTAAAGGGATTCGTCATTGTGAGGCGACGAGGCAATCTCTGCAAGGGAACAAGCAGATTGCCGCGCTGGGCCCGCCTGGCGGTGGACTAGCTCGCAATGACGATAAAAAAGCTCCTTCCCTTGGCCTGTACTGAGCGGAGTCGAAGTATAAGGGAAGGTGGATTCATCGCTGATAAGCGAGGGAGACGGAAGGGATTGAAAGCCCGGGCCTTTGGAGAGAAACACACCCCCTGCCTACGGCAGGCAGGCTAACCTCCCGTAAAAACCCACCCCTAGCCCCTCCCAAGAGGGGAATTGGTTACGTTGTGATAAGATTCGTCATTGCGAGCCTGCTTGGCGGCAGACAGGCCTGCCTGGCGGACAGACAGGGAGCCGAGGCGACGAGGCAATCTCTGCAAGGGAACAAGCAGATTGCCTCCAAGGGCACCCCTTCCGTCTTCTCCTTCGTCGAAGCCACCTTTTCCTCCCGCTAAAAAGCGGGACAGGCCTTATTAGGGGAAGGAGCATATTGTTAGTGCAACCGAAAACTTAAGTCTTTAGTCCAGTTTCTAGAATTTGGAATCTCAATTCTCCCTACTCACGACTATATCCCAACTTTTAACTTTCAACATTCTAACTTTCAACTGTAACAAGCAGATTGCTTCGCTTTGCCTACCTGCCGGTAGGCAGGCCTACCAATCGGTAGGTAAACTCGCAATGACGGGAAAAGTCCTGTCGTCAGTTCGAGTGGAATGCCGTTAGGCATTTTGTATCGAGAACAGGTTTGGTGCACACCGTCTACTTCTCGATACAATCCTCCTTCGTCGGATCACCTACCTGCCGGTAGGCAGGCTCCGAAGTGACGACAACACAAGCTCCTCCCTTGAGACCTGTGCTGAGCGGAGCCGAAGTAAGAAGGGAGGTGGCTTCGCCATAAGCGAAGACGGAGGGTTTTGAAAGCCCAGGTCTTGGGCCTTTGCGGAGAGTTGAAGTGCAAGGGAAGCGGGTGAGATGGAAATGATCGGGGGCCAAGGTCTTTTTTATGGACCCCACCCTAACCCCGCCTAAAGTCGGGCGGGCTCTCCCCCAAGGGGAGGGGATTTGTATGTTGTCATTAATGGGGTTTTGTGATTACTGACGATAACACAGACGATTTGCAACATACCATTTTTGTTTAGTTTCTAGTCTCCAGATTCTAGCCTCTCAATACTAACTACTCAATTCTGTTTACTGAAAACAGATTTCCGTCTACTTCGATTTCGACTC
>TARA_R110002020_G_scaffold268819_3_pt1 | contig 84187 bp, 89 predicted proteins | sample TARA_R110002020 | Tara Oceans TARA_R110002020 (sample SAMEA4396489) | marine metagenome | biome: Westerlies Biome; feature: [MES] marine water layer (ENVO:01000295) within the mesopelagic zone...; material: water (ENVO:00002006), including particulate matter (ENVO:01000060) such...
CTATGCTAGATATAATTGATAATAAACATAATGCTGGAGATGATATTAGCTCTTTCATCTTACCTTCATCCATGGGCTCACATCAGGTTTAAGCCTAAAATTATCTCTTTAAAGGATTTCTGCATATGAACAGTACTACTTTGTATCAACGCAATTCCAATGGTCGAATTAAACAATGGACTATTGAAGTAGAAAGTGCCACTGTTAGAACAACTTGGGGCATAGAAGATGGAAAGTTTCAAACTTCTTGCAGAACTGCCACTGATTGTGGTGTTGAAGGCCATGCGGACTATTTAAAACCCGAAGAAAATGCTGTTAACATTGCCGCCAGACAGGTTACTAAGAAAATAGAAGAAGGCTATTTAAAACATCGACCAAAGCCTGCGAGCAACCAAGATCAATATTCTTATAAACACATAAGCTCCTTTCCAAAAAACATGTGCTTTTATAAGCCACAAAACTCTCCGAAAGAAAGTGCCATATTTGATCTTGCTAAAGATGACCAACTCTTTTGTACCTATAAAAGAGATGGCATGATGCACATTCTTCACAAGGATGGAGAGGGCAATGTAGAATTCTACACTCGTCGCATGGATAAAACAACCGACCGTTTTCCAGCACTAATCGAAAAAGCAGAACTCATGCTTCCATTAAATACAATTCTTCTAGGTGAAATGGTCCTAGAAAGGAAAGCGGCAAGTGGGCGAATATATGATGACTTTGAGGCAGGCATAACACGCATATGTAGATCAGATACGGAAAAATCCTTAGCAATACAAAAAGAGATTGGACAGCCTTGTTATTATATTTATGATGCAATATATGTTAATGGTGAATCCTTGTCTAATAAAACTATAGTTCAGCGAAGAAACGCAATTACACAATATATAAATATTACTAGAAATGTTATGGGCATAGATAACGATAATGATGGCCATGACTTCTCTTCTGAGGGTAATAGTCTGAATAGTTATATAAGTATGTGCTATGGTCGTAAAGTTTCTCCCTATGAACACATTGATACTTATGGTCACATTACGGCCGAGGGACTTTTGGAATATCTTAAACAAAAAGCAAGAGATATAAATATAGAAGGCTGGGTAGTTTGGAATCCAAAGGCAACTTTACCAATAGAAAACTTAGTAAGATTTAATGGTAAGCCCTATAGACCGCCTATGTGCTGGAAAGTAAAACCAAAACTAGAAGATGATTTCATAGCAAAGTTTGATCCTGATAACTCCATAGGTAACTGGTATAAGGATACCGATAGAACAAAGCTAGGCAAAGCAGCACTGTATAATATAAAAACAAAAGAATATATAGGAGATGTAGGTACAGGGTTCTCTATGAAGCTGCGAGAAGAAATGGTAAATCTAAAGTTCCCACGCATTTGGTCAGTAGAATATGACAGAAAAACTGATAAGGGAAGTTTAAGATTCCCTGTGTTTCTCAGGGATAGGACTACAAATAATGACAAATGATAACACTGTATATGATGCTAGAGGGAATGCGATTCAAAGAAAAGATCTTGTAATAACAGGAACAAGTAAGTTCATACTCTACAAGGTTAGAGATATTCATCCTCTAAAAAATAATAAGACTACTAATCTTATTCAACAGAAAGTATTTCTAATGCAAATAACAGATTCGCATGGCATGCTTTTAAAGAAACAATCACAAAAACACACGGAAGGAGCTTTTTGGAATCCCGAGCGTAGTGTTTTCATTGCAGAAAATCTGGTAAAAATAGATAAGCCTTTTGCTCAAAATGTCATAGACAATTGGACCAGATTAAAAAACATGATGTAATATTAAACATATCTAAAAACCAAACCAATCAATAGTCGAACTAGGAAATGCATGACAAATAAGTTTACACATCTTCACTTGCATAGTGAGTTTAGTACCAAAGATGCAATTAATAAAATAGCAGACATTCCTAAAACTGCAAAAGAACTAGGCATGGACAGCATTGCTCTGACTGACCATGGAACTTTAGCGGGAATTAAGAAGTTTTATGATGCATGCATTAAGGAAGAGGTTAAGCCTATTATAGGCTGTGAAATGTATGTGTCTCCTAATTCGATGACAGAAAAAGAAAAGGATTGTAATGGTAGTTCAGCATATCACTTCCTAGTACTTGCTCAAAATGAAACCGGATATAAAAACTTAGTTAAGTTATCATCAAAAGCCTATACTGAAGGCTTCTACTATAAGCCTCGCATAGATATAGATCTATTAAGCCAATATAGCGAAGGACTTATATGTACAACTGCTTGCTTAGGTGGAATACTATGGAAGACACATAATGCATTTGGTGCAAACATAGCAGAAGATCAAGTACTGAAACTTAAAGAGATATTAGGTAATAAACTCTTTTTAGAGGTACAAAACAACGGAATAGCAGAACAGGAAACACTAAATAATTTAGTATTAGATCTAGCTAAGAAACATGATATATCAATTGTTGGTACTAATGATGTTCACTATACCCATGCATGTGATTGGGAACTACAGCATGAAGTGGTTTGTATTGGTCATAGAAAGACCTTAGATAATCCAACATATCCTAAGCAAAATCTAGAATGTTATATTAAGTCATCTGAGGAAATGGAAAAAGCCCTTGCCCATTTACCAAAAGAAGCATTCTACAATACCATACATATAGCAAACGCTATTGAATCAAATTATTTAAAAGATCTTAGAGTAGACATGCCTCAATTTCCTGGACTAAAAAGTCCAGCTAATGAAATTCTTCGCAATGTTGCTGGATGGGGCCTATATAATAAATTTGAAAAAATTAATGAATCAGTTCCTAAAAAATATAAAGAAAGATTAAATTATGAACTTGATGTAATTGATAGAATGGGCTATTCAGATTATTTCTTAATAGTTTGGGATTATATTAAGCATGCAAATGACTGCGGTATTCAAGTAGGACCAGGTAGAGGCAGCGGAGCTGGTAGTTTAGTATGCTGGTCTCTTGACATTACAAAACCCGACCCCATGAAGGCAGGTCTGTTTTTCGAAAGATTTCTAAACCCAGACAGGATTAGCATGCCTGATCTAGACATTGATTTCGATCCTAGACGATTAGATGATGTCTTGTCATATGTATCTGGAAAATATGGACAAGAGAATGTTAGTAAGATATCTACATACAATAGATTTTTCGGTAAACAGTCGGTAAGAGATCTTGCACGAATTAATGGTCTCAGTGCAGCAGAAGGCAATACCATAGCAGTACAAATACCAGACCCCGTATATGGTAGGTCAAAGCCGATGGCCGAAGTTGTACAAGAAAATCCTAATCTCTTACGTAGATGGCCATCTATCATTCCTCAGGCCATAAAAATTGATGGCATGACTAGACACAATGGCATACATGCATGTGGCGTCGTCATTAGTCCGGAGCCAATTTCAAACTATACACCAGTCTGTAAATCAAGTAAAACAGACAGCCTAATAACCCAGTGGGATCATGATGATCTAGAGGCTATCGGATTCGTAAAGTTTGACTTCCTTAGCATTGATAACCTTGCAATTATTGCAGACACATTAAAACTAATTGAAGAAAACTATGATAAGGTAATTGATCTTCAATCCTTATCTTTAGATAATTCGAAAGCAATGGATGTTATTTGTAATCTAGACTTAGATGGTATATTTCAACTAGAGTCTGATGGCATGGCTAATCTAATTGCCGAAGTGCAACCTGAAAATATTGATGAACTAAGTGATATTATTGCTTTGTACAGACCAGGTCCTATAGATGCAGGTTTCTTAAAAAGTTACATTAAAAATAAAAAGTCAGGGACTAGGCCCTATGACCTTAATGCAAAACTTGCAACCCTACTAGAAGATACATATTATGTTCCTGTATATCAGGAACAAATTATGAAGATGGCTCAAATATTAGCAGGCTATACCCTAGCAGAAGCAGACGATCTACGCAGAGCAATAGGCAAGAAGAAGCCAGAGTTAATGGCTTTACATAAAGAGAAGTTTGTTAATGGTCTAGTTGAGTTAAGTAACATGTCAGCTAGTGAGTCTAAAAGACTTTGGGATGCCCTAAAAGGATGGGCTAACTATGGCTTTAATAAAGCTCACTCCTATTCCTATGCCATGCTAAGCTACTATACTGCCTATTTAAAGGCCTATTATCCCTTAGAGTTTATGTGCGCTTTAGTAAGTGTGCGCATTGAAAAGCATGCAGATAAAGTACATAAATACTTAAAAGCAGCAAGGCGTAAGGGCATTAAAATATTAGGTGCAGATATCAACTCTTCTGAAGCAACATTTAAAATTAGTAAATCAGAAGACAATACAATTGTCTTTGGCTTGGCAGCACTACACGGCATTGGTAAAACAGTTAGCCGTGCTATTGTTCAATCAAGAGCTAAAAAACCATATACTAGTCTTAAAGACTTTATGGCTCGGGTCCCTAGTAGGGCACTTGATAAAAGTACACTAAAAACTTTAGTTTCTGTTGGGGCATTCGATTGTCTGAATTATGATCGAGCAGATATGTATAAAAAATCTGATTCAATTTCCCAATATTACAAAGAACTAAAAGAATATAGAAAGCGTTTTGCCTTATATGAAGAACGACAAAATGAAATTCAAACCTACTTAACAAAGTATGGCGATGTTCCTAGTAAAATTGCTGGGGAAAAAAGACCAAGAAAAAAGAAAGAACCAACAAAACCAGAAAAAATTAACATACAAACGGGTCAATCGAAGATAGGACTTGACATCCTCAATGAAGAGTATAAGATTACATCACTATATTTAAGTGCTCATCCCTCTGAGTTTATTATCATAGAAGATGGCGATGTAGATGCTATAGTAGATATTAAAGAACTACTACCTCATGTAGAAAGAACAATGATTTTAACATTTCCCACTTTTAAATCAAAATGGGATAATGGTAAATGGTACATACTTGAAGTTCATGACAGAGATGGCATGATAGCAGAAGCCTCAATGACAAGAGCTATATATAACAAGCTAGAGTCTCCTGGAATGACTATAGCAACTGCTAAAATAGTTACACAACAATCACGAGGAGATATCGTGAAAGTTAAAATAAAAGTAATAGAGGACATCTTATACAAGACCCCACTGTTAAAGGAGGAAAATGAATAGCACATGGATGAACAATAAAGAGATTTGCGATGCTTTAGACATAACCCCACGTAGTTTAAGAAGAAGAATTAACAAAGGCTTAGTTGAAAGACAAGTTATTAATGGTAGTCATAGTTACAGGATACTAGATAAAAGTCTGTATCCTACTCTAACTATTATAGACAATCAAATTACTATGCCAATTGGTCCTTCTGAAAAAGCAAAAAAAACTAAAGCACACATAGAACAAGTAAGGCACTATATAGAAGCACTCGCATCTATTAGCGCCAAGACGTCTATGCGCGTAAACATACCTCCTCCGAAGTCTCATACAAGCTTATGTATATTACTTACAGATACACATGTAGGTAAAAAAACAGACTTTGGGTTTAACACAAAAACAGCTTTAAAGTGTATAAACAGTATACCTAATAAAATCTTTAGCTTACCAATTAACTTTGACCATGTTGGAGAAATAGTACTTCTACTTGGTGGTGATATGATCGAAGGTGAAGATATATATGGTACACAAGATCACCACATAGACTCACCAGTTATCAAACAAGTAGAAAATGCAACACAAGCAATATGGGATCTTGCAGTAAATCTTAGAGAAAATCTAGACATTCCCGTCCGCATAGAAACCTGTCCTGGCAATCATGGAAGAATGTCTAAAACAGCACATGAGGAATCTAACTGGGATAATGTTATTTACCAACACTTATATCTTGTTTCGCAAGAGAGATGTGATGAAAATCTTGTGGTGAATCCTAACTTTAGAGTATTTAATATAATTAATATTCAAGGACACAACTGTCTGCTTCACCACTATGGTACTAAACATACAGGCACTGCTGCTACGAGGATAAAGTTAGCAGGATGGATGCATGTCAAAAAATGGGACTTTATGTGCCATGGTCATTATCACAAATCTGAAATCGGAAGCCTATATGGAAAGCAAATCATAAAGAATGGAAGTCTTAGTGGCTATGATGATTTAGCCGAACAAATGGGAGAATGGGACCCGCCAAGACAAACATGGTTTTTGGTTACTAAAAACACCCCAATAAAAGTGATTGGTTTTCTTGACTTTGATCACGGAAAAACTAAGGAGTAAAAAAATTGATAGAAAGAATAGAACAATTAGAACAAAACATGGGCGTTTTAAGCTCACAGCTGTCCTTAATGCATGCTAAGTTAATTGACTTATCTGTCATGACAAATGCTCTGTTAACTTTGTTAATGGACAAAGATGTATTTTCACCGCCAGAAATTCAATTTGCAGCAGAAACACATAAAACAGAAATGCAAAAGATGATGGCTGCAGCAGAACCAGATAACGAAAAAATAGAAAGAGCACTGAAGAACATTGACATCAAATAAAAAATTCATGGATGTTTGGAAACATCTAGATAAAGAAATCTTACGAAGTCGGTTAAAGAAAACTGGCCCTGTACATGCATATCCCTCAGAAGCATCAAGAATCGGTAAGAATCCGGTCACAAATATGGACATGACTATTGGTGCCTGTTTGCGTAAGCAATATTACCGATATAAAAATCAGCTCATAGAAAGAGGCCACACTACTGGTAAGCTCTATGAAACAACTGACTTATCAGCTACAGATTTGTGGAAATTTGCTGCCTCATTTGACACAGAACATACCATTGTAGAGAAATCTAAGGAAGCAGGTATATGGGCAGAAAATAATAAAAGCTTCCACATGTCAGAACTTAACATGAAAGGTGAGCTAGACCTCATCCTAATGGAACCGGATACCGGTAAGCTCATAGGCGTCGATGTAAAATCTGTATATGGTTACTATGGAGAGAAGCAAGTCTTTGGTACAAAAAGTGATTGGTCAAAGGGCAGAAAAGGGACTCCTAAGGAAGACCACGTCATGCAGATCGCTCTATATACATGGTATTGGAGAGATGAAATAGCCTATTTTAAAATATTATATTTCTCTAGAGGCAGTGGCCAGCGTCAAGAATATACTATTAGTCTGGAGCCGGATGGTGAAGACTTTAAGGTAATGATAGATGATAAATATGCTGGCTGGAATATTAGTGCTATGTTAGATAGATATGAAGCCTTGATCAATGCAACGAAAACAAACACACTTCCACCTAGAGAATATGATCTATATTACAGCACTGAATACATTGATGCCTTGGCCGAAGCAGGTGAATTAAGCAAAACAGACAAAACTAAATGGGACAAAGGTAGCAAGGTTGTAAAGGGTGACTGGAGATGTTCATATTGTAGCTTTAAACCTAATTGCTATGATAGCAAAGGTCATCCTGTTAATGATGAAATTATTGGGCAATATGAAATTAAACATCTTACCCATGCAACTTCATATGATAACAGTATCAATCTTAAAGATCACATTCTATCTCAAGGACTCGAAAGTGAAGATATTAAAATCTCACTTATGTGCGATGATGAAACAACAGTACTTTTTGAGGGAGAGGGTAAAGACTATGTAAATAAGCCTTTACACACTTCGGTTCACAAAGTACCCTCAAAAGAGGAAGAATAAAATAAATCGGAGAAAAAAATACATTGCCTAGAAGTTTTAAAAACAAAAGTAAAAAACCATTAATACTTGCATTTGATTTTGACGGTGTCATTCATCCTTATTCAGGTGGCTATCAAGGCAGGGGAATCTTTGCCAATCCTTATCCTGAAGCAAGCAATAGCTTACATGCACTAAAGTCTCTAGGATATAAGATATTAATCAACACCTGCAGAGGAGAAAATAAACTTATTAAGGAATACTTACTAGAGCATAACATACCTTTTGACTGGATTAATGAACATCCAGACATCACACGACCTGCCTTCTTTGATCCCAATCCTCATAAAGTCCCTGCAGATATTTACATAGATGATAGAAACCTAAAGTTTCAAGGCTGGAGTAATATTGTAAATCAAGTAGAAGACTTTACACTATGGTATGATCGACCTGGTAGTAAATATCCACATGGCAATAAAATTGGCTTTGCTGCCTCTGAATCTTCATCTTTAGATTTAGTTTCATCTCATCTACGCAATAATACAATAAGATTTATTGAATTAGAAACAGATAACGCAATTTCTAAAGACAAGCCCGACCAAGCTGCAAAATTATCTGAATTAAAAAATTTACTAGAGGCAATGGTTAATCTATTGGAATGTAGTTAATGGATAATGATGATAAACAAAAAAGCTTTAGTACTGCTAACTATCTTTTTAAAGCTCTAGATCAAAAGCTTCTTACTAAACAAGAAGAGGAATTACTAGCCGGTATATATAAAGAAAACTTTGGTTCTAAAAATAAAGAACTTACCGGTGAAGCATTAATTGCTAGAAATGAACTAGTATCTCGTAATTTACGACTTGTTATTAGCATTGCAAAGCGCTATGTAAGAAAGGGAATGGAACTAGAAGATCTAATTCAAGAAGGAAATATAGGCCTTATGAAGGCAGCGGATAAATTTGATCCCTCTAAGGGATTTAAGTTCTCCACCTATGCAACATGGTGGATCAAGCAGGCTATTACTCGCTCTATTGCTGATCAGTCTCGTCTTGTCAGAATACCAGTCCACGTAACAGAACTATCTAGCAAAATAGCTAGGGCCTATAAAGAACTTGTGGGTACAAAAAAATATATAACTTCTGAGGATATTTGTCAGGTTACTGGAATTGATCCTAAAAAAGTAAAAACACTAATGGGTGCCATGCAAAAGCCATTAAGCTTTGAAAGTCCCATAGACGGCACTGATTTAACCATAGGTGATGTATTGGCATCAAGAGATGCGGAAAACAAAGATGACATAGAACTTAAAGGGAAAGCATTAGATCAACTAGATCTAGCCCTAGACTCTCTCCCCTTGCGAGAGAAACAAACCTTAAGACTAAGACATGGAGTCGGAAAAGATTTGCCACAAACTTTAGAATCAGTTGGCAAAAAACTCGGCATTACAAGAGAAAGAGTAAGACAAATTGAGATGAGAGGCCTACGTAGACTCAGAGCTAATTATGTTCTTAAAAAAGAATGAAGAATCTCTAAAAGACGTTGTAGCCTATAATTATGACACTATATATGATGGTGGAGGCTTCTACATAGCCAAAGGCTATCAAAAAATTGTAGAATCTTATCTAGATTTTTGGGGCGAATGTACAGAGAGTGGCCAGTGCCGCACTTCATGGACGCGGGGTGATTCGTGCTACTTTAGTGGTGGTGATAGTTATGAGTCATGTCTAATGGCTTGTAGAAAACATAAAAACATATTACTAGAAATACTGTGCGCCGATGTGTAAGTTGATATAATAGACTTATACGGAGGGCACCATGGCAGATCTTACCGCAGCAGTATTAAATGTAGATAAAAATTTAACATCAGGTGAAAGATATATCTTTCTTGGGGACGGAGATTTTGATGGAGGAGTAGGTGAAGGAGACAGCTTCAGTGGCGGTGGTCCCGACTTCATAGATATTTATGCTGCACTTGGTAGACGTGGATCTAAAATAGATATTCTCCTAGCAGAAGCAACCGGTGGTCCCGGTGATGTGCTTATGATGCAGCTATGGCCGAATGCAAGAAAGAAGCTTTATAAACATGACTATCAATTACAGCGCACGCCCATTCCGCAACCGTGGCCAATATTGGCAGATGTAACAGAAGTCACTACGACTAGCAATCCTATATTAATTATGGCAGCTTCTGGTAATACAGTTACTTGGAGTTATAATGGCCCACCATTTGCTAATTTAATGATTGGTCTTCAAATTATAGGTGCTGCTGCTGTTGCGGGAATGACTATTAATATTAGTTAAAAAATAAACTATCTTTTACTAATTACACACATGCCTAAAATAGGATCACTTGCTCCATTATAAATGGGTAATATATCTACAGTCCACTTTTGATCTAATGATGTAGATAACTCCGCATGGGTTTTGTCATAGTCTATTGAAACTGACTGACCTTTTAAAATTCTACTATAAATTTCTGTTTTAATAGCCTTAGTCTCAGAACACCAACACTGAACATCTTTGAGGTTAGACCCAAGTAAGTTTTTATAGGGAGATAGATCTAAAAGACTTCCTCCTGTATATACATAGTTATATTCTTTATCAAATACTGCGAGGACTACATTAGGCATATTATTTATCATGGCCTCGAGTAATTGAATATGGCCATATAATATATCACTAATATTTTTAATAGCCTTGGTCTCAGCACTAATATTTTTAACCACCTTCGCACAGGACTGACTAGACATATTTGTTATCTCCTAAAATAATGAATTAATAAGCACAGGTATAGTTCCACCTATAACACCTAGTAAGGCAATTAACAATTTATTCTTTCTATTAGCCAATTGACTTTTAACACTTTCTTGTTTTTCTAATTCCTCTATTTTCTTCTTAAGAAGATTGTAACTAATAGTTAAATCTTTTGTATCATCCAAAAGCTCTTTACTATTTTCTACTAGGTTCTTTTCAGAAGTTTCTAAATGAGAAATTCTAATGTCCATAGAGTGTATGTTATCACTTTGATCATCAATGCGAGCCTCAAGAACTGTAATTCTATATTCACTGCCTTCTATTTTGGCAAGCAAAGATCCTAAGTCTTTAAAAATTAATTGCAACGATTGAGATGTTAATATTTCAGACATAATTTATATAAAACCCCTGTAAAATAAAATTAGCATAAAGAATACATCTCGTCACACTCTTATATTTTACCAAATGGAGATCCTAAAGTAATGTCCATAATTGTATTTGGAGACACAATACTAGATATTTTTACAGTCATTGACCTGGCAGGGCAAAATCCAGATCAAAATGGTGACAAAAAATATACCATGCCAAACCCTAAAGACATACAAATTGAATGTGGCGGTGCTCTAAATGTAGCAGAAAACATTAAATCCATGGATAAAGAAGCCACTTACTATGGTTATTATGATAAACAAATTAAGAGCATTGCGAATTCAAAATTAAAGCAATTGTTAGAAATAGATAATATTAGAACTGTCAAGCGTTATGTTGATAGGGAAACAGGGACTCATTTACTTCGCTTAGATAGCCAAGAGCAATATAAGCTATTGCAAATACCTTCAAAAAAAGAATTAGAAAATGCTAAGGTTTTAATCTTTAGTGACTATTTACACGGAACAATTAATAGTAACTTTGTTAGTAATATACAAAATCTTTCCCAAGCACCTATCATCATAGATACAAGAAATCCTTTGCTTTGGCTTAATACTAAAAATTGTATTTTTAAACTTAATAAAAAAGAATGGATAACTCTACTAAGAGAAGATTCTCTTCAAATGAGAAGTAACAATACATTCATAGTCACAGACGGTCCCTATCCGGTGAAACTTTATAATCACATTTCTAAGAAGTTAACAAGTAAAATCTTTGTTCCTAAAGTAAATGTTATTGATACAACAGGGGCTGGAGATGTTTTTGTTGCTGCAATGGCAATTGCAATGACAAAAGATATGTCCGAAATAGAATCAGTAGAATATGCTTGTAGCTTAGCCAGTCTATCGGTTACATTACTAGGAACAGAAAAAATAACAATTGAGTATTATCTAAAACATACTAAGCTCTCTCACTGAACTAAAGGAGTAAAATTTACTATAATGAGCCTAGATACAATTATATCTGAACTAAAGAAATACTTACCTCAGTATTTAGAATCTCAAAATATAAAGATAGGATTATCCGGATCTCTGTGTTGCTTAAGTCCCTTGCATGATGACAGTACTGCCTCAATGCAACTTAATACCAAACAAGATTCGAGCTATGCATATTGCCATGGATGTCATGTTACATATGATATATTCTCTGCAGCTACTATTATGGAAGATCTTCCTTCAGCCGGCATACCCTGGCTTGAGGAAAATGTATTAGAGCTTGCTAAAAGATTTAACTTAAGTGCTCCAGACGCAGTCAGTTTCCTGCAGCGTGATCCAAAATATGCACTTGCACTTAGAGCTTTTAAGGATGCTGCCATTTTAATTAAAGAGATGGGCATTAGCTCTGATGAGCCTAAGAAGTATATTGCAGAACATGGATGGACCGAAGCAGTTGTAGCAGAGTTTATGCTTGGATCTATAAACTGTGGAGATATGATTAATTATCTGGTGGACTCTGGGTACAATTCAGATTTTCTTGATGAAATAGGCTTGGTAGATCACCGGCTATTTTCGGCAAGCAATCTAATATTTCCAATTAAAGATACAAATAATCGAGTTGTAGGATTTACTGCTAGAAGATTTGACTCTTCACCTAAATATATTAATAGCCAAAGTATTAGTACATACTCTCCCTATAAAAAATCGGAAGTATTGTTTGGTGCCCATAATTGTAAAAACGGTAAAGGACCACTACACATATTCGAGGGCCAAGGTGATGTTATAACAGCATGGCAACATGATATAAATGCAATCAGTACCAATGGTACTAATATAAGCGAAAAGCAAATATTAACTATAAACAAATTAAATGCACCTGAAATAATCATTGCTTTAGATGACGATCAACCAGGAGAAAACGCCTTACTTAATAAGTTTATTCCGCAAGCATTGAGAAATCAAATGCATCCGATTCCGAAAGCAATAATCGGTAAATTTCAAGGAACAGATCCAGATGAATATATTAGAAAACATGGTAAGGATAAATTTCTAGAGCTCGGAGGAAAAGCCAATTTAATTACAACAGTATATGCACACAATACAGACATGTCTCCTGAGGTCACCTGTGAAACATTAATAGAGATGTGTTCTTCCTATATATCTCCTATTGCTCGTAGCCTAGTGTCTAAATCTATTGCAATCTCAACTAATATTAATGAGGCAGCAATATTTGCCAGACTAGATGAAATAGAACAAACTAGAAGAGCAAAAAATGATATAAGAAAAACTAATATCGTTGATAGTACAATTAAAAATCTATCTAAGCAACCACATAATGCTTCTCAAATATTAGTAAATGCCATAAGTGATCTTGAAACAATTAGCCATGCTCACAACTCTATGCGCAGTGAATCCTTCTTGTCATATGTTAAAGACGTAAAGCAAGAAGAAGAGATCAGAGAAGATACACACCCAGGGTTCATATTAAGAGACTTTATAAACATACAGAAAGCCCTTAGGGGCGACTGGCAAGAATGTATGATCATAATTGCAGGTGATGAAAACACAGGGAAGTCTACACTTGCAGACGCAATTGTCTATAATATAACCAGTGAGCCAGAAAATAATGCAATGGCTATCATTCATCTTACAGATGATTCGGTAAAAGAAAGAATTAAGAAATTCATATGCCTTGCGGACCAAGAAATTGGAACAGGAATTTTAGCATATGAAAACGTAGCCTATCCTAATTGGACCAATGGTCTATCGGAAACAGTTCTTAAAAATCAATTAGAAGCACGAGAAAAAGCATATAAAAGATTCTATGAACTTTGCCTTGATGAACGTATAATCTTAAAGGACGCAAGAGATAGCACAGATCTAGACTTTGGAAGATCTATGTTAAAATATTATAGACAAAAATATCCTAATAGAAAGATTATTAAAGTCACAGATAGTATTAACAGAGCAAAGGTCAGTACAGCAATTAGCGACCCGCGCATGGCAATGACCTATAGATCTGGCTGTCTGAAAGAAGATGCTGTGAAATATGGCTCGACTGAATTAGTTGTAGCAGAGTTTAACAGACCAATGGATAGGAATCCTGTGAAGATCATTCTTCCAAACATGAAAAGATTAGCAGAGGCAAGGGCTCTAGAATTTGACTGTCAGGCAGCGTTGCTTCTTTATAACGATGTACACATCAGGGGAGAGAATGCAACCATATTGTGGAGAGACGAATATGGTAATGTCCGACCCAGAAATATTATATGCATCGGCAAAAATAAAATTAGTAACTGGAAGGGAAATCTTGTTTATAACCTAGACGAAGTAAGAGCAAAATTTACCCAAATAGATAATGAAGTAGCATATCAAGACCAAATAAATGAAGCCAAACGACTAGTTCACAAAGAAGAAAATTATAAAAATAAAATAAAAGAAAGAGAAAGCCATGATGAAGAATATGATTATGAAAGCAAGCAAGGTAACAGTAGAAAGAAACCGAAGATAAAGCTTGCTACATCTGTAGATATATAAAATATTAAAGGAGATAAAGATGCTAGAAAATGTAACTTGGTTATTACACAGAACTTACGATACTGGAATTAAAAGAAACGGACTTTTAGTACGCACAGATAAGGGAACCATGGAAGTGGACCTTACCGATAAAGCAATTGTAGAACCTTCAAATGTTTCTAATACCGACTGGACAGTAAGAAAAGATTTAGCAATAGATGTTAGAATGCCCAAGTCCATAGCGGGAACGGATATTTATAATATAATACCCGCATCTGCATCTTTTGAAAACGCTGTAGCTGCGGTCATGAATAGCAGGGAGCTAAAAGAAAAACTACGTGTTGCACAAGCTTGGAAAAGAGTTAGTAAAAAACGCGTAGCCGATCTTGCCTCCCAATCACCTGACATATTTACAACTGCTACAGGTATAAGGATAAGGCAAAATGAGGAAAAAGAAGAAAGTTAAACTTTATACGATAACGGCGGTTATTGCCGTTGTTATATTAGTAGGACTTGGGGCGTTAGCATTTAAATATGTAAAAGGCTTTGAGCTTAATCTTCTGGAAGAGCTAAGAGGCTCCAAAGAACTAATTGAACATAGATTCAATCTTCTGGAAGAAAATATTGCCCAGTCTTCTACTCAATCTCTAGACCAAGATGAACTATTAAATCTTCTCGGAAAAATTTCAGAAAATAATTACTTAATACTTGAACGATTCGAAGATCTTGAAATAGAACCGACAGTAATAACTCGTACAACGGGAACCGTAGAAGGTGAAGTAGTTACTTTATATGTAGAAACACTTGCAGACATTCCCAGAGAATTCATCTTTAGTACAGAAGCAGGCATGCCCTTAGCTTACTATACTATCACTACTGATGAGGATGGATCCTATGAAATGGAAACGGGTACCTATACTTTAACCGTAGTCATTAATAATGTAAGTGGCTACAGTGAAGCCCACGCACCTTTGGTCATTACAGAAGCATTAATAAGTTCATCTGGTGGCGATGAAGAATACCCCATTAATATACAGTCTTCTGCTACCTGGCATGCAATAGAAAGCCCAGTTGAATTTCACTGGCTAGATCCCCAATTAGAAATTGGGGCATTTACAGGCTATAATCCTTTTAGCCTAGAAGCAGCATTTGGAGGAGACTTAGGTATGACTCTTATGTCATATGGTACTGGCGACAGAGATATATTACGCGTTATCAGAGCAGGCATTGGAACCGATGGTAGCTCTATAGGCATCACAGCAAGTCCTATAGGCTTTAACATAGGAGAACCTCTACCTGTTGTTGAAGATCTTTGGATCTATCCATCAGTCTATATGGAGATAGGAAACTGGAAGCCAGCTATTGTACTAGGCTTATCCAGCACACTATAGGAAAAGAGATGCCACTATATACGATAAAATGTAATAGCTGTGACTCTGAATGGGACGAGCAGCTAACATTAAAACAATTTGATGAATTTATAGAGTGTGTAAAAAATAACACACCTAGAACATTTACCAATTCAAATAATCTAATTATTCCCTTAATATGCATGGAATGTCAATCTATTGATGTTACTAACGTAATTACCTGTACAAAGACCAAGCATTTAAGCTGGAGTACCTGGCAAATTATGTGATGTGATAAGCATAGAGAAAAAGTCAAAAGAATTAACTATATACGATCTAAGCCTGTATTCTTACTGTCCTAGATTGTATAAGTATTATTATAAGAATAATTTAGAACCAGAAACCTTCTTCTCTTCTGCGGAGCTTCTCATAGAAAAGATATGTACTTGGATATATACTTACTTATTAGCTTCGGAAAAACCACCTAGCTACAATCAATTAGATAGTTTGTGGGCACAGAACCTACCAAAAAATCTAAACGAAACATATGTTAAACATGCACTAATACAGTTTCGTTATATAATGACCAATGAACTGTTTACATATTTACCTGCCTATACTAACTACCCTGTTAGACACATAACAAATAATATTATTTTGAATTCTCACGTTCCTGTCATTACAGAACATGAGGGAAAGTTATCCGCAATATTCTTTAAAGCTTTCCCAAGCACTCACTATCAAAATGATCTTCACATAAGATTTGCTGCGCAAAAATTAGCTGAAATATCTGATCTTGAATGCATACTTATTTATAATTTAAATTTAAATAAAACTGTTCCCTCAATGCATCGTCTTTATATAAACGACTTAAACAGCAAAATGCTTTACAATGATATTGAAGGGATGATGACTGCTTGCGTAAAAGGACCATATTCTCCAATCTTCAGATGCCAAAGGCGATCTTGTATTCATTGGGATGATTGCATTATTGGCAGCTCTCCGTGAGCTTTAAGCAAAATGTTAATATAATAGAAATAACACATCCGGAAATTAGAATAATTAGAGACTTCCTCACTCTTGTATTATGCGAAGACTGTAATATGATATTGGCAGATCGAGTAAAAGATAAAGAAAAAATAACCATTCCCTTTAAACAAACACACATTAAAATAATTAATCAAATTATCGAACATGCATATTGCCCAGAAAGAGGATCTCTGGCTGACCAGATCACAGAAAATAGTTATTTATCTATTTGTGATGCTCACTATATACTCTTTAAAAAAAAAGAATATGATAAAATATAGATAAATGCACTTTAAATTAGCAGATACAAATAGATATTATCTTCCTAATACGAAAGGACAATTTACTCATTTAGCTACAGTACATTATGGCGTAAGAGAATTCATATATTTTGCAGATAATATCAAAATGCAAAGCTGGGTTGAGGAAATTACTGGTGGTGGCTTAAGGGAGATCGAAGATGATGAACTATGGAACACAATTTGTGCTTTCCTAAAGGAAAGAAAAATTGGTATGATAGAAAATCATGGTAAAAGGTAACAATAATGATTGGCGATCCAAATTTAAATGCATCTAAAAGACACAGAGAATTATATAATATATTCTTTAATTCCCCCTACTTCAAGAAAATGGTAATTAAGCAAGAAGTAAGTGTTCGGGATTTAGTCCCTGCATATCCTACAGCTCGACATAAAACCGATTGGTATATAAAAGATCTAGGTGTAATCATTGAAATAATGGGTGAGCAACACAGTAAGCCTGTGAACTTTGGCGGCGTGCACACACACATAGTGAGAACAGAATTCGGCAATATTAAAAAAAGAGACAACATGAAAAAGCATGCTCTTATTGAAGAAGGCTATACATATGTTGAGCTGTGGTATAACGAGCCTTTAACCGAGCAATATGTCATATCAAAAATAGAGAAGTGTGTAACACAAAGCAAAAACAATACTACGCCTCAGGTAGAAAATACAAAATCATTTGAGGAGAAAGCAAATCTTGATATTAACAAAAGACAAAAAGCACTTGCTAAAAAATTCGGGAGAAGAAAGTAGCAAACAAGATGATGGCACAGTAGGTGTTATAAATCTTGGTGGCGATGGCTTACCAAGGATAGTCACCCTTTGGGGCAAAATAGGTCCAGAGATGAGTAGACATACAATTCAATATATTCTTGAGCTTACAGCAGAAGATCCTACAAGCCCAATCGAAATGTGGATCAACTCAACTGGCGGAGACTATGTAGAAGCAACTGCAATATATGATATTATGCAATATGTTCCTTGTCCCATACATACAATTGCAATTGGTGAAGCTATGAGTGCGGCAACACTATTACTTGCAGCAGGTGAACCGGGCTGCAGATCAATATTTCCTCACACACGGCTTATGATTCACCAACTGTCATATTCATATAGTGGTACGCTAACTGACATGAATAATATGCAAAAAGAAGTAAATACAATGCAAGGAATGATGGCTAAAATGATGGCCAAACATACTAAGATGACTGCCAAACAAGTCCAAAAAGTATTTGAAGCAAACCTAGATGAGTATTTGTCTCCTAAGCAAACAGTTGAAAAAGGCTTTACAGACTTTATAAGAGGTAAGGAAAAATGAGCTTAGTTGGAGTAGTTTCTAAAGAAATAGCTGGCAGATTTAGACTGCTGCAAGAAGGCTTTAGGCCTCTACAAAATGTAACAGACCTAATTAGCACTCTTGAATATTTTATGTTCTTTGTCCAAAGAGAGCAGGCAGAGGAACAACCTAGTTGGAAACAAGTAATACCCTATGTCGTCTTAGCCAAAGGTGACCAAGTATATGTCACAGAAAGACTAGACGGTGAGCCACGACTCATAGGAAAGCTATCGGTTGGCCTTGGAGGTCACGTTGAAGCACTCGACGCAGAAGAGCATATTAAGGGCTGTGTTGACCGCTGCATGCAAAGAGAGCTTACAGAAGAGGCAAATATAACTACATCAAGCACTCCAAAACCAATAGGCATTGTCTATAACCCTAATTCAGATGTCAGTCTAGTGCATTTAGGTATAGTATACTTATATGAGCTAGGCGTTAATGATACAGTCTCGATTAAAGAAACTGATAAACTAAAAGGTTTTTTCGCCAAGCCCGCAGAGGTAGATTTACAAAGTGCAGAAGGATGGTCAGTACCAATCTTAAAATTCCTTATGCACCAGGAAGAAAATGGCGAGAAAAAAATATAGAAAAATATGTAATTTCACATTTTATGGTGAGCCACTAACAAAAAGCAACGGTATTATTGCCCGATGGAATTTTAAAAGAAAGGCGATAGACATAAGTCATAAGAAAAGTACATTAGTTTATGAAGCCGCATTAAAAGAATATGCAAATAGTCATTGCGATGAACGTGACATTAAACCTACAAAACACCACATAAGACTTAAAGTAAATTATTATCTTAAGTCTAGAAGATTAAAGGATCTTCCAAACTTACCAAAAACTACATGTGATGCACTCATTGGTAATGTATATATGGATGACTCACAAATTGTAGAAATGTCTATAAAGAAATTCTATGATAAGGAAAATCCTAGAGTAGAAGTTATTGCAGATGAAGTTTTAATACCAGATGGAACAAGCTATACCGACCTATATCCCCTCAGTTATGAACCTACAGCAAATGCAGGAAATGATTTCCCTAGTGAAAAGGGAACCAGAAAAGATAAGTCAATTGCTAAGGTATCTAAGCCCGCTGCTAAAAGACGTAAGAAGAATCGTTCTAGGAAAAGAACTAACAAGTGAGTTCCAAAGAGAAGAAAAAAAACGCATATTTAATACTTTGGCAACCTATGGGGACCCACAAAATCTATTAGAGCAATATAGAGAAAACATTCTCACTAGTAAAGAAGACTTTACACAAGAATTATATTTAATAACACTAGAGTTAATAAGTAAATATAATCCAAAGGCAAGCTTTCTAACATACATTACAACACATTTAAGATGGGAAGTAACAAAAAAAATAGGAAGACTACGCAAAGAAACCCCTGGAAAATTAACAGATATAGAAATGCCCTTTACACTGGGCGCCCAAGTGTATATGTTAAAGAATAAATATAAATCTTTAATTAAATTAAGAGTAAATGGCGCAACAATAAGAGACATAGCAACCCTTACATTAAGTAAGAAATCAACAGTATATAATAGACTAAGAGAGCTAAGGAGGCTACTAATATGAGTGACAGACTGTGGACAAGCGACCGACACCAAGATGACATTGTTAAACGGAATACTGGTGGGTCAAATTTGAAAAGAGAAGAAATGAAACAAAAGCCAATAGGTTTAGAAACACTATTGTCAGGATTGCCAGATACCGAAGATGATCTTATGCAAGTTGTCTTTAACGCTCTAAGATCTGTGCCCATGATCCAAGATTTTACTTTACAAACGGGCTTATATGAAAACATCTCGGTTAAAAAGACCACTCTATCTGATGTACAAAGCAGAGCAAAGAAAGACATCGCGGAAATGGTAACTCGAGAAATTTCAAGAGATCAAAGCATTGTAGGTATAAAGGTAGACATTGAGGGTTTCATTGAAACAGCCGTACTTAATTCAGGGAAAAGAGCAGACAAAAAGAATGCAGAAAACTTTGATCCTGCCTTTCACATTACCTATCTAAAAAGATAGGTTTTCACTCGTGACAGGTTTCTCCTGGATAACTATTATCCTCATTTAATGTTGTAATAAAATTCGCAGGCAAAAGCGCAAAGATTTTGTGTCCATCAGCTATTTCTCTACCTCCAGGACCAGACCAGGGTGCTGGTAATACAATTACTGAGTGTATAACACCTATGAGCTCTCCATAACCATTAAACACTCCGCCCCCACTAGAGCCTGGCCAGGCACTACCATCATATTCTACGCTGCGGGAGTCCATTCCCCAACTAATAACACCAGGACTGACAGCAGGACCTCCTCCATTGTGGGCGATTACAATGAATTCGCCAATTGTCCAGTCATAGTCCAAGTGAATATTTGCACTAGTTGCTTCCGTTAAAAATCCATCTAAAAAGCTTATAGCTACATCACGATTATCTAATGTCCAGCTAATAGGACCTGGGGTGATGTGCACACATTGCTGCATGAGCTCATACTTCCAGTCATAGGGATGACAAGCTGCCAAGGTACGTGTTCTGGCGGTAAAGCTACCTAACACATGGTCTGCGCTAATAACCATAGGCAAACCATTATGTTCATAATAGGTTCCAGATCCAAATGGTATGTAGGTTTCTTCTTGATTCTCATCTTCCTGGATAATATAAATACGAATCATGCTATTAAATGCTGTTTGAAATAGTTCCACTCTGGGCAGGATATGACGTGGTGGTCCGTCGTTATAATTAAGTCCATGCGAGCGCCTATCTGGTGCTACTGTTTCAACAAGAGCCTTACAGGTTATCAAACTGAAAAGCAAAAAAAGTCCTAAACTAAGTTTTATGATATTGCTGCAGTGTGTCAATGTTATTCTCTACTCCCGTCATTCGCGTTTGAAGATCTTCTATGTCTAATTGTCTAATTGAATTAAGTTGTCTTAGTTGTTCTAGCGTAGCAAGATTACTAATAGATGATATAACATTGTTAAGCGCAGCTTCAATAATCTCAACACGCCTTATAAGTGACTCAAATGCCTCACTACTTACTGCCATCGTTATCCTCCTGGTCTGGTTTTCCCTCTACTTTCTGGTCGGATTTTATTATATATTGACCTAGTTGCTTAGTCCCCCAGTCGCTTGCTAAATATGATGCCCAGGTAAAGCCCAACATACTAGAATAAATGACCGCATCCATGAGAAACAATATTTCTATGTCATAGAATAATGACATAATTAAAGACATGATTGGCGGCAATGCAAATAAAAAAGTTACTATTGCCGTCAATGCCCACATACTTCTATAGCGTCTAGATTCGTATTTAGGTTTATCTGAAACTGGGGCTAAAAATTTTAACACATTTACATTTTATCACAGGAGGTAAATTATGATGAGAGCTAAACTACAAATATGTACAGAACATGATATTAGCTATATTACTAACCATGGGTTAAGTGATCTCTTTGAATATTCTTCACTAGAGTGTCCGATTTGCATTTTAGAAGATAAGTTTGTACGGATAACAGAAACATTGGCAGACATATATTTGCAAATAGAAGAAGGGTGGGACCGAAGAGCAGAACTAAAAGATATATTAACTCTATTAACAGGGGATCTAGATCAAATGGGCTATGATACGTCTAACTCTGATGACTTTCCTTATGTTACTAAAACATTAAATGATGATCCTAAGGTAGTAGATAGTAATCAATAGATTTTCTTCTTTTTCTTTTTCTTCTTTTTAGATTGCCATATAAGTATCATGCTATATTCTCCCGAGTATATATATTACGATATCTTACCTCTCTAGCAGAGGCTGCGTCAACCCAGTCACCCAATTTATCACACACATAATTTGCTTGATCAGCATTCATAAAAGGATGAATTGGCAAAGAAAGAGAATGTCTACTGATATAAGCAGCAAAAGGAGTGGGATCATACAACAATCTATATGGCTTCTGACTGGCTATTTCAAATGGATAGTTCCTATCTGTTTCAATGTCATAGCCACTTAAATATTGTTGTAAGTCTTCTACTACCTTAGGATAGGTATAGTCTATGAGTAATGGATATAAATGAAATACATAATTTTTTCCATATTCTTTTCTAACGGTGTCAGAATTCTGAGGGTTGAGCAACGGTCTAACGTCACCTAAATCACTTAATCTATTTAAGTATATGTTGGCTATGTTCCGTCTGGAATCATTCCATGCATCAATGTGTTTAAGTCCTTCATTCAATACTATTGCTTGAATAGGATGCAACCTTAAATTGTCACCAACTATGTTGTGAATGTACTTGCTGCTTTGTCCTTGATTAATATAGGCTCTAATAAACTTTGCCAAACGACTATTGTTTGTTGTGACAGCGCCGCCTTGTCCCCAGCAACCTAAGTTCTTAGTAGGGTAGAAACTATAGGCAGTAGCTACACCATAGGTACCTACACTCTCTGCACCTATTGCCTGACATGCATCTTCAACTAATATTACACCGTTGATCTGGCACCAACTAAGCAAATCTTCCATTAAAGTTGTATTAACATAACCATACATGTGAACAGGTATGACACAGTCTAGCTCCAAATCATTAGGACTGTTCAGCAAACTTTTCCAATTATCAATTAAAACTACTTCTAAGTTAGCATGTTCGGCCGCAAAAGCCGTAGATATAAAAGTATTAGACTGAATGCCCACTCTATTGCCCGGACTCAAATCTAGGCCTTGTAAAATACTTATCAGGGCAGCTGTACCTGAACTAGTACCAATTGTATGTTGCTTATTAGTATATTTAGAAAAATTCGACTCAAAGGCATCTAGAGACGGTCCTCTGACAAAAGAGGACTCATCTACTAGATCACCTATTTTTGAGAGAATACCTTTCTTGGCTTCTGACCATTGAGAAACAAGATCTGTGAATTTAACTTCCATGTTAAAAATTACTTACGCAAGATACTTATTAAAAGCCCATTTGCCTAGAAAACCAACGACTGCGCCGAGGGCCATAAAACCTACTATTTCCATAGTGCTACCTCCTTTTTAGTTATTACTTTATTAAGCATTTCTGTATGTGGGATACAAGGTTCTAAATAAATTGTTGTATTAAATAATTCGCTTTTAACATATTCGCTATCACAATAATAGCGACAATTACATTCTAAACCAATTATAGAAAATAAATCATCAAAGTATTTGCCCATAGGGGTAGAAACACCATTTTCTGAAGTTACTATATTCATAATATTATGTTCTATTCCTCTGTAGTCGTCATAAAATCTAGTAGGACATCTGCATGTTCATTACAAAGATCTATGTGCCACGACATTGAACTTGATCTATTTCTTAAAATTGACATGTAGTTTGGTTCTCCGATTCCCATTTTTTCTGTTTGCTCTTCTCTAGGGCTTGCAGTTCTATCGCCAGCCACAATAGCACACGTTTTGCAGCCAGTGATCCTATGCCAAGCAACAATTGTTTCCCCACTTTTCGTAAGATAACCGCATTCATTTGTTAAATATACCCTCATATCGACACATTATACAGAAACCATTTTATAAAATTAATCACAATATTCTTGCAGAATAGATCCCGGAACTAAAAAGAATTTCAACATCTTCAATTTTGTGCAGAAAAAATACATTAAATTTTATTCATATAATATTGATCCATAAGTCATTGAAATTAATAAGAAAAAATACTATTTAATAAGGTCAAAATTAGTCAATAATGTTTCTATATAAAAAGTATAAAACATTCTATTTATTGAATATCAAAGAAGAAAACTATTTCTAACCTCAAATATCATATGCATATTATATAGTACACTATTAAATATATTTTAAATTAGTTCAAAAACGATAGGGGTCAAAACAGAGGAGGGCCAAATCTAATGATAATAACAAATACAACAATATTGCAAATTAAAGACGACGAACTAAAAGACGCAATTCTTGCCTATATTTGCAACAGTGTTTGTGATACTGTTCTTCACAACGAGCTTCGAAAAAACAAATATGACAAAAGATGGCGCATAGGATATGACATTTACAGAAAGCACTGGGAAATAACAATTACAGATGAGGATATGTAAGCCCTATGTACTCAGCAATGTGCTATAGACATGACAAAAAGTGGCGTCGTGAATATTCCAGACTAAAGAAAGCCTGGGAAGACACATATAGCAATCAGCAAATTGCAGAATATGTTGATCAACATGGAGACACACTTGGATTAATAGGCCGAATTACTAATCATAATGACAAAGGCTGCCTGGCATGCAGAAGGGAAAAGAAAATAAACCACTCACCTAATTGCAGGTGGCATAAAGACTCACACATCTGTGATTGCGGAGCATTTTATATATGAATGATGAACATTTAGATGTAACAAAATATATTTATGACGACAACATTGGGCGCGTCCAACTAATTCAGCATTGGGGAACCGATGCAACCATTGTCAAATCAGCCAGAGTCAGTTTTGGCAACGACTCTGATAATGAAGAGCTGTCTGATAAAGACAAAAGATTGATAAAATATTTAATAAAACACAGACATACATCTACCCTTGAACATTGTGGCGTAACTTTTAAATTTGTTGTGCCTTTGTTCATCAGAAGCCAACACCATCGACATCGTACATGGTCATATAATGAAATTAGCAGACGCTACACTGATATAAACTTACAATTCTATTGCCCGGCAGCCTTTAGAACACAACATAAAAGCAATAGGCAAGCCTCTAATGCAAAAAATCTAATCAACCCCACGGTGCACTATGCTTTGAGTAAAACTACAGCCAAAAAGGCTCTTCAGGAACATCACAACCTATCTCTAGAGTTATATAACTCACTCATTCATCAGGGAGTTTGTAGGGAACAAGCCAGAGGTGTGCTGCCTCAAAACACATATACTGAGTATTATGGTACAGTTAACTTAAATAATCTTTTAAAATTTATTGACTTACGTACACACCAGGGTGCACAGTGGGAAATACAAAAAGTTGCAAAAGCTTGTCTAGTAATAGCCGAGGATCTGTGGCCTGTTGCAATTAATGCATGGACATCATGCCAGCAGGAGTTAGTTGATTAATTAATGAGGCAGAAAAAAATATTTTTCAAAGTAATTATATGGCGAATCATTTCCATAACATCTATGCTGCTAACTCTTTGGGCCTTAACAGGTGACCTTGTTGCGTCAACAAATGTAACTGTTATAGTTCAAATGATACAAACAGTTATACACACAATATTTGAATCAATTTGGGAAAGAAAAAAACTAAAAAATGGATAAGATAAATCAAAAATATAATAAAAATTTTGAAATGATATTTGATGTAATTTTAGTAATACTTATAATGATATTGATAATCTTCTTTACAAAAATGACTAATGACTATGCTGCCACAAATAAAGTAGAGGAAAACACACGGATACTAGAAGATAATGGATAAAACAAAAGACCCAAAATTCCCACTCGAAGTATTGAAAATTACCGACAATCCAGATGGCACAGCAGATATTAATCTTGACGTCTCAGATGAATTTCAGGCATGGTTTAAAGAAAAACAAGGCTTAAAGCGTTGGAGTAAGAAACGATTTGAACAATGGGTAATAAAATCATTAAAATTATATAAGGAAAACAGTAATGAGGATGACCAATCTTAAAACAATTTACTTAACAGAAGATGAGCTAAAAAAGGCAATAATTAATTTCTTATCTAGTAATGGAGAAGAAAAAGTATCTCAACATCTAGCAAACAATGAATGCTCAATGCAATGGCGATTGGAAAATTATGAAGACCAAGAGTTTGCTATTTCAATTGACGCTGAATTAGAAGACTTAGGTCAGGGTGACCGCGCCATCCTTGCAGGGCTTCTGAAGAATTAATTTTAATAAAGACATGATACAACTAAGGAGTGAATAAATTTAGCATGAATGACCTAGAAACTTTAGATTCTCTGATTAAAGATATACACATAATGAAGGAAAAAAACTATTCTTTAATCCCGCCTAGTCTAAACAACGATAGTGTCATATCAATCATTCAAAAAGCAAGAGATTTCCTTGCAAGATCCTCCGAAACTAAAGAATAGATAAAAAAGGAATTAATTATTAGTTAATTAAGTATCTAATTTATAAACAAAAATCATAATTCAAGGAACCAAAATGGAATGAATTATAAAAGTAATGAACAAGGAGACAAATATTCATGAATAGATCTAAGCTCGCAGAATATATTTGGTTAGACGGTACTCTGCCAACTGCCCAATTAAGAAGTAAAACTAAAGTAATAAATGAGCGACATGCGTGCGCACCGACATGGAGCTTCGATGGATCAAGTACTAATCAAGCACCAGGTGAAAACTCAGACTGTGTTCTATATCCAGTAGCAACTTATCCAGATCCGATTCGCGGCGGAGATAATATTCTAGTTCTTTGTGAAGTATTAAATACAAATGGCACTCCTCATGTTTCCAATACAAGAAATGAGTGTACAAACATTCACACCATATATGCAGATAAAGAAATGCTCTTTGGTCTAGAGCAAGAATATACATTCTTCAAAAACAGCAAACCGCTTGGCATAAATAATAGTCAAAAGGAACAGGGAGACTTCTATTGCGGTGTGGGCACAGACAACATTTATGGCAGAGACATTGCGGAAGAACACCTATCTGCATGTCTAGAAGCAGGTTTAACTATATCAGGTATTAATGCTGAGGTTATGCCGGGTCAATGGGAATTTCAAATAGGACCTCTACCAGCTCCTGACGTAGGTGACCAACTCTCTGTTGCTAGATGGCTCCTAATGCGAACTGCAGAGAATCATAATGTAACAGTATCTTTTTCTGGCAAGCCTGCTTCAGGCGATTGGAATGGCGCAGGCTGTCATGCAAATGTCAGCTCAGTCAAAATGAGAGAATCCTATGATGCTTGCATTACTGCCTGTGAGGCCCTAGGAGAGCGAGCAAATTATCATATAGAAAACTATGGACACGGGATCCAAGATCGCTTAACAGGAAAGCACGAGACCTGTAGTCACACAGAATTTCGCTATGGTGTTTCAGATAGAGGTGCTTCTGTCCGCATACCTTGGCAGGTATCGCAAGACCAAAAAGGTTACATTGAAGACAGACGACCTAATGCTAATTGTGATCCTTATGTTGTAGCTAGGCTTCTTACCGAAGCAATATGTAGCTAACTATAATAGGAGTGAGGCGGTATTACGCAGGGTTCTACTGAGATGATATACGACCCGGACCAAGGAATAAGAATCTTAAAAGGGAATACTTGGTCAATTGCAGGTGAAAATCCTGCCATTCCTTCAAATGAAGTTGCCCCGATTGTAAAGATGAAGCGGGAGAGGGATAAACTCCACGATTGCTAATCTGCGGGTGGGACTGGAAACAGTCAGTTAGGTGGGTTGGTTGCCTAACACCTTTTTAGGGAGAGTAAAAAAATGAGCAATGGTCGACTAACGCGCGAGGAAAAACGAAATTGGAAATACGGAATGATTCTACAAAATGTAGATGAACATGGCGAAGAAACTTACGAACTTGTAGAGCTATATAATGCAGAAGAAAATGGAAACTACAATAGCTATTGCAGTGCACGCATTTGTTCTCCCGACGAACTCCAACAAGCAGCAACAGACATAGCCAAAGATGGAATCAATACTTCATTCTATAATGAAAACAAAGAATTAAATAAAGGTAAACAAAAATACTCACTGGAAATAAAGAGAAGAAACACACCAGAGTTCTGGGTGAAATTAGAAGATGACAGCGGTAGTACATTAAAGTACATTGCAGAATTTATAACAGAGCAAGATGCAAAGTTATATACAAAAGTTATGAACATCTATGATGTTGATATATAAAATAAAAAAGGAGAAAATATACTTACATGCTAAAAGCAGCACTAGCACATTTTATAGCAGCTCGACAAAGAGCTGCTGCAAATCTTGAAAACTATCTCTCTAATCCTGTAGCGATTGGAGAACATCCCGATTTAGTCGGAGAGGTAATCACTCTTATAGAGGAGCTCGATTCTGCAAGTAGCAAAATTAACACTGTACATGAATTACTATCTGGCATGATAACGGAAGGGGAGTAACAACATGATTGCAGATGTCATTGTTGATCTGCAGTATGGAGACTGCGGAAAAGGTAAGGTTTCTCACCATTTATTAAAAAACGAAAAATATACACACTGCATTCGCTATAATGGCGGATGTAATGCAGGTCATACGATAATCCACAAAGGAAGATTATTTGTTACTCACCACATTCCTGCTGGAGTATTTTTCGGTGTTAAATCAATAATTGGCCCTGGATGTGTTGTAAACCAAAAGCAATTCTTTGATGAAGTATCTGAGTTAGAAGTAGCAGGCATTCCTGCAAGTAAATTAGTATACATTGCAAACAATGCTCATATCATCACAGAAAGGCACCTAGAAGAAGATAACAGAGATTTTAGGATAGGTACTACCAAAAGAGGCAATGGACCCGCCTACAGGGACAAATACAGCCGTTCTGGCACAAGAGCAGAAAACATAGCAGAACTACAAGATTTTACTATCGATATGTATGAAGAGTTACACAACTCTGATATTGAGCCTATCATTCTTTTTGAAGGTGCACAGGGTTTTGGACTAGACATTGACTGGGGTGACTATCCATATGTTACGTCTTCACACTGCACTATAGGCAGTGCAATATTAAATGGAGTTCCTCCAAGGGCAATAAGAAAAGTCTATGGAGTCGCTAAAGGATATGAGACCTATGTCGGTGCAAAGACCTTTGAGCCCAAACAAGACAAAGAAATTTTTACAAAAATAAGAAAAATTGGAAATGAATTTGGTGCTACTACAGGCAGGCCTAGACAATGTAATTGGCTAGACATAGCTCTGTTACGAAAAGCAATAAATATTAATGGCATAACACATCTCATAGTTAATAAAATGGATGTTTTAAAAGAAGTTAGTGTTTGGGCGATTAAAGAATCAAGTGGTATAATTACCCGTTACAACACCGAAAAAGAAATGAAAAACAGGATAAATCAAGAGGCTAAAAGCTGTGATGTAAGCGAAACATGCTTCTCCTATTCTGCAGAACAAATTTAAAACATACTGTACAATGTAGAATTATGGTTATGATTACTTTAGAACAAATTAAAGCTGCAAAAAAATATAACAAAAAGAAATCAGGAACGTTGTGGAACCACAGTCAGCTTCCATTACCATTATGTGACCTTGTAGTTGACTCAGACTCTTTTGCACTATTCATTGCCCAGGACCAATGCAAATATAACAAAACGATAGATGGCAAACTTGGACCTGACACTCTTGGTTTATATCCAGAAGCCGCCTTGATAACCCAAAAATGGGTATATGGAATTGATGTCAGTCGATGGCAAGGTACTATTAACTGGCACCTTGTAAAGCAAGATGATATAGAGTTTGCAATTATTAAATGTGCTCAGGGTAACTCACAATCACAAAATTTTGTAGAAAATGCAAAAACTGCAGAAGCAGTAGGACTAACATTAGGCTATTACGCTTGGCCTACACCTGGCACTGATGGTGAATGGGATGTAAATGACGAAATTAGAGCTATCAAACGAATCACAGACGACATGCCAGATATACATCTACCCTTTGCAGTAGACATTGAGGCAAACAAAGAAGGTCTTTCCAAAGAAGACTATACCAAATGGATGACAGAATACTGTGAAGCACTTGAGGGCATATTTCCTACCGGTGTTATGCTATATACAAGCAAACGTAATGTAGACGAATTTTTTACTACAGACCATACTTTAGGTAAATATCCGCTATGGTGTCCTCGCTATGGTAGTAATACTGGTAATATTCAAGATTCAATTCAACCGGAAATTCCACATGGCTGGGACAACTGGATAATTTGGCAATATACAAGCAAAGCCAAAGTGGCAGGCATTACAACAAACGTTGATAAAAACATTGCTCGCTATGAATGGATATATAAATATCTAAAACGATAGTCATTCTATACAAATCTCTTCAAAGATCAAATCCAAACTAATACTAATACTGCGAGAAGACGCAGTAATATCAAAGTATCTTAGCCCTTCTCCAAATATAAATGGAGTATAATTAGAAAAATAGAAAGGATTAGTGATAACAAACATCTCTAGGGGGTCACCATCGGTCCAACTGTCATTAGTGGTAGAATTACATCCAGGTAATATACAGTGTTCGGTTAAAAGTGCTACATCTTCAGGAGCTATTTCCCTTTGGGTTTGAACTTGTTCGTCCCCAATAATAATAATAATAGGCGTAGCATCACTTCTCCAAGCTAAACCAAAAGGATTGCCTGGATCAGCAATATCATATAGAGCATCTAAGACTGGCTCATCTGCTCCCGATGTACATGTCACACCACTAATACTTGTTATAAAAGAACTGATATCTGCTAGCTGTGTATGTAATATAGGTATAGCTTCTGACGGCATAGCCGGTGGTGCACTACCACTGCCATGGGTAATTAAACTAAAATGATGATCAGATCCAACAAGACCAGCCGTATAGGCAGTAATAGCATCAATGAGATCTGTTACAGAGCCACACATGCTTCCTGACAGATCTAGTACAAAAACAATATCTGTAGCCTCATAAACCATTTCCGGATTATCAATGATGCCATCGCAATCATTATCTAACCCATCACATATCTCTTCTTCCGGAAGTACTTGATCAAGACATTCACTCCAAATACCCACATAACATTCAGTAAACCCAGCAATGCATTCACCTATATCTACTGTATCTGGGTCGCCTTCATAACAGCTAAAAATAAGATCCTCATCTATTAAGCCATCACAGTCATCGTCATGATCATTACATATTTCATCTTGAGGAATTTCTCCCTCACATTCTCCCCACTCTCCATCTATGCAAACTTGTATTCCCCAACCACATGGCCTAGCCATGCAAGGTTGTATCTGACCATCAATACATTCACAATCTTCATCTGTTTCTCCGTCGCAGTCATTATCCACTCCGTCGCAAATCTCTTCTTGTGGTTGCAACGCAGAACAGTCTACCCATCTTCCTTCCTCACAAATTTCTTCACCTAAGCCGCACTCTGTTGAACAAAGCCTAAACAGATCTTCGTCTGTAAGCGCATCACAATCATCATCTAATCCATTGCAAACCTCTACATTAGGATAGACTGCGTCAAGGCAGTGAAGGTCACCATCTATGCAATAGTTAATTCCCAAAAGACATATGCCTTCGTCATATAGACCGCATTCTCCATAGTCTGCATCTGTATCAATAACACCATTACAGTTGTTATCATAACCATCGCACACTTCATTTTCTGGACCAGTATAGCCTTCACATTCTTCCCACTCTCCATCAACACAATTTAAATAGCCCATGTGGCATATGGAATATGGGTTTTCATCAAAATATACTAGTCCTAACCCTTCATATCCTGGAGGGTGACACGCAAGTGGCTTTACCTCGTCTGTAGTTCTGTTGCAATCATTATCTAGGCCATCACAGATTTCTTCAGAGGGAAAAACATTTTGTTCACATTCTCCCCACACTGTAGCTATGAGCGGATCCTCTGTTTCTAAAATACAAGTCTGAATACCATAGCGACATTGCCCTATGTTCTCATCTATGATACAGTTTTTTGTCTGAGCCTCGTCGCATGTATAATAAGGCTCTGGAGGTGGTTCAGGTGGCGGGGAAGGCACAGTGGGAGAGTCGCTACAATGTAGTAAGAATAAAAGTAGAAAGAAGAACCTACCCGCAAAATGCTTCATACCATGAAAGTCTCCCAGAAAAACCTACTATTAATTTTAACACAATTAAGAAGTATAAGGCGATCTAGGAAAATTTTTCCATATTAATTTGTACTTATACCTGCAGTAATACTACGAAAATCTAGATAATAATTACTATCTCTTTGATTCGCAATGATTCGCATGTCTCTTGTGCGAATGACGAAGGCAGTCGGATATGCAACGATGTCAGATGAATTTGTAAGAAAATTCATAATAGGCCAGGTATCTGCATCTCCTACTCGGAATCCAGATGTAATGCCTAGATTATTAACATAGTCATGTGCATAGTCACTTGGAGCAGAAACACCAGTATCTGTTTGAAGTTCTGCATAAATAATTAAAACATTATTTTCTCGCAGTTCTTCTGCCATGGCATCAATATAGAGCATGTAAGCAGGGCAATAGGGACACCAGCCGGCACCGATTGCAAGAATGATCGAGTCATAATGTGCAATATCAATTCCAGAGCCACAATATTGATCTAGGAAATGTAACTCTACTTTGTCTCCTTCAGAGTTATATGCATTTAGCCATGATAACTCTGGAAAGATTTCATTATATAATAAACTCCCACTAGAGCCAGGATACTGACATGGCTCTGGCTCAGGGATTGGAGGGTCTGTTTCTTCTATTAAGTCAGAAGCAGAATAGGCATCAAAACACTGTGTATTATCTGAGTCCTCTAGTGTGGCGCATGAAGTGAGAAGTGAAATCAAGAATACAAATACAATAAATTCTCTTACTCTAGCCATTGCTTTCATTATAATTATAATTTTAGCATATTCAAGGGAATAGAGCTATTCAAGAATCAGATGCAAAGCTTGTACCGCAGCCACATGAACTAGTAGCATTTGGATTATTAAATACCCAATTGCCACCAAGTAAGTTTTCACTAAAATCCAACTCGATTCCATTTATGAATAAGTAACTCTTACGGTCTAAGAAAATACTCACTCCATCAAACTCATAAACACGATCATGATCTAATGGACCTTTCTCAAGTTCTATAATATACTCAAATCCAGCGCAGCCACCAGCCTTTATAGCAATGCGGAGACCATAGCTGTCTCCAAAGCCATGTTTAGTTTTCATTACTTTTATTTGTCGAATCGCGCTTTCGGTAACTCTAATTGCCATATAAGAATAGCTCCAAATATCTTATTGAACTAGGATTTCGCAAAGAAACGTTTCAATGCCTTAATCCTTTTTGTTGGGTCATCTAAGCCAGCAATCATAGTATATACACAAAGCTTCTCTCTATTGGCATCTTCATATATGCCTCTGTGAATTGTTGCTCCATTGGTAAGCGTGGCTAAGGTGTCGAAACTATATTCAATGCCTCCCATTAATCCCTCTACTTCCTCATACATTACCGTGCCACCCACGACCAGACTTGCTGCTATTGTTGCTGTGGCCAAATTAAACTCTCCCGCAAGCAAGGTTCTTTCCAAATTCTTCTTCAGAACGGTAGCTATGGATGTCTCATCCTCTATGCTCTTTACGGAAGTTAAACCTAATATCATGCAGCCCTTGCTAGACATAACTGTTTTATAGTCAGCAGGGTCAAATGATGTGTAGGCACTGTCGGTTCCTGCGAGCACGTTGAATATGTGAAATAGGCCGGCAATTGTATTGTTTAGTGTGGGCCAAAACTTCTTAACAGTGAGACGGGGATAAAGTTTATTGATTTTATCATTATCTACAATGATTAAAGGCGCAAACGTTCCAGTCTTTGCCGACTTGCATAATTTTGTAATGCAGCTATATGCATTGCTTGCTACTTTCTCAGAAGCACATTCACCGTTAGTTGGTAAGCTTGCAATGACTCCCACCTTAGTTGCCACATCGTCTGCTCCAATATAGGTTAAATATTTCTTAGCGCTTTCTACAAGAGCCTCGGCACTGCCTCCTCCTGTTCCACCTGCAACTCCCACACAAATTAATATGCGGTCTACATCTGATCCCATGACATCTCTAAGCTTATTAAAGACCTCTTGATTCCTTTCTTCAAATGCTGCTTTGCTCTTTTCTTGATTCTTTCCAGCTCCTTGGTCACCTAGGTGATCGATGAAGAATTTATTTTTATCTGGTATGTCGAGAGTTGCCAGGTCATGCTTGGCAGTATTAAAAGCTACTGTTTTCTTATAGCCAATATCATAGAATGCTTTAGCAATACGACCACCTGCCTGGCCGCTTCCTATGACTCCATAAACTAGGGCACCACCTGCCTCATCTTTTACTCCGTCATCTACCTCTTCAATTTCATCAAAGTCTAGATCTTCTAGGTCTAAGGTTGGTATCGATAATTCAGTCATTTTTTTCTCCTTTCTTTTTACAACGCGTGGCAGATTACCCACAGCACGCTGTTGTTCTTTTTTTACTAGAGGTGCGGCCTTAACTATCTTGCGTGGTAAATTGTTTTTTTTAACCTTGGGTGACGTTGGATCCGGAGCTGAGGATTTAAGTGACCTCATCTTCATATCACGTATGCGCCTCGCAAGCTGATAGCTATTCATCTAAATTAACACCATCTAGGCCTTATATATTATATCAGGACAATCTTTTATTAATACCCAGTTCATTAAATGCTTTAACCCAACGCCTGTCTCCTTTAAAGATAATATTTTTTGGTTTTCTTAAGTTATTTTTGGCCCAATATATTGTGTTATCACATGTCTCCAGACCAGCCTTCATATATATTGACTTTACAATGTCTTCATATTCATGATAAAGTCTTTCATTCTCTACCTTAATGTAATTGTTACCATAAAGTCTCTGGCCATTCTCTTCAATAATTTTGTTGAAATGTTTCCACACATATAGCAGTTTATAGTAGCCTGGCTTATTAAGAAGCGACCTATCTGTCTTGCTTATAAAAAGATTAGCGATGCTTTCTTGACTCCAAAAATTATAGCCGGCATGCTTATTAAAGAAAATGTTTGGATCTTTAGCTATTGGTCTACTATAGTCTGACCTGCAAATATGAGAGGCAACCCAACGAATAGGATGCTTTACTATGTGGATAAACACTGCATTTGGATCTAGTCTGTGAAGCTCCTCAACCAGAAATGTAGCTCGTGTAAACTTGAGCAAAGAGTTATCATTATACTCAAGTAAAAACTTTATATATCTAACTATCTCTGGATTAATGTGCTTGTTAAGAACTTCTAATTTATAATTGCTTGGAGCTCCAACATTAAAAAGATTGTTTCTGGCATCTATATTATGAGTATGACAATATTCTGTGCGGGCTCTTCGCAAAAGCAAAGTAAGATCTTTCTGCTTTGCCTTACTGCCACCACCTATTGTTTTTTTTCCCTTACAAAGAGGCTCATAAAAAGAGCTAAATCTAGTATCCTCACTCAAGATATCAAACAATATAGTGGTTCCGGAGCGACGAAGGCCTTGAGAAACAATATTCACTGACATACCTTCCTGATCAAATCTTTATAATCTTCTACTGTATTGTTCCAGTCATATCTCTTATGCAAAATGTTTCTTGTATTTTTTGACATTTTATCTATGACCTGCCGATCTGCGATTCTAGACACCTTCCTCACAAAATCACTAGTAGAAAAATTAGCAGCTAATATACCGCTGTCAATTCTTTCTTTTCTATAGCAGTCAATTAAATAACCTGTCTCGCCTGGGATGATATATTCATTCATTGGAGGATGACTTGTAGCTATAATGGGCATATCAAAAGCCATGGCTTCAACAAACGCAAGACCCAACCCCTCCCACCTGCTTGGGATGATGCAAACATCACAGGAATGCATAAGCTTATGAAACTCCTGGTGTGTGGTTATGTTCCCAGTATGAATTTTAATTCTAGAATCATTAATTGGGCGAATGCGTTTCTGCGAACTTACAAGTAATCTAATATCTTTATTCTTAACACTGGAGAATGCCTGTAGAGTTTTATTAACTGCCTTTCTCTGAGTACAAAAGCCAGCAGGATAGTAAAACCATATTGGTCCATCTGATCTTTTTTCTATGTCATACTCTAAAAGTGATGGGTGTATGCCCCATCTAACAAACTGAGAATTTATTTTAAGACTATTTAAATATCTTTTGTGTTCGCAGTTAGTCAATGAATAAATTAGATCGAACGATGACTTTGCTCTTATGACATGCTTAGCACCAAATTGCTCCCATACAAACCGGCCTATTGTTTTGACCCCAGTGCTGCGCAAAGCTTTTATGGCTTTAAACTGATAATTTTGGTCAAAAAAACAAACTTCTATATTATTATCCTTGGCCCATTTAATATAAACGGCAGGGTCTATGTTCTTGTCTCTTGAGCCTATAGTAATATTATCACCGGCCCAATCACCTTTTGTGCTTTGATGATTTGCATTTCTTACAAGTACAAAAGTATTATAGCCAGCCTCGTCAAAGATAGATTTTATGTATCTAGTAACAACTGCCTGACCTCTATTAAACCACCAGGATACAAAGCCAATATTTTTCAATACAAATCTCCTAAGTTCGATACCATCATATCTTTTTAAACTCTTTCCTATACCATTTTACTATATGGCTTATTCGTTTTAACCAGTGCCTATTGGCAAGCCTTGGGTCTATTATGTCTAGGGCATGACCCATGTCTATCATATATGTTTTGCTCAACTTACCATGTAACTTACTAATTAACGCTGCAGCCAACGGCCCAGCTTTAAATAGTATTACCTTCTCATCATCAATATTTTGAGCCAAGTCATTTAAAGTAGATAGGATTTTGTCAAAGTCTTTACAGGCAGCTTTATTATCTATGCCAATAAAGTGAAAGTTTTTTACTTTAAAGATATTTCCAAAGTTCTCTAGATAGTTAAATCCCTTACCTACTTCGGGATTCTTTGGGCCAACAATGATAACGGTTTTGTTACGTATCAAGTCCACAAAATATAAAAAGCTCTTTTCTTTGACCATTTGCTTCCATAATCCACCATTGTAAATATGAGCGTCAGCCGAAATGTATTTTCTATATAATGCCTTGTTTCTTACTTTCTTATTTAAAGTAGCAGGGGTCTCTCGTGAGCGAATGGAACCAGTATGCAAAACACCAATAAAAAAATTATCTCCGAAAATATGAGCGTGCTTTAAACAATATATACACCTTGCAATGACATCTTCAGTAGTAACCCATCCTCCGCGTTGTAGTATTGTTGAATAAATTCTTGCTGCTTTTTGCATCCCTCGAGAGTCTAATCTTTTTACATTGCTATCTACGCCATACTCAACAATCTTATCCCACCAGCCATGGTTAAATTTTACAAATGAAAAATATTCTTGATTTGTAATCTTGTGTAGAAAGTAGACGAAATTACTACTGTGTTCCATGCCTAAGCACCTAGGGTTTCTAGGTTAAGTTCTTTTGTAAGACTGTGAAATTCGTAATATTCTTTAATTTGAGAATAGTTCTTCCGGACAAAATCATTCTGTAAATACTTAATATAGAAAGACATTCCGCCATCGACAGCATTCCATTTTTTAGTAGACCATCTATTTATAAAAAAACCGCGAAGACGTCTATGATGCCTATCGCGCTCTTTGGGGCTAGTATACTTATTTTTAATGCCAAAGCATTCTTCTTTGGACTTGCATACATAGTGATTTATATAAACAGGATCACCTGGACCTTGAAGCCAGCTTTTCTTATCCATAGGGTTCAGAGGCTGTCTTGAGAAAGTCATTGTTTTTGGATATGTGCAAACTCTTTTCTTCAAATTGAAATAATGTCCATTCTCAAGGTCTTTGATATGCTTTGGTCTCGCAACGGATTTGAAATGAGTTGCGGAAGAGTTCCTTTTCGAAAACCTTTCAATGACTAATCTATTATCATAGTGGCTAAGTCCATTATTACCAAAATCTACACGCTTTAACGCTATAGCGCTATATTCCGAATATCGATCTAATATCCTGTGTATATTGTCCTTTCTATTAGGTACATATATAAACTCATCTATATCATTAAACATCATCCATTGTGAGTCAGGTCCGTATTTTGATATTGCTTCCATTCTATGAGGCTGGGCAGGTGAATCAAAAGTAAAATCCACATCAAGCGTGCGATATGTAATAATATTATTCTTTTCATACCAGTCTAATATGCTTAAGTCATCTTTACTATTATTATCATATAGATAGAAATGTTGCACACCTGTTAAAATGTGATAATCGAGCCACTCTTTTAAGTATAAGGCTTCATTTTTAAAGACAAGCATGTTTGTAAGAAAATACTTCTTTCCTGACATTAGTTTAAACACTCCCACTCAGCAATTCCGATACCAGTCTCACCAAAATTATTTCCGTTATATAGCATATATTTTGACTCACCATACTTTATAACATTTGGATAACAGATCATTTCACTATCCCATCCCCGGTCACCCAAGCCAATTCCTGCATCAGCATCCTTGCGAGTCCACAGTAATCCATTATCAGATTCTGCATAACCAATTTTATATGAAGCAGTCTTGTTCATAGCCTGACTCCGTAAACCTCTATAGGAGAACCACATTTTATACACACCATCTTCAACTATAATCGTTGGAGTGCAAATAGCTATTTCTTCTTCTGATTTATAGTCTAGACAAACTAAGCCTCTTCTATCCCAAATTATACCGTCTTTTGACTCTGCATACTTAATGTGATATTTTGACTCAATGTTTTTGCCGTCGAAGAACCAGCCCGTACTAGAATAGTACCAGCATCTAAACAGGCCAGACTCGTGAATAACATGTGGAGTCCCTACAAAATAGGGCTCTAATATAGAGGAAGTAATGATCGGTCCTTTTGAATGTTTTTTAAAAGTTTTGCCACCATCAAGACTTATGGCCAAGCCAATAGAGTTGTGATATGGAATGTCTAGGCGCTGTGACCAGCCAGTGTAATATAGCCAAACTTCATCTTTATTATGAAAGGGCCTAATAGCAGAGGAGGGCATAACTCCTGCCTGATCAAAGGTTCCTAAATCTCCAATCGGAATGATCGAGGCTGGCGAAGAGAACAAAATCTTTTGAGGATTCTCTAGACTAATTTCAAAATATTTTATCTCGCTCTTGTTCTTAGCATTTCTAGCGGCATAATACACCCTTAGTAAGCTATCATTACTTAAGTTCATGTCAAACGCAATCGGCGTTTGAAACTTTGTATCTCCAGAAAATATAATTCCCTTTTTATTCCACATCAGAAGTTATTAGGTCTCTTGTTTTGCCAAGGCATAGGAAGCGTTCTAAGCCATTTTTTAGGAATAGGCCTACCTAAAAAACTACATACTTTATCCCATCCGTCTCCTGCCTCCCAGTTAATAACTAATAGCCTTCTGGGCTTATCTCGAAAATAGTGGATTGCATCTTTGTTGTGTTTTAAGTATGTATTAATTGCAGTTGCTTTGTTGTCAATTAAATCCTGAGCTTTCTCCACATTAAAGTTAAAAGCTTTTCCATAGTACATGTTGTTATAACCAAGAAATCTTCTCGCACCCCTGGCATCTTGCAGGCTTTTCTTATCTATCAAGTCCTTAGGCATAAAACTCGCATAATATAAGCTCGAATACATTTTGGTTACTAAATACTCTAGAGAGCTAAACCATCTTTCGGGGTCCCGTACTGTAAGTATGAACTTTGACGTTGGATACTCTCTATCTAAAACTTTATAAAGGCCTGGGTGACACCATGGAGAATCCTGAAATCCATCATAGTTCTGTGCAAGCTCGATAATTGAAGAATAGTTATCTTCATACCAATCTTTCATTAGGCGATACCCTAGCATATGTGGGCAAACATTATAGCCTAATTGCTCTAACACCTTTTCTAGAGTTGTAGTGCCTGTTCTGTGCAAGCCTATACCAAATACCTTACATACTTTATCAGTCTTCATTTATTTAGTTGCTTCAACTAAAAGTTCTAAAAGAGTTCCATTTTGATGATGCTCAAGTCCCCTAAGGTCTGGATACCTACTAAGACCCCAGCTTACAGTGACGATATTGCTGAAGCCAATAAATGCCAACTTTTCTTTTAAGTCTTTTTCACTATAAATATAACGGTGACTATGGTTAGCTGACCTGAACCTGTCTAAACCATCAACCGAAAGTATTTTTAAATATTCTACCTGATCTCCATTTGTCCATCCTTCACCATAGATTGCATAGTTTAGAAACTGCGTTCCATTACGGAACAGAGTATGATCCTCGAAGTCATCTTGTAAAAAAGATGCAACATATTTGTCTAAAGACGGAGTACATATTCTTAACGTAGCACCCTTTTTTAAAACTCTATGCGATTCCTGAAGCAATTTAAAGCCTTCACATTCATCAAGATGCTCAATAAAGTGCTCATTATAAACATAATCAGCAGTATCATCTTTTTCATTTAATAATGGTGCAAGCCAATGTCTTAAAGAGGTGTTTGTTTTAGCATCGTGAGAATCTGTTGTAATACTCATATCTAGATTACTCCAGCCTGTTAAAATATTACCGCCGCTACCTAAATGTAACTTATTATTCATATATTTTCCTCTTATCTTTTACCCATGGAAAGTTTTGTTCGGGTATGTCTTTCTCTAGAAACGCTGCAAGCGTGTCCCAGGATGAGCCATTTTTCTCCCAGTCAATTACTAATAACTTTTCTGGCCTATGTTGAAAATGGCTAATAACTTCATCATTGTGTTTGTTAAAAATTCTCTTATAGATTTTTTCATTACCGGTAATAATCCTACAGCCTTCAAATATAATAGGGTGAATCCATCCATACTCTTCAGTATTACTTATCAAAGGTATTTCTGTTAGATTTGAATGGTTTTCTACATGTCTTTCATATAGATTCTTATAAGAACTAATCCACTTATCTTCGTCTCTAATCGTTAAAACAAATTTTGCATTAGGGAAAAAGTCATCTAAATGTCTGTAAACTTCTGGAAAGCACCACGGTGCATCAGAAAAAGCATCAAAGGGACTGGTAACAACAAAATGCTTAAACCTAGACCAGTTCTTTTCTGCCCACGCTGCACATAAATGCTTTACTCCTGGCCAATGTGCAGACTTAATGTTAAACAATCTTAAACACTGATCAAAAGTTCTGGTACCCGTTCTATTCCAGCCTAAACAAAATATATATTCCCTATTATAAGGACTTTCCATCAAAGTACCTCATCGCTTCGCTTACCATCTCTCTTTTTCGCAGGAGTACCCATATATACTCCCCATTCGTCTGTGTCTTTTGTAATGCAAGAGGCCATGGCAACAAGCGTGCCCTTTCCTAGATTAATCCCATCTCTTATAGTAGAGTTCACTCCAAACCAAGAATAGTCACCAACATTACAGTGCCCAGACAAAACAACATGTGAAGTAAAGAACACGTGATCGCCTATACTTCCATGGTGACCTATGTGATTTCCACTCCACATGACAACATTATTACCAACTGTTGTAAAGGGTTGAAGGGTGTTGTCTTCTAGGATAAAACAATTTTCACCAATTTTGTTACCACACACTGTGGCCTTAGAGCTTACATAGCTAATAAATTCATAGCCTTTTTCTTTACCACGGTTATAAATGTTTTCTCTAGTCTTGTTCATATTTACACCAGTAACTGGAGCAAATAGTTGATATTCATTGGGACTATAATGATCCTCTATATTTTCAAACGGCACAATTGGCAGGCCTTCAAAATCAGCTTCCGTAATGTATTCACTGTCTGCTGTGAAGGCAGCAACTGTATAATTTAAGTATGCGGGATCTGTGTCAAAATAATACTTAGCTAACTGGGCTAAGTCCTTAGTTCCAAAAATAATTATATTCTTCATTCTTTACCTCAGCTATTTGTAAATATACACGGAATACTCATACAGGCCATAGTCATTCCTTATGACATATTTCCTAGATAAGTTTTTAGTTATGAACTCTGCAAGCAGGTCATGTGGTAAGTGAAATAGGTCTTCTCTTTCATAGTCAACATGTGTAGACATAACATTAAAAGCTATGCCTTTGTTTGCACTTTTAAATAAGGTAGATATTGTTTCTGAAAAGAAGCTAAACATTTCACTAAATGTCAGATCTAACTTTTCTGTGAACACCCCATTACATATGGCATAGTCAAAATCCAATGTAAGATCTTCCTTATTAATGTCTAGGCAATAGAAAGAAGCATCTGGATACTTTTCCCTGCAAAAGTTTATAAATCTATTGCTAATGTCTAAACCCATATAGCTTATATTCTGAATGTTCTGCACATTCAAATAGTCATATAGAAGCCCATTACCACAACCAAAGTCAAGAACACTTGCATCTTCATTCATATCTATGAGGCCAAGCATTACGTTAAATCTAACTTGTAGCTCAGGTAAATTTGGCCAGTCAACACCGAGATGACTGTCTCCATGTTTGGCAAAACACTTTTCATAATATTTATAAATATGACTATATTTTTCCATTTGCATTAGACTATATTAGGCTATAACTTTTAATCATGTCAGTTATAGATTTCTTACTGTTAAACATTAAAATATCTATTATTGATAAATGCGATAGAAAACTATCCAAGCCCTGATCATAAGAGATTATATTTGGCTTAACAAAATTTATATCTATAGCATTACTCTTAAATACATCTCTATTATACAGCTCCATACCACCTATTGCATTGTTATAAACACTTGCATGTTCTTGCTTGCAAATATCAAGAATCTTTTCTGTGCCCTTTTTGGATTTATCTACTGTTGTCAAATCACTGCTTTTAGAGAAATCTCTTTTAAGGCCTAAATATTCTGATATTTTTGTAATAGAAAATATAGCTAAATCAGATATATAGGCTGCATCATGATTCACTATTTCTTCAACTAGAGGGTAAATATTAATAAAGTTCTTTTCACGACTATATGAATGCTTAAGAGTCTTTAGAAATTTAGCTTTCCAGCGTGGGTCTTTCAAAACAGCCACTTCATTAATCAGCTTATTTCGGCTTGCTTTTACTAATGGTATCGAGAAAAGAAATTCTTTCTTGTTAGATAAAATCTTATTCCTATTAATCCAGCCTCTGGAAATAAAGCTAACATCATCATAAAAAATAAGCTTATCAACAGAGTGGACCAGATTAAAATAACCTATATATGGAAATATATATGGCTGCATTATAGCTAACTTCATTTGCTCATGGCCTCTATACAGTTTAATATTTGATCTATGTTACCTGGGACCAGCAGACCATGTAACGGAAAGTTAATTATTCTAGAATACAAATCCAGAGAATTTGGCAAGTCTAATAATGGCTTATAATATTTTTTAACCTCAATATTAAATTTGTCAAAATCAGGGACATATCTAGCTTCTTCGAAAATAACTGGAAGGTTTCCATAAACCGTTCCCTCTTTATAGTTAAAAATAGCTGCGCCATTAATATTCCTAATACCGGTAAGAAGCTTTTTCTGAACAGCAATGTGCTTTTCTATGTCATATTCTTTTATATGAGAAAGAATGCATGCGGCACTGACATCAGACATCTTAAAGTTTGAAGACATGATAGAATGCTTTCTATCTTCATTAAAACCGAAATTCGATATCCTAGAAATTGTGTCATACATAGCAGAAGGAACCACAACAAATCCTCCCTCGCCAAAGCCTAGGGTTTTTGTATGATGCAAACTGCCGAAAGAAGAATCTCCAAAAGTACATATATTCTGCTTATTTAGCGCAGACATAGGAGAGCTAGCATTATCGAAAATTAACACCTTGTCATTGTTTTTGCAAAAATCTTCCCACCATTTCAGATCAACATAGGAACCAAAAAGATTTGTAAGAATGATGCCATCATACTGCTTGAGAATATTCTCTGCTTTGCTTGGTGCACCAGTTGCTAAATTAATATCTAATATATCTACATTAAAAGCCCCGGATATTACTGAAGAGGGGAATGTAAAGGCCGGCGTTACCCATGAATTAAGATTATACGCATACATAAGGGCATGCAAAGCATGAGTCCCATTTGATAAGCAAAAAACACTTTTATCGCTAGGTATGTTCAGTAAGTTCTGAAGCTCCAACTCTAGCAGTTTTTTTACAGGACCATTATTAGTAAACTGATTGGTCTCGCAAGTGTGTGCAAGAATACTTCCAATGCTTTCTAGTGAAAGATTCTTTTTCTGAATAAAACTTATCACAAGCTATCAGCTTTCTTTAGCGATACAGTGGTCAATAATTACGCGTAACTCTGAGTAAAACTCTGCAGTAGGCTCCCACCCTAATGCCCTTAGCTTATCATCATTCAGCGCATATCTAACATCTTGTCCCGGTCTATTATAGTTTAAATCAATGCAGTCATTAACATCCAACATATCATCAAAGGCATTGACTATAGCGCTAACAGTATCAATATTCTTTAGCTCAAAGCCACCCGCTATATTGTATATAGAGTTTCTTTCTCCACTTTCAATAACTGCCATAACACCAGAAGAAGTATCTGCAGCGTGAAGCCAATTTCTTATAGGCTCACCTTGGTTATGAAGCTTTGTTCTTCTATTCTTTAATAGGTTTTTTATAGTAGCTGGTATGAGTTTTTCGGGAAACTGCCTAATGCCATAGTTGTTTGTAGGCCGAATAATGTTGTAATCAATATTAAAGGTTCTAGACCATGCAAAAACTAACATATCTGCCGCTGCCTTAGAAGCGCTATAGGGATTACTGGGATGTAGTATATCGGTTTCTATGTGTGCGCCATCAACTATATCTCCATATACCTCATCCGTACTTATTTGTATAAAAACAGGGCGATAACAAGAATTTATTGGCCTTGAAATAATTAGGTCTAATAAGTTTTTAACACCATATATATTGGAGTGTATAAAGCTTTCGCTGTCTACTATGCTATTCTCAACATGGGACTCTGCGGCAAAGTTAACAATATAGTCACACTCTGGAATATATTTAACTTTAGCAATGTCCTCCTTGATAAAGGTAAAGTTTTTATCTTGACCAAAAATATCAATTAATTCCAAGTTAGCTGCATAGGTACATTTATCTATGCCGATAACCTTCCAGCCCTTGATAAGACAGACCTCTGTAAAATGTGAACCAATAAATCCTAGGCAACCGGTAATACACACGGTAGGCCTATTGAGAATAGCTTTCTTACTCATAATACCTAAACACTCCTGCTATTTAAATTAAACTCATTAAAAATATCATCGCTCATTTCTAAATCTACAATGCCCCTTATCGGAGTTAACTTAGGAACAGGTAGGCCTTTGGCACAGTTAGCCTTAACCCTGTTTCTTTTTGAGTGATAATGTTTTCTTAGAGCAGATTCCATGCCAGTTTTACTGCCACTAGTAAGGTTATTCGCATGTTTCCTACGCAAAACTCCTTTTGTATTTGTCCGGGCCCTTGAATAGCCTAAGGCAGTTGCTCTAATTAAAAACTCACGGTCGGCTGCACAGCGCCATCGCCTAAAGCCACCTAAGGCATACCAAAGATCCCGATGAAATGTGCACTGCCCTACTGCTAGCACTCTTTCTCCTGTAGATTTTAATTTCTTATTAACCACATCACACGAAGACACTGCAATGCACTTAGAATTCTTTAACAAAAGATCTATGTGTTGCTGAATGTATCTAGGCATCATTATATCATCTGCGTCAAATCTTGAAATTAATGATCCCTGAGCATAATCCATGAGCGTATTAAATACAACATAAGGACCATAGTTATGTTTCATCATCAACACTTTGACACGAGAATCAGATATACTTTTAGCTATTTTTAAAGTATTTTGACAAGCATCAACACCAATTAATATTTCCAGTTCCCAGCTATCAGGTAGTTCCTGACTCAATATAGAGTTAATAGCTTGCCTAACCCATGCGGGGTTAGAAGGACAATGTGCTGCAATCAAAACCGATATAAGTCTTAGCTTGCCCTTAATGTGGGGCACAGCAGTATCAGCAGGAGGGGGCTGGCTATCTATTATCTTTTTAGCAAGAGCTGTGCCCGTAGGTCTTATATTTTGTAAATTGGGTCTTTTCTTATTACCCCTTCTAGTAGCCTGGGTTGTTCTTGGTGTGGGTATTGTTCTAGCAATTTTATTTCTTGCACGAACCACAGCTCTCATTCTTGCTCTTTTTGTAAGAGCTTTATTCATGTGCACCACCAGACACAGAAAAACTATTATAATAGGAAAAAATATCATTTGCTAAGCTGCTGTTTGCAGCTATGAAATCTTTGGCTGTCAATGTACGATGTTTTCTACTATTGGTTTTTTTTGAAACGAGGTTTACGGTTTCTAATGTAGTTGATAAACCTAATGCTTGTGACAGATCAAACCTAATGGCATCTAGGTCCTCAACACAATAGGAGTATTGTGAATACTTTTCAGCAACTCTATTCCATTCTAGCCAAAAAAACATAAACATTTGTAAATCGCCAGTTAATTCTTTTTTAGATCTATATGGTTTTAACCATTGCCTAAAGAATTTCTTTGTTGAACCATGCAAGGCAAAAAAAGAAGATATAGTTGCAATCGGTTCCCTTATTTGATGTACAACCACATCATAATCATATCGCTTAAAAAACCTTTTATTAGTAGGATCTGGGTGAGGTGTTCTAGCCCAACCTGGTCTCCATTCTTTGGTTAAGTTATTTTTCGTTAACAAGTCATTCAAATGGAACCATGAGGCTACGCCCACTAGATCTTTTGCATGACATTCATGAGGAACAATGTGTCCATTCTTTTGAAACACTCTTGCTATGAATTCCGTCCCACTCCTAGGACATCCTGTAATTAAAAACATATAGAATACCTGCCTGCCTAATATTGTATTATATTGCTTCTAAAATTCTTTACTTCTACAAACTTTTCACCCATGCGTAACATAAGCTGTTTCATTGACTTCTTATCCACTCCTGATGGAATGCCACAAGAAACCTCTGGACCTAACAAATAGTGATCCATTGGGCGATAAATGCCAGTTCTCTGCAGCTCTTTTAATAAATCCTCAATAAAATCACGTCTAAAAATACACCCACTCATATATTGGCCCATTCTTGAAGACTTTATAAGAGAAAGACTATTCTCATTATATGTTTCTGGTATTGTTTTAATTGCATCAACATGGTCTTTAAAATATGCATCATCTTGCAATATAATAATGAAATCACTCTTTTCATAGTTTAAAAGAGTTTTAATGTAGGAGCCATATACAGATAGCTTTGCCTTATAGAATCTTTTAGTCTTTTGATCTTTTGCGAAATTTGGATCTATGTTTTTCCATATACGAATTCCAAACTTATGTAATAAGTCATAAATCTCTTTCATGTCATGACTGTTTCTACTGTCGAGAGCTGAAGATATGCTAAGCTTGTCCTTACCCATTTGCTCTTGTAATGCATAGACATGCGAAGATCTAGCCTTATCTCTGTGAAGAAGCAATGAGGTATATGAATATTGGCTATTACTCATAGTTACCATTAGGTGGAGCCAAAGGATGGTCAATTAAGCATTTGGGTAATCTACCGTTATATATTAATGCAGGTTTACTTCTTTGGTCTCTTGCCGCGAGCATTCTCACAGCTTCCTGCGCAGTATATTTTCTCTTTAAATTCATTGCCTTCATAGCATGGGGATCATTTACATAGTAATATGAGTCCTTTATTGCTAGCAGATCATTTGGCTTTAGAAACTTTGCGTGCAGAGTACAGCATTCTCCCAACTTTGCACTATAGCCTTTTTTGTGATGAGTCACGCCATTTCCCCTGCCGTTGTTTTCCCAAAGATGAATTGCATCATAGCCATTCTTTCTTGCATAATACTTCCAGTCTGCATCATATCTATAGGCACTTATTCGGCCGCTCTTATAATAGGGATAGCCTGCCCAATGATGGCGAAAATCCTTACTAAACGCAACATGTTTAATCTTCATCCAGGTCAATCCCTGGTCATTATTAAACTTATTTCTTATAAAGGATAAGTCTCGCTCACAATATAGTTCATCTCCATCTACCATGAGCATAATGTCACCGGTTTCCAAATACTTTAAATATTGATCTCTTTGACGGTTTTGATTCTGCATTGATGCATGAACATAGGTCACCTTTGGATTATCCAGAAAGCCCTTTATTACTTCTACCGTATTATCTATTGAGGTAGTTTTACCCCTATTAGAAGGAACATGATTTTTATATGCACCCTCAACTATAATTACCTTGTCTACCCAAGGCAAAACTGATTCTAGACTATATCCTAAGAAGTCTCCTTCATTTAGCACACTGTAGCAGGCTACGAAATTACTCATATATTATCTCTCCAACAGCTCTATAATTCTTTTTGCTGTATGCTCGTAAGTTTGATTTTCTGATATAAACTTTCTGGCTACTAAAGATCTCTCTATTGCGTCACTGTAGTTGTTATATACTGCTAACATTTGCTCAGCTATGTCCGAAGATCGCACTTCATCAAATACCCCAAGCTCACTAGTCTTTCCATATACTCTACTATATCCCCTAGCAGGAACATAGCCATGCGGCTGTACTGGCCACGTAAACTTTTCTTTCGCTATGTCTTGCAAGGCACTTGTATTAGTTACTATTACAGGAACACCACAACACATTGCCTCTCGTGGAGGCAGCCCAAAGCCCTCTCCGCGAGAGGGAAATATAAAGCAATGGCAGGAATGGATGAGCTTTACTAGGTCACTAGTAGTCATTCGCTCATTAATAAGCTTAACATTATTAGGGAGTTTTGGTATGTTACCGCCAGATGTTGTAATCTTACACACTAGCTCTACATTTTTATTGTTACCGAATGCTTTTCTAAAACCCTCTAGCGCAGCTGGATAGTTCTTTCTATGCTGTTCCCAGTGTGAGTTAGCAAATATAAGAAACCTAAATTTGCCGCTGGGCTCTTCCTGTTTTCTATATTTAAAAATCTTTTCATTAACGCCAAAACTGCAAACATGAATGTCTCTTTTTACTCCGCACTTGAGCATGATCTGCCTACCCCATTCAGATGCAGTCCACACCTCTGTAAACTTGTTCATTAGAATTGGCCATTTGGGAGGAATTTTATTTGACTCCCACACGGTAAAATTTATAGTTTTACCTCTGTATAAATGACTTAAGGATTGCTCGTGAGGCTGCGCATTATAAATATAATGTCCATCTAAAGCTACGCCCCTTTGCATAGAAAACATTTTTGATTTATTATATATGTGTTTGGACTCAGGCTGTGCCAATTCCAGTCCCTTCTCTATGTGAGGTTTAAAAACTATGTCATAGTTTGTATGCCTATCTAGGGCAATAAGAGTTTGCTCTGCACTGGATCCATAGCCATCACAAGGGTTATAAACGCTAGTCCATATGATACGCTTACTTGTCTCAAAAGCTTTGCTTCTATTACTATCATCAATAAGTTCTATTGAATTGTCTCGTAAAAGATCAAATATTTTTTCATACACTGCTACAGTCTTAAACTCTGACCTTTCAACATTCCCAAGAGCCGGGCTAAGATTTATTACAGTTGTATTTCTTAATTCTTTAAATTTTGGAAGATCATTAATAACAGAAAGCTTAAAGTGCCCACCTGGTTTTAAAAGTCTGTTCCTAATAATACCATTATGTACAAAAAGTGTGAAACGAATGTCTCGATATTCTTGGCGAATTAAAACTACAGCTTCCGCTACAGCTTTAATATCTTCTAAACTAGAACTAAAAAGAAGTAGTCCAATATATACTCTTTGATTAGCCGGCCTCATAATCTGATAAAATCTTCTCTAGATCTTCTGAACGAATTTTTTTAACAGCAACTGATAGCTGTTCAATTATTTTAATAATGTTATCAATATCATTAGTATTTATAACTTTTTTATCATCATTGTCTAATGGATTTTCACTCATTGACTATGCTACTTAAAATGATGCGAGCTACTTTTTTGGGATCATTATTCTCTTTTACATATTTAGCTCGATCTGCTCCGCCTTCGGTGTGCAATCCAGAATAGAACAGAACTTTAAAATTAGACATTGACTCACACAACCCAGACTTACTATATTTATATTCACGATCATAACCTCGGCCCTTATTCACAGTCTTAATTTTTTCAGTAACCCCTGCAGGCAAATAATTAATCTTAGCATCAGGACTGATACAGTTCATTCCTCTAGACAAAGCCTGCAAGGCATAGAACATTGATAATGGAAAAGGGTCAGACTCAATGTAGCAATCAATGTTAGAGAAAAAACTATCAATATTATTTTTAAATTCAATAACTTTGATCCTGAGCTCTTTGTTCTCCTTAAAATACTGTGTATATTCTGCTATGTCCAATGCATTTACCAATATATTAAGTCTTACATCTATTTCACCATCAAATGCTTTCGCGAAACTTTCATATATGTCTTCAACATTTTGCCTTTGATATTCTGAAGCACTCAGACAAACAGTTCCAAATGTTAAAGTACTTTTGTTCTTAGATGGATCAACTGCATAGGATGTAATTGACATGGGGACTGGGCACTTATATATTTTTGTTTTAATCTTATTATCAATTAGCCAATCTCGTGCAAAATCAGATGGTATGAATATCTCATTGCTCTTAACATTATTCTTAGCCACACTGGCAATAATATTACCACTATTTGACTCTCCACCATATATATAAGTCATTCTATTACCCTGTCTATAGAAAGGAGACTGTTCTGTGCTCATATCTACTACTTCAAGGCAGTGATCATTCATTTTGATCTGGGCCTTATCATGTTTTGAATCAACTAGGGGAGCAGAGCTTAGTCTCATCGAATCTAGAAGTGAATTAGTAATGACAGGCCCTGCATAGCTAGTACCAGTATGGCCAATGTGAATTGCACCATTAACAGAAACGCTAAGGGCCTTATTTGCAATGAGCTTCTTCTCAATTTCATTAATAACATCATTAACACGTATGTTAACCATGCAGGAAAATTTTAAATCACAAGGCTCATACCAGCAAAATCTACACATGACATTAGCAGTAACTGCTGAAGCATTAACATAATGATTTATACGGGCTTCCGGTGGGGTAGAGCCAAATACACTGACTATGTCTTTATTCAGTGCGCCAGCCAAGTGCAAAAGTCCAGAGTCTGGACCAAGAAATAAATGTGAGGCTTCAATGAGTGCAGCCTTGGCTCTTATATCATAAGATGAGGCATCTTGCGTATTCTTAAATCCCCAGGCTCCCTTTTTATGCTGATCAAAAATAATAAAAAAGACATCCGGATATTTATGCGTCATTTGCTTAATTACTTCAGCAAAATTCTTAACAGGCCAATTGCGTCTCTCATCAACAGAGCTGACATGCATTGTGATTATTTTAGACTGCCTACCCTTTGTCCATTTATTAATCATGGATCTTGCCCAGGCCTTTTCTTTTGCAGTAGTAATGAAGGTAGGAACACTGTCAATTAAGCTAATACCAACATAGTCGGCAAACATATCGATTCGATTCTGAGGAGCATAACCTCTTCTCTCACGACCAAGTCCCACCGAAGTTATGTCACTATATAAATGATATTTATTTCTTTTAGCCTGTTGCTTGGGAATGAGATGATCAATATAGGGATTGTTTTCTAGAAGATCCTTTAATGCTCCACTAGCATATTTAAAATCGGTAGCATAGGTAAGCTCACAATCTGGATATCTAGTTTTAATTGCCTTTAATAAGGGTGTGGTCATTAGCACATCGCCTATGCCACCTTTCATTCTAGCAATGCAAATCTTTAACTTTTCTCCTGATAACAGCTTACCAATAGTCATTAAATTATCTCGACCAACTAAGCGATTCGGCGTGGACCTACTGTGTCTTTTTTGCTGAACCTTAGCAGACGTAACCTCATGAGGTGCTATTCTATTAATTCTTCTAGACAAGCTCGTCCCATGTTTATTATGTAGTCTGTTTTTCTTAAATAGATTTCCTGCCATAGCAATAGTATAGCATGACTATTAATAACCAAGACATAGTTATTATTAGCTATTAAATGATCTGCAACATAATAGCAACTGCCATGCTAATAAATGAGAATATGCACAGCCATAAAAGAATTAAAAGAGTAGTGGAAGATTTTGTCTCCAATGGCTCTGAAGCATGAGTGACTAAATTAGAAGATAAGTGAGTAGTTTCTTGTAAAGCTACCCAGTCTGGAATGTTAACAGGAGTGATTGGACCAGAGGGAAACACAGATATAGGCACAGTGGGCGGCGGGACCAGCGAATGTAAATCTAATATCATTTCAGTAGTACATTGGTATCTTTCAACAACAGATTTAGAAGTTGCTTTACAAATTATTCTGCCTATTGGGGTGTCTATTAGTGAGGGATCAAGCTTCACCGGATCCGAAGATACCTGCAATATGATAACATCAACCAGGGAATCTGCTCTTACTGCCTGCACACCTGTGACCATTTCTGCCATGATCAAGCCCAAAGCATATAAATCTGTTGAAGGAGCAATTGTTTGATCTCTTAGTAATTCGGGAGCAGCATAATTAGGAGTGCACATTACGACTCCTGTTTGTGTTTTTACCTTAGTCAATCCTACTCGTGCCTTAGCAATGCCAAAATCCAACACCTTAACATAGTCGGGTTCATCATTTAGCTGACAAACCATTATATTGCCAGGCTTTAAGTCTCTGTGGACAATGCCTGCACGATGAGCTTCACCTAAACTGCGCAACACTTGACACACTATGCGTATGATGCGATTTAAAGGAAGTCCCTGGGTTCGCCGTATGAGAGTAGTGAGCTCCTCTCCCTCAACCAATTCCATGGCATAGTAAAGACAACCCCACTCTGTTTCTCCTGCATCCCAAATTTTAATTGTATTGTGGTGATGAAGCTCACGAACTAAATTAATTTCTTGTTCAAAACGTTTTGTAAAGGCTGTGTCTGAACTTTTAGAAGGTCCTAGAATTTTTAAAGCGACAATGCCGCCAAGCTGGGTATCTTGTGCTTTGTAAACTACGGCAAAACCGCCCTCTCCTATAAGATCAATGATCTCATAACGATTTGCAACTTTACTCCCAACACGGGGCATGCGTGGATGGTTAGCAAGTTGTTGGTGAGTAGCGTTCATTTCATATAGTTAAAGCCCATTCACTTAGATTACTCACATTATATCTCCCATCTTTTATCTCGATTCGTTCAGGCTGGTGCTATTGCTCGACACCAGGTACCCCGAGACTTCCCCTGTTTGATGCACACGATATAGTCATGACTGCATCTCAAGCATGTATTTATATACTCTCCACTCTACACACTTCGATCGGGGCGCTTGATGTCACCACAATGTCTGCGAGTAGCTGCTGGTCAGGGACCGCCTCGATCGTGAATGTTCCATCAGCCACGCTAACAGCAGACCCACTCGACCACGTTGGATCGTCGTCCGCTCTGATGCAGCGTTTGATCTCCACGGTGGCTCCAGCATCCACTGTGATCGTGTAGTCACCCGGCTCGATCGGCAGTCGGATACGCAAGGGCGATGACGTGCCGCTCTCGTCCCCGATTAGGGGCATTATTTCCAAGACCACCATGTTCAAAATTCTCCGGCTCGAAGATCGCGCACAGTTATCGCTGCCCTGCCAGTGCTCGTTCCGTCACCGATATAATATTTTGGACCAGCGCTACTCACGGGGCATGATGCGAGCGCCACCGTCGTGAAGGGGTGGGCTGCGTGGTCATGATAGACTTCCACCGTGGAACCCTTCGCATAAACCTCGACATAACATTCAGTCGAGGCCAAGGCTGTGTCACATTGGGTTCCAATCACCTGTGATGACCAGTTCATCAGACCAATGTTGTTGGCGCTGTACACCTGCAGCGAACACGCCACAGTTGGCGACGAAGACGTTGACCCGGTGAAAATATCAATAACTCGCGAATGTGAGGCAGCCCAACTGTTTCCGGCTGCCCAAAGCACGTGGAACCGACCTGTGACGAAGTGGTCAACGTGATTTGCACTTCCGGGCGAAAACGTTAAGGCTGGGTTGTCTGCGCTGTTTGAGCCAGCGTTGATGGTGACGTGTGTTCCATCAGTGCTTATTGTTGACGCCCCAGGCGTCGATTCCGTCCAACCCTGTGTGCTCGGCATGACATCTCCGTCAACGCGGGCATGTAGGGTCGGAGTTCCAGAATAGACAAAAGGGCGTACCCACTCACCAACCGCTGATGAATAGCGGAAAAATGCCCCAGTGTCCGTCAGAGTAATCCAATCACCGTCAGATCCCACGCCACGGCTGGCCCAGTCTGCGACCTCTGCCACACCGCCACCGCCACCGCCAGATAAAATGCCCTCACTTGTAGCAATTCCGCCAGCCGCTACCTGTCCACTATTATTATATATAGCTCCCATTATGCCAAATTTCCACCTGCTGAAACAGGACTATAGGAAATTACAAACTTAAGAGATAGGGGAGTGACATCTGTGCCTGTATGCTCTATGACAATAGTTTCTCCAACTATGAGTAAATATCCTGTAGGGCCCAAGTCCACAGACACAGCTTTTCCATCTGTGTCTAAATCTGCCTGAGGTAGATTTGCAACAGGTATTAATGTTTGCACACCACCAGGACCTGCCTTCACTGCCAACTCTGTTAGATCTCCTGTTTGAGCACCGTCAGCATAGATAATAATTCCATTAATTAGACAATCCGCAGTGGCAGCAGTAGCAATAGTAGTGTTTGCTCCATTTGCCGCAGCAGTGTCTGTTCCAGCTAATGTGCGTGACAGAGTATCGTGAGCTGCACTTTCTGCGCCTTCTATTTCAGTATATGGCATGTATTAAATCTCCTGTGTGTGTATTGTCTATACAGCACTAACATTGTAAACGATAACAATAATAATGAATATAAATTACTAGTAAATTGTAAAACCATATATATCCAGATGTAAACTATTGGTTCCAGAGGATCTGTAATAGTGGATTTCTCCAGTAAGTGCATTAGTTATCCTTACAAGTTGCGAGCCCGTCTGATCGGCACGTAATCTTATATGGTCCGTAGTCCCACCATCAAGACTAATATAAAAACTACCGCCGCCTACACCAGCATTAACAGCCTGTACATCAAAATATGCTGCATGTGCAGGCACAATGTCGGTCCATGAAACTGCCGTATATACAGCGGCACTGCCACTACCTAAAATGCGTTTATCTCCTCCATGCTCTGAAACATAAAACCAATTTTGATCGCGGCCGAATGCGGGAATTAAGTCTCCCGCCGAAGCATCAGTTGCTGTAGCAACATTACTAACAAAACCGATAACCTTTGACTTATATATAAATGCCGGATCTAATGCTGCTAAGTTTGCATAGGTTAAAGATGTACCATTTTGTTCTGCAATGAGCCTATTATCACCGTCACCATCTGAAACAAGATAAATTTCATAACCTGTAGCAGCTTCTGCTATCCTACATCCACCCAGTCCCGTAATGGTCATGTCTAGTATTTTAGGATTAGCAGGTAATGTAACAGGATGAATATTACCTGGTGCAGGTGTGCCCTCGGCATATGTCATTATAATGCCAGGATTCTTTTCACTTGCGGCCTCTAATACGTTATTCGCAGACAGTGTGACCTGGTCCACACCTATAACCTGCCACATTGTATTATACTGAGATACCATGCCCAGTTGTAAGTCAAAAAATTTAGTTGTCATTACAGTTCATCCTCCGCTGTCCAATGTATGAGAAGTCTATCTCCTGCAGCTCCATTCGGGTCTGGATCATGAAACACAGGAACACCTTTACGTGTTTGGGTTCCAACTGAAACAGCTAAATCATGGGCACCTTTAGCATTACGCCATGCACTATTGGCGGCAAAAGGATTGTAGGTGGTAAACGTATATGCATCTGTGCGTTTTGGCACAGTGAACTGTACATTCACCCCTTTTAAACCGGTAAACCCACCATGATAATCTATGGTAGCACCTGTTTCAGTACCTACATTCTGCTCTGGCTCTTGGTTGCTTGCAAAACTCTTTTCGAAATAACGCATGCATAAGGCTAGTTCTTCTTGTTCTGAACGTTTAATAAAACCTTCTACAGGGCCATCAGCAAAACCTATGCCTGCAAAAGCAATGTCGACAGTTATGGCAGCTCCGGGAATAAATACAAAGCCTATGCCAAGATAACTGTCACTGCCAGGAACGGCTAAGCCGCTCAGTGAAACTCCAGGCCACGCGAAAAAGGGTGCGGCAACAGGCTGCGACAAGTCAATGTCTTCTAAGGTAAAAACCTGCCAATCAGTAGTCAGCTCCCACAAGCTAGTACTAATAGAACCTATAATGTCTGGGTCGGCCGAAGCAAAGTCCATGTGTGCGAAAGGAACACATTGGGCAGTAGCAGCACCTCCCATGTCAGTTGATGCCCTGGCAACGAGCATTAGATTAAGTTTTCCAAATCCTGTGCCCATGAGCTTTCTAACATCCTCTACTTTTTGTCCCAGGGTAGCGCTGTTACCAGCCCCCGGTCTGTGTAGCCTAATGTGATTTTGCTGCGCTAATATGAGATCTCCGCTAGCATCAACTATTGACCCAGGGGTTGTCTCTACATGATATGCCTCTACGGTTCCTCCATCTCCATCTATTTCCCACCTATCAGCTGTGTACATAGTTGAGGCTGTAACAAAACCACTTAAAGGAATTCCCCTTTGCCATGTGGAGAAATTAGGATTAATAAAATGATTATATATATAGCCGGCACCGCCAGCATCAACAGTAACTAAAATTTCATCTACAACCGGCTCTGTTGCTACTATGCCACTTCCAGCAAAGTTGATCTTAGTTACGGCAGTAGTTAAAGGTACTCCTTCATCTTGAATTTCTACAGTAGCAAAATCATGATCTATGCCATCGGCACATTCATCACCACCATGTAAAGTAATAAGATCGGCTACTCTTTGTTCTAGGGTACATGCTCTTAATGCCGCAGCAGGATCGCCTGTGCGATGAGTAGCATAGTAATAACTACCACCATATACATCTAGTTTTAACTGCTCAAGACTATATTGGTTCTGCAGTATTTTATCGACCATTGAGCCAATGTTACCCAATATGTCTTCTGAAGCATCAAAAGCTATGCGACCAACATAGTTCTTTGTATATTCGCTTGGAAAATCAATTTCTGTTGCAGCAGTGGCTGCCTCAATTAGAACAAGGTTATCATTAATTAATGATTCTAAATATGATTTAAGTGCCTGAACAGTCTCATATATAGTTCTAGGTCGTCTTTTTTTATTAGACGCCTCTGTCCAAAACACAGTGTGAAGAGTGTCAAAATCTGGATCATTATAAACAGTGTCACCCTGTGCCTCATAGGTATATATATTTCTACCTGATAAGCCGGTATCTGCTGGCCTGTGGCCTCTTTCGGCTGACCAATTTTGATCCGCTTCGTTACTATAGCGCTTGTAACCGTCAAGTACTATGCCGCCCTTGCCAAACTCTCGCGTAGAATTTATAAAAAGATCGTGTAGGTTGTTTACTATGCGAGCAGTTTCGCTTGCATCCTTTGCTAAAGATGCTTGGCTAGTGGCCTGCTCAATAGCAGATAGCGCCTGTCTAGTACTGCCTTTGCGGGCTATAGAATTTACTCTTAATTTATCATATTTTCCCATTAGCTAACCTTCAATGTATAGTCTTTTAATATGGGTGTTTTACTAATATCCATAGTAGTAAGTGTAGCACGCATATACAGCTTTGTAAAAGTTTGATCTTTTAGTAAGTAGTTAATTTCAAATCGTTCATTTTCATAGTCATTGATACTAATGTCAGCCATGGCAAAAAACTGTAATGCACCTGACAATTCACCACTACTCTGACTATCTAATGTAAATATATTCAGATCAAGTTCCTCAGTTACATTATACCTATAAACGGGAACATATGTAACAAGCTTTTCGGCAAACAAATTAACCCCCTTATACACACCTGTTTCTGTATCTGTATCTCCTTCAGGATAGACATATCCCTCAATTAAGTATTTATGATTATATGGATATAAAGAGTCAACAGTGGCCAGCTCACTTTCTAAAAGACCTCCAGTAATTTCTGCATAGTTACTTAGGTTAGTTTTTATGGAATGTGCACCAAATGGTATGTGCACAAGATTTGTTTGCTTAGTATTATTTAAATATATTCCATTTGGACCAAAGTCTATGTCCAAACCGTGAGGATTGGTAACTAGGATGTCTGTTTTAATAATGGCATCATCTGTCCCAAAATACCATCCAGCAGGATTGTCTCTGACAGTAAAACTAGAACCCTTAACACCAACATTCCTCCAAAGCCTAATAGTATTGTAGTCTACTTGATTGGCATGACTTTCAGGAATATACAGATTAACTGTTTTGCTATAGAGACTGGTTAGTGGTGCAAGACTTTTATACACTGCAGTGTCACCTATGTAGAATGTCTTATCTGTGTCTCTGTCTACAAAGTATGTGTCACCAGTATTTATGCTGTAAACATCTCTTTCATCACCAAAAGTAACAACACTTGGTACTCCTTCATTTCTTCTATCTGAATTACCTATTGGTATCCAGTTCGTATTATCAGTACTAACCTCATATAATATATCTGTGCTTCCCTTCTCTATTAGTTCGCAAGCACTGAGCTTAACTCTGTTAAAGCCATTTTTAGTTCCGTCCATGTTCTCGCCTATGCTTAATGAGCCTGTCCTCATGACTGCAGATGCCAATATATTATCTTCAGAAGCATAGGTTGAGTGATATAATTCAATTGAGTTAAAGCCAATTGTCCAAACAAAGTTTCCACTTGAAAGTGTTTGGTCTATGGTAGGCTTACTAACTAACAGCCTAATATATCTTGCCTCTACTTCATTAAAAGTCCAGGTCCCACTGTCGCCAATACTTTGGGCATGAATATTTCCTGCCTTAATCCAATCTGACTTATCGGCACTATAAAACATTGCTATTAGTAATCTTGATCTAGTAGAAGCATGACATGGATTTGCCGTAATAGAGTTAAATATATAGGTAGACCCTAAGTCAACAATAATATCTGCATTAACTGAAGGGGAATTCGCTGATGTTGTCACAACAGAATACCAAGGTTTATTTTTATCATCTACAATATTTGAACTGCTAACTGACCCAGGAACACCCTTAGACAATAATGCTGGATGGTTTATCTGTGTAGTTATGGTCACCGCAGACGCATCAACGGAAACCCTGGCAAGGGTTCCCTTATTAGCTCCAACAACAGTGGGTAATATGACGATCTTTCTATGGGTATCGAGCTCAACAGTAGATTCGGTAGTATTTACAAATTCATTTGTAGTGAAATCATCTCTGATATATTCAAAATATCCAAGAGTAGCACCTTTAGCCAATAGCAAGTGATCTATGCGATCTTCAACACGATCCATGAAGCCATTTATACGACTATAGAACAAATCCCAAGACTGCCCAACATACATTACTTTTTGCAGGGTCTCTGATAAAGAGTTATAAAGAACCAAGTAATCCTTATACATTCTACGCCAAAAGCCATTATATTTTTCTGGACTTAAACTCTCATGCCTATCAAATGTAGTTCTTAAAGACCTAGAATAGGGCTGCTGGGTTAACAAGGGATATTTATTTGTAAGCTGTGTATATTCGCGAGATAAAACAGAAGGAGAGGGCACCTTATTCCTATGCAAATAACGAAGAAATATTTCCTCTAAAAAAGACTGTCTATATTTTTTTCTTACTATTGACATCAATCATATCTCAGCTGAGCGTCTCTTAATATGGGAGTATATAGCTCCGCTAAATTAGCAGGAGAAATAGTTTGCTCGGCATTAAAATCATAGGCAATACGTAATCTTCCCCGGCTATTTCCGGTTAATGCTTCACCATTAATTGATACTGAGCTTTTATTAATTTTAACATCTTCTGCACTAACATAATCGCACACATTATAACTGCATCGATATTGTGCATATTGATAGGAAACTGTAGCATCAGAGGGAATGGTTGCTGCTTCAATTACCAAAACATGGGGGAAGGTTATGAGGCCCCTTCTATAGTCTATGGAATATACCCTTAGGTCAGCCAAGGTATCACTTAATTGTTTAAACTCACTAATACCATCAATATATTCAACTTCTGTATATGGGGTTTCTCCACCAATGGTAGATAAGTTAAGATGAACAGTACCTCTTATAATATTTGCATGACTTAAATATATATTCCTGCCTCCCTGTTCATATATCCTAGTTTTAGTAGGAAAGAACTGGGGACTAGAAGAGGTTTCTTCAGAATCAAACTCTGTAGAAATATTGCCAAACGAGCTAGCATCTAAAAGTCTTTGCTCAGGAAGCTGATTGAGGTCAACAGTTATGTTTCTTGCTTTAAAGCTAGCTTCTGGAATATACACTCCAACAAACTGATTTTTCTCATCATCCTTAATAAGACTGAATTCAGTTGGCTCTAAAGCATTCATTTCATAATAGGAATAGGTAATGGTATATGAGTGGTCAAGGTTCAAATCGCTGTATGCAGTTAAAATACCAGTTTTGGTATCAAGACTAAACTCTCCGAGAGCTGTAGGAGCTGACTCAACATATGTTTTATATATGGTTAGACCCGTGGTAACATCAAAAATACCAATCTCATAACCATGGATACCCACTTCTTCATTATTTGCATTGTATTCTCTAATTATAAATAGATTTCCTGTGATAGGGCTTTTAAGCTGATGTGTTTTTGATTTTATAACTTCTTCGACAACCTCTATTGCTTTTGATTGATTTTCTATAATTGTACTATTCTTATCACCATCATATGGATGATTAAGTTCACATCTATAGCCGTTACCATTATAGATAAAACTCATAAGCTCTGGAGATATGTGCATCTCTACTTCTGCCTTTGTTGGCAAAGCCATTCCACCCGTTTCAGTATCATCATATGTTTGTCTAAAAGCATCCTTGCCTCCAGAGTTTCCAAAAACCAATACAGACCTACCCTTTACTTGTCTAAATTCATATACTGCTGCATCTATGGCTTCACCTGCAAGACTATTAACTCTAGACCATGGACTGCCATTTACTGTGATTAATATGTCATCATAAAAGGTATGGTCTGGCTTGCTAAAATCAGGAGTGAGCTCAATGGGCAGCCATATTCTTGTATTGGTAGTACCTTGGCCGGGAGCATGACCACCAGAAGCTACATGTGTAGACCCGCCGACGCTCCATGTTGGTGTTTCCATGATCATAATACTTTCATCTTGTGAAGTATATGCAGTAGAAAATACTATTGGAGTCATATTCGGATTTACATAAAGCACCTCTACATTACTAGAGGACATAGCATCTTCAAAAGGATTATCTTCGAGAAAAGCATCATCATCTCTAATTAGTTTAAAACGCATACTCAGTGTACCAACTGAGCCCGGATTAATATCATGAGCTAATGTATTTACAACTTCATCTACATCTAAATCAATAGCACCAGCTGGGCTTATATTTACATACCTATTACCATTAATACCTATTGCAAACTCTCTGTCAAAAATATTATCCTGACCGCTCATTGCAGCAAGTAAAAGCAAAGTATTTACCGGACCTTCAACAGGAAAGTTTTTTGTAGTGAGCTCTCCAGAGCTACTATATTTATCAGAATGTACACTAATACCCTTCACGCCAATAGCATAGCGATATAAGTTTTCACGTACAATCATTGGCTCACTATGGGACATTCGAATGCGCACCATTTTTAAAGGCAACGGATTGAAATATATAGAAACAGAATTAGAACTTATCCCTCCAGTTGCAGGAGTGACTTTAAGCAGATCCTCCCTGGTTTCGTTTCTATAGGAAGCAATAGGCATGTCTTGCGTTAAGTCTCGCCAATTTGTACCATCAATACTTCCTTCTGCACTAATAATTTCTGGTTCGGACAAGGTTCCTAAATTTAATAAAGAAATTTCTATGCGGTTACATATAGAGCCCCTTGCAAGAGTCATGACCAAAGAAAGATTTACTTCATCAAGAGGGCTACTCTCTCTTCTCAGGGTTTCATATTCCCACCAAGTATTTGGTTGTTCATCTACTATTTTGGTAAGATCATTATAGTTATAAGCAACCTTCGTATCCATGTTATTACCAGGATTGCCATTTGAGAAGCTATAGTCTATGATAATATTTGAAATTTCCTGAGTAACCGACTCCTTTACAGGCAACGTCACAATACCTGAACCAATATCTACGTTTAAAAGTGCAGAACCTGTTTCTAGTTGCAACGTATCGAGGGAAGTAAAAGCTTCACCTACATATTTGCCTCTATAATTTTCTATATTATACAGATCAAGCGTGCGTACCTTTCCAGATATGCGTGCTATTCTATTTAGAAGATTTTGTCTTTCTGTAGCAATTCTATTAAATGTTCCAATCGCCACGCTTCTAAGGCTAGAGAATTCCGTATATAGTAATCGACTATTAATGGCACTTGTTTGAATTTCATTACCATGTTTTGTTGCAGATACATGTGTATTTGGCAACACATCAATGTAGTCACCTATGTAATCATCTATACCATCTAGATACTTTTCTATTGCTAGATTGAGCTTTTTAAGTAGATCCTCGCGAGTATTTCTAGAACTAGACATGGACGATACTAAATCCAAAATATGAATCCAGCGATTGCTTTTAATATCTATATCTTTATCTATATTTATGGGCAAAAACTTTTGCATATTATTTATCCAGCATACAATCCATAGTGGAAAACTAATGGAGAAGATCTATAGAATTTATTATGATTTAAAGATCTAGCAATTATGACCAAAAAGAAAACAGATTCCTTTACCTGATCTCTGTAGCCAGATGGTTCACGAAATGAATATATAGCATCCCCTCCCAGCACGGCAGTTGCATTTTCATCCATATACATCAAAATAGAGTCGTTAAGCTTCGCAAGTTTAACATCACAACTAACAGTATATGTACTAGAAGGGTCGAGGTGCTTTATGGAAATAGAGGTCCCATAGGGAGGACCAGCATGGGTTCCTATTGGAGGATTATTATCCTGCCACGAGGCTGCATTATCAATGCTAAGTTCATAATCAACACCAATTACTAAGGGCGTAAAGTCTCTATATATAGTAATCTCACCATCTAATATAAATGGTAGTTTTCCTATGCCATTTTGATTTAGCAGCAAGGCGCGGTGCTCAACACTGTTTGTACGCATAGGTAATATTGGCAACGTTACATGCTTGAGTAGTATATCTTCGTGTGAATAGTCAAACTTATGCACCCAATATTCAACATTATCACCAGGATTACCTGAATCATTCTCTGACTTTGCTATGAGAGCATCAATGCAAACATGTGTTGCATCGCCATCTACTTTTAAGGGCTTAGAAATATATACGCCTCTTTCTAGAAAGCTAGAGTAACTTAGTTCAATCTTATTAAAAGCAAAATTATATAGCCAACCATTTAGCTCTATTGACTCCGATGAGCCAATGCCTGATATTTCTGTAATTGCAATTTTATCTACGCTGTCAGCTAAAGATGATAATTCAGGCGGCAGGTCGATATAAGCTCCCGAAAGCTTAGCAAACTCACTGTTAAGAGTTATATATATACTTTGTGACATTTGTATATAGAATCGCGAAGCACTGACTGTAGCAAAATGACCACTATATCCTTCTGTACTGTTAATTACTATTGGGCCGGCAATGAGACTATAAATATTTCCATCAGGAGATTCATAAAGGATATTATCTATTGTTACCGTGCTTGGTGAGGAATTTAACATCTTTATAGTATTGGTGGTAACTATGCCACCCATATCTAATATTAATTCTGCCTTAATATTTTCAGGAGGAGAGTCATATATTCTCCCTCTTTCAATGTAAACAAAGTGAGTCCATATTGAATTATCATCATGTCTAATACTGTCTACCGTACTAGAGGGGATAAACCCTGAGCTTGCCTCTTCTTTTCCAGGAGTCAGATTATAATCAGATTCTGTAGTATTAAAACCCTGGCTAACATAAGCTGATCCTATGGGAAAAATCTTTGTGCTTTCTGAGGGTAGAACCAAACCTTCAACAGACTGAACAGGCTGCATAACATCCTTTGCAACCATAAGATCATTGGTAACTGGATCCTTATATAGGCTACTAGCAAGCGGATGTTGTGTTGATAGAGAAAACGAATCAGATGAATCAAAAGTATCTAATATACCATATTTAAAATTTTGAGCAAAAATTTCCTGATCTAGAATCTGACTTAAAGTAATTCTAGTATCTAATTCGGCCAGGCCTTTTTCAATAGCCTTAAAGTCAATTGTATTTAACCGATCTATAGCCTCAAATATTTCACTAATATTATCTAGCTCCTCATATATAATGGTGCTATCCATCATACAATATTCCATAAGCCTATCAAGACCTATGGAGGAATGAGACAGTCCACTATATGATTCGATGAGGGGCTTGGGCGCAGTACCTTCTTGTAGCCTTAAGCCCATCTCATCAAGCTTATCTGCTACATCGCCACGTGTCCTTAACTTGCCTTTTTGCGATGCTCTGGCAAGCATATTACTCATAACCGATTTTTGGGCAGCCGGAATAGCAGAAAATAATTTAGTTATATAAAAATTCATCCATTAGCCTTCTTAAGTACTATGTCATTTATATGGGCATCATTAAAACTTATTTCGCAAGGACGGTTTTTCTTGAGAATTATTTGTTTTATTTCAACAGTTCCAACATTAGCTTCAACTAACTTTTTCTTTAGTGGAGTAATATACATTTTACCCTTATCAACTATAAAGTATGTAAAGCACTCATCACTTTCAGTGGTCAATCTTAGGACAAAGCCATGCAATTTTTTACCACCTGAACTAATACTATATCTTTTTCTTGCAGTAATCTTAAGACCATTATTAGACCTGATGTCAATGGCAACATTACCCACCTTCACCCTTGCTTGCTTCACTAGTGCATCAGTAGAAAAGGACTCACCAGACTCCTGATCTGCACAGTGTCCTTCAACAGACACCCTAGACCATTTCATTTCCATTTTTTTAAACTACTTCCTCATAATAAAAATGTAACTCATAATCAAACTGACCGGCATTGGCACCTGCGGGAATTTTAACAAAAATATAGAAAGGCATGGTTGATCCACCAGTTACTATAGGCGTAAGTTCGTTGCCGCCTGTTCCGTCAGCATCTTTCAGAGAAATAGAATTGGCTGGACCAATACCCCTGGTATGTGAATGTAATTTTTCAACATTTGTATATGCACCCAGAGCTATTTCAAAAGCAGCTATTTCGGCAGTGCCCTGTACTGTATGGACTCCATGAGTATCACTATTTGCCCAAGATAGTACATAGTCAAAACTAGTTAGTGTTTTAGCATTAGGATCTGTGCCAGCATACTTTATATAGAAACCACAATTAATAGCGGCCGTATCACCAACATTGGTAATATATAGCTTAATTGCATTATAAGTACCACCTGTTACATTGTGTACTAAGCTAGACTGATTTACAGCGCTAGATGTATCATTCCAATCTTCAGTCGTCGAAAAAACTATGTCTGCTGACATTAAAAACTCCTATTTAGCTAGCAGCCCTGACTTCATATATTATACTATGCGGTGACTCCTGATTAGTGCTTAAGTTTACCACTGTCATAGCAATCTTAACAACACTGTTTGACTTAACATTAATAATATATGGACTACTACAGCCTCCTGGTTTATATGCATCTAAAATTATAGGATAGCTATTGTACAGAGTATCTACGTCTGAACCTCCATACCAGGGACCATCCCAGCTTTCAGATACATATATATTATAACCATATTCTGGAGACTCTACAGCCCAACTAATGCTAATATTTCCCGAATCAGGACCAGCATATATCTCACATATACGAGGTATTATCCCATAGGGCTCTAATATGAAATATGCATTCGCGGGCGCATGAGCTTTTATTTGCTCTAGTACAAAGTCTTCATCATAAGCTCCTCCATATTTTCTCAACAACGTATAGGGATATCGTATAAAGTTTGCAAAATGTCCTGGAAATGTTATCCCCTGATCTTCATTAATGAGATCAGGAGATGAATACTGTATGACTGGATTGCTCTCTACAATTGCTTGCAGCTCATTCATACGAGGACCACCGCCTAACACTCTTGCATCTAAAATTGAGGCACCTAGTGGCGCAGCAGGCAATGTAAATGTAATTTCTGCCAATATAAGATATTGATATTTATTAGTACCTTCAACACTATAGTTGTCTGTCCAAAACTCCTCACCAGACAAAGGACCACCATAATTACGATATTTCATGCCTACAACTGTACTAGAGTTACAATTTCCGTCATCATCAGCTTTACGCATATCAATAAACTCAACAGGATGGGCACCATCATGAAAGCCTAGGCCCTGAGTTGCCTCTACTATAAAGTTATTTCTATCTACTTTTAAGTAATATATGCTGTTATACCCATATGCCACATTCGGCACTGCATATATGACGTGCATATAGTTTTCTATGCCAGGTTGTCTTTGTGGGTTTAAGTCCAGCCAAGTCAACTCTAGTGTTTCAGATGGATAGTAGTAACTCATAAGTACTTCATCCCCAGGCAAAATAGCAGGAGCAAGAGGGCAATAAACTATGCCCAAATTTCTATCAACATCAAAGGCACAAAGTTTCCAATCTTCATCTGTTCTGTTTAATGCCAGGGGATCGCTACTAACAAAGTGTTTATTAATGCCTCTGTGGTCTTTTATTACAAGATCTATGTAAAGCTTTTCCTCTGTGTCGCCTTCTACCATGCTATGGGCAATGCGTTTTTGCGGTACCTGAACAACATTGGGAGCGATTACGTCGACTGACTCTCGAACACTAAACAAATAGGGCACAGTGGGAATAAAATCTTGATCATCAAACTCATTAACAACATAGTTATATATATATTCCTCATAGGTCTGGCGCACAGAACCGTTAGTAATATATGGAAACCAATTATGCTCAAGGCTCAAACCATCTTTAACAGCTGGACTTAATCTTGAACTTTGCTTTTCTCTAAGAGCCTTTCTTCTACCATTGGCAAATTCATAATCATATCTATCACCAATTTGTGTGACTATATATCCTCCAGAGTTTTCGGCAACCTCACCGGTATCGGTAAGATCATCCATTGTAGCCTCATGCAAAATAGGATTTGATTGTAAAAGATGACGCTCCATTTTTCCACTTGAGTCTCTGGAATCTATATAATATAGAATATATTCTTTTGTAACAGAATTATAATAATTTCTAAACTCTGTAGCCAATATACCAGAATCTAAACTGATAACATAGCTAGAGCTATTAACCGATTGGGTAGCTCCTCCACTACTAATTGAAGCTATTGTTGCACTGACTGTGTTTGCTGGCAAAGAATGCCCATACCATGCTGGTCTGTCCGCTCCAAGCCTAGAGGTCATAGGCAGGAAAATATCTGTGCCCTCTATTTTATTGGAGCTGCTACTGTAGCTAAAGCCATTAATAATTTCTATGTTAGTAGTGCCATGGTTAAAAAAGAATGAGTTTTCCCTTACATGTTCACTTAATATTGCGATGTTTAAAGTGTTGGTTGTAGTGGGCGGTTCATAGCCAATGTAGCTAAGGCCCACAGCATCATCTGGAGCTCTTAAGCCATAGGAAAAGTTCTCTAGTCTTTTATTGATGTGTATGTCCACATCATAGTCAGTAGAAATCTCTACACTGTCTACTACTATAGAGTTTATTAATAATTCACTAGACACTAATATCTCCTATAGCGCTATGACAGTACTATCACCAACTGTGTTATATGGACACACACCATGCACCTTAACTACCAGTCTGCCCACAATAATAATCTCGAACTCTGCATGTATAAGATGGGTGTGTAGAGGAGGCCACACAGCTGCTGGTGTTGTATCATCAGATTGATAACGACCAAAATTAGTAGTAGTAGAGCTCGTTCCTAAGACCCCATAGGGGAGCTGTGTTGCGACACCTAAGTTCCAAGGATTAGATCCAAAAAGAATGTTAATACCCAGAGCTTTTTCAACATAGTCTGGATGTAGATGGTTAAGGGATGCTTCGGAATATGTATAGTTAGGTGATGCCATTTGCCTTATGTCAAAGGTATAGTACATTTGGCTTAGCTCCTGTGATTGCCAAAGCATTCGATTATCTGGGTAATCATTTGGCGAGCGTTCACCCCAACCAGGAGTGCTATTTAGCCCGCCTGTAGCTAAGGTACCATCAGAATCATAATAGCCGTTTGTTGGGTCGCCACTCTGGTCATCGCCAATTACATAGTAACTATGCCAAGGATTGCCACCACTGCACGGAGGTATCCATATTGGATTGCCATGGTCATTATCACCGGGTGTAATAGGATTTACAACAGGAAAGCTACCCATGGCCCAGCCATTCCTTATCAGATTTGCACCAGGACCTTGAGGAGCACTGAATATAGGGCCCGTTCCATCTACCCACCAACTTTGAAGTTGCAATTCTATGCTAACAACACTGTGGCCAAATGCGCCTCTTGAGTTACCACTTGTATTCCAGCCTGTCATGCGAGCAATTTCATTATCATGATGCTTAATTACTTGATCCCAGCTAATACTTCTGCCATCGGCATCAACTGGCCAGTTAAATCCCGCCGCAGTGCTTGTTGCAGCAAACTGTGTAAGCCATGAATCATTTGGAAACGAGGTGCCAGTAGCATAGGGATTAATGTCTACATCAAAACCAAACCAATAGTCTGCCGTCTCAGCTGTACCTGAACCGCTGGTCACTGATCTTGCTCCCCCACGTACATCAACATCTTGTCTATTCTCAAATGGAAAAACATAGGTCAAAACTGGTGGCTGATTAGGATCGCTCCTCACCCCACCAAAAGCTTCAACCATATTGGCTCCTAATATATTAGAGCCATATCCATCGGTATCATGATCAATGAGCTTATAAAGGCGTCCATTTCTCCAACCTGCAGTACCCAAGGCATAGGACGCATAATCTCCTTTGTTGCCGTCTGAAAAATCTACATTATGACGCTTATATTGCTTACCATATTTATAGAAGAAATTAGCATCTGCGCCACAATGAGATGAAGAATCCTGACTTGCAACCGTATAGTCTGTATTAGCTGCAAAGCGTACCTCTGACAAACTACCCAAGTTTGCGATAGTAATACTTCCGCCACTAACCAAATTACCACCACCATCATTTGTATCTACCTGACCATTATTTTCCTCATGTAACTTACACTGATTCCTGACTATGAGGTCAATGCCTCTATCTGAGTCTAGAGCTATGCGGCCCCAAGGGGTATGATCTGTACCACTGATAGTATCTTGGAATCTTTCATGCATGCCATTTTGCACACCATGAGCTATGTCAAGATATTTACTTTGGTCACTTGCAGCAACCAAATGAAGGATGCCTCCTCGGTTATCTCCAATGTCGCCAGTGGCTGAGCCTACCCATCTACAAAAGCCATTAGACAAGGTTAGCACAGATGCACCATCGCGAGAGGGATGTTTACCACCGCCAGGACTGGCAATAATTGCCGCACCATGCATAGACTTACCATAGTATGAGCCTTCAGTATAGACATGCATACCAGTATCAGAGTTTGTAGCCTCTACTGAGAATATACCTGTATAGCCAGCTTGGTCTTGGTCAGTAGCACCTAAATCTGTTCCACCTCCAGCTAATGTTGGATCAACACCTATGCCTCTCACAGCATGGTAAAGAGATGATCCAGATATGGCTCTTAGCCTGTGACCTACTTGATATGCCTCGGTTCCCGCTACCGATGCAGCAGCAGTAGCATTGCTTATGCTGGTAAACTCATTAACCCTAGCACCAATTGAAGTAAGACAATTTTGGGGATCAGTATCATTCGGGGGATCATCAATGCCAAAGAAAATGTTTCCTCTTTGAAAATTTAGACCCCGACTCATATAGGCACCAGCATCAAGAGAAACAGACAGACTATCTGCCTCAGTGTTAATAGCAACTGCAGGTATGCTAGAATCATGAAACATTCTAACGCAACCTGCTGTTATGCCACCATCTGAACTGGGAGCTTTACCAAAGAAAATAGAATGAGAATCTTTAAACTCAGTCAGAGCATCTCCAGACTCCCATGAATAACCAGAGGTGCCAACATGGCCAAAAACCAAATCTCCTCTTAAAACATTTGCATCATTCAGGTTACTAGCATCATTCAAGGATGATAAATAGTTTCCATCAGTTCCACCGCCTTTATAGCCAAATCTATGTAAATACTGAGGATGATCATTGCCAGCAATTTCAGATTCAGTGAAGGTACGTAAGAAATAATTCTGACCTGCATATGCGGGTTTAGCAGCAGTAACACTGTTATAGGTATCTAAGTCCTTAATGGTACTTACTGCCTCACCCCAACGATTTACTAATTTACTGTGCTCTATGGGAGCAGCAGATATGCCAAGGTGCGTATGCTTACGCATTTCCTTACGAAGCTGCGCAATGCTTTGGGTAATCGTAGTTCCTACTGTAATGACACTGTAGCGCCATGTATTGGAACCGCCAGAAACCAAAGAGCTACCGGCATCATTTTCTTCCAGACCTATGCTGTCTAAGCCAATAATATCAAATTCGGTTTGGCTAACATAGTAATAGGCAGGCACAGAAGCAAGGTCATGAATTGTGCCAACAACCTTTCTAAGCTTATTATCATATAAATATAGGAAGCCTTCTGGTATTGGCTCTCCAGCAGCTAGGCCGCTTAGCACATCAGGAAGCTGTAATCTATTGTTTGATGTAGCATTAGGTCCATAGTTTGGATCAGTGCCAGCTGCCAACTCAGTATTTGTTGTATCTAGATTTGTCCCAGCATGAGTTGCATAAGGCAACTGCACCCTAACCTTACTAGCAGCATCAACGGTTACGGTACAAGCATTAGCAGGCAAACCACCCGGAGCTGCTCCATTTATTAATGCATGTGCAGTTTGATTAGGATCAGGTATGACATTATAACTAGAATTTGAATAGGACTCCCCATCAATGGTTAAATATGAATATGCAACAGTAGTAGCTGCAACGACAGGACTTGCGACAGTGACAACTCCATATTGACTAACATGATAGTCACCAAAAGCACTGACAAGGTCTGCACTAGCAACTTCAGTATTAAAAGTAGCAGCATCAGACCATGTAGCAGTAGTGTTAAAACTACCGCTGTGATTAAGTGGTGCATGCAACAGTTTAAAAGTATTTACATCCGCATCAAGTGGCTCTCCAATAGCCCAAATAGTTTGTTCAACAGTAAGATTTGGTAATATGTCAGGATTTAAAGCAGAAGATGGGCCAACAAGTCGTGACAAATTAGCAATTTGTGCGTCTCTATAGGGCAAACTGCCTGCAGGTGCTTCATCAACATTTAAAGTTGCTCTTTCATAACCATATACCTTACCCCATGTATCAAATAAAGCACCTTGGCGAGCCGCATCTACAGTATATTGTCCACTCAGACCCCAGGGGTCACCAACTATATATTCAACAATTACAAGTCCTTTGCGTGTAAATGCAGAAACATTACTGAGTTTTTGTGCGGTTGGCTGTTCGCCATCAGCAAAGTCAATAGGAACAGGATAGGTAAATTTAGCTTTATCAGACATGGGATTCTATATCTCCTTTAACTTATGTTAATTACATTCCACAACACTGCAGGTCCAGACGTCGTCTCAGTTGTATATGTAATATTACCACCACTTATTAAAGGTGTGCTTATAAAAGGACCTGCATCACCTCTTCTATATGTGGGGTTAATTGTCAAAAATGTTGCAGCATCCATTGCCGATGCCGCATCAAAATTTTCTGACAACAACCTGAAGCCATAAGGCACAGATTGAGTTGATGTAACATACACACCTTTCATAGCATTTGGTATATCAACGAGTAAGTTAACCTCATCTAATATTATACCCAAATCACAAAAACTATCATTAGTATATATAGTTATATTTGCGATCTGTGGTGACATTGACCAATATGCACCAATGAGATTATCATCATCCCATTCATCTGGCTCTGGCAAAACAGAAATAGCAGAACTGTCAAATAGTAAAGTACGATCTGTGACTATTTGCGCAGGCCTTAAAGGACCATATACAGAACTCAGGGGCATTGAGGGATGGGTTAAATCAGCATTTGGTATTAACTGATAGACAATTGACTTACGACCATTCAGCAAATGGGGATCCCATATGGCTGCATTCTTGGGGGTAGCTCTCCAGCTAACCACCGTACCAACAGGCAATGGCGTTGCAAAATGAAATGTTTTATTTGTAAAGTTAGTTAAATTTTCTCCACGATTAGTCATTCCAGTATGACTTGACTCACCTGTGTGTGACTTTCTAAAAGTTATAACATTTCTGCTGACGATGTGTTCAGTATCATATTTAAAATGTACGACTCCTTCATCAAAGAAATGTTCAGGTAATGAGGTTGGAATAGTTACAGCAGTTCTCAAATCTGTAGAATAAATACTATTATCTACTGCACCAATTTGCCCAGAATAACCGACTGTACCTGTTGAAGGGGCATCTTTCGTAACAATAAAAGTATATATATCATCAGCCCCAGTGGTAGAGAAGCTAGCATTATCATCAAAATCTAACAGAATATTACCGCTGCCATCTAGGTAACGTTTAACAGAGTAGGTACCAACATCTTCTGGATTGACAGGAGACTTATAAATAAATGTTACAGTACCATCACCACCAGTAATGGCACGAAATTCAGCCCCACCATATATTGATCCGACACCGTCTAATACAACATTTAACTCTACATTTTCAACAGGATCACCAAAAGCATTTAATGCAGTAACTTTAATTTCAGCATAGTCACTGCCAATATATACTGGACCATATAAATCAGTGCCAATGATTTTATCTTTATTAACTACTTCTATTTCAACACTAGCTACATCATTAGGACATCTATCAATATAGAGTAAGCCCTCTGAATCGGCATTATGTATGGGATTAACATCACATTCTATGACAGATATTTCGTGATTAGAAGACAGGTCTTGATTAATTTCATATTCAATGCGTGGTATGGCAGTATAGCACAAACAAATTTTTAAGTTAGGATCAGGTATTGCTCCTTTCTGTTCCTCTCTAATTACCGTGCCAGACGGCCAAGACTTAGGGACTGTACTATCAAACCCACGTTCAACATTAAGTAGATAATTATCATTTTTGCCATACCAGAAAATTGCCTCAGTAGATGCACCACTGCCAATAATTGCCATTCCTCTTTCAGTAAACTGATCGGGATCTAACACAGCAATAGACCTAGAAGTTTCACTAATCGGTCCACAGAGCTTTGTCTCTTTACCCTGCACACCTCCAAAGATAAATACTCCAAGATCTGTATCTACTAGGACATGTCTATCTGTAGGACGAGAAAAATCTAAAGTCTCAACAGGAAACCAGGTTTCTTTTCTAGAGCCATAGCCCGAAATGTCTGAATATAAATCAATGCAAAGATGATGTATTTTTGTTGCATCGAATTCTCTGTGTAAAGGAAAGAGTGTAGAATAATGTGTTTCACATGCATGACCCTTCGTAAGCCCTACACAGTCTAAGTAACAAGAATGTACATTAAGTCTTTCATCTTCAGTAAAAGTATCATTTACTGGCCAGCCATAGCGCTTATAAGCAAGCTGATTAAAAGTCATGTTTCGGTGTGAATCTTCCTGCGGACTGGATGAGATGCGAGTAGCAGTTAGTGGGTCTTCACCAATCTGAGTTATATATATTTGGTCTATATTAATAAACTGTATTATCATATTGACAGGATCCCCTTCGAAAAATAAAGTAACAGTATCATCATCCCAGCTAACTATTTGATGAGTGCTAATGTCAGTGCCTCCTGGCCCAAATCCTCCAGACGCTTCAATAATAAATGTTCTAGCAGAATAGTTTAAATCTCGAATAAGTAAATAGCCTTCATCCCCATGAACTTCAGGAACTAGCCACTCTCCTAGTAATGAGGTGAGTATGGTTGGTATGTTTGCGTCTCTTAACACACCTGTAAGGAATTCTTCATAATATTTATTATCAACATTATCCCAATCAATTTCCGAGTCAGAAATCATACTACTATTTAGCGCAGTACCATCTTCACCCAAAGTGGGATAGAATGCATTTACATGACTATAGTCTTTAAAAACCTTAGCCTGACCACAGCTACCTCTAGTATATATACGTGCAGTGATTGGGAAGGCATAGTCTGGCTCATATTGCAATATATGGTAAGTAAACTGACCACCTGGGCCAGTAGTTTCTGTAAAAATATTAGGATCTGGGTACTCAACGACAGACCTATCACTGTATAAGAAATATGTTTCGGGACCTACAGAATAGTGACCATTATTAACCTTAACAACATAGCTAAGATAACCTTTGCCTACGTCTGTTTTTCTAATATTTGTCAGTAAAGCAGCATCACCATCTTCCACTCCCTGTTGCCAGTGGTCATATGCCATGCCATCTATGGGCGCATCTGGGATTTGATTAATTCTTATTGCATTTCTGCCACGACTTTCTGTAAACTCAATCGACTGACGAGACTCAAGAAGCTCTGCAGGCGTTGTAGTAATTTCCTCTCCAAGGGTAACTAATTCATGTCTGGAGACAAGGTCTCCACTCATCGGAGCACGGTCTAAAATCCAACCAGCATTGGTGGCATCTGAATTTAAGGATCCGACTATTCGTCTGGACTCATTGGTCGCAGTAATGCAAATATGTATATCAAAGTTTATTGATTCACAAGTAGATTCCATTTATTTACTCCCAATAATACTTACATGGTTTGTACCTACAGCAATGCTTCTATTAAGAACAGCGCCATCAATGTCAGATAGGTTTAGACCATCAAGCACATCTGTGTTTCTATTGTCAGCAGCTAAAGGGGTACTTCTAGCGCCCATGCCACCCCACTGTGTGTGTGAATCTTCTATGGTATTTGTTATAAGCTTTGCGCCAAATCTATTTGGATATGTCCTAACATATTGATTTGTTTGGTTTAGTTCCAATCCATATAAAGCTGTTTGAAAGTAATAGTCTGAAAGCTCATAAACTTCTATAGGGGCACTATATGCAACAAATGGAAAAATATTATATGCATATCTAATTGTTAAATTATTATCAGCAAGGGCATGACGCTCCCAAAGACGCGTGTTGCCATAGGCCAACGTAGTATATCCATCCTTAACATCAACATTTAAGGCAACATCATCATTCCCAAGATCATCAGATGTAAGACTGAGACGAGTATGATAGTCATCCCCCGTAATGGAACTGACAATGTTTACATCTATGTCTGGATTAGAAATAGTAACAGTGTGAGGAATAATATTTTCATGTGAAAGTTTATATCTGTTTGCAGAAATAGTTTCGACTAATCCATATTTCCAACTATTGCTTTGAATTAACGTAGAAGCTAATTTATAATTATATTCAGTTTCGACGACTGTTGCTTCAAAAATAGACGAAACATTATTAATAATATCCGCTACATCAGATATATAACGTGCATGATAGTCAAACTCAGGAGATAGAAAATCATTAAAAATATCTATAGATAATTCGATTGTAGACGGCTCATCAACAGGCTTTAAATCTGAAACTAAGTACATGCCTGTTTGAGTAATAATAATAGCTTGAGAGCTATATATAATATTTGGCAAAAGGCTTATCTCTAGAGTCTTTTCTTTTAAAAACCCCAGTTCTCTATTAGCACCAGTTATTAAACCACCATATGTCGCATTTGCCTTATTCACATAAACATCAAGAGTTCTGTCACGAAAGCTTCTTGCATGCTCTTCCGGCAGTCTTTCCAAGCCTGTCAATATACCAATTTCATCTATTGCATGATGAGAGTTAATTGATGCAAAAGAAGTTATTTTTACAGTTTCATCAGCCATGTTTAACTATGCTCCACAGGTGTCGCCTGTTTCTAACTCAATTTGAAAGCCTCCTGCTACAGCTGGAGGAGGACAATCAATTGTATCTTGCCAATATGCAAAATAATATGTTCGGCCGGCAAGTAAATGTAGAGTAATGCAAATAGGATTATCGAGACTAGAAGTACCATGCTGTATATCTGGGTTATCTGACTCAAAATCCTCTCCGACAACTAAGTACCCCATATCGCCACTGCATTTATTTATTCTAATACTATAGTCATCTTCACTAGTATTAATAAACTTCCAAAATAATACCTGATCAACATCAGTAATAGTACTGCCAGTATGTACTGCACTGTCTGGCTCTATTGTTCCCATATCACCAAAGCTTGAATGTGTCATTAGTTTGGCTATTATTGCAGCAAGCTCACTATCAATTGTAGCTTCGCCAACAGTTACATCATCATATTCTTCTCTAAAATACATGCGATTAGCATCAAAATCAAACAAGGCAATATCATGATGTAAATTAACACGATGTGCAACAGCGCTACCTGTTGCCAATGACTTAATCCACAAATGGTTATCAGAGTCAAAGGTAATGCCCGTAGCAGGGATCAGACTAGAAGACAGAGGAAACTTTGCCACAGACTTTAAATATGAATGTCCTATAAACATAAGGTCATATTCAATTTTATTAGTTTCGATGCCTCTTACGGGATGAGAGACATTATTTAAGAACTGTGTCTCTAGAAAAATTGGGATCATTCCAACAGGGCCCTGAGAAAGCTGAAACTTCCACTTAATTTCTGACCATTTTGATGTACCTCTTTCAGAAATAGGATTATATCTCCAAGCATCATCACCATTAACAGTAGTAGTGCCGTTCTCTTTTAAATATATAAAATTAGAATCTGGGCCCTCATATCCAATCCTACACCTAACAGGCTTTGTGAAGCTAGACACAGGAACCTTAAGCCTAGTCGACAAAGTGATGGCCTCATCTATACGAAAATTCCTCAAGGATAACGGCTTCATTTCTAGACCAACATGCGGACTAGTTGTTCTCATTTCCATTATCTGTTGATTCATTTCTACCTCATTGGTAAAAGCAGGAATTAACGATTCAAATATATATAGATTATTATCACTGACTGCATATATACGTAAATCCATGTCCATCTTTGCAATGTCATTAATCTTTAAATGTTCATAGGAAAAGTCTGATCCTGGATCTGACTCTTCAACAAAATAGGCAACTTGTTGATCATTAAACCCACTAAGCCCTTGGGATTGTAATACAACATCATCAAGAATCTTTGTATTATATATTAGTAATGAGCGATCATTGGAATCTGTTTCTAAACTATAGTAAAGAGAGCGAGGCCTTCTGCTTTCCGGAATGCTATAGCTGACTGCCCTATCTAGTATGTGAGGTAAATTAAAGCCCCAGGAATCAATGTATATAGTGGCATCTGGATCAATGTTATCTACCTCCACAGACTCAATATCTGCAAAGATTTTTCTTGTTCTTGCAATGTCATTTGTTAGAAACACACGGGCCTCATAACTCTCTATATCCTTTTTCAAAAGGCCTTCAACCATAATCGACGCAGGATATGCAGCATCTTCATCCGTAAAATCACCAAAGCTTTGACCATTTCGGACTATCATGTGTATCCAATTTGCATGAGGAATCTCATTAATAGCAGCCGATCCTATATTCTCCACAGTAGAATTTAATATGTAATCAACATCATATGATTCACTGCTCATACTAATACGTGAAGGAGTAATATTCTGAAATTGTTCTAGGTCTTCAGCTATTAATAAATCAATATCGCCTATGCTACCATGAGTAGCTTTTATTGGATGATTGTCCCTGATTGATCCCCTAATAGTTTCTAAGTAAATAGGGGTAATAGTATAGGGTATTTCGGCAGCATAGACCATGCCAGCAAAATAAGCATCTATAGTATTTACGAAAGTATCTGACTTCTCTCTTCTAATAAGTCTAAACAGATCTTCAATATATGGTGCGAAAGAGCCAATTACACGCTGACCAATAGAGATTGGGTCATTTCTAATTCTGCTCCACAAGGGAAAAGAATTAGCCATTTTCTGAGTATAGAAAGACTCAAAAAGTTTTGTTTGGATATAATTAAACATTATCTAAAACCATCCTAGCTAAACAGACTAAGTATTATGAATAATCGTAACCGGAGCTATACTAGATCCCTCATTTCTCTCTAAGGCAGCTATCTCAAAATTATTTAAACTAAATGTTCCAGGACCATTATTACCTTGCAAGAATTCTTCTCGCTGTCTTGAAGTAGTATTACCGAAACCTTCACTATAGTGAACCCAAATTCTTCCGATAGATCCAGTGGTAAAACCTAGAGATTTTATTGAGGGGTCAACATTAAGTATGAGATCTCTTAATCTCCCAAAATTAACAGAATTACCAATTCCGAGAGGGGAGAAAAATCTATTTACTGCTGTCAATATTGAATTACCTATTTTCATTTTCTTTTTATCACTTATAACCTTATTATAGTTCACTACAATTTCCATAGAAATGCCAACAATGTCTGGGAGTGCGACTATAATTCTTGCGCCACTCGGCGCTGTTCTGTTAATTGCTGTTCTAACAGAAGCAATGAGTGATTGCTGGCCAAAAACACCTATCGTTGGTCTGATTAGTAGAGCAGTTGTGCCCGATCCAAATAAACCAGGTAGAATTTTTACAGCACCAACTCCCGGAACAGATCTTGCCGCAACAAACATTGCTGTTTCGTTTGCACTCTCCAAGGATCTTACCGCATTAAACACTCTGAATCTTAGCTGATTATCTGTTTCATCATCCCTGCCATTAGAAATTGGAAAATCATTTATCACCTTTAAGCCGACTATCCCAAGAGAATGAGATGTGAGCGCCCTAGAGCCAACATTAAAACTAGCACCAGCTTGTACGGCTCTAACGCCTACATAGTAATTACTTGCACCGGATCTAATAGAGCCAGGTATGGTAGTTACAACATATTTCATTTTCCCATCAGAGGTACTGATAACAGTTCCAGGGGTAATAGCTGGCATAGATGATAAGGAACCAAAGGTGCCTTGGTTAACAAAGAATCTCACATTTAAGTCACCATATGAGGCAAATGCTCTTGTTCGACGAAGTCTTGTAATATTATATAGATCAGCCCACTTATCTAAAGATCGCTTACTAGCTTCGGATGGGCGGGATTGTTTAATATTATTGTTAACAATATTATACTGCTGTGATAACTGAGCTGAAAATGCTTCGAGCAAAGCTCGTATTTTACTGCCTTGGGCAAAGTGTCTCAGGGGACTAGTCCCACCTATGCGCTTTATAAGATCATTAGATATACTTGTAATAGTTCTGTTCTTATATACAGGCATTATTAACTTGGACTCCTTTCAGCAGTAGGATAGATATTGTTATCAATATAGTCATATAGAAAATTTAACAGCAAAGGATCAGAAACGCTGTTTTCAGATGTTCTAAGATAAGCCACTTCTACACGCAAAGCTATCATAGTACGACTAATTGGCATGACATCTATTTTTACACCATTTAGGTCAACTAGGGCATGCTGGCCCAAAGCCACTCTCACGGCATTTTTAATAGCCATGCCTGTTTCTCTGCTATTAGGCTCACCTACAAAATTAGACAAATTAGCACCAATAGATCCTTGGTATTGCCAGTCTCCCTTCTCACTTTTAACACGAGTAAGTATTTGTTGCCTAATAGACCTTAATGGGTCATACAGCGTATCACGTAAGTCCCCAGATTCATCAACATCGAAATCCCCCTCAAAGGAAAAGAAAAGATCATTTGTATCATATAGCCTTGCCATTATTTACATACCACTCGCAGCCTTTACAGTAGACATTAGGGTTTTTATATTAGTTAGTACATCAAAAAAAGCAGTATTTAATGTATATTGAGGTGGCGATACCATGCCAGGAAGAAATAAACCTAAATATAAATTCTGCTGAGTAAACATACCATAGTATGATGTATCGGTCGGCATGCTTTGGTGGTTTACCTTTCCTTGAGTTGTGATGCCGCCTGCATTTAAAACAATGTAAGTCTCATCATCAAAAGCTAACTTAACATGTGAGTCTCCTACTTCAACAAAGGGACTATCTTTGTGTAGTCTCCATATCTTTCTCATGTCTGCCATATTATTTATTCTCCAATGTCTATTGTGCTATTATTATACGTTATTTACCCAGGGAATTTACTACTAGCTACAGCATTAATAATATCACACCAAGCTCTTACTGGCGTGACATCATAATTGTTAAAAGCATTGGCTTGCCTTGCGTGACCAACAATAGTTGCCTCTGCGACTTTATATGATGCAGCATAAACTCTTAGTAAGACCTTTATAGGCGGATTCTTTGATGCAATGAGATCTGGGGTGCCGTAGGTTTGCAATATATGAAGAGGATCTGCATTCAGTCTAAACCAATGATCACCTATTTCATTTTGCAGTGAGGGTTTTGTAAAATCAATTTGTATTTTTACACCCACAGCATTGCTAGGGTCATTTTCTCTTAAAGGTAAGAGTATGTTACGTATTTCCCCATTATAAGAAGTAAAAGATCTTACATCTCTAGTGTGCGTCTCAAAACTTGCCTTGCGCACAGAGTTGCCAAGATTAGTAAGACTTCCATGACCTGGTGCTATTCCTATGCCCAGGGCACTGTTAGGATCTATGCTCATAATATATTATACCTCCATTCAATTGATTAATCTAAATCCATGCCTGGAATATTTCCAGTGAATATACGGGCATTTTGAACTAGTCTAGTCAGGCCACTAACATTTCCATCAAGTCTTTCCCAAACTGCATGCCTATAATGGGAAGCATTCCAATTCCACTCTGCTATGCCTGTTTCGCTATCATCCCACCACTTTCTAAGCCTGCCGAAAGCAACATTTAATGTTTTTACAAAACTATTATTAGAAGTCCAATTTATTCCTACCGTCCATGGAGATCCCTGTTTTATTAAAGGACATAACCAAAATGCATGCTGATCCTTCATCCAGCTATAGTATAAATAATCACCAAGCATCCAGGTACCAATCGAAATTGCGGTAGGCACTCTTAGTGCAGGAATACCAATTGATGCGCCACCCATGATCCCTGCTACAATAGGTACTGCTCGTGCAAGAGGCGAAGAATCTGCAGAACCTTGAGCTGCAGCAGTTCCATTCAAAATTTGATCATTAGTCCAATCTCGAAACAGTTCGCCCTGAAGCTCAACCTCTGCCTCACTGGGTGTGTTGGGAATGATACTGGGACCAGTTCCAATATATCTTTCAAACTTTTTACCTACAAAGTACTTATGTGTGAAATATGTCCACCAACTACCCATGTCATTTGCTATGACAAATGCATCTGGAACAATTTCTGTAATGAAACCAGTTTGATGAGAAAAAGTATGTACTACCTCTTCAACCTCAATGGGGCCACAAATATCATTATATGTATCTGCTATGTAACACAAGTCATATGGCTTGCATCTTGGATTACCCAAAATTAATATTGAACCTTTATATATTTCTCTAGTATATTTACTAAGAGCACTTAGGCCATAGCGCTTTGCCAATATTTTACCACGGCAATTAACCCAGCTAAGATATGCCTCTCTAATATTCTCGTCCTCTAGGTCTGTATTCGCCTTTACAGTGATGACATCATCAGGATCTGGTTTCTCATCTGCGGTGTCGGGTAAGTCATCATCCCAATATTGCACAGAAACTGCATTAAACACACCATGACTAGTAGCAATCATATTATTACTTATTATGTCTGTTTGCGATGTAAGTACATGATAGTTTCTAAAGGGGCGATATCTTTGGCTAACCAAATCTAACCATTCTTTGGCGGCAGTAACGCTCCTAATTTTTCCATCATCATCCCAAGCCGCTCTTCGCAAACCTTCATAATGACTAATGCTTCCCTCACCGAAACCTTTCATGCTTCTATACCAATATCTTTGTGTGGGTAAACCAAAAAACATTGTCATACGAGCGGTGTTTCCATAGGGCACAGGAGAGGCTATCCAACCAGGATGTCGAAAAGTCATTTCTTGAAACACATCCCATATAGTTGTGTTAAATAAGTGATATTTATAATCACTTGCATTAATCTCACCATCCCAGTCACGAATGCTATGATCAACCAGCTTACCCTCATCCGGGCAATATATATTATCATCTTGAGGGCCAGCCAATGGGTCAACACTAGTATTGGTGAATGCATTCCTAATATTCCCAATTTGGCCAGCAGTAACCAACCATAACAAGCCTGTACCAACCCAAGAAAAAAGCCTGCCCCAAGAGCCAATTAAAACCTGAGAGTTAATCATGGCCTCATTGTTAGCAATGCTTTGGTCTTCACCTGTCCAAACCTGTCTATTAATGACACATGTACCAAAATGCTTAACTTCTGGCTCATACATCATGTGGGCAAGTAGCTCAAAGGTGTTGCGATATCCTCTATCTCTGTCTTCCTCGCTCTTGCCTTTTACCTTACTGATAAGTTCAGCGGCAAAGGATTGGGCAAGCACGCTAATTTTGTCAGCATTTTCACCATAGGTAACCTTGACAACTCTGCCATGAAATATTGGCTCAAGCTTATCAGGATCCCCATGGTAGCCAAGTTTTACAATGATATTTGTTCCCTCTTCCAACTGAAACCCCGACATAGACTGTTCATATTCAGTATCTTGAACATGGGGATCATTTGTTTCACCAGGAGCAATGTGCTCAGGATCAGAGCTTGGATCTGCATTTATACCCATAGCTCTGGCAGCTCTTGTATTGCCATCATTGCCTGTTAATATGCCGCTAACATTAATAAATTCAATTACTGCAGCATCAACAGGATTCTTTCTACTTCTTACAATTCTAATAGATTCTATTTGACCATAGGAATAGAAATCATCTAGAGCTCTCCATGAGCGATTTACAGCATCCTCCTCTACAAACATAACCTTAAATGTCGGAAATGCTCGCCGCATACAAAACTTACGCCGATCCATGTCTTTCATGCCTTCATAGGCTAGATGATATAATCCTCTCGATGTAAACGCATAGTCTAATATTTCACCATCACCATCTGTCTCTTCTAGGCTTTCAACGAAAGTTTCTATTGCTGCCGTATCACTATTACTAGCGCCTCCAGACGGGGGCAAGCTTGACTCTGACATGCCATGGCTGCCATGGCTAGGTAAACTAATGCTTGGATGAGTAGTAGAAGAACGTGTCCTTTCTCTATTACCCCTGTGACTATTATCCAAGTCAATTACATTTGTATCTGGTGGGTAGAAACCCTCATATACTTGGCCAACCAATACTGACCCTCCACGATCAGCGCGACTAGGGGGCAAGGCGCTCATATTAGCATTTCTACCAAATATTGGGACCATTGTCCTCCAATCAAAGTTAGCAGAATTAGTATTGGGACGATTTCTTTCTTCTCGCTGCCTAATCCTAAGCTGATGGTTTTCATCCTTAGCCTCTGAAAGAGGAGTGCTAATATCTAAAAACCAAGGATTATGGCGAAGTGGTTGTGAAGCATCTGCATGTGTAGTTAGTCCTGCCGTAAGCTCTCTTCCAGTATTTTCTTTAATAGCATTATCTAAAACCGTATTTGCTTCTTGCAAGCCCCCACTGCCAACTATGGGAAAGATCGGCGTAGCACCATCGGCCGTGCCTGAAACTGTAATATTTGATGAGTCACTGTACCAACTAGATATCATGCGTGTAGTGGTATCGGTATTTTCTCCTGCGGCACTGACAGTTCTCAAATATGGGGCATCAACACTGTCAAAGCCTAAAACATCATGCATGTCATGTAGCCAAGCACTAGTCCTGCCATTTGGATCTTCTATGTTCTCATATTGACCCTCAAATCCCCAATTATAAAAATAGAAATCTGGTTGTGTATTTGTACTGCCACCCATGCGTATATCTAGGTCTCTGTCCCATAG
>TARA_R110002020_G_scaffold36503_5_pt1 | contig 84011 bp, 81 predicted proteins | sample TARA_R110002020 | Tara Oceans TARA_R110002020 (sample SAMEA4396489) | marine metagenome | biome: Westerlies Biome; feature: [MES] marine water layer (ENVO:01000295) within the mesopelagic zone...; material: water (ENVO:00002006), including particulate matter (ENVO:01000060) such...
CACAAACACGGGGTAGTACCCATAACTAATGCAAGTGCATTAGAATTTATCCGTTACTGGATGTGTTTGGTAGATGATTGTGGCAGCAAAAATAGTACTTTGCGCCTGTACTAACAGTAGAGATATCTAACTATCTGCTGTACATAACAATCCGTGTAGGATAGAATAACGTAGAAGCTTGCAAGGCTTTTATGAGTTCTGATTACTGATCTGTTATGTGTACTTGTATCAAGTCCACGCTTAGAATCAGATTGCAGGAAAACTTAATCCTGTAAGGCCTGTACACTTTTTATTAACAAATTATGGAAGAAATAGAAAAAGTACTTTATGAGTATGTAGATGTAAAAGGTATAAAACTGATTACACCAAGTAAAAATATAGCGTTCACTAGAAGTCATGATGGTATAGTTAAAAAGATTACCATAGAAGATACTGATATTGATTCATCTAAAAACTAGATAATGAGAAAACTATTTAAGTTTACCTACATGTATTTAATGCCTTTAGTATTACTAGGGATTGATATCAACCTGTATATATTAAACAAATTGTCCACCATACAGAATAACTTTTTTCTGTTATTTATATTTATTGTATTTCATATAGCAATTGTTATCTCATTTCTTCAGGCATATAGAATGAAGGTAATCTTGTTTCCAGAAGTTGAGAAAGAGATAGTAATGGGTATTGGATTCTGGATAGGTTACAAAGATGATGAACTCATAATTACATTACCATTTGTTATATTAAAAATGGAATATTCAAGAAAAAAATAGTGTGGAACTGGGATGCTTAAAACACTCAAAATACATCGGCATCATCCTACGCCATAAGTTGTGGTCACAGGAGAGAACCTGGACGCTCAAAAACTCTATGCTGAGCATCATATAAAAAGGCTTATGAAACTAATATAGTTACAGTAGTCATGCGGTTGTGCATTGGGGTGAACCATTGCATTTAATACATGCCACTGGATTAAGTAACTTAACTAAGAGTTATGAGATCTGGATGTAACAGAAGCAATCTTGTATTATTGATATAATCCGGATAAGTAATGCAAGATTGCTTCATAATTTTCAATATCTATGAAAGAATTAATATTACTTAGAGGAGTAAGTGGTGCTGGTAAAACTACAGTTGCAGAGATATTTAATTGGTTAGGATCTGATAAAGAATGTGGTGATGGATATCCTTATAGTACTGATGGACTTGCTTTCTCTAATGATGCAGTTACTTATTCAGCAGATGATTATTTTATTGATTCTGTTACTGGTGAGTATAAGTTTGATCCAACTCTGTTAACAGATGCTCATAAGTTATGTCAGTCATCTGTTGAAGGAGCAATGAAAGAGGAAATGGAACATATAGTAGTACATAACACATTTACTACAGAATGGGAGATGCAACCTTACTTTGATTTAGCATTATATTATGGTTACAGAGTAAGTACGTTGATTGTAGAGAACCGGCATGAATCTAAGTCTATTCATAATGTACCTGATGAAGTAATAGAGAAACAAAGAAAGAGATTTAATATTAAACTTTAAAAGTTATGGCAAACACTGGAAATATAGAGAACGTTGTAGTTAGTGAGATGAGAACATCATTATCTTTAAAATTAATCAAGAAAGACATTCATAAGAAACATGCTATTGTATTTCCTGATGGAGAATTATACTTGGGTAATAAAGTAGTTATGGATTATTTAGATAATGCATCTGGATTTTATCCTGTACTAAAGGAGAAACCTGATATGATACCTGCTTTGTATGTTATCCGTTTTGTACAAAAAAAAGGAGATATGATGGCAGAGTTTGTGACTGGGTTTGATTTACTTGAAGATGGGCGTATATGGTGTGGATCTTTAAGAAGTAGATGGACAGGTGATGGTGTACCTAGAAAAGAAGCTAAAGAGTGCATATTTGGGGATATGGATAGTGCAATAATTCATATTAATGACACTTTAGGTGTTGATGAATGGAACTTTTTCATGGAAGACGCATTTTAAATCAAAGGTTATGAAAGTAGAAATCATAGATGACAAGATTGCAATTATTCTTGACCCTCAGCAGGTAATAGATAGGGGTAAAGAACTGGATATAGATATAACCAGGGTAGAGGCAGCGGAGATATTAAAGAGGATGTTTATAGGTCACTTTAAGGATGAGGATATTGAATCTTTTCTTAGAGATGCCATTGAGTCTGCAGTGCATTGGGAAACGGATACTACAGATTGTTACTGGCCAGATGATGAGGATAGAGAATCTGAGTTAGAAAGGAAATTACTCACATACAAGGCATTAGTATGGGAGTTTGATACACAGACGTTTAGGAAAAGAACAAACACAGATGATGATCGTTCTGGACCATCACCATTGTCTCCTGAGTATAAAGTGTATGATTATGGTGATGGTAAGGTATCATTAGCACGTTCTGTGGCAAAAGTATTAGTTAAACAAAAGAAAAAAAATGAAAAGAGTTAGAACCTTTCTTAGTAATCTTCTTGAAAAGACAGCAAGAAATGAGAAAAAGTGGAATAGTGAAAGTTATATAACGTTGGCAAAAGCTGAAGTAGGCCAATCATTTAAGGGACATGCATTTAATATTACATTTCAGAAGGATACATCATGTGATGAAAAAGGTTCATTTATAAGACATAATCGGTATTATGGAGGTGCAGTGAATGAAACATATAGCATTGATAATAATAAAACCTCTATAAATTATCATATATATGGACCTTCACCTAAGTGGTTGGTAAAAAAGCAAATAGATATTATTGATCATGCTAGGGAGGGTAATGTGTTCATAGGGCAACAGTTGAAGATGGCAGATCCTTCTATTATAATAGGTGATAACCCTAAGATAATGTTATATAGTAATTCATATACTATTGAGTATAAACAAGAAATAGATGGTGTGCATTTTAGTGGGCATAGGGAGAATATTGATGAGTTGAGGGAATTAAACTTTTTCCATAGCGAGGTGAGAGATAAGATTAAGCACACGGAAATTGAAAATATTGTAAAAGATATAGAAGATTTAACTATTGTACCATTAAACATTAACCAAAACGTTCTATTATGAGAAGAGGTATAGTTACAGTATTATTAGTTTGTGGATTTTTAGTATCAGAGGCACAGATAACACATCGTGCATTCATTCCACCAGATTATGTTGAACCATCAAGGGAGGAACCAAAAGTTGAACCGGAGGTTTATATTAATCCTTATTATGAAGAGATAAATACTCTTGAGGACGTAATAGAGTGGATAGGTGAGGATATATGGAATGGTTCAATGACTAAAGAAGTAGGAGAACTATATGTTCAGAACTTAGAAAAAGTAATAGCAAGACTGAAAGAAGAAGAATCAATTAGGGTAAAAAAATAGGATATGAATATACTAGAAAAATTATTTAAGAGAAAATATAAAACAGGTAATCAACTTAATATAGTTCATCCATATATGTGGTTTGATCAATGGGTTTTTGATGATCCTGATGTAGATCTAGTTAGAGAACCATTTGTTGCAGGAGCAGATACAATGTTAAGTCATGTAACTAAAGATGCTGATAGATGTACTTTAGTATTTTCTAAAGAAAGTTTTCCCACTCATAATTTTAAGATAAAAAGATCTTCCATAAAAGCACCAGTGGGGACTAATTATATATATGATACTCCTATGGGATCATTAAATGTGTGGTTATGTCCTGCATTATTTAAATATTTTAAAAGAGCACCAAAGAATATCTATTTTGAGGTGAAAAATATCAAATATGATTAAAGAGTAAAGTGAGTGAGTGAGTGGAGAGAGTAGGAATCTGTTGTTCCCATTAGGGATGCAAAGCAGAGACAAAGAGAGGAACCTGTAGCAATGGGTTTCTACTTTATCATGAAAAAAGAAATACAATGGCAAAAAATGCATCATATAGTTTATCTGGAGATATAGTAGAGAAGATATTAGATCCCGTATTTTCAAAGGGGTTAAAGAACAAAGAAGCTATTAAAGCTTTAATAATGAATTCACTTAATACAAATGAGATGGAGTTATTAATAGATATGTTCTTTAGTAAAACTAAACATAAACCTCTTTTTAAAGGATGTTATGTATTAGTGACACCCAAAAGTTATTGGGAAGGGGATAAGTATGAGGTTGATAAACTAAAAGATCGGGGTTTATATAGTAATGATGGACGGATATATGGAAGGATAACAGCAGATAGTAGTTGGGATCCTGAAAATTTTAATCCATATTACTATGAATTTAAGGTTAATTTAATCTTATTGGATAAAAAGGATCAGGTAACAGAAGTAGCAGAAGAAATGAAAGCAACAGCTTTAGAACTGTTACCAGATGGAATAAATGATATTAAATGGTTTAGTGTTCATGCTAAAAATAAATTAGTATGAGCAATAACCATATTAAATGTGAGGGAGTATTATATTGATAGCTATATCTCTGTAGTTTATTTTAAACTAACAGAGTGTTAAACTATTAATAGTTTGTCATCTTTTTTATTTTTGGATTACCCAAAAGTTAATAGATGATATATCAACTTCCCTCTGGAAGGATCATTGAACTGTCAGTTGAGCAATTTCTTGAGCTCAGTGACCAGGATATCAATGATTTTGTGGGCCTAAGCCACGTATACTCCATAGAAGTATCAAATCCCTTCTTTGAATCCTTTACAAAAAAAACTAAAGTAAAGGATCCTGAATTATCTCATGAGGTTGAACCAAACCTGACAGAGATTGATTTAGAAACAAAGAGAGATGATAGATACTTCCATAGAGATGATGTATAATTAATTATTAACCAAGAAAACCAAAACAAATGCAAGACAAAGTAACAATTGCGCCTGATGACGCAGGCAATATAATCCGTGTATCTACAAATAATTCAGAGTACGGATATGTAAGAGTAACTCAAGAAAATGTAGCTTTTACAGCTACTGGCTGGGTAAAGAAATCAGTTAGAGGTGCATTAATTCATGGTACAGTTGAAGATCTGAAAGATATAGGTATTGCCAAAAAGAAATCATTACCTGGTAATATAGTAATCACAGAATCAACTAAACCTTTTAGTGCAGATGATCCTGATAGAGATCTAAAGATAGCAGGTAATACAGGCGTAGTGTGTTGTTCACACGGTGAGCCTATCTATAGAAAATCTTTCTATGACCAATCAGGACTTCAGGAAGATACTCTTATACCTCATACAAATGGTGAGGATATTAAAGAGGCTCAGGGTACAGAATCTGTAGCAGGTAATGCAGATAAGGAAGAACATGGAGTTACTATGACTCCAGAGCAACTTGCAGAAATCAAGGAGGGTATTGATGAGGAGGTTGAAGAGAATAAAGAGGAAGAGGTAGATGAAGAGCCTGTAGAGGAAACTGTAGAGGAAGAAGAGAAAGATGATTCCTTTGAACTGTAAGTAAACTAAATAGTGTTATATATGGGTAGTCCTTAATTGGGCTACCCATTTTTTATAATGGAAAAACAAAGAAAATGAGCAAAGGAAGAATAAAGGAAATTGAATCTGAATTAGAAGTTTTATCAACAGAGCTTGATGAGCCAATTGATTGGAGTTCTAAATATAACCCAAGTGTTCTAAAACACGAACAAGTACTACAAGAATGTGTTAAATTAAGAAATGAATTAGTTGAACTTCAAACTAAAGAAAATGAGAATAAGTAGAGGTGACAGAAATGTATTAGTAGATATTATAATAGATGAGTTAAGAGAATCTAACTTTAAGAAAAGAGATCCAAAACTCATAAAAAAAGATGCAATAGATAAAATGAATTCTGAATTAAAAGAATATTTAGAAGCTTGTGTTGAATTAAATAAAGAGAAACGTAAATTGGATAATAGAGTCACTGATGCAGTAGATAATTTGGCTACTAAAATCGGTTCAATAAAAGGTTACAGGGGATATTGTGGAAGTAATAGAAGTGAGATTGATAAAGTTGAAGACTACCGCAATAGGGATTTACAGGAACATTATGAACAAATATATAAGAAGAAGTACAAGTATGCAGATATACCTACTCATTATAACGTAGAAAAACTTGTTCTTAAATCAAGTGATGGAACTTTTGAAGATATTATTGAATCAATAGTATCATCATTAACTAAGTAACTCTTATACATCAATTGGATAGCTTCTTTAGGGAGACTATCCATTTTTTCTAACTCCACAACTCCTCTCACATGTTCAATCAAAAACAATTAAAGACCCTTAAAAAAGTTCAAAAAAAAATCACTGTAAATACTGTAGAAAGAAGATACATGTACTTAGGTATACTGAGTGAGTATCAATTATATGCTAAGGATCTGAATCAAGTTATAATCTATACTGAGCTCAACCCGCAGCAGCACTTTTTATTTAAAAGAGTACTTCATGGTACAAATATTTACAGTCAGGAAGATTTGAACAAAATGCATTGGGATAAGAAGAAAAGAATTAAAAAGGTATGGAAAAGAGGTCAGAATGAACTTAATACCTGGAAGCAAACCATATGCAATAACTCTGCAAATAAAGTACTTAAGTCCTTTCATAGAAGTAAACTTATAAAGGATATTCTAGATATACCGGCAGAAGAAACTTGTGATTTTTACAAAAATACCTTATCATTCAAGAAATTAGGTATAAAATATGAGGATATCATTCTTTTCTTTATGGGTAGAAAGTTACTCCCTCAGAACTATTTACAACTGAAATGAAAAAGATGTCCAAGAAGATGAGTAAGGCAACCAGGTCTTACTCAAAACTTAGGAAAACATTTCTACTTGATAATTCAATGTGTCATGTACGGTCAATTGATTGTACATTACAAGCTACAGATGTGCATCATAAGCTGGGAAGAGACAAGTATTACTTAGATGTGGATACTTGGTTACCAGTATGTAGAAATTGTCACATGTTTATACACCAAAATATTATAGATGCATTAGAGAGAGGATTCATAGAAACAAAAGAATGATATATACCAAAAAGTGCAAGCATTGCAAAGAAGTTAAAAATGTAGAAAAGTTCTATATTGATATGAGATCTACAGATTCATGTACATCTAATTGTATAGAATGTAAAAAAGAACTACTCAAGCTTAACTATGTAAAGATTAAGGCAAAGAAATGCTGTACTTGTGAAAAGAAGAAAGCTGCTGATAAATTTTACAAGAATTGTTATGCAAAAGATGGACTTACATCCAAGTGTATCATATGTTATAAGGCATATCAGAAAGAAAGAAATTCTTCAAAGGAATATTTAAAGAAAAATGCAGCATACCATAGATGGTATAGAAAAGTGCAAAGAGATGGTAAAGAGGCCCATCCAAGAAAGAAGAACAAGAGAAACAAGGTTCCTCCTGCATTATTAGAACTACAGGAAAAATATAATAAACTTTTTAAGGAATTACATAACCAACAAATCAATAAAAATGGAAGATGAAGAATATGATGAAGTAGAAGACAGTGCAATGAGCTATACACAACAAACAGCTTGTGATAGAAGTGACTATGCCAATGAAATGGTTAGGTCTGGTAAATGGAGTAAAGAACAAGCTGCTGAGTATAAAATAGGAGCTTAACAACCAACAAATCAATAAATAAAAATGGCAAAAATAGAAAAACCAACAACAGGAAAAGGTTCAGGAAATAAAAGAGGAACTTACAAAAAAAAGGATAAGAAAGTTGAAACAACAAAATTAGTCAAGAAAGAGACTAAGAAAGAAGTGCCAACACTTATACCAGTACCTAGACTAACCAAGACTATAGCAGGTGTAAGAACAAACTGTTTAAGAATTGGAGATAGTCAATATAGAAAATATGTAGAATCTGGAGATGTTGGACATGCAGCTGCAGCATTAGCGGGTTATAAGCTTGCTATAACTGCTACACAGACTCAAATGACTTATCAGAAGATAACTGGAAGGACCACCAAGGTTAAATTCTGTGAGGAATAATGGTATAAGCGGTATAGAGCAGTGGTCAGCTCACCAGTCTCATAAACTGGAGGTCAGAGGTTCGAATCCTTTTGCCGCTACTAATTAAAATCTAAATTATGGCACTTGATTTTCCAGGTAATCCCTTCTTTGAAAAAAAGAATAAATCAGACTTATATAAGGTACTATTTCATTATAGTCATTATAAAATGAAGTGGTTCTGTTTTAATAGGGATGAGAAAGATAAATATTTTAATGGAAAGATTAAAATAGTAGGTGAAGGTGAATCAGTTGAAGATGCATTCTTAAATTATCAAAGTAAAAAAAATGAGCAATCAAGAAAAAGTACAAGCTGAAGCATTAGAATTAATATTAAAGCATAAACGGTGTGGTTTAAGTATTTCTATGGGTGTAGGTAAAACCAGGATAGCATTACAACACCTAATAAAGAATTATCATCCTATGTGTAAATATCTTGTTGTTGTTCCAAAGAATACAATAATAGAATCTTGGAATGATGAAATGGATAAAATGATTGAGCAGTTTAAACATTTGTCTGATAATAATTATGAAGTAGATCTAGAATCAGTTAAAGATCAAATAGAATTTGTGAATTATAGATCTATTAATAAACTTAATCCTGAGAGTTACAATGTTGTCTATTTAGATGAGTGCCATAACTTACTTGAATCTCATGAACCATTTTTATCTCAATTTAAGGGTAAGATTATTGGTTTAACAGGAACACCACCTAAAAGAAGAACTTCTGATAAATATAAAATGGTACAGAAATACTGTCCTATTATATATGAGTTTAGTGTAGATGAAGCTGCGGATAAGGCTATTCTTAATGATTACCAAATAATTGTTCATGAGTTGATGTTATCCAAGCTTCAAACAGTTGTAAAAACAACTAAGGATGGACGTACCTGGTTTACTTCAGAGCAAAAAGATTATGATTACTCTACAGGAAGGATTATGGATGCACAGACACAGAAACAAAAGCAATTTGCATCCATAATGAGAATGAGAGGGTTAATGGAGTACAAGACTAAAGAAGACTACATGAAAGGGCTTCTTAAGAACATAGGTCAAAAGTGTATAATCTTTGCAAACACTAAGAAACAGGCTGACAGAGTATGTTCTCACAGTTACCATTCTGGTAACTCAGATTCTGAAGACAATCTTCAACTCTTTTCTGATGGCAGGATAGATAAACTATCTTGTGTGCTGCAGTTAAGTGAAGGAGTTAATATTCCTGAACTTCAACAGGGTATAATTATGCATGCATACGGGAATGAGAGAAAAACATCACAAAGAATAGGTAGATTGTTGAGACTCAACCCTGATCAGACAGCAACATGTCATATACTGTGTTATAAAGGCACTGTAGATGAGAAATGGATTAGTTCTGCCCTAAGTGACTTTGACTCAGATAAAATTAAACATTTTAATCCTTTAACTACAAGTGTATAAGACAATGGGACGTTATAACAAATTAATAGCAGAATTTGCAGGATTAAAAATAGTAGGTGAAAAGGAGTGGATGAAAGCACATGGAAGTCCAAAGATGTATACTGTTGCCAAAGAAGAGGACTTAAAATATGATCATTGCTGGAATTGGCTTATGCCTGTACTTCAAAAGATATTAGATATATCATTTGATGATAATGGAGATGCAGAAGATTTCTATCAGATAAGAGATTGCATACCTGACATTGATCATACTTACAAAGCAATAATAGAATTTATTACTGAGTATAATAAAAATAATGTATAAGCCATTAGATTCCAGGCTCACTATATCTAAGAGTGGTATAGAGGGCTTGGGATTATTTGCCATAGCAGATATCCCTGAAGACACCTGTCTTGGAATAACTCATATCAAAAGTAGGGAGTTTGAAAGAGGATACATAAGAACACCCCTGGGAGGCTTCTACAATCACTCAGAGAGCCCTAATTGCAAAAAGGTAGCTGAGGGTTTAGTTTACAGTTTATGGACCTTAAAAGCCATTAAAGCAGGTGAAGAGCTAACTGTACGTTATACATTTTATAAACCAAAACAAAGAAGATGACTAAAGAAGATATATATACAACCAAGGTAATCAATGATTACAGTACTAACATATTAACCCCTTTAGGGCAAAAGCTGTGGGATAAAGCAGAGCAATCTCAAAGAACTATGTTATTAGATGTAAAGATAATTGAATATCAAGGATTTAATGTTGAATTTCAATACATAAGTAGAGCTTTGTTCGGTAATTATAGTGCTCCCGGTACTTATGAAGTTAAAATCATCCCAACAAAACTAACCAAAGCCAAGAATTCAATAAATAAAATATTGGATGCTTTGTTGTCTTAACCAAAACAAAGAAGATGATTGAATTTCAAGGATGGAAAGGAAACTTCTATGATAGCTACTTTAACAATTTAGATAAGGGGGAGTGGGTACGTATTAATCTATTTATGTATCTGTGGCTCTGGTTAAGAGATTATAGGGTAAGAGTTAAACCAAAACAAAGAAGATGAAAAATGAATTTGTACCATACGAAGAAGCATTGGCTTTGAAAGAGTTAGGTTGTGTTGTTGTAAAGCCTTTTAAGGAATATGACACGTTAGGAATATTACAACAAGTAGGCTTGTTAGAATCTCAACAATTAGAATCTATCCCAGCACCACTATACCAACAAGCATTTAGATGGTTTAGAGAGAAATATGGACTATGGTTCAGACCTGATTATTATGATGAGACTAGAACTGATTTCTCAGGTAGTATTCATAAACTAGGAAGGTATAGTGCTATTGCTAGTATTGAAGAATGTAAATCAGCAGAAGAAGCAGAACTAGCTTGTCTTAGAAAACTAATTGACTTAATAACCCAAAACAAAGAAGATGAAAGATAACCACAAAGCATTTGTTTACGGATTTGTACTTGCTACTATAATGTGCTTTATAGCAAGTTGTATGATAATAGGAACGTACTGTAATTAAACCAAAACAAAGAAGATGATGAGAATAGTTAAAATAATTTTATTGTTCTACATTTTGATTATGTCAATATTAGGTATTTGGGTTATGAAACCAATTACATTCATAGGATTGATATTGTCTGTTTTGTGGATTGGCTCAATAGTAGGACTTTATTTAATTAAACCAAAACAAAGAAGATGAACATAACAATAGATTTAACTCAATTAAGTAACCAAGATGTTACCGAACTTTCATCATTATTAAGTAACTCAATAGATTATAGTGTTGAGACAGAAGAAATGCAAAATAACTACGAAGCATCACAAGAGGTTGAACTCTTTATGTCGGAAAACAATATCACGTAAACCAAAACAAAGAAGATGAAGATGTTTAAGGGAAAAATAGATTACATAGGTTCTTGGAAAAGATGCTTGACTCAACAAGAAATATCTTTGGAATATACAAGAAGATTGGATTTAGATATTATAAACCAAAACAAAGAAGATGACTAAAAAGGAGATACAGGAACTAGGGTTTAATAAAGAAATTGTCTATCCTGATGATAGCGGAATGAGTAATAGTTATCATTACTATACCTATGATGTGATTGAAGGAGTAAACTTAATAACCCCTGCCAATGATAAAATTATAGACGATAGTTGGTATGTTGTAGTGTTTATGAATACACCTAATATCAGATTCAAAAATGCACATGAATTACAAACATTGATTGAAATACTAAACCAAAACAAAGAAGATGAATAAAGAAAAAAAAAGAACGTGGTTAGATGATATCTCACTAAATGAAACATACGTATTGGTGTTATTTCCAGACGTACAAAAGTATATGGAAGAAGAATGGTTTGATAATGTAGCTGTATTATGCAGCGTAGATGATCCAAAACATTTCTTAGCTGGAGAATATTCAGCATTCTTCATACCTATTAAGTATGTAAACCAGAACAATGATGAGTCTGTATAAGTGTTCTAAATGTAATATGGTTATTGAGAGAGATAGTAATAAAAAATGGATTCTCTCTGTATGTAGTAGTACAGGTGAGAGAGCAAGATTACAAATTATTAACCCAAAACAAAGAAGATGACTAAAAAAGAAACAATAGATGGGTATACTTTTGAGTATGATTCAGAAAACAAACAGTATGAATGTAGAGGAGATGTTTGTTATGATGATGAACATGATGAAGTACCTGAAGAAGGACTTTGGAAAGCAGCTTGCAAACTTCATCAAAAATTAAAGAATCAAGGTGTTGATTCTGAAATTGATCACTCTGAAAAAGGTTGGGTTGAAGTATTTATTTGTAATTAAACCAAAACAAAGAAGATGGGTAGTATAATAGGAGTAATAATAGCACTAATTTTATGGATGTACTTTTTTAGAAAAATCTTATTCAAAAAATACCAAAACACAGAGGATGATAAGTGAGCAAGAATACATACACACAAAGGATTTAGGTATACTAGCAAGTGCTATAAAAGTACTACAAGAACTTATACCTGAAAATTCTGAAGTAATAGATAAGAAAGATTATGACGAGATAATGAGGTTGCTTATAATTTGGGAAATGGAACACTTTGATAAAATCAAAATACACCAAAGAGATGGAACAATAAAATGAGCAGGTGGAAGTATAAACCAGATAGATTAAAGAAAATGAGAAGAACAGAACAAAACAACATTGACAAATTAAGGCATATCCAGAGCCTGGAAAAGCACCTAAATAGGAAAGTAAATGGTAAGCAAGTCTTCAAAGAAACTGATTGGACTGCTATTAATAAACTAAAGGGATTAAAGTCTAATCAAAGCAGATGACGTTCAAAAACAAAATAACTGCTTTAAAATGGTGGAGGGAACTAAAAGATAGTGAGCAACAAAGATTAGCTGATAAATATCATCATAATGATGACTTTACATTAACACATCAGAACAATGAAAGAATTGAGCAAATATATCTGAAAGAGCATGGACAAGATAAGGAATAGGGTAAAGGATATAGAAAAAGAGGTCATGAGAAAAAGTGAGCAAATGTCTTCATTGCATAGTGAGAACATAAAACTAGAAGAAATAAATGCTATGCTGAAGTTACAATTGCAGGATAAAAAGTTCAGGAAGTTTAATATCTTTCTCTACGGTTTAATGGTAGGATTATTCATAGGAAGTCTAATATATATTATTGTAAAATGAAAACAAAGCACACTAAAGAAAAAGTCTTCTCAACTATAGAAGACAAGAAAATCAAGAAGGATCCAGCCAATAGTCCAATATGGAACAAGTGTATCCATTATGAAGATGCAACTAAGGAAGATAAGGCAAAAGGAGGCTATGTCTACACTGTTTACTTTGAGGGAACAGTACCTGTTAATGTAACCACGGTTACAAAAGTAGGTGCACATGGGTAGGATGAAAGAACTCTTCATGCAATTGCGGGAAGAAAAGCAAGAAGGAGGCTACTTTGAAGATGCTGAGAGAGCACAAATAAACAATGAGGAGCATCCCTATACGCATCATCTTTTACAAGATGAGACACTATATGTCTTAGTAGACATAGGTACTGGTGGCATAGTATGTACAGGACCACAGCTATCTATCTTGATGTATATTAAAAAGCAAAATATACCTAGAAACAAAATCTATAGTATTAAACCTTTAAAGTTTAAATATGAAGAATAATATACAGGTTGATATGTTGAAGGACAATGATATATTGGACTTTAAAACAAAATCACATGAAACCCGGTATGATAAATTCATAGAGAACATACCTAATGGTTCTAAGGTAGAGGTATTTGTAAGTATCACCACTGATAAAGGCACTAATGCTCAGTTAGCAAGAGTGCACGTTATGATCAGAGAGTTGGCATCAACTCTGGGGTATACATTTGAAGAAATGAAACTCTTGGTGAAAAGAAGGGCCGGACTATGCGTTGTAAAGAATGGAACGGAGAGCTGTAAATCTTTTGCAGATTGTGATAGAGAAGACCTTAACCTGGTTATACAAGCACTAATTGAATTGGGAGATAGTCTAGATACTAATCTTCGGTAGCTTTAACTTCACCAAGGGCTTCTGCCATTTTCTGTGTAAGCTTACCCATCTCTTCATCAAGATCTTCAGGTTTAGCTTCTAATACAGCTCTAAGATCAGGACCAAATTGTTCTTTATCTATCTCACCTGAAAATTGTTTGTAAGCTTTTTGATTGATAACTTCTTGTCTTAAATAGGCAGTTAATGATATCAATGTATAAAGTGTACTATCAAAGCTATTAAATGGTTCTCCTTCATATAATTTATCTTCTTTAATAACCTTATCAAGCAAATTTATTTTTTTATAAGCATTTGTTATTGTGTCTGCACTTTCTGCAGTTGATAAGACATATACCAGGATTTGTTGAAGACTACTAACATAGCTTGCATTTATTTTTAGATCTTCCAGTACTTTATCAGGATCAGGAATAATATTACTAAGAGGATCCTTTTCTTCTTTTTTCTCTGTCATGATAAATGTTTAACTTTTCTATAAATAGTTTGCTGTTTCCCATTTTTAACTTTTTAAGACCTGGAGAATTTATAGCCTTATTTAGCTCTTCTATTGACAAGAATGGGATATTCACATCACAAATATAAAAAATTTAACTCATGGATATTGACATAAACCACATTCGTAAGAAACTTATAGAGAAACTAGAAATAAATGGCTGGGATAAAGCACTTAATTTCTTTATGAATAGTTCTGATTTTGATGTAGTTATCAATGCTTTACATGCTGAAGTTGCTGAGGGACATAGGTTTACACCTGCATTAAAAGACATTTTTAATGCTTTTGAGTTTACACCTTATGACAAAACAACTGTATTTATACTAGGACAAGATCCTTATCCTCAGCTAGGAGCGGCAGATGGTATAGCTTTTAGTTGTAGTAAAAAGATGAAAGCAGAAAAATCATTACAGTACATCTTTAAAGAGATCTATGGGGACTATAAAGATAGAGATCCGGATTTAAGAAGATGGTGTAAACAAGGTGTATTACCTATTAATACAGCTCTTACTACACAAATAGGAAACGTTGGTTCTCATTATTCTATATGGAAACCCTTTATTATCCAACTACTGGATCATATTAATCATAGTTTTCATGGAAGGTTTATCCTTATGGGAAAGAAAGCAGAAGAATGGGAACCCTTACTTGATAAACAAATTGTGTTTAAAGTTCCACACCCTGCATCAGCAGCTTATAAGGGTGGAACCTGGGACTGTAAAGATGTTTTTAATAAGATCAATGAAGAACTAAAATTGGATGGAATCTCAGAGATAATATGGTGAAAAATCCGTATATTTATTAACATTTAAACCTTATACATGTTGGACGAAGAACTAATAATAACCAAATCATTTATTAAGGTATTTGAAGAAAGACATATACAATCTGAAACTATAACTTATATAATAGACAGAGAAGCCAGATGGAAATGTGAAAAAGAAATATTAGCTCAAATTGAAAAAATAGCAATTGATGATATGCATAGGGCACATCCTGAGCTAGATTACATTAAATCTTTTTCACATAGAGACAGAAGACCCAAGGTTCTAAGATATGCTCAAGCATTCCAATATGTTGCATATAAAAATGGTTTCAAGAAAACTGCAATAGCTCGGCATATTAAAAGAAATCATGCTTCTATAATAAATGGGATCAAACAAGCAAAGAATGCATTGTTTTGTGACTCTCAGAAATTTATCAAAATCTATTTATCACTCTTAAAATCAACTTACTACCATGTGGGATCTATTTCAACAAATGTTAAAAGACAAAATAACCCCAAATCAGCTCTTATTGTTGTACGGCATGAAAGAAAAAATAGCAGTACCTCAGATTGAACAACACAAAGAGGTGAAAGGTTTACTCTATGGAGGCTTTGCTATAATAAATGATACAAAAGTTAATATAACTGACAAGGGCAGGAAACTTATGGTAAAGTATGATAACCATTTTACCCTAGCTAAGAAGAAGACCAACTTACAGTTAATGGGAAAAGACTTCCTTAATAACATTGAAAAATATAGAGAATTATTTCCAGCTAAGAAATTACCGAGTGGTAAACTTGCCAGAGTAAATATTAAGACTCTAACAAATGGATTTACTTGGTTCTTCGGAGAATATGATTACACATGGCAAGAAGTTCTAAAGGCAACTGCTCAATATGTCAATGAGTATGAAGATAATGATTATATGTATATGAAGACTAGTCAGTATTTCATAACAAAGGAGGACAAGAGTAAAACAAAGCATTCAGAGCTTGCAGACTATTGTGATATGGTTCGTGAAGGAATAGATCCTGGAGATAGTCACTTTAAAGAAAAAGTGGTATGAGTAGAGCTACACAAAAGTGGGAAGGACAAAAGATATCATTTACTGATGCTTTAAAGTATATGCTGGATAGGCAGCAGGGTAAAGAGAAATCTATATATACACCGTGGCCTACATTCAATGATGCAATGACAGATGGTCTTGAGTGGAATACATTAACAGTAATTGGAGGAAGACCAGGGTCTGGTAAGACTTTAATTAAAGATCAGATTATAAGAGAGTCATTTGTTTTAAACCCAAATGACAACTTTAGAGTACTACAATTTCAATTTGAGATGGTGGGACGAACTTCTGCAATAAGAGAGTTCTCATCATTAACCGGCAAAACTTATAAGGAACTCTGTAGTGCAGGCAGTGTTCTAAAAACAGATGTATTTAACAAATGCCATGAGTATGCAAAAAAGAGAGTAGGTTATCCTGTAGACGTTGTAGGAACACCAATGACTGTAAATCAGATGCGTGAACAAGTAGATATGTATTTCACTAAACACCAGGAGAATACCATAATAACCTTAGATCATACATTATTAGTTAAAAGGGCACCTTATCAGAATAATAGATTAGATATGTTATTTGAATTAGGTGAGTTCTTTACTCAATGCAAAAGGGATTATCCTTGTTTATTTATTACACTGTCACAGCTTAATAGAAATATAGATAATCCAGAAAGAGCCATTGATGGTAAATATGGTAATTATGTATTGGAATCAGATATATTCGGGGCTGATGCAATGTTACAACATGCTGATACATTAGTTGGTTTGAATAGGCCAGCAAAGCAGAAGATCAGATTTTATGGACCTGATAGGTATATTATTGAAGATGATAAAACATTAGTCTTTCACATTCTCAAAGCAAGGAATGGGGACACACGGATGAGTTTCTATAAAGCACAATTTGAAAAAATGGAGATAGCAGAAATGAGTACACCTCCACAACAACAAAGAAGATGATATCTACAAAAAAAAAGAAAATGACACCAGAAGACCGTAAAAAGAAAGTATCAGAACTACGTGTAGAACATGAAAAGTATCTTGATACTGTAGAGGGCAGCCCTCTTTATATTCCTAAGATGGCATACAGACCATCTGGTAAGGATGAACTTCACATTAGTTTCTTTCCAAGTGAACTGGAAAAGAAAAAAGATGTGTATACAGAGTTTGTAAGTAAAGATTATGAATCTGAAGATCCAAAAAGAACTCTGTACCTATGTAAGTACAATGAGAACTGGGAAGAAGATTATGAATTAATGGAAAGTAATTCAGGATTTCAGACACATCTAGTTCCTGTAAATAGTTTAAAGATTATCAATGATGTTAACTCTAGAAACACGGTGCAGTCCCAACATTATGAAGATATAAATCTAGAGGAGTCAAAAGAATCTAACTTTCATATTTCCAGTGGTATAGAGGCTCAGCTTGAAAGAATTGCAGATCAATTAATAATAATAACACACTATCTAAAGAACAAATAAATGGCACAAAGTATATTAATTATTGCAGACTCAGGAACAGGTAAATCAACTGCTATCAAGGAGCTGCCAGCAAAGGAGACATTTATTATAAATGTTGCAGGAAAGGCATTACCATTTAAGGGCTGGAGAAAGAACTATGAGGCAATATCCAAGGATAATCCCAAGGGTAACATGAGTTCTGTTTCCTCAGCAAGTGGTATAATGAAAGCAATGACGCATGTTAATGATAATATGCCTCACATAAAGAATCTCATCATTGATGATTTTCAGTATATGGCAAGTTTTGAATACTTTGATAGATCCAAGGAAAAGGGTTATGATAAGTTCACTGATATTGCCACCAACATAGCAACAGTTTCCAAGTTGCCCAAGGATATGAGAGATGATCTGAATGTGTACTATTTAACTCATTCAGAAGAGTCAACAGATGTCAATGGACATAGGAAAGTTAAGGCTAAAACTGTTGGGAAAATGATTGATAATTCATTAACTTTGGAAGGACTTTTCACCATTGTTCTCTTCGGACGGGTTATCAAGCAAGAAGATGGTACTTTTGACTACGGTTTTGAAACACAAACCAATGGAGAAACTACCTGTAAATCACCAGCTGGTATGTTTGAAGAGAGGTTCATACCAAATTGTTTCAAATATGTAAATGAAAAGATTGTTACATACGAGAATAACTAATCAAACTCTTAGAAAAAATGAATACTACAAAAAATAAGAAAATGTTAAATACAAAAGATATGGCCACTGGAAGTGGTAAAATAAGACCTGTACTTGACCCAGGAAATCATAAAGTAAAGATCAATAATATAACATTTGATCAAACACCATATGACACGGAGGCATACAACATTGTATTGCATGTAGAAGGTGAGCCACTTGAAGGTGAGTTTGAGGGTTTTCTTGTAGATCAAACTGATGCAACGGGACCAAGATATAAAGGTCAAGTAGGCAGAGTGAGATTTTCTCCATGGCCTTATAAGGATGCATTACTTCCAAGTGGACGGGAAATATCTAGGGATACTGAGGTATTAAAGTCAATGATCTATTTGGCTGAAGTACTTGAATGCAGAGAGGAACTTGATGGGATTGAGTCAGAAAATATTGAAGATTTCATGAATGCTTGCAATAGTTTATTCACGGGAGAAAGTTCTTCAGTATTTGTTAATGCATGTATTGCAGGACGTGAATGGGAGAATAAAGAAGGTTACATCAACAGTGATCTATTCTTACCAAGGATATCAAAGAATGGAGTTTCATTGGAAAAATTAGATGTAGAAACATCTAGATTAGTTGAGTTCAAGAAAGAGGATCATATCACACCAATTAAGAAGAAGAAAGATGTTGGCTCCTTTGAACCAAAGTCAGAAAATGATGGTTCAGATTTTGAACTCTAGTAAAAGAAAGAAGAAAACAGGAGACCTCGTCATAAAGTAAGTGCACACGCCTGCTTTCTTTTTTATTGAGTGAGTGGATTAAGAAGGGAGTTACATTAAGTTGTGGCTCCCTTTTTTTAACTAAGAACTATGCTAAGCACAAAGAACCTAATAATAACTGATGTACAAATCCCAAGTACCTGGGTATTTGAGTATTACCTAGATCTACCAGAAAAACTAGCAGGACAAGATGTAAAAATCAAGTCAGTGTTTAATCCTTCTGAGAGAACACCAAGTATGTGCATCTTTATAGATGATAAATCTGGTGAGTATAAATTTAAAGACTTCTCAACTGGAAAATATGGGAGTAAGATTGACCTGGTTAAAGAATTACATAGTGGTGTAAATACTTACTCAGAAGCAGTCTTCAAGATCATTCAAGACTTTAATTCATATGTACTTAAGAATGGAACATATGAACAATCAGATTTCAAACAATATGCCAGATACAAGGTTGACTTTGTTAAGGCAAGGGGTTGGAATACAGTAGACAGGGACTTCTGGTTAAAATATGGTATAGGAGCCTCTATCCTTTCAGAATACAACGTTAAGGCACTAGAATACTACAAGATGTCTAAAGAAGAGGACGGTAAAGTAAAGAGCATTAAGATCAAGGGGCCTAAGATCTATGGTTACTTTGATAAGAGCGGCAAGGTATACAAGATATATCAACCGTCACAAAAGAAACACAAGTTTATCAAAGTATCACATCACATCCAGGGACTGGATCAACTTAAGTACAATAAGCCATACTTAGTTATAACTTCCTCACTTAAAGATATAATGGCACTGAGACAGTTCAAGTACAATATTGAAATCATTGCCCCAGATAGTGAGAACGTAATAATTAAAGCTTATATCATTGATAATTTACGTAAGAAGTATGAGAAAGTAATCACTTTATTTGATAATGATAAAGCTGGTCTTAAGGCTGTACAGAAGTATTATGATCACTATGCTATAAAAGGTACTGTTCCAGACTTAAGTAAAGATGTATCTGATTCTGTAAAAGAGCATGGATTCAAGAAAACCCATGAAAATCTAAGTTCAATCCTTAAAAAAATATTGGAATGAAATGGTTTATACCAGGTAATGTACCGAGTTCAAAGAACAGTAGAAGATGGACAGGTAAGTATTTCATTGCAAGTAAAGCTGTGATGAGCTATAGAAAAGCTAGTAAGATCTCATACAAGAAGCTTAAGAACTCTTTTATTAAGGCATATTCCAAGTATGAGGAACCAGTCGTAATATCTTTTAAGTTTATAAGAGGATCTAGACACAAATTTGATCAAATAAACCCGGCTCAGACAGTTCAGGATGATATGGTGGAGCATGGGTGGATAGAAGATGATAATGCGGATATTATATTGCCTGCATTCAAACCATATCATTATGACAAAACGCAACCAGGTGTTTATATAGAAATAGAAGAAAATGACAACAAAAGAAAAAGTTAAACTAGATAGAGAAACATATAGACAATTAAGAAGGTTATTAAGTTCCTCAGATGAAGATTTTGAAATAGCATGTGAGAGCATTAAGAACATGGATATAAGCAGCATTGCTGTTACTTTACTTGCCAAGCATTTGGTATTTGATAGAAGAAACCAATACATGGAAAAGTTTACTGAGAGAATAAGATTAACCATAGGAGAAGTTTATAAATCAAATGAGGCCATTAGGGGCACATTTGATTTCTCCTGGAAGAACATAATTCCTCAGTTTGTAAAATCACCTTACCTCACTGAACTTGACAAAGAAATTATCACGTTTGAAATAGAAGAATTAGTGGGTCAAACATTAGTCAGTCTTGACTATACATTTATTAAGAATCTAAAACTTGAATTAGAATGGTAGATATATCAGAACAATTATCTAGAGCTTCAAAGTCATTAATACTGTCTGAAGCATTTTATGGATTATTTCTTATAGGACTGAACAAAAAGTTCAGGAAAGATATCCCAACAGCGGGTGTCAGTAAACATGGAATAGGAGTACAGCTTGCTATTAATCCTGAGTTCTTTACAGAACTAAGTGAAGATCACAGAATAGGGTTATTAAAGCATGAACTCTTGCATATTTCATTTGGTCATATTATTTGGAGAGATAGTTTTCCAGATAAGCATCTGTTTAATATAGCAGCTGATCTAGAAATCAATCAATATATTGGTAGCACTTATCTTCCTGAAGGAGGTATAACACTCAATAGCTTTCCTGAGTTAAATCTACCTGGTAGAGCAGGTACTAAAGAGTACTATGATCTATTGGGGCAAGCACGTAAAGATGGAACATGTCCTGCATTGGATGCAATGTTAGATGCAATGAATGGTGGTGAACTATTGGGAGCAGGGGACGGATCTGGTGATATACATAAAACCTGGGATGAGTTTGATGAGTTAACAGATGCAGACAAAAAGCTGGTAGAAAAGCAAATTGAACACCAGCTTAAGGAAACTGCAGACATAACTGAAAAGAGAAGAGGAACTATTCCTTCAGAGTTATCAGAACTAATTGACAGACTTCTGAATATACCACCACCAAAATTTGACTGGAGAGGCTATTTAAGACGGTTTGTAGGCAATTCTTCTATAGTATACACCAAGAAGATGCGTAGGAAGTATAACAAACGTTATGAGGAGAACCCTGGGCTTAAGATTAAGTTCAAGAATCATATCCTTGTTGGTGTAGACACATCTGGCTCAGTATCATCTGATGAACTTCAAGAGTTTTGGAATGAATTGGTACACATGCACAAGACGGGTCATAAGATTAGTGTTGCACAATGTGATGCCAGTCTACACAGTGTGGAAGAGTTTAATCCAAGAAAAGATTGGCCAATTAAAGGTAGAGGGGGTACATACTTTCAACCTGTTGTTGATCATTTCAATGAGAACAAACGTAATTACACAGCACTTATATATTGTACGGATGGTGAAGCACCTGCTCCAGAAGATTGTCCAAAGAACACTTTATGGTGTTTAAGTTCAAGATCTTCTGATAATGATAGCTTACCAGGATTAGTAATCAAATTAAATTAAAAAAAAAATGGCACAAGTAAATCTAAACATTGATGAATTAAAGGATTTTATAACTCATATTATTTCAAATAATAGATGGTTACAAGATCAGCAAAAGCCTCCAGTTGCAGTTGAAGTAGTTGGAGAATCAGGAATCGGTAAGACTTCCGTAATTGTAGAGATGGCAAAGGAAAGTAACTTAAACTTTGTTAAGCTTAATCTAGCTCAGATAGAGGAATTGGGTGATCTTGTAGGGTTTCCTATAAGACAATTCCAGATGTATAAAGAAAAAAAAGTTCCTAAGAAACTTGATGACATTAACTATACAGCTGCACAACGTGCTTCTGCATCATCTGATATTGCAAACATAGAAACAACTGTAACAAAGAAAGTTGGTCTATGGGTAGATGAACTTGCTGTCAATGAGTATCTAAAGAATGGATACAAAATGACCGGCAAGAACAGAATGTCTTATTGTGCACCAGAATGGATTGCTGACAAGAAATCCGGTGGTATATTATTACTGGATGACTGGAATAGAGCAGATATAAGGTTTATCCAAGCAGTAATGGAGCTAATTGATAGGCAAACATATATTTCTTGGACATTACCTAAAGATTGGCATATAGTTTTAACAGCTAATCCAGATAATGGAGATTACATGGTAAATTCTGTTGATTCAGCTCAAAAAACCAGATATATCACAGCTAATCTAAAGTTTAATGTTGAAGTATGGGCTCGTTGGGCAGAGGAAGCACAAATAGATACTAGGTGTATCAATTTCTTATTGCTAAACCCTGAACTTGTAACTCAGGAAACAAATGCCAGATCTATTACAACGTTCTTCAATGCTATATCAAGTTTTGAAGACTTTGAAAAGGATCTGAATATGATTCAGTTAATTGGTGAAGGTTCTGTGGGAGATACATTTGCATCAATGTTTACCACGTTTATCAATAACAAACTGGATAAGCTGCCAACACCCAAGGATCTATTAACTCATGACAATGAGCAATATATTTTAGGTGAGCTAAAGAGTTGTATTGGAGAAGGGGATAATTATCGTGCAGATATAGCTTCAACTCTGGCAACCAGGTTAGCTAATTATGCAGTGGTTTATTCCAAGGAGAATACTATAGCATCAAAGATCACAAACAGGTTAATTGCTCTTTGTACAAAGAAGCATTTCACTGATGATCTGAAGTATCTTGTTGTAAGAACCATATTCAACGGGAATAAACAGAAGTTTAACAAGATGATGATGAATCCAGAAATCATTAAAATGACTGTAAAATGAGTAAAAACGTACACCAAGACTTTGATCAACTTGCTCTTCAGCACTTTGGATTGGAAAATGCCCCACAATATGGGGTATGTTCCAATTCCGCTGGAGATATAGAGACTATAATTGCAATAGAGTCAAAAGTTCAGTATGATACTATAAAAGACACTATAGAAACTCCCAGTACAAAGAAATTAGGAGCATGGAAAAGAGTATTTCTTCTTCCTAAATCTCCTATTTCTATAGATAGGGTACGAAGTGCATTAAAGGAGCACGGGATCACATTAGTAAGTGATCTAAGTGCGGCAGATGCCATTATTTGTCATAATGACTTTGGTGGGAAGTTTGAGAATGGAAGTACTATTAATTCCACAACTATGATGGCAAAACTCTGGAATTATGACACCTTTAAAAATTCCAACGGTTCTATGCAAAGTGCAGATAATTATTATAGTTCAACAAATAATACAGTGATATATGATGAAAAACTTAAAGATTGGTTTAATATCTATAATATTTCATATGACCAACTTTATGATGCATGGATGCTTACAGGAATGGCTGTAAATCTTGCATACAAAATAGCAGTAGAGTCACTTCCTATAATAACTATTGAAGATGTTATTTATCAATCAGCTACTAAACAAATACTTGATGAGCACCTGGTTCAAGATATTATAAGACAAATAGAATCTTATAATCAGGAGGATACTGCCATAGTTGGAAAGATATTACCAACTATAGATTATGAATCCAATTATCATTTACTGTGGAAGTTAGCACAGGAAATTGATACACATCTGTACAAGTTTAACAGGAACAAAGATGTTCAATATTGGAAAGATCAAGCAAAGATGGAAAAGTTATCTTATTTCTCTGCAGAAGAGATGATCTTATGGTTAGAGGAGAAAGGTAAACTCAGTACTGAAAACTTTAGATATCTGGAACCTATTGTAAGAAGGGAAATAAGAATAGAGAACCGAGATCTCTATGTGTTTAAGATAAAGGTAAAACCTGAATACAGACAATACTTAAAAAACAAAAAATGAAAGACTATTATAGTATTAAAGTTCTCACTGCACGTGAAAATCTTACAGATAAGAATAAAGTTAAACCTGAAGGTATAGTTTTTGAAAAAAAGGGAAGATACCTGGGAACACAGGTAAAATATCCATACCAAGACTGTGTACTAAGCTCAAAAGAGCTAATAGGATCAATGAGTATTAATCCTCAATTTGATTTGAAACAAATAGCAGGAAAATCCATATACAGATTTCCCAAATTGTCTTTACCCAGACAAAAAGTCAATATTATTAATGAAAAGTATGGATCAAAAGTAATTAGAGACAGAGATGCTGCAGATATTGCAGTAATATCAAGAAAATATCTGGACTCTATATCTCAAGAATCCTGGAGAAGTCCTAATTCTAGTAAAAAGGAAGTTATCAAATTATTTTCTAATACTCATTGTAATGTTTTCTCAGATCAAGCTCTTGCTTTTGTAAATAATAAGTTAGAAAAATGTAATGATGATGATATGTTTAGGGTAGCTAGAAATAACTATTACTATGGTCATATTCAAAAAGGAAGTGATCTTACTAACTGGTTTGGTTTAATAGATAACGCAGATAGTGGATATATGTTTTACATAGATGAAAAATCTATTGAAACACATGATTGGTTACTTAACAATCAACATAAACTCTGCTGGGATGATAATGTAGCACGTTTAGCTAGTGAAGACTCAGTTAGTTTAACTGAAGAGAGCTACAAAAATGTTGAGACAATGATAAATAGTCTAGATGACCATAATAGAACAATGGCACTTGAAGTTATGGCTAACTCTAATCTTGATAAGTCTCATACTTTTTTAGCTTTATTGTTCTTCTTTTATAATGAAACAATGAAGGACGCAAGTAACTGGAATCATGTAAATATCAAAACATTACGTCAGAGATATAATAAATACATGATGGGTAGTCACTTTTACCATGCAACCATTTATGATCATTTTATAAAGAAGTTGATTGATGATCAAGCTTTAACTGAATTTGCAGTTCAGGTAATTGCAAAGAAGATGTTTGGAAGTGTTCTACAAAGAACCTTTGGTGTAGAAGCTAACTGTGTATTTACAATAGACCCAACATCTCTTCAATTAAAAGAAGAGTTTCAGAAAAAGGTTAAACGTGAAGATCTAGTGGGGGACCTCCCCTTTTAACTTATGGAATGGAGTTGCCATAATTGGAACCACTGGGCACCATCACTGCCTGTGGTTCCACTCCATTCCTATTAATTGAAGAAATGGCAGAGTTCACCAGAATGAACGAAAAACAATTCCTTGCAAAATGGATAAAGGACAACCCTTTAGATGAGGGTGATCCAGAATTAACTATTAAAGATGTCCTAAAAATGATGCAGGAATACAATGAATATGTACATAAATCATTGGGGATGAGATATCATAAACCAGATAAAAAATAAACAATGCCAAAAAAAGCTAAAAAGTATAAAAATAAGAACAAGAAGTATACAGAGGAAGAGTTATATGAGTATTTAGCTGATTATTTACTTGGATACTCTACTCAGGAGATAGCTGCAGGACCCGGTAAAATAGATAGCAAACAATATCTAAGGCAGCAAAAGTCAGTTAAGAACAAGCTATCTGAAACAATGAAGGATATCCTTAACACCAATCTTAGTATGTCAACCCATAGACTGGGTGAGTTATACTGTTATATGGGAGTTAACATAGTTACTTCATTGCTTCCAGTTAAGAAGATAAATACTCAGATCTATATAGACTTAAAAGACATGTCTATAGATTCAATGACTTCAAGTTTTAAGCTGGTTATAGACAGCTGTATAGTAGACCTAGTAAAGGATCCCGCTAATAGTACATTTGACCGGGAAAGTAATAGGTTCACTAAGATCATTGATAAGCTCACGGATGAGTTAAAATCAAATAATCTTCTAAATATAATTGAAGCAGTAATAGAAGATCCGGATCTAAAGGAAAAATATAAAGGAATAGCAATTATTACTAAAAAAGATGAAGATGAAAGTAGATAAGCAAAAAGAAGAAGAGTTTTACTCTAAACCATTTAATTTCAGCTATTCTTCATTGAATAGATTGTTATTCTCACCATCCTTATTTTATAAGGACTATATACTCCAGGACAGAGAAATCAGAACAGATAAGCACCTTGTTGAGGGTAAGTTAGTGCACTGTTTAGTATTCCAACCGGAGAAACTAGAAGAGCTATTCTCTATTGTACCGGGGAAGGTACCCTCTGAGAATGTTAAAAGGGTTCTTAAAGGAGTCAAAGAAGTAGGATATGAGCAAGAAGGAGAAATAAGTCTAGATAAGCTTGATTCAGTTATATTAGCATGCTTGAAGGAGGAAAACTTGTATCAATCATTAAAAACTGATGAACAACGGTTAGCTAAAGTACAAACTGATGACCACCAGGTCTATTACAAATTCATCTGCACCACCGGGATGGACGTTGTAGACAATGATACGGTTCAGAAATGCCAAGAGCAAGCTAATATTATAAAGGAGAATGAGAAAGTAATGGAACTGTTTGATAAAGGAAAAACAGACTTTGAATTGGACACCTTAGAGATTTATAAGGAGAAACCACTTGAATGTAAACTTTCTAAATATGAGTTTGGTTTGAAGGGTATTGTTGACTATTACAACGTTGATCATGAGGCCAAAACAATAAGCATTGTTGATCTCAAAACAACCTCAAAAACTGTAAGTGATTTTGCTGAGTCAATTGAATATTATAACTACTGGTTACAGGCTGCAATCTATACCAAATTAGTACTTAGTACTCATGAGGATATAAAAGACTACAAAATATTATTTACTTTTGTTGTTATTGATAAGTATAACCAGGTTGTCCCATTTAACGTATCAGACGTTACAATGCGTGACTGGGCCAAGGGAATGAAAGGAATACTTGATATAGCAGCCTACCACTACAAGGAGAAAAATTATTCACTTCCTTATGAGTTCCTAATCAACAGTGTTGTTATGATATGAAGCAAGTATATGCAGAATATTTTCAAAAGAGTAAAGTATTCTTATATCCCTTACTGGAAATAAGAAAGGGGGTGAGGTATGTACCTGTAGAAACCTATACCTCCTGGAAAGATGTATATGACATAGAAAACAGTAAATTTCTATGTCTATATTCTGCTGAATACAATGACAAGTACAAACGGTTTGAACAAGTGTACCTAAAGTCTCATAAATTATTTGAAAAATACCATGAGCTTGATGATGATGTACACCTGTATGTTTATGACTTTAGCAAGTTTAAACATGATCTTGATATGTTTAAAGTGGGAAAATATTCCAAGTTTACACTTAAAACCAAGGAAAAGATCTCAAACTTTTTTGGGGATGTAGGCACTATTGCTGATTATATTCAAAGTTATATACACCCAGAGGACTTTCATGAACACTATGCAGAGCACCTTGCTGTTCCATTAAATACAATAGAAGAAGTATATGAATTATGCAGCAAACCTGATCTGGAGAAAGAAGAATTGAACCATATTAAACCAACTGAACTTGATTCATCTGAAGATAATTCCTTATCTTTGTCAACTGATAAATCAAAAGAACTATGAGCAAAAACCTAAATAACATGCTTCTCATCACATCTAGTTTCAGAGGTGAGAAAACATTCAATCTGGTTCCTGTAGAGCTAGATTGTCCATACGTAGAATGTTTATTTGATCCAGCTTCCAAGATATTGGCAGTTATTACCAAGACAATGAAAGGATCTTATCATATGATTCCAAAATTGGATGATAATGGAGACCCAGCTAAGCTTAAGGTAGCACGGAGAGAAAGTGGAAAGACAGTTAAGGAACAAAGAGTTTTAATTGATACCTTTTCTGAGTTCTATATTGCTGATGAAAAAGAAGCAATAGACTTTATAGAGACATTTGCTATAAATGCATCAACATTCAAGTACAAGCCCTACTTTAAGAAAGTAGAAGAGAAGAAGAATCTCGTTATACAAGAGCCGCTAGCTAAGGTATAGTAACCAAATGCTAATTAACTTAAAAGGGATGCAGTAATGTATCCCTTTTTTTTATCTAAAAAATATGAACCACTACGTAATGGACTATGAAACATTAGCCAATTGTTTTGTTGGCGTGTTTACACATTATAAAACTACTGAGCAAGAAGTATTTGTAGTACACAAGTTACAAAATGACTTTACTGCCCTTGTAGAATTTCTAGAGAGAAACAAAAAACAGAAAGAATGGCACATATCTTATAACGGATTGGCCTTTGACGCACAAGTTACTCACTATGTGCTAGAGCATCAGGAACGTTTAAAGGAACTAAGCCCTGATAGAATTGCATCTGAGATCTATAAGTATGCACAAGAGATTATAGGTCGTCAGAACAGAAGAGAATACCAAGATTACCCACAGTGGGAAATGGTTATTGGACAGATAGATGTATTTAAACTACATCATTGGGATAATATGGCCAAAAGATCCTCACTGAAATGGATTCAATATAGTATGGATTGGGATAATATCCTGGACATGCCCATACATCATGAAACCAAGATAGAAACCAAGAAGGAATTAAAAACAATAATCAAATATTGTATTAATGATGTTGAGTCAACCAAAGAGATATATAATAGATCTAAGTCAGAAATTGGATTAAGAAAAGAGCTCACAGAAAAGTATGGTATTGATTTATTCTCTGCGTCTGAGCCCAAGATTAGTAAGGAATTATTTGCTTACTATCTTAGTAAAGATCTGAAAATACCAAAGTATGAACTCAAGAAATTACGTACATATAGGGAGAGTATTAAAGTAAGTGAAGTTATTCTTCCTAGTATTGAGTTTAAGACTCCGGAGTTCCAGTTGCTGTTAGACAAGTTTAACACAATAGAACTGGACCCCGCACATCTAAAGGGAAGTTTTAAATACTCTGTGAATTATAAGGGTATGAAAACCAACTTTGGTCTAGGTGGTGCTCACGGTGCAACAACTAAAGGAGTGTATGAAAGTGGGACTGACTTTGCCATACTAACGTCTGACGTTATTAGTTTTTATCCAAATCAGGCTATTGTAAATCAATGGTCCCCCGCTCACTTACCTAAGAAAGAGTTCTGTGAATTGTATAAATGGTTCTTTGATGAAAGAAAGAAGATCCCAAAGAGCAATCACATGAATTATGTATATAAAATTATCCTGAACTCAACCTTTGGGCTAAGCAATGAAGAAAACTCTTTCTTGTATGACCCTGAGCTATTAATCCGTATAACTGTTAACGGTCAATTGAGTTTAATGATGCTTTATGAGATGATCATGGAAGCAATCCCGGATGCTGTACCTTTAATGCAGAATACAGATAGTGTTGAGACAATGGTACCTAGAGATTCTATTGAGAAATACTATGAAATTTGCAAGTCTTGGGAGGCCATCACTAACCTGCGGCTTGAGCATGATGAATATCAAAAGATGATTCTGGCTGATGTGAATAATTATATTGCGGTTTACAACTATAGAGAAGTAGATCTCAAATCCTGGAGAGAACTAAAGAAGAAGCATCCACATTACTTGTTCAAGTATGAGAACAATAAGTTCTTTTATGCTCCAACCAAGTGCAATGGACGGTTTGAATTTACTAATCTACAGTTACACAAAAACAAGTCAAAACTTGTAGTACCAAAAGGAATTTATGCTTATTTTGTAAAGGGGATGCTTCCCTCAGATTACATACAATCTAACAAGAATATCCTTGATTTCTGTATAGGAGGGAAAAGTAAGGGTGATTGGTACCAGGTTTCACGTTATATTGACATTGACAAGCTTGTAGAGGACAAGCTACAGAAGATCAATAGGTATTATGTCTCTAACAAGGGAAGTAAGATCATCAAACTCAACTCCAAGGACCAGCGGGAAATTCAGCTTGAATCCGGACAGTGGTTACAGACAGTTTACAATAAGATGAAGACTTTCGTGAGATGGAGTAAGTATGATATTGATAATAGGTATTATATACAAGCCATTGAAAAAGAGATTAGTAATATCATGGCTGAGTCTAACCAATTAAAACTATTCTGATGAGAAATACAAAAGAGCCAGATGATGAAGAGAAGATAAAAGAAGCCCGCATGTTCTACAATAAAGAAGAGACCATGGATCTTAGACATGCATATGTTGAAGCTAAAGCCAAGAACAAAAGGGATTTCATCTTCAAAGGAGAAACATTAAGCATTGTATATGCAAAGTACTTAATTACCTATTTAAGTCAAAATGGATACTAATGGGAATGACTAGAAAAGATTACATAGTATTAGCCAATGCTATAATTAGTATGGACATTGGAAAAGAAGCTAAATCAGTAGTAATAAAACAAATGATTTCGTATCTTAATAGTGCTAATTATAGGTTTGATTCTCAGATATTTAGAGATTATATTGAAAGTAAAACCAAGAAAGAAAAAGGAGACATATCTCCTGATAACACACCTTTAGAAAAGGTAGAATTGTAAACAATTAAAAACCAAAAAAATGGGATACACAAAACCAACAGAGACAACAAAGCACTTTCTAGAAACAAGTGCTTTACCAACACACGGGGATACATACACTGTAATACCTCATAAAGACGTAATAAGCCATACAGAGAGCTTATTGAAGTCAAATGGGTTCACTATAGAGCGGGAGCTTTATAAGGCCAATATGAACGCCCAAGTAGCTCAGGGCATATATCACATCAAACCAATACAACAAGTATTTAATCTCTACTCTTCTGAAGTAAAGGAAGAAACAGAGATAGGGATGATGTTTGCATGGACTAATTCCTATGATAAGAGCACTAGATTTCAATGTGCTATAGGAGGTTATGTATTTGCATGTACTAATGGTTTAATATGTGGAGATATGGCAAACTTTGCTAGAAAGCACACTGGAGCTGCAGATAGTGAAGTTAGTGCACAAATATCTTCACAGATTAAGCATGCACACAAGTTCTTTAAGAATATTGTCAATGATAAAAATTCTATGAAGACCATAACTCTGTCTGTTCAAGAACAATCAGAACTATTAGGACGTTTGTTCTTTGATAACAAACTCCTGGATGTAACACAGATGTCATGTATTAGATCTGAGATGAATGACCCATCATATGATTACAATGCAGACGCTGATAATGCCTGGACGTTCTATAATCATGTGACACATGCATTAAAAAAGTGTCATCCACGCAATTGGCTAAGTGATCAACAGAAGTTTCATGATTTCATAGTAGCTGATGTTCTGGGTAAGATGGGAATACTTCCTACTGATAACACTCCGGATCCTGCCGTGCAAGAGGATATTATTATAGATGATACTGACTCAGATACTATACCATCTGTTCAAGAGCAGAGTGCAGATAGACTGCACATCAGTATTGAAGAAAAGGAAAGACGGAGAGAAGCTAAGGCAAATGAGGAAGCCGAAGAAACTCTATCTTCTCCTAAAGATGTAGAGATAGATGTGGAAGATGATCAATGGGAACTGTAAAGATTGTGAGTCTGCTCCTTTTGTAATCAAGGAGCAGACTTTCAAGTCTGGCGGATTAAAAAAGTGTCAAAAAATGATACTAAATATCAAAAAATGATACCTATGCGTGAGTTTTATAAACAAAACACTGATATCTTCCGGATTCTTGCTGCTTATCTTAAAGTAAAAGGGTTTAGGATAGATCTTCATCGGGATGATAGAGACCTTCCAACAATCAACTCATCTATGAGTGGTGAAGGACCAGGTGGCTATTTCCGTATAGAACAATATAAATGTCTAGATCCAGGTCAGTATGAATTAATAGATGATTTATTTCCCATTAGAATAAAGGGCTATGACTTTAAAAAAGTTGCAGTTTCTGATTTTGAATATGATGATGATAGAATATGGAAGCCATCTATATCATTTGTAATTTATAAAGGCAATCACAATATTCTTCCTTATAAGGAATTGATGGATTATTTGTGAATGATCTCTAGAAGAGAGTTCTTATTCCGCAAGGGTAAGAGGGGTTTTTTCCTATTGCGATTTTTCCCTTCCAGCTCTCTTCTAATATTAGGTGGGAATGGTTAATAGCTCCAGCATGAGTAACATTGTGGGCCCACCTAGGGTCTAATGAGCCTGATTTTAACTCACAATGTTTATTGCCTTTATAGAAAGGTATCCCGCTGAGATGCGGGTGCCTTCTATATTGTTTTATTGAGGAGGATTGTTAGATACAAACATAATAGCAATAATAGTAGATATAGTACCTGCGGCCTCTGCTATTATCAGCCTAATGTTTTCTTGTGACATGCCTTTAGGCACTGGTTCTGGGGGTATTACTGTCACATTATAGATTACTATAGCCTTACTTATACTATCTCTTGCAGTTGCCACTGAATCCAGTACTTGCTCCATCTCTTCCTTAATCACAAAAGTAGTGGTAGGTTGAGTTATACTACATGATGTCAACCATCCTATAACCAATATGGATACTATGAGTCTCATCTTCCTTTGGTGAAGGAATCATAGATAACCTTGCTCAGTACTCCTAGTATGCCTATAAGAGCTCCTAAGACCATATCAGCAAACCTAATACTGCTCTCAGCTATTTCCTCAAAGCAAATACGGTTTATGAAGTAGAATGTAAAATAAACAGCACCTAACGTCAATCCTGCTTTTACCAACGCCTCCACCACATCTATGATATCATCCTTTAGGCTAGACATGTGAAGAAAGATGCTACTCTATCTCGTCTAGTATAAAAGAGAAAGTCTCCCTATCTATCCATCCAGCAATAAGAGAGATAACTAATCCTCCTACCAGTACCCTACCAGCAATGATAAGAATCTTCTGAGATTGAGGATCTTCTGTAGCCACTCCAGTTCCTAGCTTGTTCTCAATGGTGTTAGCTAAGTTATCTCCTACAACAGGAATATAACTCACTGCTTCCTTTAAGATACCCCGTACCAATGCATTACCACCTAGCTTTTTTAGTCCTTGTGCTAATTTACCTTTCATCTTTTTTGAGTTTAATTTTAACAACGTCACCCTCCTGTGTACCAGGGGGTAACTTAATTACATCTGAATATTGATCTTTTTCTCTTACTCCTACCACATGAAACTGCCCGTTCTCTAGATCTTCCCATACCAGTACAGCCATTTGGGGAGTGCATCCTGTTAAAAGAAACAGAGCCAGTATGATTATTCTATTTCCCATCCGTATACAGGACCACCATACTTTTTACTTGGTCTTACTTTATTTAAAGTCTTCCACAGTGCACACCTTCTTTTATTCTTAGTAGAAATACCATCTCCAGAACAGAACTGACTTTTACTCATACCCGCTGCTTTGGATGCAGCATTAAGTGAACCAGGGTTTTTAATTGCCCCTTGTATCCAGTCCTTAGCCATAACCTAGCCTTTAGTTCTCCTACCTGGATTTTTCTTATAGGAAGGTTGGTCAAGTCTAGAAGCACTCTTAAAGGAGCTAAGTACTTCACCACCAAATCTTTTTATTCCTCCCATATTCCTGGGTTCTGGCCATACTGGTGGATTTCGAGAATACATTGTAGGAGGAGTTCCTGGTGATCTTCTGTTTTCTCTTGATAAAGGATTTTGATCTCGTGGATTCCATTGTGAATTATATGAGGGATCAAAGGGTGCTCCTGGTTCTCTTGGATCCCCTTCTATATTTGCAGAAATAATATTCCCATATTCATCTAAGACTGGTGTTCTTTCCACTGGAGGTGTATAATATTGCTGTCCTGGTCTTGTTTCATCAAATAGATTCATGTACCCTTGTTCAGTTAAATCAAAATCATCTCCGTATTCTTTTTTAGCTTTTCTTGTAAATTTATTATACTTAGGTTTATTCTGGTTCTGAATATAATTCAGATAACCTTTATCAAATCTATTATCGGGCATAAGTTCTAAGTTTTAGTGTATACTATTAATATACGCATTTTTTAGTTAACAGTTACTGGATCGGGTTCTCTAAGTCAAACCCTAAATCTATTGCTTCTTGCTCTGTGAGTGGTGTTAAGCCATCTAGTAACCCCTGTGCATCATAACTCCCATCATAAGCCATAGCATAGTCTGTGTCATTGGTAAAAATGGGGTAAGCATATAGGGTTGTCCTCTCAGAAACAGGGGGTGCATACAAGTCGTAAATCTTAGCACTTTTATCCTTAGCTTCTTGCTCTGTGTCAAATATGTAGTAACTATATGCCATAGTAGTCAATTATGTTTTGGTCAATATCTGCTCTATCAGCACTTTTGTCAGAAGGGTAAAAAATAAGCTCTACAGGATCGGCTTCATCAGTTGAGGAATCATAAGGGATTGTAAACCTTGAATAGTTTTTGGGCTCATAGGTGTCCACAGAGCCATCCGACACTCCATTAACAAACAACTCACAATCTCCCGGGGCATCATTCCATATAGAGGTAACAATATTAAACTCACCTGAAGTAGCCATTATAGTACCCGTTACAACGGGTGTGTAATATTCATTCATTTTTAACACCGCACCCGAACCACCATACGCACCATTATATAAAGAATTTGTACCTGTGTATAATCCCCACCAATTATTATGTGCTCCGGGATATGCACAAGAAAAGTTAGTGCCTGACCACCCTGCTGAAACGAGCGTAAAGTATGCTGTAGCCATACCTTTTCTGCCAGATTCTTGGATTCTTGGGTGTCCGTTCCACATATAGAATGAATCGCCATCAGTAACAATTTGCATCTGACTTGTAGCGGTAGCTTGTGTCAAATTAACACCGTTACCTGATTGGTCATACCAAACTGAAACATAACCCGTAACTCCCGAACCCGAACCACCACAAAAAGTAGTAATAGAGGCAGTATCTAGCACCCCGCCAGAGAATCCTATGTCTTGTTCTGCATCATCAGAACTACGTCTAACCTTAATGCAATTCCCTGTGTAAGTAGAATCCAATAACCTTAAACTATAAGCTACATCTGCTCCGGGATATTGTTCCAGCAATAGTCCACTACTACCACCTCCCATTAGTGAATGAAATAATACTCTACTACTCATTAGTTAAATTCCTTACCTAACGTTACATTAAAGTCAGTCCCATCATAAACCCAGGATATGAAATCCACTGCTCCTGCTGCTGTTGACAGAGTTACAGCACCAGCTCCACCATTTACAACCTTAAAATTTGCAGTACCTATGAAGCCCAGTGTTCTATTTCCAGTAGCATCTTGTATAACTTTTAATGTTCCATAGTCACCACTAACTACATTAGTAGGGGCAGCTAGAGTTCGGTTACCACCTAGAGTCACCTGTGCATTACTACTTAGAGAATAATCCCAAGCTATATCAGGTGCATCTGTTAGAGTGATAAACGTAGTTATCTTATTATGGGAATCTTCTGCATTTATCTGATCAATCAACCAGTTGATGTGGGCTATCTTAGCCAATGCTCCTTGAGCTTGATCAAATCTCTCTGCTACCAAAATTGGATCGGGGCTTGTTCTTACTATTTTCTTAATTGGCATGTTGTTTTAATTAATTGAACATTCTCTTACGAGCCTTAACCTTATGCGGTTTCTGCTTCTTTACTCTTGACTTTCTTTTTTTTTATGCTTCTTCTTATCCTCTGCTACAGATACCGTAGCATTCATGGTATCTGTAACGTACACAATGTCGTATATGGTGTCTGTAATCGTTTTTAAGACCACTTCTATCTGTTCTTGGTATATTACTGTATCTCGGTATATAATGCGTTCACGTTGCTCTATTTTCTTTTTCTTACATAGTTCAGAAGCAAGGCTGTCAAGTTGAATTTTTTGTTGAGCTTGTTTTATATAGTGAGCAACTAATATGGAATCTCCTATTGAGAAAATAGAATCAAGATTAGCATCAGGGGTATGGTCAATCTCTGTAGGTTGTGTACCTTCTGAAATGCATCCAATTAAGGTGCTGCTAATCACGAATACTTTGAGCCAGTTCAACATAAGCCTCTCTTAGTTCTTTGTTTTCTTGTTTCAATGCAGCAATCTCAGTTAAAAAATATAATTTCTGAGCTGCCATATCTGTACGCATATCATTATACAAATAACCTATCACCACTATACAAACCCCTAGCAAGTACTGCACCGGATTTTTCCCCAACTGCTTAAAGTCCATCATTTATAAATATAGTACTCACTACTCTAGGTTACTTTGCTTATATTTGTAATAGCCAGAGCTACATATATAATATACAAAAAATCTGGTTATTATCTATCTATAAATTAAAAAACCAACATGGACAAAGAAGAAAAATTATTCTCCCGTGCATTTTATTGTGAAGTTTTACCAACAGAGCCTTTATTAGGTATAAAGGTCTCTAATAATCTCTTAATTTGTAAAGATGAAGTAGAACGACCCTTATTTAGAATTGAATTTGGTATAATCTTTCTATTATTTAGCTATACAAACGTTGATTATAGTGATCTAAACCATTAAGTTGTGGTTTGATTAAAAAGGGATATTACGTTATTGGCCAAGAACTATCTTCATCCCGGCTGATAATGTATCCCCTGTTTTCATAGTAGTGTTCTACCTAATCTCAAAATCTTTCTCCCTATCATATCCTTCCCATCTTTGAATGCCATATAAAACAGGAACCGCATCAAACCACTGTTTTGCTAATTTTGATTGTCCTTTTCTTGGTTTATTTTGATACACATATGTGCTATTAGTTCTAAACTCTTTATCAGTTAGGAACATTTTTCCATAACCATAGTCCATTGTTGCAGATATTGCTTCCGCTAATTCACCAAGTGTTCTTGTTGATGCAATAGGAGATTTTACCATCTGATATATTTGTTTAGCACCAGATGGTAAAAAGGGCATAAATTGTACCATCTCCTTATGAGCTCTATCAGCCTGGTATATTAGAGCATTCTCCAACCTTCTCTGTGTTACTGAGTCATCATCATCATCTTCAAATAGATTAGAGAGAATACTTGCCATAATATAACTGCTCATCATTAATCCTAATTCTGCTGTTGCTCTCCATACATTTAACATCTTCATCTTAGCTCTTTCACCTGCACCATGTTGTTCCTGAAAATTAGTACCCCATTTCTGTACCTCTCCCATATGTGTAACTGCATATTTTACAAAACTCCACATTGATAGATACCGCCCCTCTAACCATCCTACATTTTCATCAAAATATTCTCCTCTAAACCGTGCTTTGATTGCTGGTACTACCCACTTATGAAATTGAGCTGCTAATTCTCCTAATGCATATGCCTGGATAACCATTCTATCCTGATGTGCATAATTACCATGGATCTGCTTATTAACTTCACGTATCTCATTATGTATATCATATCTTGCAGTATCAGTCATCTCTTTAATTTCCTTACCATCTTTGTCAAGGAGTACATCATAACCATCCTTCATTGTTACTGAGCCATCACCATTAAGGGTATATGCATCATATAGACTTAAAGTTTCCCCTGTCTTACTATTCTTAATTTGTCTTGTCATGAGAACAGCCATCCCTACTTTAGTCTGTACATTGTACTCTGCGGCATCTTGCATTATATAGCCGAAGTCAAGTGATTTCTTTAACCAACTTTCTTTTTTCTCAAACTGTCCAGCCTCACGGATATCACTCTTAGCATCCATCATTCTATAATAGTTAACTAAAGCTTCCCATTTACTTCTTGGTATATACTTTTCATATGGTTTCTTTTTTGCTAGAAAAGCTGTTTTTCTGACAACATCTGGTAGTGCTCTCTTATTAAACTCTAGTGTAGCACGTGCATATGCTCTAGCATCATAAAATCTACCACCAGCTGTTTCAATTGCATTATTGATTCTAGCTATTGTATAGTTATTTATATTTCCAAATGGGTTAAATGCAACATATGATAGAGAAGAATACCTTACAAGTCCTGAAACAACTTTATCAACCCAGCTTTTACTCGTTTTATCATTATCATAGTACACCATTTTCATCCACTTCTTGACTCTCTTTACCATAAGAGCTTCACCACCAGTTGACACACCTGGAACCCCTACTTCTTCCATTGTCCCCTTTACTCTACTCATTAATTTTGTTCCGGATGCTGGATTATATTCTCTCTTCTCTAAAGTCTTTATCATTGCTGTGAGAGTATCTTCTATAGTTCCCATAACCTCATAGTTCTCAGCCATGGCACTAAATCTGAGCAAACTATCTCCAAGATCTTTACTTATCTCATCTCGTGTTGGTTGTGCTATTATTGTAGCCCTTCTTTGTTCAAGTTCTGCTTTTTTAGTTTTATATGCTATAGATGATACCTTACCCATGTTATAGCCTTTCTTTAGGGCCACAATCTTATCCTCAATATTTTTAAGAGCTTTCTCATTTCTTGGACTACCTACATAAAATATTGGGAGTGTATCAATAAAGTTGCCGTTTGCATCAGTCATTACCTTTTTAGATGTCCCTGTCATTGTAAAGAAATCCGTAGCTGTTCTGGTACTCTTGGCCCAGAGACGGGCTACAATATTAGGTTTACCCTTTAATTCATCATAGAGATTATCTTTAACCAATGGAATCTTCCCTAACATATCATCTCTTACTGACATAGGAAGTTTTGCCAACAATTCCTCTTCATACTGCTGCCTGAACATCAAGTAAAACTCTTTTTGTGCTTCTTCCAAAGCATTTGTTGGTGTCATAATCTTGACCCACTTAGAATCTCTCATATCCTTACCATCAGCAGCTATTGATCTTATCTCATTATGTTTTCTTTTAGGAACCTGCATTGTATCAATTCTAGTTACCCCGGTAAACTCATTGTTAGAATCATACGTTGCAAAACTTGTCTCTATTGTATCAAAGTTCTTTGCTAAGAATCTCTGGTATGCCATATCTGACACCCCTTTTTTTCTCTCCCAGTATCCATTTCCTATGTTGTTATACTGCTGATATCTTGCCCGCTCTTCTTTAAATTCCTTAGTATACCTATGATATTCACCATCTAGAGGACCATCAGTACCCTTTCTTTCTGCTCTGAGAAACTCTCTATACTTCTTTTTCTTTTTGAATAGTTCTTTGTTAAAAGCAACATCCTCAGGTCTTGCAGTTTCAAGATCTTCAATAAAGATATATTCCATCCACACACCAGCATCATCAAAGAGTTCACCTCTAAGATCTGCTCCCATTTTCCAATAGTCATATCCTATCTCTCTAATATAACGTGACTCATCTTCTTGTAACATAAAACTGTAGTCAACCTTGTTCTTAGGGGATAATTTTACAAGCTTTGAAAGTGTAGCTCTTGTAATATCATTTCTGGTATCAACTCTATCTAGTACTTCCTGGACTTTTCTTTTATGAAGCTTAGACATTAAAGCTACTATAGTATCTGAAGAGCTATCCAGATCATATGTAGCATACTCCCAGGCACCCATATCTTTAGCCATAGTCATTAACTCATCTAAATCCTCCTCTGTAAAATCCCTATTAGTATTATCTATGACATAAGATCTTACATAATTATCAATTGCAACATCAATAAGTCCAGGCTCACCCTTTCTTACACCTTCCAGTTTATTAAGCTCAGATATTAGTTTCAGAACAAGTCTACCTTGAGTCTTATTTAGAACTCCAGCTTCTTTAACACTGTATAAACCCCTATATGTTTCAATAAATCTTGAGAAATTCAATACGTAATTGATATACTCCGGCTTATTATAATTTTTGGCATCTTCAATATACTCAATAAACTTCTTAACTTCTTTGAGTGAATCCTGTAGTAATTCCGTATATATTACTTCAAGACTAGTGGGCCCTTCATCAAGAGCTATATTTACCATAGACATTGTATTTTCTATCTGGTCTATGTGTTCTTGTCTTGTTTTATCAAGAAAAATTCCATCCCTCATTAACTCAATAGCTTCCTTTCTCTTTATCAATCCTACTTTAAAGTCTGTAAGAGCTTTGTACACTACATCAAATAAGGTACCTGCATTTTCTATATCCTCTGGTAATTCTTCATCACCTAGAAAATCATCATCTTTAACCGGATTATTTGTACCTGCAGCAGCAGCTATTGCATCTATGTGTGCTTCAGATATCTCATTAGCAATTATAGGCACAATCATATTTACAAAAGGTTCATTTGCAGAAGGGGCATGATTTACCCATCCATCAAAAACAAACTTATCCTTAAAAACCTGAGCAGTTCCTTTTCCCTCTATATCTACATTTAAATGAAGGGTTGCTATACCAAAAGACTGTGTATCCAAAACCTCATAGCCCATATTCTCAACCATGCGTCTATACGTATTAACCTGTATACCATGTTGTTGTCTGGTTGAAAGTTTCTCAGGCATGCCAAGCTCTCCTAGCTTTTCTTTTAATATTCCACTTTTTAAATCATAAAGTGTATCATGCTGAGGTGATTTAACTGGATTCTTACCGCTTTTTAAATCTATAATTCCTATTCTTCCCTCCGGACTAATAACTACCAAGTCAGCTGTACCTGCAATTTTTGCATTTGCATCTGAAAATACAACCTGGGGTATTATAACTGAGCCATTATGTTTTATAGTTTCTATTGCCCCTAAAAGTTGATTGTATGCAACATATGCATTAGAAACCCCTTGCTCATCTAAAGATTTATGAATAATTTTTAGTCTGGGAAGAATATCATTATAACTAAGTCCAGCTGCTAGTCCGTCGGCTATTGCATCAAAATCATTTCCAAGATCTAGATTCAACTGTTTATCTGCTGAATCCTTAAATTCCCCTTTAATAGCATTAGTTACAGAAGTATATTGTTCTCCTGTTTCTAGATCATAGTACACATGATCCTCTTCATTTAATACAACTATACGGTCATCCTGTGATCCAACATCTGGTTGTTCACGGACATTAGCAGTCAATGATTTAACATCTTTTTTACTTGTGGTTGCTAAATGGAACATCTTCTTTATGAGTGCCCTCTGCACCTCATTAGATTGGTCCATGATATTATCAAGTATCTGTTGTTTCTCTGGCTTAAGAGAATACCTTACCTTTTTATCAACCACCCTCTCTATGGTAAACTCTAGATCTTCCGTATTTAAGAGTCTAGCAATATCTGTCATTGTTGCATTAGCACTTATATCTCCAGGCTTTATTCCCTTTCCTGTAAGGTACTTATGAAAATCATTTATAATGTTTCTAAACCATTCAAGAAGTTCTTTAATCTTTTGGATCCAGGCTACAGTAGGCTTCTCTTTGTATTCCTTATTAAAATGCCTTGAGAGAGCTTGAGTAACAAGTTCTAAGTCTCTCTCTGTCTGATTAAACCCTCTCAATTCTGTATAAGTATCCTTTATCTGTTCACTGAGCTGAGGAAAATTCTTACGTGCTTCTTTTAATAGTCCATTGAAAAGAGCTTCATTATCTACCTTAACCCCATCTATGAAGGGGTGTAAGATTTCTTCTATAGAAGTTTCTAAGGTAGCCCGCCCCTTTATAAGTCTTACCTGGCCATCTACATAATAAGACTTTATCTGACTAAAAGGTACCTTTGCTTTCTGCCAGGTAGGAAGATTATCATAATATTCTTTGGCAGCTGCTACGGTTACTACTTCTATATTCACTTGAGGAAACATCCTTGCCATGTGTGCAATTATATCTGCAGTATGAGTTCCATCATTTTCCCGGCTTTCTTGTAGGATATCACTTTTTGTAAATAGATTAGGATCAATAGATATTCTGAAGGGAGCCTTCCTTTGTATATTTACTGTATCAAGTGGTATATTTTTAAACCTCAAGTACTCCTGAATATTCTTTATATTCTTAGCTGTTACTGATGCATCATAGCTTCTTGTTAATGCACTAGACTTGTTTACATAGTAATCATTTCCAAGTCTACTAATCCACTTCTTTCTACTAAGATTAGCAAGAACAGATTTTGCAAACTCTCTCTTCTTTAAACCAAAGGCTGTTCTTCTAATTTGCATCATTACCTCTACATCTGAAACTGTAGGAATTTCATCAGTTTCAGTAGTAAGCTGCCATCCGTTGATAATACTATCAACAGTAGTGACACTCTTGTACTTAGACTTAAGAGCTTGATACTCAGGTGTACTTTTATTAAAACATTTCATATTATAAGTGACACGAATTTATATCTTCAATGAATTCTTCTTCGGTGAATATATTATCCTCTACAGTAAACTCAGAAATTAATCCTTCTACTGTTTCTATTCCCAGAGCTTTCCTAAGTTTTGCTCTATCTCCAGATTGTAAACCATTCCAGAAATCATTTATAACAGGATAGGTTGGTTCCTTGGATTTAAGCATATCACTTAAAGCCGAAGATAGTTGTTGTCCTCTATTTGTAGCTTCTTCATCATCAATTGCAAAAGTAATATCGTCTTGATCTGGATCTCCTTCTATAGCACTAGCTACAGATTCTTCTTCTGATGTTTCAGGAACGGTTTCTGAATCTACATTTGCTATATTAGTCTTATCACCACTCTCAGTTTCAATTTCAATGTTACCATCCACATAAGAAACTTTCTCTGCATTTGTTACTGCTCTTATACGGCCTTCTTCTTCATTTTCCATTGCTAACTTGTCAAGTCCTCCTTCATCTTCAATCTGTTTTATAACATCTGATACATTCTGACCTTCATTCTTTTCATTAACCCAACTTTTTATTTCATTATTAGTTGGTCTTGGTCCGTATACAAATCCAGTTGGATTTACTGCGTATGCACCTTCAAGTTCTATTTCAGTATACTCAGCTCTATTACCATATGCCATAACTTCTTCTGATCCAATCATAAGAGAGAGATCTTTGACAGGTGCGTCTGCATTACCCCATACCGTTTCTAATTTATAGTATTTCCATTCTGGACTATATTGTGTTCCTATATCTACTCGTACCATATAAGGAAAGCCTATTTTTCTAACTTGACGACCCTCAATAATCTCAACATCAAACTTTTCAAAGCCTTTATGCATAATCATACCCATATTTCTTTTGAGTGTCTCAAATTTAGACAGAGCAACTTTCCATGCAGGAATCTTTTTACCTGTTTTAGTTCTTCCTCCAGACCATCTATTCAATTTTCTTACCCCTGTCTTTCTATCTAAGTGAGTTAGAAGACCGCTGTAAAGATCCACAACAAGCCTTTTACTCTCATTGTTAATATACACTGGCTTATCAAAAGCTTTTACACTTTTTTGTATTTTCTCTCTGACACCTGTAGAAATATCATAGTTAAATTCTTCTTTAATTCTTGTATTCAAATACTTAAATGTCTCAGGCATATACTTTTCCATCCTGGCAACTTCTTCCTCAGTTTGTTTCTTGCTATTTCCTAAAAGATTATCAGGAAAAATAACATTTAGTCCGGTATCCTCAGCAGACTTTAAGATGTCATTTATATTCTCATCTATAATCTCAACATTCTCTGTATAAAATGAGTCATCATAATAATCATTCTTTGAATGGCCAATATTTAACTTAAATTGAAGTGGTTTAGCATTTGAAAGTCCTCTCAATAGTTGTTGTCCAATTTTTCCTGTACCAGATGCATTATCAGCAAATACATACAATCCCTCATTATCAGCCTGAGCAACTTTCCTTATATTAGCACCATACTTTTTAACTTTTACATCTGTAAATTTTCCAGGATTATATACGGAAGTAGAGTCTAATTTTATTTCAGGTAAAAGCCAATAATTATTTTGTGATCTTAAATAGCCATCAACAAACTCATTATACAATTCTGGGAGGCTACTTCCTAAAATTCTTTTAAAAGCCTCCTCTGTCTTAGTTTTAAGATTAAATGCATTATGAGCACTTCTTACTTGTTGAAGTAAATTGTCAAACATATGTGCTGGGATTGCATCCAGTATTGTACCTCCTTTATACTGCATAGCATCTTTAACAAGTATATAATGAACCAAGTGTATTGCATCTGCTCTAGTATCCAAATCACTATAGAGTTCTAAGAAACTACTTTGCAGGTTTACTATTTGACTATCATTCATCCTTGTCCAGGTATTTGATCTTAGTCTATTAATACCCGAATTGTTACTCTCATTATCTGCTTTATCCTGGAATACATAATTATCTAAGAAATAATTAGATTTTCCACGGTTATCTAAATGCTTTTTAAGTCTAGAAATTACCGTATTTAGCGTTAGATGGTCCCCCTTTTGTTGTTCATATATAAATCCATTTTGCAATGATGCTTTTAATATCCCATTACCCTGGGGACCCAAAGCTCTCATGTATGCCTTTATACTAATATAACTGAGTATATCCTTTTCAATTTGATTGACCCTATATGGGCTCATATAAAAAGAATCATCAGTAAGATTTGCTAGAACTACGTCCTTTATTCTTACAAAATCCGGAGTCCTTGTGAGAAACACAGAAGGTAATAGTTCCTGAGTGAACTCTTTATATATAGTATAGTATCTAGCTTGATAACTTGTTGCACCCTGTGCTTCATTAAATATACCCCGCACATCTATTGGAAGCAACATGTCTTTGTCATCTCGTTTTGTGGCAAACTTATTATCACTAAGTTCAATTCCAAGATCTTCTATATCTATATTTCTCTTATCAATAGCTTCAGTATCTCTACCAAAACCCTTACTTAGTGTAACAAGAGATTGCATTTTTCCGGTATATTCTTTTATTCTGTGTGCAATTAAGAACTGTGTTATAACTGAAAACTCAAATCTAATTGCATCCATTTCTTCTTCTTCACTCATCCCTTCTTTAGTCTTCTTTCCTCTTATACTGTCAACCATCTCTTGATCAGTAACAGGAACTGGATAAAGCTCATCACCATGAAGCTCCTGCATTTCTCTAACTTTTCTTTTAAGTATAGCCTTAACTCCTGGATCTTTAGGGTCATCTTTGTTGATTGCAGTAAAATAAGCATCCTTAGTTGTTGGTTGATTTACTAATAAAACAGCTGTCTTTATACCAACACCTAGAGCTACAAGATTAGTTACAACAGCAAGTGCATCTCTATTTAATCCAAGCTTAGCAGCAAGCCTTTCTTTAGCATTATCAGTCATTGCAGTGACAAGTGCAGAGATCACATATTGAGTTCTGAACCCTTTTTTCTTCTCTTCACCTGTATATGGATCTATCTCATACTTTGTATTAAAATCTCTATATGTGTAGCCATTAAGTCTAAGCTGAGGTATCTCTTCTATTCCTTTCGTTATCTTAGACCGCATTACAATATTATGTTCTGCCAATATATTCATAATAACATTGGGTAATACAACAGCACCAATAGATCTTGCTCCTTCTTTATTATTTGTCCATGCTTTTAATTTTCCAAGCATGTTATCTATATCTACCCCTGCTTCTTCTATTGTCTCAGCAAGTTCTGGAATGTGTTCTACAATATAATCCCAAACACCCAACCCATGCTCTTCATCACTTAATGGCACAAGATCAGCAGGTTCATCCTTAATACCCAATCTACGTCCATCTTGAGGTTCTGCCATCCCTTTATTTCCAAGAAGAGCAAATTTATAATCAAGAACATCATTATTTATAGCCCCTGTATAAGGCTCCCTATTATGCTTTTCTTTATACTCTAGATATTGTTTTTTTGTAACTGGTAAATGGAGGGTCTCCATTGCACCCATTAGATCCATAAACTTTTTCTTTTCCCATAATTTTATAATAGTTTTATCACTGGCAGCACCAAATTCAAGCATTGATTGTAAAATCAAATTATTAAAATCACCAATATATCTTATATAATTAGGATCATTCTCTTCAGGTTTGGGACCTATACGTTCTTCTATTTCTCTCTTGGTAAGGTATCCACTTATAACACCTTTCTCATTTCCAAGATCTCCAGGAATATCCTCATTCCATGCCTCTAAAGCATCACTAATAACATTACCCTTCTTACTAGCTTTATGAACTGTATATCTTATATAATCAGCATATTTTTCATCTTCTGTTTTACCTTTTCCATACTCATAGAAATCCTTATCTACATTATAGAACTCTTTTATATGTGTATAAAGCACATCAATATCAAAGTCAGCACCAGATACTTCAATTAGATCTTCTGGAAATACTGCAGATGAACCATAATAAACAGGCAGAAAATCAACTACCTTGAGATTAATAGCTGAATGTTTGTCTTGAGAAGGAATACGTACACCAAACATTTTAGCCACAACTTCAGGAATTTTTTGTCCCTCCTTAGTTCCACGGTCTTCAAAATCATCCTTTATCTCATTATAAGTATATCCAAATGCTGCTGCAAATTCTACCCTTGATTTTGATGGATTAAAATCATCTATGTCAGCCCTAATTATATCTTCGTCTCTTTTTGGAGAATAATTCATAGTATGAATCCACTCAAACCATTCTCTAAATATGTCCTCCTTTGATTTGTAATCCCTTGCATCTGTATATAGTACCTTATCCATCACTGACTTAAAGTGTGGAGGTGCCATCATCTCAGACTCTACTTCTCCTGTTTCTTTACCGGATTTATCATACATTTTAACATTATGTCTCAATCCATCTACATAATGATCACCAACTTGTAATCCTTCAAATGTTCTCTCTCTTACATTATCATAATCCTCCTTAACAAGTGTTGGTCTATTCTCCATAACAGACCACTCATCTGTTCTTATTACTTCCCAGCGGCTTGGTTGTCCTGTATCTTCATCAATTGCTATAACCTCTTTAATAACCTTAAGACCCATGTCAGAAATTAGAGTAAAGGCATGTCCTGGGATATTCTCATTTATAATCCCCTTACTGAAGAAACTCAAAAATAACTCTTGGAATTTCTGTATTGTTATAGGATTATTCAAATCATATTTAGGTTCTCCTGTAAGATCAGTATCAAAGAACTCCAACATTTGTGATTTAACTTGAGATGCTTCTAGATTTATAAGAGCATATCTTAAGAAGGATCTTAAATCCGGAGTAATTCCTCCTAGATTAATACTCTTATGCAGTTCATCCATGGCAACAGGAAGATCAAATATTAGATTTCTTCTTCCTATGTATTGTATAGTAACCCTGTCTGAAACAGATTTATGATATGCATCTCTAATTTCACCAACTGTCATTTCCTTACCCCCAATGATAACTTTCTCAGAATCTTTATGCTCAGATGTAATAAGAGATTTTACCTGTACTGGATCATTTATCTCCAACTTATTTGAAGGGGTGATTTGCTGCAATCTCAGATAATTTGCATCCAGATCTGTTATATTTTCTGGCTTAATGTTACCTTCACTATAGGCCTCTGCAACAGTTGCAAGATTCTTCTTTAGCATCTTACTTGCAGATGCAGGAGCTGCTAATGCAATAGTTTCTCTAAGTAAATTACCTTTATCATCTTTTTGATTCTCCCACTTCTCCATCTTCTCTCTGAGATTATGAAGCTCTTCTCGGCCTGGTAGTGGACTCCACTTTGGCTCACCCTTTTTACCTAAGTCTGAATCCTCTGTATATACCGGGTCTTCTGGATCAATCCATGATGTAAGCTTTTTTGTTAATACAATAACAGACATTTTAAGATATGTCTTGCCATCTCCATATACCAACTTCTTAGAGTTAATCATGGCATTATATTGCTCATAACCTACACTATCTCCACCAGCACCAAAGAACTCATCAGAAGTAATATATTCTCCTTTATCTATCTTATCAAGAAGCTCAACTTGCTGAATACTTAAACGACCTAAACCAAACCATATATGTTTGAACGCCTTAGTAGTTGCATATGCTTGAGCATCTGCTTTTTGCCCAGGTTTATCTTTATCGGCAAGTACACCTTTAGTTTGTGTAAATTGAGGCTCTTCAAAGTTTAGTAAACTAATATGCTGAGTAGGGTGGTGTATACCATATTCTGGAGCAGAAATAATACTGGCTGCAGTTGGACCAGCAGCATTCTGCATTTTTGCTCTTTTAATTTGATCAATTGCATCCTTTAATGTCATTGCCTGGTCTCCAAGCAATATATCATTAAAAGCCTTTGTATTTAACCAGTCATTAAAGAACACCTGTGCTAAATTAAAGTCAGTGTCTCCTTCTCTGAGATTAAGATCATCCATTGCCTGCTTTGAGGTTTCAGTAATTTTTCCTGTCTCAGACTTAAGCCCCTCTGTGATAGATTCAGAGATTTTCCTATATGCTTTGATTTCACCCAATGCTATCTCAAACTCTTTAAATTCTGTCATCATTCTCTCGGCAACCATCTCTTCTAATGCCTCTATTGTTATGTCCAGAGTCTCAAGAGCCTCATCAAATGTATCACCTCTTCTAGCACTCTTCTCTAAAGCTTCCTTTATGGCTGTATCTTTTTCATATAGTACTGCCCCTGTCTCAACCTTAATATCTACTGCATGTCCTTTAGCCCAAGCTATAGCACCTGCTTTATCAGTGAACTCTCCAGCTTCCTGGGCTATTCTGGCAGCATCAAGTACTACTCCTATTTCAGACCCTTGCTTCATCCCCAGCTCATCTATTAGGTCCTGACCTCTTAAAATATCTGCCTCTGGTGTCTCTTCAATCCCCAGCTCTTCTGATAATGCTTTTAATATCTCTCCTGATTTACCAAGTCCTTTTTCTAAAGGAGGTCTTCCTGACATATCAGCCTCAATCAAATACAGAAGGTCCTGGATGTTTGCCTTTCCCTTACCTAACCTATTAGCTAAAGATCTAGCAGCTTTTTGAGGGTTAACCTTTTCTGCTGCTATTGATACATGAGCTAAATGACTCTCTATTAAGGTTGCAACTCTATCTATTATTACTGGTTTAATCCCCAGTTGACTTAAAATCTCACGTGCCATTGGACCACCCGCCTCCTCATGGCCTCTAGAGGTTATCCGTCCTTTCTTTTTACCTGTAGTTTCTGTAATAGTTGTTGCAGGCTTGGCAACATCATGTAATAAAGCAGAAAACATTAATACTGCCCTGTCATCTCCGGTTAAACCTTCTCTGTCTGCAATTTCTACAGCAGCACTCATAACATAACCTGTATGTACTTCCACATCACCTTCTGGATGCCATTCAGGATCTTGTTTAGTTTTAGCCATCTCCCCAATAGCACCAAACTCTGGCATTAGACCTGTATCTCTAAGGAAATTAAATAATAGAGCAGGACTCTTGCCTTTGGTGGCCCACTTCATCCATTCCTCTGTTATTCTTTCTATGGGAAGTTCTTTAAGAGCTCCTTCTGAAACCATGGTCTTCATTAATTCCATAGTCTCAGGAGCTATATTGACATTCATCCTTGACTGAAATTGTAATGCCCTCATTACTCTTAGAGGATCCTCAGCAAACTGCTCTGAAGTATGCTTCATTATTCCTGCCTTGAGGTCTTTTATTCCTCCGAAGTAATCATAGATAGTTTGAGTAGCTGGATCATAAGCTAAAGCATTCCATGTAAAATCTCTCCTCTTGGCTGCTTCTTTAACAGTCATCGTGGGGTCAACGGAAATCTTAAAGTCCTTATGACCTACACCAACTTTGCTTTCCTTTCTGGGTACTGAGAAATCATATTCATTACCCGCTTCATCTTTGAACTTAACTACCCCAAATGCTTTACCTACAACATTAGTCTTTCCGTGCTTCTTAAGGATCTCTTCTAGGTCTTCATAACTTATACCATAAACTTCTATGTCTATGTCTTTGGGTGCAATACCACTTAATACATCTCTCACAGCACCACCTATAATTAATGAGTTATGACCTAGATCCTGTAACTCTTTCATAGCAGCTAAACCTGACTCACTAACTTCTATAGGGAGTTCTTTCTTGAGCTTACCCTTTTTAATACTAGCAGGTTTAATTTGCTCTGATATAACAGGAAGTGTAACTACAGGAGCTGCTGGTTCTCCACCTATTACTTCACCAGTTTTTTGATCATAATCTTCCAGTAAGTCTTCTTTACCAAATGCCTCTAAAGGGACATCTGCCATAGACTCTACAATCTCTTCTTTAACTGTTGCTGTCTTCTCTTCAACTAATCCAATCTCTGTAACATCTTCTTTGGGGATCAATTCAAAGACATACTTGGGAACAACACCATTAAGGAAATCTGCTACAGCCTTAGTATCTGTCCATAGTGACTTATTACCAATCTTTACCTGGTGGCTCCAACGTTTATCATTCTTTGAACCGTCCTCTCTAAGAGCATCTCCAAGACCCTCAAACATCTTATCTCTGTTACCCTCATTAATAGATATTAGACCTTTATTTCTTATCAAAAATTCTTTAGCATCTTCACCTTTTCCAATAGTTACGTATGCTTCATTTCCAGTACGTAACCCTATTCTTCTCATTGCCTTACCACTTCTGATAAGTAAATTTTGAGAGCCTACAAGAACACGGTCTTTTGTTCCATTATTACGTCCAAAATATGGAGTTTTAACTTCACTTCTATCAATACTGGGCAATGACCGTTTAGTTACAAGATTACCTGTGTACCATAATTGAAATGCTCTTCCTTGTGGAGTATCATTATAACCCACATAGTCATCCTCTGTATAACCAGATTCTTGATTTGCCTCACGTCTTATTCTCAGATATTCATTCTTAATTTCTTCTATTGCAATCTCTATAGCTTCCTTAGAAGGGCTCAACTCTCCTTCTTCATCATATTCAACAGATTTTATAACTGGTAGTGGAACAAAGTCACCTGTATCAGATGCTTCAATAACCCTTATAAGATGGGGTGTAGTGGCAAAAAAGTCCTTTTGACCACCTTCAGTTGTGTACTCTGTAAGGGCAACCTTCTGATTTTTTCTATTGTAACTATATGCATATATATTAATCAGGTCTAATATGAATTGTCTAGGTGTTGAATCTCCATATGTTACCCCCTTCTTTTTATTTATATCTAGGAAATTATTCTCTGTATAGGCACCTGTTTCATCATCTTGCTCCAAGTCACCCTCCTTACTACCACTGAGTCTTAACACTTTAAGCTTACCTTCTCTTGCAAGTGCCTGAAACTTTGGATCATTAAGTAGATAATTCCTCTCTAGGAAAACATCTCCCTGTTTCATTTCTTCCAATGCGTCTACATCATTTAACTCAGCAACCTTTTCAAGATGATATGTAGGCATCTGATGCGCATATACAAAGTTTCCTTCCGGATTTAAAAATACTGTTGCTCCTACATTCTCGTCTAGTAATCCATTTGCTACAGCAAGTTTTGTAAGCCTTGTAGAGGAACCTTCCCCTTCAATATTTAAGAAAAGATGCTCATCTCTCTGTATTGTAGCACCTATCTCATTTATATCTTCCCAGGTAATTGGATTTACATCTTGATTTGCAGAAACTAAACCTATTTGTTTTTTTGTGGGTTTTTCAAAACCTCGTGCAATACTATAAGCTAAATAGGTAGGACTCAATCTAATACCTATTTTATCATATAAATCATCAGATATTTCCTTGCTTTTCTTTTCCAGATCTGGATTGCTCATTGCCCTTTTTCCACCATTTCCTTCATCATCAGCAAAGTAACTCTCTATCTTACTAAATAACCTTTCTATTCTCTTCTTGGCTTTTGTATCATTTTCATACTTGATTTTATGGGCATCAAAAGCCTGTGACCATTGCTCTAACTGTGTATATGCATCATCTCTATTATTTGCAGCATATAAATGCACTGTCCCACTCAAGTCAGTATGAACAAACAGATAATCAACTCTAAACTGATGAAATCCATTTAATATAGATTGAAAGAATAGTTTATTCTTTATCTCAGGTAATTGTCCACTCTCAACATCTTCCGATGTAACACCAATCTCTGTAAATATTCTCTCTACTACAGCAGCTGTTTCTCTATTACCTTCCCCAAACCAATGCATTTTTTGTAAAATCAACATTGGATCTGTAGTATCCTTAACAGCTTTTAGTAAACCATTATATGCTGCTATATAATCAACCGCTTGAACTAAAGTTTCTTGTTGATCTTCTGGAAGGTCTGGATCTACTACTCTATTACCAAATTCATCTGCCTCAGCTATACTAGTAGTTGCAATAAACTTTCTAATTGCTGTAGATAAGGATGTAAATCCACCAATCATACTGGCATCCTTATCCCACTCTTCTGTAGTTCTTAATCCAAAATCATCTTCAAACGTCTGCTCATTATATCTCTCTTGATCATATTGAACATTAAACAAACTTAAATATTCTACAATAGCCTTTTTTATCTCAGGTTGATGCTTAATAAAAGCATTATGCATCTTAATTAGCTTAGGTGCTATGGAAATATAATTCTTTCCGCCTTCCTCGTTCTGATAAAAGGGTCTTTCCGGATTATACATTGCAGTAAACTCAGCAATAGAATCATCCAAAAGCTGTCTAGTTGGAATATTTTTATTCTTTTGTTCAGGTTTAGATCCCCACTTCCTCTCTTTATTCAAATAAATTGCTCCAATTGTGGATACAATCCTTCTGCTCTGATCAGCAGGTAAATATATATTTGTAAGTATACTCTTTTCCTTACCTGTAGTAGTATCTAACCTAGTAGTTGTAACTGTCTCAACTGGAATAGCTTGCGCTAGGGCAGCTGACGTAACCCCTCCCTGAATTGCATTAGTAAATATATTGCTTTGTCTACTGGCATTCTTAAACTTTCCAGCATCAATATTTTCAAATAGCTGTAATAGCTCATTCTTTGTGAACCTTTCAAATACACTCTTAATCCATTCCCATATCTTAGTAAACAGACTCTTATTTTCAGAATCAGTCTCAGTTGAACCTGGATTCTTCTTGAACTTCTCAAACTCATCAGCAAGATATTCCTCATAGTATCTTTTCTCTAGTTCTTTTAAAGTCATCCTTTCATATATAGGATGTAATTTTTTAAGATCTTCTAGAGCCTGGGTTAAGCTAGTTTTTTCTTTTCTAAGTTTAGCCCTTACTTCTTTCTTAGCAATCTTTAAGTACTTCTCTATCTCTTCATCAGTGAGAAGCATTCTGAATACACTATGAAAAGCCTCGTGATACCTATAGGGTGAAGAAGCACCAGTATATATAGTACCAGCAACATCTACATTTCCAGCAATATTCTTTAACTGAAGGACAAAGGCACCCACAGTCATGCCATTCGCTTTTAATCTCTCCTTTAATCCTTCTATGTCTTCAATAGTAATGAAGTCAGGAAGATTATTATGAGCCCAATTGATAAACACATTAATATCTTCTACATCATTTCCATCAAATGTCCTTAAGATTTTATATCCAATATTCTTTTTAAGCTCCTCCAATTGTGCCCTCATTCTAAGCAATGTAGGTTCATTCTGTATTGCTTTAAATGCTGCTGCATTTGCTTGACCAATTGTCTTACCTTCACCTATCTGCTCTGCTTTCACTCCAGCCATCAAACCGGTTTCATATTCCTTAATCTCTTCCTCTAGATTATTATACTCTTTATGCTTCTCTCCTTCTTCCGTCTTATCCTTTGTTAATGCTGTTAGAGCTTCCTCCTCTGTCATTGAGCCCTCAGTTACTTGATCTGCATATTCACCAAACAGGGCGGTTACTTCTTCAGCTTCAGCTTCACCATACTCTCTTGCAGCACGTTCTTCGGGAGACTCTTCAGAAGGTTCTTCTGTGGGTTCTTCTACTGGATCAGCTGGTATATCATAGGTAGTTTGCCACTTCTGAATCTCATCTGAATTAGTAGAATAAGCTTCTAGTCTTTGATTAGTTCTAACAGGATTCTGAAGTGTTGTCTGAACATCTTCAAGCATATTTTGAGTAACAGCTCTTTTTGGGATACTCTTTCTAAAGCTTGAACTCTTTAATCTAAATGGAACAAATTTCTTATTACCATCATAGGCCCCTGCCTGCTCAGATACTGGTTTAGTACCATCTTTAGCTTCAATAATTGTATTAACAAGCTCAACAAAATGTTCTGCGGTTTCTACAACCTCCATTTGCTTAGCTGAAATAGTGAAATGAGTCTGAAATGCGTTTTTACCTGACTTATCCGTCCTATTCTTGTTCTTATATTTGATTCTTATATCAGACGTTGGTTCCAGATTAATATCAATAAGTTCCCCAGGCCTGCTTGAAATATACATCATAGATGCAGTTTCTATATTGAATGCATGATTAAACCGTGGTCCTTGTCCATTCCCAGTCTTTATTTCTCTATCCTTTGTACCTTCAATTATTACAACATTACTCTTTAATGTAAGTGACTGTCTATCTTTTATCCTTATAATATTGGTATCCCTCTCTTCTTCTGATAATTCAGAAGCCTTTAACTCTACAAAAGTGTAAGTACCATTAGGCATCCTTGAAACTGCAACATACCTACCTAGATATTTCTTTGGAGTCCATGATTTATTGGCTTTCGTGGCTGTATCAACAGCATCAGCTATCTTTTCATACTCAGGATGTTCTGGATCTAGATTAGTAATGATACGCTCCTCCTTTTGTCCTTTTACTGTACGCATGTCCAGTATCCAGTATATCTTTTCTCCATCAACTTCAGCAACAGAATTATGATTTAGTTCTGCAAGTGAGTGGGGTTTTTTCTCATCATAATTAAATTCTCCAGGACTTATTTTCAGACCAGCTTCATCTAAATCACCAACTCTTACTTCAACTGAATCTTTATCTCCAAGTTTTTCTCTTAGTTGTTCATTAAGTACAAATGCTGAAGCATAGTTGGTCTGAACTTGTTTTGCTGCTTTTTCTGGATCTCCATAGAACCAAAAGGTCTCGTTAACTTCTTCTGGTGTTATCTTTAAGGGATCAATAACATTTCCATCTCTGGTTAATAACGTTGCACCAGCAGGGCCCTGCCAGTATCCAATAATATCAGTTGGGCTAATTTTTGTATCCTCAAATAGAGCATTAAATCTAGCACTTAGAGGAGCATTATCTTTTATCATTAACCTCACAGTAAATTCTTCTGAACCTTTTAGAACTTGTGGGTTTCCAGCATACTCTTTACCTATAACCCGTGTATCATAGGTAAGCTGAGGTCTATCCTTAACCGCTGCTCCTTTATCCCATTTTGGATTACGTGAAACTTGTAATACAAGACTCTCTAACTCAGTTGGATTAAGGTTTGACAGAAATTCATAGAATCTTTCATATGCATCAGGTTTTGCCTCATCTGTCTTTCTATGAGGATAAAACTGGATGGGCTCACTTATTCTAAGTTTTACCATCCCTTCATTAGCGGGGGCAATTGTACTAAAGTCAGGTTCATAAAACTTCCAACCTCCCTTTTTCCATTGATCCGGCTTTATATTCTTTATGTTCTTCTTCTTAGTGCTCTTTTCTCCAAAAGGAACCACTGCTAGATTCTTAAACTTTTTAATAGTTTGAGAATTTGATATTACCTCCCATCTCTGCCCCTTCTTATCCACTACTATTGCTCCTGTCTCAAACTCTTCACCTGCCCATGAGAACCTTGCTTCTGTAGCCAGGTTTGCCTGAATCATCTTCAGATCTGAAATTGCTTCTTTTCTAACTAAATAATTCTTTTTTAGACTTGTAACAACATGCTTCCATTTATCATAAACATTATTATTATTGTTATCCACAACCTCATAGTACTTAGCCACTGACCCTTCATCATCCAGGTATGTTGTTTCTACTACATAGTATCCTCTATCATCACCAGCAATTCTTTTCTGACCACGAAGCATTTTATCATCAGATAACTCTTTTGATTGCAACTCTTCTACAGAAAGGTCACTGTACTGGAGATTCCCGTATTGATTATAAGCTCTATATACTTCTGGATCTTTATGATGCTCCTTAAACCATTCTTCAAACGTTATTACATCTCCTTCAACTACACCTTCTTTAATTATATCTTCTTTTTGCTCTTGCTGTGCTTCCTTATTTTCATCAGTAAACAATCTATCAAACCAGATATTCTCAACAGCTGCCCTTGCTTTTCTTATGTCAACTGCATCTTTTGAATTGGCCCATTCCTCTGGAGTTAGTTTTCCTCCATTATCTCTGTAATGCCCATATGCAAGTGTTAGTACGTTTTGTGTTCCTTTAGAGGGTTGTGTTACTTCTTGAGATTCTGCCTGTGCAGCTATTGTATCAAAGTCAAGTTCACCACCTACATCTTCTTCACCACTTACTACAACTTCTTTCTCATCTATTGTACTCTTTTCATATTCTTCTATTATTACTTGTACCTGCTTAAATTTATCAGGATCTGACATCTCTGTTATGTCTCCCTGCTCATCCATGAAATTCTGTGGAATAGCTCCATCAACTAAAAACATCTCGGCATCTTCCGGAGTAGGATAAACACCAATCTTTGCAAGCTGATTTAGAAATTCATTCTGTTCTTTAGTCCCTACATACTTCTTTATTACCTTTTCTACATCCTCTTTTCTTTCATTCCATATTGACTGCATTATATCAGCCATCCTTTCAGAAAGAAGATCCATTCTTCCCGGCTCTAAAAGAGTATCTATAGCTTTATGGTAATCCTGTATTCTACCTTTGAGATATTTATAATCAATTACAGCCTTTAATGTTTCATCTATTCTTTTTGAGTCAACAAAATCATCTTTTTGTGCTGCAAAATGACTTAGAAGTGCAACAAAGGGCTTTCTTAGAATAGCTATTTTTCTTCTATCAAATACCCCAAGTGGATTTTCTAAAGTCTGGCTGTCCTTTCGTATATTTTTAGTATCAGTTAGTATATCCCAATAATCCTGCAAAAGTTCTAATCTTTTTACCTTCTCTTTCTGTATCTCTATTTCTTCGGGGGTTTCTGCGTCTAGTTCAAGTTCTTTAGAGGTAACCTCAATCTCAGTTTTAAGATTCTTGAGGTTTGTAAATAGAGCAATCTCATTTGCAGCAATTTTAGATATAATAGGATCTTGTGAGAACTCAGTATATATTTGATCAGATCTCTCTACTGCTCTCTCAAAAGTATTTCTGGTGAACATCATCAGAAACTTGGCATGATTAAATGCCGCCTCTTTTATTGCCTCAGTATTATACTCCTTAGACCCTTGTATATACTTATTCCTGTTAAAAGGATTTATATATGTATCATTTAGTTCTTTATAGTTTTTTTCAATCTCTTCTGATCTTGTGATCATTTTACCAAACCTATCTCTAAGTTTTCCACTCTTCACATCAGCAGTAAACTCAGGAAAGGCCTCTGTAAGTTCTGTATCAGTCATTTTACTGAATGCACTTATTTGATCACGAAACTCTCCCATCTTGCCTGTACTGGCAATTGTATACAGATGTTGAAAGATTGATTGATCTTTTGCATCCATGAATGCCAATGCATCTGAAGCAAATGAAGAAGAAAGCATTTCCTCACTCAGTTGTTTTTGTGCAATTGAGTTTAGTTTACCCTCATCAAAATATTGTGAAGGATCAGTTAAAAAGCCATTCCATGCTTCATTAAGATTACTTACAACAGACTCAATATACTCCTCTTTGGCTTTCTTCTTCTCTTGATAAGTTTTATTATCAAAAACCTGTGTAAATTTTTCTGGTATCCATTGAAATGCAACCTTCTGTGGACCCTGAACAAGACCACCCATAAGAAATCCAGACATGAATACTTCAAAACCCTCTACACTTAGTTGACTTTCAACAGCAGATGAAACAGCAGCCTTAAAAGCATTTGCTCCTCCTGAGACTGGATCATTAAGTAGACCAGTATAGTAGTCCTGAGTACCAACTGCAATAGCCTCCTGTCCAATCTCCTGAAAACCTTCAGCAAAATTTGCGGTTAAATATCTTAGAGCTCCAGCACCAAAGGCTCTAGCACTACCCTTTACACCTTTATTATATAGTCTTGTTGCCTGCCATTTACCTGCATCATAAAATACATCCTTTAGAGCTTTCTTATTTCGTAATACTCTACCACCTACTCCACTAATTGTTTCATCAAGAACCCGTCCCATTGGCTTAAATCCTCTAAGAGCACCATCTAAAACAAGCTTATTAGTTCCATATATCAAAGGAAAGTTCCACAGTGTAGCAGCAAAAGCAGCTTTAGATGCATAATCACTTATTTTTTCTAATGCATCTTCAGTAGGGAAGGCCCCATTATTCTCCATCTTATACTTAGCATACTCCTCATTCAGCATTTTATTATAGACCATCCCTGCCTCTAGCTTTGACTCAGCCATAGCTAAGTTAACAGCTCTAAGATCCCTGTAGAAACCACCAAAATATTTATTTGCTTTAGCAATATTGCTCAGGTTTGTACCAGCCTGTTTTGCAGTTTTAATACTTTTAATAGCATAAAGTGTTTCAGGAGCAAAAAGGTTTCCAGCTATTCTTCCACCATGAGCCAATGTAAAGAACTCTTTTGCCTTATCACTATTTCTCAATACATCAAGCATATCTTTTGTTGCTCTTGCAGCCCGTCCTACATCAAATGAATTAACTATAGCCTTACCCGCTCGGCCTATATTAAATGCAGTTCTTGCACCTGTAGCTGGTGCTACAGCAGGCATTGCAGCTGTAGCACCAGCCATTGCAATTTCTTCTACTGCTATACTTCCTATAATCCCAAATGTATAAGCTGTATTTAATGCAAGATTATTCATAAACCCACTAACACCACCTCTAGTGCTATTTCCAATCCTCATTGCATCTTCAAACTCCATTGCACTTTCAAGATCTGGATCAAGGTAAAGGCTATTATCTCCAAAGAGATCACCAACAGACCTATACACACTGGCAAATCCAGTCCCAAAAAGACTAGGCCACTCCTTACTCATCCTACTCAAATCATCCCATGTAGTAGAATTAGCATTATAGTATTCCTCATTATTTGCATAAGGATGCCAGCCTAGCTCACCAAACATAGGATGCTTGTAATATCTCTCAAAGTTGCTTGACCTGAGACCAACTTCTATGGGGTTTGTATAGCCGGGAGTAGCATCTGGAAATAAACGCTTAGCCTCGGATTCAGCAGATTGCATATATCTGCGTCTTCCTGCCTCAGTAGTTAAATCTGGAGGAGACTGTTGTAAGAATGGATTGTATTCTGCTGTTGCATTTCCTGGATATGGACTATTTACATTTCCAGTATTTCCAATCGGATACTTATTGATCTTTACAGCAGCAGCATCTACTGAACGTCTAAAGTTATCATCAATACCAAATGCTGCTCCGTCTTCTACAGCAAACGTATCAAGCCTGTCAATGACATCCTGATAATCAAATTGATTGAATTGATCAAATCCTATGGGAGGATTATCAATAACATTACTACTTGGTTCTGAACTAGGCGGAGCAAGCGGTACATTAAGTTCTTCATCAGCCATATCTTTACTATTTTACTAACTGAGGCTCAATTCTTTCTGCATTTTGTGCTGCATATTCTCGTGCTGGAATAGCCTCATTAAGTTTACTCCTTGTTAACAAATCTGGATATGCTTTCTTTGCTAGATTTTCCCTACTTAAGCCAGTTTGCCTCATATTTTCAGCCTGTTGTTGTATCAATGTCCAGAAGCCATCAATTTCTGTACCTCTAACTGTAAGTGCTTGTGGTGGTTGCATCTCTTTTATATGCCTTCCAAATCTTGCTGATTTTGGATTATTATCATATCCATATGCCCATTTTTGTACCATAAGCTGTCCACTAGAATTTTGAAACATCTTAGCTCCTCCACCAGGCCAAAGATCAAAAGTCAACTCTCCATTATTCACAACTTGCAATTTAACAACGGAAGGTTTAACATTATCCATATTATATGGATTATTATCATACCCCTTATCAACAAACACAGTTATTGCATTAGTACTCCATTCACCTAAATCAATAAATGTATTACTGGGTGTTTCCCTAGTAGATTTTAGTTTTTTGACATATTCTGGGGTAAATTTAATTAAATATCCTGCATACTTATTTTCAGCACCTTTTCCACCTAAGCTCTGTGCATATGTAATACTAAAGTTTGGAGCTCCTGCTTTATCATCATTTTCTCCAAAACTTAAATTTAAATCTGTTTGAAGTATATCCATTACTTGTTTTGCTTTAGGTTGATCAGCAGTCCCCTTCATATCAGCAGCTTCATCTCCAAATCTTAAAACTCTTTGTTCCCTAACTCCATTAATTGCATCATATAGAAATTCAATCTGTGCTACAGCACCTGGATCTTGCTCCGCATGACCATAAACAAATTTATATCCCTTATGTTTTGTAACACCTTCACCTGTTTGAGTTTCTCCCGCCATAGCTTGCTTTATTGAATACCCTAAAGGTTCACCTTCAGTTGCTTCAGCTCCTGGATCAGCATTCATAAAAGTATTATATGCTTTCCTTTGCACATCATATGCTCTTTTTGCATCTGATCTTGCTTTCTCTTCATCAAACTCCCACTCAAAACTATAACCACCTGTACTAAGAGAAGTACCAGGAACATTCATAGATTGTCCCATTCTTCGCATATTAGCCATTTGCTTTACTTCTTCAGTAATTCCTGCTTCTCCACGACTTTTTACATCAGGGGGTGCATCAAACGTCCAATAGGGCACCTCACTATTTTCCATATTAAGGCTATTATAGGCAGATTTTGCAACCTGTGCCCATCTCATATAATGGCCAATATATTCTTCCTCACCTATAAGTTTCTTCTGCACTACATTTTCAAGATCTTCTCCGGTTCTTGGTCCTCTTACTGGTCTTCCTGCTCTTTGGTCCTCTAAAAATGTATTATAGGCTTCATCTGTTGTCCTTCCATCTGTATGTCTATTTGTAGCATACTTTCCTTCTTTATACATACCTTCTCTCCAAGCATCACTCATAAAAATAGAAGGCATTCCCTTTTTATAATTTCTTCCCCAACCTGCTCCTCCTTCAGTACTTACAAATTGATTTTGTAGTCTATCATAAGACTCATCCATTTTTTCTACTTTATCTAAAAGCTGTACTTCTAGTTTATCTATATAGTCTATTCCATCCTTAGTCTTTGTATAATCATCTTTTTCTATCCACGTTGGTCTATCCACCTGTGCTCCCTCCATATTTTTCTGAGCTTCTCTAAATAATCTATTCAACTCTGATGAGTTATTTTCCTCTAGAAGATCTTTTCTTGCGTCTACCCAAGATTTTGTTCTCTCTTCCTTCTCTCCATTAGTGTTTGTATGTGTATAGGTAATGGTATTCTCTCCTTTCATCTTAATTCCTACACTCTCTATAGCCTGAAACTTACCTGCATCTATACTGCCAGCATACTCTAAGAGACCTTGATCATTCATTGTGAGTACATCAGGTATATCTGTTCCCTCCATTAAAATAGATTCTGATGTTCCTCTAAGGTCTTCTAGTACAATCGGATCATTACCACCAAGATTTAAACCCTTAAAACCCTTTAATGTAGCCTTAACTTTCTCTAATTCTACATCATACCCAAACTTATCAAGCATTTCCTGTTCTTTATTTCTCTGCTTGATAATCTCCATTTCTTTACTGTACTCATGTGCCTGAGCCATTTTATAATCTGCAAGTTTAAATGGATTGGCCTTTGCAGTTACAGATGCATCAATGCTACTAAATGCTACTGCAGCCCTATTCATATCTATTCCAATATCTTCAGCCATTACTGCAGCATATGCTTTACTTAATAGATCTGTGAGATCTTTTGCAGGTGCAGCTTGTACAGCTAACCTGTTCTTCCTTTTATCTTTTACTACCTTGAGTATGTCTAACTCAATCAGTTGTTTTAGATACTCTTTATCTTCATCACTACCCTCAAATATTCCATACTCCTCTTCATACTTCTCCCAATCAGCGGTAGATGCAGCCTTCCCTTCTAATTCAGTATTTGTTTTTGCAAGTGCTGCCTTTTGTTTTGCATGATAATCCTCAAGTACTCCTTCAGCCCAACTCTTTTTAGCCTCATCTGCACTACCAAACTCTTCAGCATGCTGGTCTCCATATTTTCTGGCCTCAACATATGCCTTAGTCCAGTATGCATTCTTTACTATAGGGTCATCTAAAAGTGCCTCTTCAATGAACTCACGTGCTTGTTTTACTATAAGTGTTCCATTCTCTTGCTCAACAATCCAATCACCCTCAAAAGTAGTTCCCTTCAGACTCATACCTGTTTCTTTAAGAGCATTAATTGCTCTTTCATATAAGTCTGCATCCGGTACATACTTTGGAGACCCCATTTTTAGAGCCTCCTCTGGAGGTGCATTTACAAAATCCTCCATTTGATAATTAAGAGCTTCTACACCAACATCCCAATACTTCTCACGCACTTTATCAACAGGAGAATCTTGAAAATCTTTTGCACGTTGAAGCTGATCCCTATACTGTTTAGTATAGATCATGTCTTTAACAATGAGATCATCATCATAAAACGGTTTGAATAAACCCCTGGCTGCATCAACATTCTGCTGTAGAGAAAGGTCTAACCCTGTTATCTGATGCAGTCTTGAAGATAGTTGGTTTGCATACTGATCACGTTTATTCTGACTGTCTCCTCTAGAGAGATCAGCATACACAACCTTCCCATAGACATCGTTGAGATGATCATAGTTTGTTGTATATCTATCCTGTCTTGTTTCTAAAACATCGGACAGAAACTTGTAATCAGGGGTAAAAGCCTCTAATTGTGGTACAAAATCTTGAACACCTGGTATATAGGTTGCCATATATTAAAATACTAAAATTTTTTAAGTTTTAAAAGCATATCCAATACACTTTTTAAGTTTACTGATATGGATCATATCCACTATAACCTGGTTGATGCCCATACCCCCCTTGATAACCTGCATTATATGATGGTTGCATTCCCATCGGATATCCTTGCATCATCATAGCATTAGCACCTGGACGGCCATATCCAGTTGACTGATCATCACCCTGAATCCATTTAAATGCAGGAAAAGTTGATGCTGTTTGATTTGGATTTCGTTCCATGTGCCTTTGCATAAAATCAAAATACTGTTTCTCTTTATCAACTTCTCCTCTAGAATCTGTTGGCCATGGATCTCTTGGATTAGTAAATTCTATTACTCCTCCTGTGCCTGGTCTAACATTATACTGATCATACAAGGTATTCATATTGTATGTATTAGCTCTGTTTGTAAATGCATTCTGTATCTGCCTAGCTATCTCTGTATCAGCCTGTGCCATAGCATTATCATAATTTTGCTCAACTAACATAGTATCATTATAAAGCTTTGTCCTGGTAGCATTATTAAGCTGTTGAGTTGAAAGATCTGCATTAGCATTTACCATAGCAAATTTGTTTGCTGTATCAACATTATATCTATTAACTCTATCCACTGTATCAGCAATCCCTTTCATAGCTTGTCCGGATGACTTACCTGTGAATGCTGCCAAGCTTTGTGGTCCACTGTACATTGCACGTGCTTGATCAGAGATTGTTTTCTGTTCATTAATAGCTGCAATTCTCCTTGTTGGATCATCAAATACAGGTTCCATGGTTGGTTTATTAATCATGGGTGCCCAAGGATAGTATTTATTAATCCTATTCTTGTTTGATATAGCAGTACCCATACCAATCATATCCTGTAACCAGAACTCTGCCTCTGGTAACTCTGCTGTACGTCCTAGAGGTGGAACATTAATGTCTAACTGCTCTTCAACTCCTGTTTCTTCTGCAACTGGCGTTGGTTCTTCTTCTGGAGTAACCTTTAACCTATTATATTGTTTAATAGTTTTATTACCAAGAAATCTATCAGCTACACTTGTTTTTGGATCTGCACCACCCCAACCTTCATATTCTTTAGTTCCAGGAATTGGTTCTCCTTCAGAATGAAAAGTCATATTAGGATAAAACTCTGGATGTGCTCTCTCAGCATCCATTCCAGCCTGATGCATTAGTTGTGTGTGAAGAACTTCATCTTCAATAAGAGCTTCTTCACCCTCCATACCTTTCATTAACTCCTTATACTTCCAGTTCACACCTTCATATCTCCCATCTTTGTTGGATGTATTTAAATCATATACTTGCTTGCCATTAATGGTTTGAAAGCTCATTACTTCATCTTCAGGCAAACTGGCTAAATATCTTTTTTGTTTCTGATCCCTTAACCATAACTCATCAAATTTATCTCTATCTAAAGGCACTTCTCCTGATGCAGTTGCTCTATCTTTGTATTGTTCATAAATAAAATCAAGTCCCTCTTTGTTCTCTTCAGAATTCCAATACTCCTCATACTTGTTATAGCCCTTTAACCAGTCTGAATCAGTTCCAGTTGTTGATGTAGCTGCTGGTGTAACTACTGATGGATCTAATGGTGAAACTGGTTGTTTGGCATCAGTACGTTTATATCCATTTCCTGTCTTAGTGTAGTATTTATTATTAGACCATGAGTCATATGTCCAATCATCATTCCACATATCTACTCTAGGACCCCATGAAACTTCATAGCTTGTATCTGCCCCGTTAGTATTTCTATAGCTTCTGTGTTTTTCAGCATCAAACCTATTAATAAACTCTGGTGTACTGATAACTGCTTCTACATTTGTCTTGTGTTTTTTCCATAAAGGATCAACTTTTGTTGGATTAAGTTTACCTGCATATTTTTTATATTCTCGTTTATAGGCTGCAGAATTTGATTCAGGATCAAGACCCTGTCCTTTAAGCATAGTATCTATCTCATCCTTAGTATAATACAAATCTACTTTCTGAGCAGCAGTAATTAAATTAGAAGCAACCATTAATGAACCTCTAGGATCTTCACTATTAACATGAAAGTCAACAACTCTTTCTTTTAATCCAGAAGGATAGTTCTCATATCCTGGTAAATAATCTTGCTCAATCTTTTTTCTAGCTGCTTCTCTATCTGCACCAGTAGGTAACTTAAATGCTGCTGAAATAGTTAATGGACCACCAGTAGGAGATCCATACTGTAATTCATAATCAATAATCTTATCAATCCAATCTCCACCTTCTCCTACAATAAGGTTATCTATTTTACTTTCGTCTGATAAAACTGCTTTAATATTGTAATCATCACCTAAATCTGTAACATTAGAGTCCTCCTTTGTAGTATAAGAATCATCTGATAGTGTTCCTAGCGGTGAAGGAGATATCTCTCCCTTCTTAAAGATATTAAAATTAGTATCTAAATCTAGTCCCTTATATGCATTATCTGTGGGTGGTAGTGTATTATCAATGGTCTCTATACCATCTTGAGCCTTTGGGAGATACCCATATTCTCCCCCATATCTTGCCATCATTTCTGGAGGCATAGGCTGCCCTTGAGGAGCCATTTGTTGTTGTGCCATTTCTGGAGGTGGTTGCATCTGTTGTTGCATAGGTTGTCCCTGTGCTTCCATTGGAGGTTGCATCCCTTGTTGTTGTGCTTGTTGTTGTCCCTGAGCCTGTGCTTGTTCCATGAACTGTCTTAGCATCAACATCTTTTCTTGCTCTTCGGGAGGAAGCTGAGCTATTGCTGCATCTTCAGCTTCTTTTCTATTGAGTTCTTCTACTTCCATAGAAAACTCAATTGGATCCTGTCCTTGAGAAACTAAATATGGATGTGATGCTAGAGGAACCCCTTCTTTAAACTTCTTACGTGATTCTTGTAAAAATGCAAGATGAGATAGTGAATGTTTATTCTTATCCAGCATAAGCTCTGCACTTGCCTCTCCTATTTTATCTGTAGTGGGATCAGCAAGAACTCCAACATAAGGATTAAGCTCAAAGTTCATTGAAGCTACTGCTGGAGTTATCTTCTTCTTAGCACTAATACCAAGCTCTGCCAACTGTGCTTTTGGAAGTCTGGCTTTAGCTGTGTCAGAATATATAAATGACTGAGGGGGAAGGTTTAAGGGTGTACCACCACCTGTATGTCTTTTTCCTAGTATCTTATACAATTCAAACTTTCCATCCTCATTTAGGTCTGTAAGAACAGTTTCTCCTTTTTCAGCTTCTACAGTGGCTTCATCTCTTGGAACGGGATTAAGACTATATCTAAGTTTTGGTTCTGATGCTGGTCTACCAATTTCTGAACCATCAGATGCTAGTGGAGGTACAGTAACCAATCCCCAATTACGTTGGTCACCCGTTACATAACCACCACTTTTCATGGTTTCTACAATCTTTCCGTCTCTGAGTTCAAAACCCTCTGGAAGTTTATCTATTCTAACCTTTGCCATAATTATAAAATTTCTAGCCCTGCTCCCGCAGCAATTAACTTTCTCAATGTAGCTTCATCTACATCTACTATCTCTCCTCCCTGTTCTGCATATCGTGGATAAGGTTTAGAATATGGAGTAGTCTCACCACCATATCCTACCCATCGTGTCTCAGCAACTTTACTGTCATCCACAAAAGTACCAGAGTTTACATTAAAAGTACCACGTTGTAATGGTTGACCTCCTGGTTCTGTACCATATATTGAAGCAGTATCTGTTCCATGCTCTTCCCAATCATAGTACTTCTTATTCTGGTTACGTTGTCCTAAAAATCCTGCAAGTGCACCTCCAAGTACAGTTGCATCTGACAAGGTACCCGTAACTTGTTTTACACCTTTTTTATTAAAGAACTCATTCATTTTATTAAAAGGGGCAGCACCAAACATATTAGGATTCTCTTCCCAAGCAGCATCTCTTGCATCTCCTCTTATACCTCTTCTTTGTTTACCAGTTAAGTCAGGATTATTAATATTTTTCTCTTTCCTATAGTCTTTTCTAAATTTACTTCTATCTCCCATTGGCTCAAAGAATCCTTTACCATAATCTGATTCCATTGTAACATCTGGTGCAATATCTGATGTGGGCCTTCCCCAGTCTACACCACCCATACCAGGTTCCCATGATTCATCTGGAAATTCTTCCACTTCATCAAAGTCCCCCCAAGTTATCTCATGGTCTGGTACCTCATAATCTCCAAGCCAGTCCTCAAATGCATCATAAAACCCATTTCCATTCTGAGCTATAGGTAAGGAACCCCCTTCTTTTCTTGTTATACTTATCACAGGATGTGCATCTCCTCCTACATGTTTAAATATCTCCTCTGCTTTCTCTCTTAACCGATCTATTGTTATACCTTTTTCCTTCTCTATCATTTTCTCAAAAGCTTCTACCACCTCCTTTCTTGACTTGCCAGTATACTTCATGTAATTCTCTAACCCTGCTTCACCTGTTTGCCCCACATCATTTAACTCCTCAATTCTAGCTTGCACTACCGGCTCAAGATCCTTCTTTACAGCTGCTTCTGCATATGCTTTAGCTGGAAGTCCGTCAGTAGCAATAAAAGGAACTTTCTCTGGTGTTACACCTTCTTTTGTTTTCGTTGCTATTACAGCATTTAAGTCTGCTATTGCGTTATTTGTATCAAACTTTAATATATTAGGATCTACACCAGTAGTAAATCCTGCATCATTATACGGATTATATCCATGTACTTGTATTTTTGGTCTGCCAGCCTTATCATAACTAAATTTTCCCTCTTCTACTGCTTTTGTCAGTGCTTTTATACTAGTAACATAAGAATCAGTTGATAAGTTAGAAGCAGGCATAAATTCTTTTCCTATGTTCTTTGGATTAGCATATTCTAACCAGGCTGCTTTATATTGGGCTGCAGCTGGTATACCCTGTTTATAATTAACCTCACTAATTAATTCTTTATAGGGACCCTTTAATGGAGTTGTACTTATAAAACCTTCTGTAGATCCTAAATCTACTATATCTGGAAACTGTTTGTCAGTAACTTCTCTCCCCATTGATCTCCCCTGTCCAAGAATCTCATCTATTTCTTTTTGGGTTTTCTTACCTGTTTTAACCAACCACTTACTTGCTTCTTCTCTTGCAGCCTCATATTCTTTTACCAGACCATTATCAATTGCCATTTGCCTTCCACTATCTTTACCCATAAGAGAAGGGTTGTCCTTAAACCCCGCAAGAAGCCCATCATACATTTGCTTTAGATCAATGTTTGATCCAGAAGGTCTACCAGAACCTATGTCTTGATGATAAGATTCTGCAAGTGCAATATGATCACTTTCACTTACCCCTTCAAGTGGTTTTGCATTTTTTCCTCCAATTATCCCATCTTGAACACTTGGTGGTACATAATCCTTTTCTCCAGGTTTTCCTTTTGCTATTGTAAACTTTTTATGAAGTTCTTGTAGTTCTTTTTTAAGTGGGATTTCTAATACTTCTTTTCCTTTGTCATTTATTGTTCTTACTATACCTCCTTTTCCAAATAACATTTCTGCTTCATCTGGTGTTACCATCTTCATGGCACCTTCATATCTTGGATTAGTTTCTAAAGTATTTAAATACTTTATACCTCTTTCAAGATCCCCTATTGGCTTTCCATACCAAACATTATCACTTGTCGTAAGCCTACCCAATGTACTTTCTTTACCTACTCCTCTTATAAGTTTTAAATAGTTTTTATAATTTGGAGGTACGTCTATCTTCGTTGCCAGAGACTCATTAAGATGAGCTGGTAAAGTTTCAGTTGGTGATATCATTCCACTTCCCCATCCTTTTCCAGGTGGAACGGCTTGACCATACTTTTCTACCCCTCCTTTTAAATCTACTAAAACACCATCTAGATCTGTATAAATACCATCTTTCAAATTAGGATTCTCTTTAAGCATCTTATTAAGCTGCCTAACTGTTGATCTACTACTAGTATGAAGAATTGCATTACCACCAGCTGCTCTAAATTTATCTACAACACTGGGAGTATCATCAATAAGAATCTTACTAGGTGAAGCATATAATTCTTTTTGCTTTTCAATTATGACCTTATCACCAGTAAGATTTAAATTCTTTTTAACCCAACCTCGTTTGCCAGTACTAATTGCATTAGCACTAGCTCCTAGTTCTTTACCTCCTGTTAGTACTGTAGCATTTAAAGAACCAAGTTTATTCCAAAGTGTCTTTCCATCTGAAGTCCAATCTAGATTAGAAAAGAATTTATCCATCTTCATCCCTGATTCTCTTATTTTTACTAATTTCCTTAGATGATCCATATTACCTTTTCCCCCTCTTTGTGACATCATATGATAATAGTTCTCTATATCAAATGGTATTTGTTCAGGTAGTCTTTGTTGTGGTAAATTTATTGCCATATCTTTAGGAAGTGCTGGATTTGCCAGTTGCCGACCTGTTGGCCCTCCGTACACAATATTATATCCTTTTGTCAGATCAGGGTCTCTCATCTTTATCCTTTCTGTCTCTTTGAGCAGCCTTTCCAATTGATCATGCTCAGGAGTAATATTAGTACGTGGTGCCCCTCCTTTTCCAGGTGGAACAGCATAAGAAACAGGTTTGGGAAAGAGAGAAGAAACAACAGGAGGTGGTGTATAACCTGTAGATGGTAGGAAATCAGAAAGAGATGGGGTTCTCAATTGTTTAAGTGCTCCCACCACTGGTTTACTTACAGCCTTTCCTGTTCTTATGAGTGGTCCAGCAAATGGAACTATTGCAGACGCATCTGCTGTTGCTGCTAATCCTGACCATTTATCTTCACCAGCTATATTCTTACCTGAAATAAAGGGATAATATGGTTCTGCACTTTCATCTAAATAGCTTTTTGCTCCTTGATAGAACTCATTAGCTATTCCATATGGATTACTCATTTGAGCTAATGTAATACCCGTATTGATTATGTGCTCTTTTAGCAGTTCTGGGTCTTCATATGTTCTTTCAAGAGTTCTATATATCGGCTTAACCAATCCTATTTCTCCTGCTAGATGACCCAACCCATATAAAGTTCTATTTGCAGCATCTTCTACAGATTCTCCAAAAGTAGGATTCCCATCTATTCCATATCCTTGTGATGCCTGAGCTTTAATAGACCTAGTAGTAGCATCATCATCATTTGGATGATTTCTTAACCATTGCTTTTGATCTTCTGTCAGTGTATTATAATAGGGTCCCCAAGGATTTTCTGCCTCTACAGTAACCGCAGGTAATTTCTTACTGTAAGCACCTGCTTCATCAACTGCAACTACACCGGGTGTCTGTCTTGGCCAATCTAATACAGTACCTAAACCATTCTGAGCTTTAGGTAGTTCCCCTCCTTGTTGATTAACACTATATTTAGGAGGGTGTTTGGCTGTTAAATCTCTAACCATAAATGGATTTACGTCTACAAAGTCCTTCCCCCACCCAGGTCTGAAGTCGGTCTCACTCTGGATACGCGCCCTTCTATTTCCTACTAGTCCCATATGTCCTGGAACGACATCCTTTTGTCTATGCATAGCATTAAGAGCAGCCTCTTTAGTACCTGCAGACATACCTGGAGAATGTACAGGAAAAGCAAGTCTAGCATTAAATAATCTTGGATCCCTAAACCCGAAACTTAATTCATCTGAAAATCTACTAAAATCTGTAGCATTATATAATAAGTCCTCTCTATCAACACCTTGTGGTCTAAAAGTAGTTGGAGTAGGATTACGAAATTGCCCCATTGATCTAGTATAAGGAAATTTCTTATCAGCAGGATTGTACGGAATAAATTGAGATTTAGCAGCTCCAGCTCCCCTAAACCCAGCTAATGGATTAACCCAATCAAATCCTTTTCCTAGTCCTCTTACTAATGCAGAACTTGATTTAGCCCCTAATCCTAAAGAAGCAGGAGCTCCAAATAGTAAAGCATTAAATATAGGATCATTAAGTCCGTATAAAGCTTCTGCAGCACCAGAGGCAGGAGCATAGTTAGAAGATGTTGGATCAAGCTTATCTCCTGCTATCAATGCTTTATAACCGGAAGACTTTTCTATTTCACTTTTTGGAAAATTACTTAATGGATGGGTAGATTTAAGTGAATGATCAAATCCTGATACATTAGCCATAGGAGCAGTTAATTCAGTGGGACTTGTTTCTCCCCATTGAAATTTATATTCTCCATTACCTGTCTGAGCTTGAGGTAGTGAACCTCCGTATCTTCTAGCTGCTGACATATTATCTGTAGTCTTAGCACTTGCTGTTCTGTACAGGGGTACTCCTGTAGGCTGACCATTAATTGTATAGTATGGATTACCTTGAAGAATTGGTTTAATTTTTTCAAATAAGTCTGAATTGTTCTCAAGATCCCTCAACTCATCAAACCCATATGTACCAGTTGCTGGTCTGTTAGGGTCTGCTTCATATCTTGGATTAAAGTCTAGAGTCCCCATTCCACGAGAATCTGTCCCTATTGTTCCATATGAATACTGCTCATACATATCTCTTAGGGCATCCTTCTTAATGGGAGTATATTTTTCACCCGGATGCATTGTATAATCTGCTAGATTTACACCTTCTCTAGAGGAATATTTATGTCTTTGATAATCTCCTGGGTCTGACTCAGGTGCTCTATTCCTTCTTCCAGTATTTCTAAACATATCAGCAGCAGCTGCAAGTACTCCTAAACCATCTCCAAACTTTGTTCCTGCCATTCTTGGTATAGATTGTGGTCTAGGTGTATGTAGAAAAGGGGTATATTGTCTATCATCTACAAATCCTCTAAAGCTTGCATCTTTTCCTGACCAATCACTTTCATAACCAGTAGCTGCTCTTGGGAGTCTTACAGCACCACCATATTGTGCTGTTTGAAGTTCTGGCATAGCTGGTTGTGATTCTTCTGTATAACGTGCTCCTATATCATAAGATGCTTGATCATCAGTGACAGGACCACCCTCTTTCCATTTATTGCAAATTGCTGCAGCATCACACTTAAACTGATTTGCCCAGCAATATCCAACTGTCTCTCCTCCATCTTGCATGCATTGCTTCATGCGTTGTGAGACATCAAAGGATGCACAGTTTCCACAAGCACTTTCTGGTGTACCACCAGTTACGTTATATTCTGTATCAGCAATTGCTCTCTGTTCATTAGTGGCAGAGAGCTGTGGATTCAATGTAGCTTCTGGACACTCTGTAGAAACAGCACCCCCGGTTTGAAATTTATTTTTTTTGAGTGATCTCATATTGATTTTTTACAGAACATACTATAGTAATAATATACAAATATTTGAGCAGATTCTCTAATTAAACAGGTAGTCATCATCTTTTGATATTTGACATTATATAGTTTGATACTGACATTCCTGCTTTCTCAGCCTCTTCATAAAAGACTCTATTTAACTTATCATATATTTTTTCTGCCACCACTTCAGCTTTAGTTCCTTCAAAAACACCTTCTATGTACTGTCGGTATATACTCAATGCTTTATCCATATCCAAGTTCTCTAGATAATCCTTCTCATTAATTCCTTCAAAGCTATCAGCATCATATGTCTCCCACTCTTCATAATCCCCTTCTACCTCACCACCAAACTGCTTTTTTATAGCAATTATACTTGGGACTTTCATACTATTTGTTCCTACTTCTATGTATGCAAATGGTATTCTCTTACCTATCTCAAGATTCTTATTCAGATTTGTTATAATTCTATTAGCTTCTCCAAGTTTCATTTCTGAACTTAAAACTTGTTCGCCAAATCCAGCTCCACTTAAGCCTGTCCACCCTTCCCAACCTACATCAACAATACCTCTTTTATTCAAATTCTCAAATATCCTTCCAGTATTCTCCCATGAATTCCTTGATAAACTACTGCTTCCTCTAAAACTACTTCCTGATGGTGATCTTTCAATCCTTTTAAATACTTCCGTCATTTGACGCTCAGGCTGACCTTTTTGACCTGAAAACATGGAACCCACAAGATCTTCTTGAGCACGTTCTGATTCAGAAGCAAAGCCTGTACTAAAGCCTGAGTGTTGTTGTTTAACACTTTGTTCTATAGCTTCATTTATTCCTTTTACCCCCCTTGTTGCAAGACCCGTCCATGGTTGATTTCCTATCCTTAACGAATGACTCTTATTCCTTGAAAACCCACCAGCTCTAGAGTTGATTCGACCATCAGGTCTAATGTAAGTTCTAGAATCAGGAAGCTGGAGATCATTGAGACTTGATACCATGCGTTCTCTTGCATTACCCTGCCTTCTTCTTGCATTATCATAAACTTCTTCCATTTCAGGTTGAGTGAGGTGCGTAGTGGAGGAAGGAGGAGAAAGATGGAATAGATTATTAAAAGTTTCAAGATCTCCCATCCTTTCATACGCACCTCTTAAATAGTCTTCACTGACTCTATTTTCAGTCATTGCTAATCTCAAGTCATCACCTCTAATATCATGAGCTTCAACCCAGGCTACAAATCTATCTACTTCTTCTGAATTACCTACCCCCCTTCCAGGAGGAAAAGGTCTTGAAGAACGCATAGCTCTTCCTCTTTGCATTAGTGAAGCTGCACGGGAAACATGTTCATGAGGACTCTGCTCACCAGTTGCAGCAGCTCGGGCCTGCCTTCTTGCATTATTTTCTGCTATCTCTTGATTAATAGCAACTGCTCTTGAATGTATCTCATCCTCAGTAATATTATTTAGGTCAATTAATTCCTGTTGACGAGGGGTAAATACCCTTTCTTCATTTCTAAATGTATTAATATCTGCTAAATAATTTACCATTGCATCTCTATAAGGACCCAGAGATGGTGAACTAACAAGGAAATTAGTGAGGTTCCCTTCAGTATATTCATTACCTGAAAGAGTTTGAGTAGACTCTCCTTCGGTTCTAACAGTAACAGGTCTACCTGCTATATCTGCATCTACATCTGAACCACCTGGACTTCCACTTTCTTCAACCAACTGTTCTTGGTTTAAATTTATATCCCGTCTTTGATTTACCTGACTATTTCCACCTATACGGGCCATTAAATAATCTATAGACTGTGGGCTATCTCCATGTGTATCCATCTGTTCCTGAGTTACACCTACTCTTTCTAATGCCTCCCGACGCTCAATATAATGCCAGCTATTAACACCAATAGGCCCAATATCCAAGTCTTCCAATGTCCGTGTAATAATCTCATCTACTTCCGCAGCCTGCTCCGTAAGCTGTGGAAATTGTCTTAACGTAATATCACGTTCACCAGGAGCCATACCTCTCATCTTTTCTACAATCTGCTGGAGTTCATCGTTAGTATATGGATTCAATGTAAGATCACGTGCTACTTCTTCAGGTGGAAGCTCTATAGTCCTTCCAGGTATACGTGCATTCCAAGAATCATTGACATCATCTATTGCATGTCGAGGTTCAGGTGGAATATCTATCCTTCCTACAACTCTAGGTGGAAAGTGGACGGCAGGTGTATGGAAGGGGATAGAACCGTCCCTTTCTCCTTGTGCAACTATTGCTTCAGATTCTCCTTGTGCAACTATTTCTGTATTAGCAGCTTGTGTTAAATACCTTGATTCATTACCGGGCATAAATAGATCATTCAAGTCATCTAATCTAGTGGTGAGTCCACTTCCTTCTTCTGCAGTTACAGTTCCTGATCTTACTGCGTCCTCTAATTGATTTCTTAAAATATCAAGCTTTGCGGCTTGTCCTTCTAATGTTCTTCCTACTACTTGATTCATACTCACTCCTGCCTCCCTAAGTCTAGGATGATCTAGGATTTCTCTGAGACGTGTACGTCCTTCATTAGTTAAAAAGTCATCTATAGTTTTTATTTTCTTTTTAGTGGCAATCCCAAGTAACAGATCAATCTTTTCAGGTATCTGTGCTTTTTCAAAACCTAACAGGTCCATAAAGTGAGAATCTGATAAATGCTTTACCCTTTTATCAACTGCTTTTAAAAAATCTAATGCATCTTTTGCCTCTTTTTTTGGTAAAGATTCTCCTGCAGTTGCTCTAACTAGTGCACTCTCATTTTCTTTATACTTCTTTCCAAGCCACTTTATCTCTTTCATTACCCTATGCTGAACATCGGGCAATGGCTTTGGGGTAGTATATTGTGGAGGACCTGCTTTTATTGCTTTTCTATATCCAAGTACATTTTCACTTAACCTAGCTAATTCAGGTGTAATCCCTTTAAACGGAGCTTTCATTACTCTTGCAGCTGTTCTGAGATAACCTGCTGATCCAAAACTTAACCACATTAATGGATCAGTTGCAACTTGCCATCCCAATTGATAGGCTGCATTTTTCTTAGGATCATATGAAAACAATCCTGTATTTGTATAAAGTCCTTCATACCAGGACATGTTAGGATCATTGTATGCCCCTACCATATCAGCAGGTGTCCATAATGCATCTCCAAGGTAACCTAGTATCATTTTCCCTACTTCTGCATCTCTAGTAAAAGGGTTCCCTAGTTTTGACATATCCCCTTTACTCCAACCTTCTTCTGTCCATTTATTTTGTAGATAATTTTCATCAATACCTACAGCATTTAGAAAGGGCTTCTGCTCATCCGGAAAAGTATTGTACCATTCTTTTTCTTTCTTTGCTATCTTTTTAATCTTCAAATGTAGATCTCCAGAAACTCCAACCCGTCCATATCCAGGTCTCTTTCTGGGATTATCTGCAATAAGTTTTTTGGCTACATGTATATTGTGTGCAAGATTAAATGGATCTCTTATTTCTTTACGTCGTCTATATGCCTCAGTAATTGCATTTCTATCAGCATATGACATATTGTACTCCTTGTAGTCTTGAGTATCATACATATCTGCAAGATGGTTAAACTCATCCCAATCAACTGTTCTTGTAGGCCCATCAGCATCATATTTAAATAATTCCCAATCTTCTCTGAGTGTCCACGATTTATTTCTTAGTTCATTTATATAGTCTTTATTTTCCTCTAGGAACTGCTGGGAATATTGAAACCACGTTGGAGCATTATCTATAAACTCTTGTGTCTCTGGAGATATAGCTTCTATGGTAACTGGAGGAATTTTTGATATAAGTGCACCATCTTTTTCTTCTACTATTCCCTTTCTCTGTGGAGATTCTGTAACTTCATCAAAATAAGAAAGACCAGTACCTCCTAAAATACCACTTCCTGTTTCTCCCCCACTCTGAGCTTTAGGCAATTCTCCTCCGTATTTATATTGATCTTTTTGACTTAATACAGTACCTGTTCCTACAACACCACCTACAACTGGAGTTCTATTTAGAAGATCCTTTAGGCCCTTCATGGTACTATTATCAGATTTTAGAAATGATAATAATCTATCATTCTTACCATGTGGTAGCTTTTTATATTCTCTAAGTTTAGCTATAGTAATAGGTTCTTGAAAATATTTGATAACTCCAGACTCTAAAAGAGCACTTCTGGTTTCTCTAAGGTGTGCAAATGGTTCCTTATTATGCAACTTTATAGACTTATTTGCTGCAACTTCTATTTTGGTTAACTCATTAAGATCTACAAATGGTGACCCATGCTCTCTAGATCTCTTATACCAATCTGCCGCTTCTCTCTGAAATTTAACAGCATCGCTACCTCCTATAGCATAGCCAAGAGAAGAATGTTCTATGTTAGACATTTTTCCTTCATTTTTCATATGAGTCCTAAAAAAGTCCATGGCATCTTTATCCAACCTAGTATTAGATCCTTCACCAGGAAGATGTTTACGAACGTTAGCACTTATTGGTCTTCCAGTTTCTTTAGTAATCAGTTTCTCTACCCAATCCTCTATTTCTGGGAACTTCCTGTACTTCTCTAGATAAACTTGGATTAAATGTCCAATCTCATGATCTAGAACCATTTCATCTGAATAACCAGGAGGTCTGCTCCCTTTTGAAAATTCAAGTGCAGCTTCCCACTCCTTTTCATCTGCTCTTGCTCCTAGTATTTTTTTCCTTACACGACTTGCCGTTGGTCCATCAAAAGAACCAGCTCTATTCACCTCACCCTTAAAATATAGTACATCATCTTTTAACCATTTTTTAAAGTGGTCTATATCATCTACACCTAGTGCTTTTAATTTATCTTCACTAATAGCACTGTTCTCCTTACTAAAAAGATTATCAAGCCTCTTATTTATAATATCAGAAGAAACATCTTCTCTCTTCCACTTTTTGGCCTGATCCGTAAAAAAATCATCTAAATTTTGTTTTTGAATTGCTGAATTACTAACTGGTCTAACCCCTCTAAACCCAGCTAATGGATTAATAAAATCAGCTGTTTTTACTAATCCTCTCCCTAATGCAGTACTTGCTGTAACCCCTAAACTAGAAGGAGCTCCTAACAATGCTATATTAAATATAGGATCATCAAGACCATACAATGGTGTTGCTGTTCCTGATCCTACTCCTTTTACCCTATAATATTCTTCATCAGATATTTTTCCCTCTTTCCAAGCTGCTGTATATTCTTGCAGTCTTAACCTATCCATCTCATGTTGAAAGCTTCTAGCTTTTTCTACCTGAGTACCTTCAGTTCTAGCTTCTTCATAGATATTTTTCTGTCTTAGAGGTTCTGCTTGATCTCCTGCAGTTGTAGAACCAGTATCCCATTCATAACTAAATGGAAACCCTCCACTCTGAGCTTTAGGTAAGGAGCCTCCATGTGCGAACTGTGCAACATCATTATTTGGTCTTTGGTCATATCCTTGTCTTGGTTGTATTGGAGCTGGTCTTTGATCATAACCCATTCTTGGCGGTCCAAGAGTAGGTCTTTGATCAAACCCCTCTACAGGCATTCCAGAAGTAGTCCATTGGCTATAATCTTCAGCTGGAGCACTCTTTACTGCAGGATCAATGTACTTATAATATTCTTTCCCTTCCTCTAATCTATAACCTCTTCTTTTCGTTTTTCCATCTTCACTTACCCAATCATACTCACCTGTCCTTACCCATTCTCCATCTGACTCTCCTATTTTTTGAGTGCTATATTTCCGTTTACGTTTACCCTCTTCTTTTTGAGGATTAAGCATTTTAGATATTATCTTTGTATCAGTTGGTTGCTTCTTATCTTTATTTTCATTATACCCATACCTATTTTTGTATTTAATATCGTCTTGAGCTTCAGGAATATTGCCATGAGGAACCACATCTAACCCAACTGGTTGGGTAGGTTTATCATATTCTGGAATATACCAACGGTGATAAGGTGTTCTGGTATCAGCAAGTCCTCCTGTCATAGTATTGAACACATTACCCATTGCTTCCATAAAAGAAAGAGGTGATGCATATACAGAATAGTCAGTAGCTTCTACAGAATTTCTAAACCTATCACTGTGGTCACTAGATAGAAAAGTCTTAAACTTGTCAAAATACTCTTTCTGTGCCCTATCTATATCTCCCCAATAGGGATTATTCTCCATTATCTTATCTTCCTCTCTTTCTAACCCAGCACTTTCAGCCTCCGCAACAAGTTTTATATATTCGTTATAATTATAAGCACTATCATCATATGCTTTTAATCTAGGATCATTAGGGTCAGAAGTATAATATGTATTATCCCCATTACCTTCTTGAGCTTTAGGTAAGGAGCCACCTTTTCTTTTCTGTGGGATATACTTTCCAGTTTTAGGATCTTCAGTATAGTATATCCTATCATATATCTCATAGGGTTCTGTCAAGGAGTTTAAGAGTGGATTATTAAAATCATATTTATCATAGTAACTTATATACTTTCCTTTTTCATCCTCTCCTTTTCTAGTTGTATAATTTGCTATGGGATCAAAATACTCCGGCTGCTCTGATGGTCTAAATTGAGTATAGGGATAGGGAGAATCCTTAAAGGGCATATTCACATAATGAGAAGCCTGATGAGGCGGGTCATAAGCAGCATTTAATAATTGTTGGAGATCTACAAGCTGTGATATAGAATAATACTTTGCAGTAGGGTCAGAAGAATACTCTTTTGTACCTTCTGCAGGCCTATATTTAGACTCAGGTAAATTTGCTCCTTCTTGTCCTAGTGCCTTACCATATAATAAATCATCAGATCTAAATGTTCTGTTGTCTGGACTAAGTGTGGTTTCTCCTACATCTCCAGTATTACTAAAGTCAAAAGAAGTTTCTTGATTAGTATATGTAGGAGGAGCCCCTCTTGCAAGAGACAATGCTATATGACGTACTGCATCTTCTCCTGTAGGATAAGGTCCTGGTCTAACACGGCTAAATGCTAAATCTCTAACGGGTTGCTTTAAAAATTCTGGAATATATTTTCCAAGTTCATATTCAGATGCTAGATCAAAAGCACTACCTAGATATCCAAGTCCTGTACCTTCTTGAGCTTTAGGTAAAGGTTCTATTACATAATGTGTTTTACCATATCGTTCTGGATAGTTTTTATATGTTTCATACAAAGTTTTAGTAATAGGAAATTTATTTCCAGATGCATCCCACCAAAAATGCTGTGCTCCTCCTGGATTTCCTTCTATATATTGAACAACATTCCTTTTTTTGACAGGTTCTTTCCACACAGGAAGAAGTTTACTCGTTTGAGCTTTTCTATCAGGAATAGGAGAAGCCCACTCTATATGATGGAATTTTTCTGGGGCCAATCCTTTGTACATAAATTGTTGATCATGATCATCTTCTGGATTATAACTATGTGGATGGAATGCTCCATACTGAAAGTTAGTAACCTTGTCCCTAATCTCTGTCCATTCCGGTCTTGTAGATCCATCCCTCGCACTCACATGAGGTTGACTTACTGCTGTTGGATTCTTTGCTAAAATATTAGCCTGATAAGCATCAAATTCTGCTTTATTAGCAAGACCCTGACTGTAAGCTACTGCACTATCTGGAGGAGTATAATATGTACCTCCATCTTGAAACTTAGTTTCATAAGCACCTTCATGTTCCTGTAATCTTTTAAATTCAGAAGCTGTTATAGCATATGGTTCACTAGTTCCTGATTTCCTAGCCCAATACTCTGATCCTGGAGGAGCTCCTTCTTGTTTCCAAACCGTATTAGGTCTGAAATCTTGTCCAGCTTTTGGGCCTGGATGAGGTTGAGACATTTTTACTTTTTGAGTAGGCTTCTTAAAAGCAAAATCTTGACCTTCTCCAGTTCTATAAGAACCTATTGGATATATCCCCTTCTCTTGAGAGAGTTTAGCAACCTTATACTCATTCTTCCATTTGTATGGATTGCTCAAACTAGGATATATTGGTTGAGGTCCCCTAGACACTATGTTATCTATTACCTCTTTTCCAGCGTTTTTATTGAACCCCCTTTTAGGATCATATGTGCCTATATCATCATTTTTTACTCTATCATATCTATAAGAATAAATGGACCCTAAGCTCCATTCTTGGTTTTTTAAAGCAAAATTTCTTTGCATATTATACAAAGTCAAGCTGTCATCTTCAGCCTGTTTCAAGTACTTATACTCTTCTGGATCAGAAACATATTTTACATTATCCCCATTACCTTCTTGAGCTCTAGGTAGTGAGCCTCCATCTTGAAAATTATAAGTTGCCTTGATTTTTGGTTCTATCCTATATGGCATACGTTCTCCTGTAAACGGATTATTTAAAAAAGGAACTCCAACATTGACTCCAAGATTTAAATTTCCAAAATCTTGATTTATTCCAAATTCACCAACACCTTTAAAGACAGGATCATTATTTGTAGGAATAACGCCAATTCCTTGAACACCAAAACCTCCAAACTTTATTCCAGCTCCTCCAACTACATTAGGTTCAATTGCTTTAGGACCATGTAAAAATCCATAAGCATTTAACCTCTTTCTTTCTTCATTTTTCTGATTCAACATTTTTAATAAATCAGTATATGCCCTGCGTGATTTTATTGGAGTTTCAGTAACATAATCTCCAGTAAAATTGATATTTTGCATTCCAGGAATACCAATATCAAAATTTCCAAAATTGTCTTGTAGGAAAAGAGGACCTTTTCTTAAAGGTGTTCCATCATTTTCAAGCATAGATATATTAGTGCCTATTCCAGACATACCAGGAATAATCTTAAAAGGGTCATTATACCCCTTAGCACCTATTCTATAACCATCTTTACTCATTATCTGAATGAAAGATTAAGTTTAGTGTTCACTAATTTAAGAAGCATTTTTCTATTACCTGAGATTCTTCTTCTCAATATAGCCTTATTGTAATAGTGTCTGAACTTTTTACGTTGAGTTGGAGCTTTATTATAATCAAGATTAGCAGCATTCAGATCTCTAATATATCCATTGAGCTGTGTAAGGAATATCTGCTGTTCAACATTTGTAAACTCACCTCTGTCTTTAGTTATATCCCAAAACTGGTTGAGTCTGTACTTTTGTTCTTCTTTTGTGTATAATATGTCTATGTCAGCAGCATTTATAATTGGATACTGCAAAGCTGTAATGGGATCAGACTGTGGATTAAGATTAAGCTTTAACAAACCGGACACTTGTTCTGTATTATAAATTATTGCTTCATCAAAGTTCCAGTTAAGATCATGCCATCTATCATCCCCACATTGAAACGGGTTAAGCTTATTCCCTTTATAGACATAAGACTCTAGTTGATACTCTAGGTTCCTAACAGTATTTACAGCCTGTCCTGTTGATTCAACAAGCTCTACCTCCCATGGATAATCCTCACCATAATAGTTTACAAAACTATCACATCTCTGGTTATGCTTCCATATACTACCTTCATCTCTATCACCAAGAAATGTTTTAGTAGTCATAAAGTGATTTATACTTGGAAGACATAGTTCTGGATGCCAATCATGAAATGACATCCATGCTTGTGACTTAGGATCATAACTAACAGTCCAGGATATGTCTTTAAAGTAAAACTCATCATCCAGACTTATCGGAAGATATTGGTCCTCTATAATAGGTTCTGTAGTTTCTAGAAGGCAGCAGATGTGCTCTCCTTCCCGTAAAATCAGATCATATCCTGGAGGACATACCCATTCCCCTAATAATGAAGAACTACATTCTGACAGTCCTTGTGCTATTACACCTTTGTTCAACGGATAAGAACCTCTTACAGTTGGTGGGCCACCAGGATTAATAGGACCAGCTTTAAAAGCTGTTACTACATTAAGAAAATATTCTCCTGTAGCCCCACCTCCAAAATCATCAGTGGGTAAATATATACCATCTCCACGTCTACTCTCTTGGTCCCATATACCAGTTTGTGTAAGGCCATTTCCACACTGGTTTGCTTTTAGATAAGTATCCTCAAAGTAATTTCTTGATGCTGGATGTAGAGGAGGCCAATTAGCTCCGGGAGTAATTGGGTCATCATTAGCATTATAATTTTGACCATATAATGCATCATACTGAATCTGGATTGCCTCCATCTGATTATCCATCACAAAATACCACATATCACCACTATTGTAATGAGTAGGTAAAAATGGAATCACACCAGTATATGTTGGATTAGGTTTAAGTGAATCAGGATGTATATAATCATATTGATAACAATTATTACATGTAGTACTAGCAGAACCAGAAGGACCGGGGTAATTTTCTACTTGTCCATGCAAGGTTGGATGAATATTGTTCATAAACCATGTTTGAGCCTGCCCCATATCAGGAACACAAGAACCAAATAATATAACTGATCCAGGAGTTCTTGCCCAATCTACAGTATTAAATTGTCCAGACTGCGGCCATGGTCCTACTTGATTTGGAGAAAGTGCTGGAACTGGCAGTGAAGTAGCCCAAGACATAGGATTCATATGATACGTTGGAGCAGGATAAGAAGCTGGATCATATAATATCTGATGATCATCAGGTTGTGTAGCTGTAAATCCAGGATTACCAGTTGCAGCATTTACAGGCATACTCTGTGAATTTGGATGATTTGCAGCCCAATCTAATCCCCATACATCATAAACTGACATTACTACATGCTTAGTTGTTTGATATGGATATACTGGACCTGGAGGTTTACTAGTAGCTGGATTGTTTAATACTTCATATATCTGGTAATATGCAGCTAAAAGATTAGAGTAGCCATCACCTAACCCTGCAGAATCTACTGACGGATCAGCTCCTTCTTTATACATTATTTGATCCCGTACACTTTCATAGTCATTTGAAAGCTCATGTCTTATATATGCACAAGATCCATATTTAATCAAGCCAACATAGACACACCCAGAATCCATTCTGTCTCTGAGCTCAACTAATAGTTGTAAAAAGTATGCACGTTGTTCTTCTTCTGATTGATAATTATTGTTCTCTGTTGCATTTTTGTTTATTGCATTCCAGACAAAAACTATCTCATGACCACAACCAGTCTTCTCAATCCATCCATTATCTTCAAAACACGGCCAATGACTCATTACTTCTTTTTTTTAATTAACACCCTGCTCCGGTTTCATCAAGACATCCATCATCACAACAGGCATCAAAAGGAGTAGGACTAATAAATTGAGGACCACTCCAAGGTTTACCATTATTATTAGGATCACCAGTATAAGTATAAACAAATTGTGCTAGAGTATCTGGAGGTGTATTCAATTGATTACAATATATATTTTGTCCTTGATAAAAGTAAGCACTTACATCTACACAACCACTCGGACTTCCTACTTGATCACCACTACCACAACAATAATATGCTGTTATAGGTTCTGGCGGTGGCTCTTCCTCAAATGTTGCAGGTATACAAACCTCTCTTTCACATTCTCCTTCCGCATTAAAAGTATATCCCGGAGGACATGTTGTCACTGTTCCAGCATCCTGACATTTTGTTAAATTAACTACAAATCCT